>Ga0075425_100000402_pt1 | contig 40056 bp, 29 predicted proteins | sample SoiMethybrSBSTD4_FD_75300 | JGI IMG/M metagenome (GOLD analysis project Ga0075425, IMG submission 75300) | Bulk soil microbial communities from a Populus tree surrounding site in Tennessee, USA - Soil MetaG P. TD hybrid SBSTD4 | ecosystem: Environmental > Terrestrial > Soil > Tree plantation... | reverse complement strand
AGCTTCGCCGTCATGACCTTCAGCCCGAGCTCCTTGCAGAAGCGGTGGTCGAACTCGTCGGTGGCGTCGACGTATTCGGCCCCCATCTCCGCGTAGAGGCCGTCCGCGAAAGGGTCGCGGTAGGTGAGGACGCGCCCGCCGGGGCGCGTGCGCGCCTCGATGACGGTCACGCCGTAGCCCACCTTCTTCAGCTCGTAGGCCGCGGCCAGGCCGGCGAGGCCCGCGCCCAGCACCAGCACCTGAGGCGTCGCCGGAGGCGAGATCGCTTTCAGCGAGGCCGCCGACGGCTCCGCGCTCGCCGCGGCGGCCGCCGTCCAGGTCGTGGCCAGCGTGCCCGCGGTCTGGGCGAGGAAAGTCCTGCGGTCCATGGGCGGCCTCCTCACTTCGTCGCCTGGCCCAGAGCATCCGCCGCGAAGGCGACCTTGCCGGCCACGATCGTGGCGCGGATCGCGCCGCGCAGGAGATCGTCCGGCGCGGTGGCGCCCACGACCAGGGGATCGAGGTCCATGACCGTGATGTCCGCCCACCGGCCGGGGGCGAGCACGCCGGACTCCTTCTCCCACGACGCGGCGTAGGCGTTCCAGGTCGTGTACCCGCGCACCGCCTCCTCGGGGGTCATGCGCTGCTCGGGATACCAGCCACCGGGCGGCTGGAGCTGCTTGTCTCGGCGCGTGATCGCGGAATGCAGGCCGTAGAAGATGTCGTGGTCGGAGCCGGTGAGATCGGAGTTGAAGGCGAGCCGCGCCCCCGCCTGGCGCAACGTGCGCCAGGCGTAGGCTCCTTTGACGCGCTGGGGACCGAGCCGGGCTTCCGCCCACGTCTTGTCCTCGACGCAGTGCGGGGGCTCCATCGACGCGATCACGCCGAGCTTGGCGAAGCGCGGGACGTCGTCGGTATGGAGGACCTGCGCGTGCTCGATGCGATGACGCAGCGCGCGCGACTCCGGCTGCACGCGGAGCACGGATTCGAAGAAGTCCAGCGTCTCGCGGTTGCCGGCATCGCCGATGGCGTGGACCGCGACCTGGAAGCCCGCCTTGATCATGTCCGCCACGAGCGACTGGTCGAAGCCGTACTGCGTGCCGCTGACGCCGCGATGGCCGGGCCGGTCCGAGTAGTCGTCGAGGAGACGCGCGCCACGCGAGCCGAGCGCGCCGTCGTAGAAGGCCTTCACGGCGCGCGTCGTGAGCATGCGGCCGTTCTCGCGATCGGGACCGCGGCGCTGCCAGTCGCGGCAGAGCTCCGGGTCGCGGGCGGCGAGCATCACATAGACGCGGACGGGAAGCCGTCCGGCGGCGTCCAGGGATTGCAGCGCCTTCATGAGCTTGCCGTCGGCGCCGGCCTCGTGCACGGCGACGTAGCCGTCGCGGGCCATCCGCGTGAGGCCGGCGAGGACGAAGGCCTCGTATTGCGCGTCCGTCGGCGCGGGGACGGCGTCCGTCAGCAGTGACGTCGCGCGGTTGAGGAGGATGCCCGTGGGCTGGCCGCTCCCGTCCCTGACGATCGTTCCGCCTTCGGGCGCCGTCGACGCTCGCGTGATGCGCGCGCGCTCGAGGGCGAGGCGGTTCCCCCACACCGCGAAGGTGTGCAGGCCCGAGAGCAGCACCGGATGGTCCGGGACGCGCTCGCTCAGGAGCTCCTGGGTCGGGTAGTGGTTGGCCCAGGCCCCCTCGTCCCAGCCGCGTCCGAGGATCCACTGGCCCTTGGGGACGCCCTTCGCGAAGGCGGCCACGCGGGCGACGGCTTCGGCCTCGGTGGCGACGCCCACGAGGTCGACCTGGCTCTGCGCCTCGCCCAGGCCCACGACGTGCGTGTGCGAATCGACGAGGCCGGGGAGCACCGTGGCCCCGGCCAGGTCCAGCACACGTGTCTTCGGTCCGCGGTAGGCCTGGGCTTCGCGCGTGCGGCCGACGAAGACGATACGGTCGCCGCGGACGGCGAGGGCTTCGGCGTCGGGCCGGTATCCGGCGGCCGAACGCGGCGCGTTCGCGGCGGGCGTGCCATCGAGGGCGGGTTCGTCCCACGCGAACGTGTAGACGCGGCCACCCACGAGCAGGAGATCGGCCGGCGCCGCCGGCTGCGCGGCCAGCGGAGTCGCGGCCGCCCAGAGACAGGCGATCCCGAGGAGCCGGCGGACGCAAGACGCGGTCCTGCCTTCCATCGCCATCTTGTCCTTGGTCGAGGGACGCGATTCTAGTCCAGGACGCGCGACGCGGCAGCTTTCTCGTCGCGTGACGCCAATCACCGATCGGGTGCCCGGCGTGAGGGCCGCGTATATCAGCCGCCGGTTTGCCGCCTCTTTACCTCGGGAGGCCCTTGCGTGGGGTGACGTCACCGATGACTCAGCACGGCCCCGCCCATCCGCGAATCGACCGCGGCGCTCCGTGCGCCGTGTTCTTTCAAGGCGAACGCCTGCCGGGCATCGTTCGGAACGTCAGCACTCGGGGCGTCTACGTCGAGTTGTCCGAGCTGCCTCCCGCCGATAGCCGTGTCGTGCTGACGTTCTCGCTGGCGGGCGACCACACCCACATCGCCTGTGAGGGTCGCGTCCGGTGGCTGAACCCCCCGCCCTCCAGCCTTGAAGAAGGATGCAGCGTCACGAACTCGAGCCTGCCTCCCGGTTGTGGCGTCGAGTTCCTGAGGCTGGACCCCCTGGACCGCGAGCGGATCGACGCCCTCATCCGTCTGGCCGCCATGCGCGAAGGCTCCCGATGAGCGTCGCGGTCATGAAGGTCCTGCTCGTGGTCGACCGTGACAAGCGGACGGACCGGATTTCCGTCTTGGCCTGGACGGCTGAGGACGATGACCCCCGACTGCTGGAATCGAGGCAGTTCATGGGTGAAGCCGCGCTCAAGGTCTGGCTGGCCGGAATCGCGACTCGTTACGGGCGCAGCAACATCCGGCTGAACTGGACCGAGGCCCTGCGCGGCGATGCACGGCTCGCGATGACGCTCGAGGACACGATGGGGCGCGCGCGAGCTAACGGACCGCCCCCGCTTTCTTGAGCAGGCGGACCATCTCCGTGCAGTCATGGGCGGTCGCCTCCTTGAGCGCCGTCTGGCCGCCACGGGATCGGACGTTGACGTCCACGCCCTTGGCGAGCACGGCGGCGAAGAGCGCGGTCTCGTCGCAGTACTTGGACAGCTCGATGAGCGGCGTGATCCCGTTCCCGTCGGCGAGGCTGGGATCGGCGCCCTTCTTCAGCAGCTCTTCCGCCACCTCGATGAAGCCGCCGGAGATCGACATCAGGAACGCGTGGTCGCCCAGACGGTTGGGTGTATCCACGGGCATGCCGGCGGCCAGGAACAGCGCGACCAGGTCGCTCCTGCCCTGGAGCGCCGCGCCCACGAACTGGTCGGCGTCGGTGGGACGGGGATAGCCGAGGGACTTCAGCCGGGCGACCGCCTCGGACTTCGACAGGGCGAGCTCCGCGCCCGCCCGAGGCGTGGCCGGCGTGGTGGGAGGTGGCGGAGGCGGCGCCGCGGCCGCCACGGCGGGCTTCGCCTGGGGCAGGGCCGCGAGCGCGGCCAGCGACGGCAGGCCCGTCCAGGCCATGAGCGCCTTCTCCATCGGCTCGCCGTTCTTCCCGAGCCAGGCGCTCATCTCGTTGCCGACGGCGGCGCCGTAGAACCGCTTCGAGTAGACGACGACGACCCCATGGCCATCGACGAGCAGGACGCGTGCGAATACGGCCTCGAGGAACGTCGGCTGGCCGAGGATGACGGCGGCGAAGTGTTCGGCCTCATGGTCCTTCGTCCGCGGCCTCGAATCCGTCCGCAGCACCTTTCCCGTCGCCTGGTAGTTGCCGAGGACGCGATTGGCCAGGTCGGCCAGCTGGTCACCCGTCCGGGCCCAGTCGTGCACGTTGATGGTGACCATGCTCTTCCAGGCCGAGAGGTCGTCTTCACCCTGGGGGGTGTACTCGTTCTGGCCCTGGCTGGACCAGCGGTGGAAGTAGGCTGTGCCGTTGAACGAGAGAGTCGCGCCCGGGCTCGCGGCCGACGGTTGTCCCGGCTCGGCCGCGGCGGTGGCGACCACGGAGCAGGCGAACAGGAGCGTCATGGTCTTGATCATGGGATCGCGATTCTATTCTCGAAGGCGCAGGCGTCGGCCGGCGTGGAGGTCCTGATGCGCGCTCTGCTTCTGGCTCCAGCCCTCTCCCTGGCCGCCGCCGTCGCCGGCGCGCAGCCCGCCGATCTCGTCCTCGTCCACGGCCGCGTCTACACGCTCGACGCGAGCCGGCCCTGGGCGGAAGGCCTGGCCATCACCGGGGACCGGATCGTCGCCGTGGGCACCACCGCCGAGATGAGGAAGCGGACGGGGCCACACACGCGCACGATCGACCTCGCGGGCGCCTTCGTCTCCCCCGGCTTCAACGATGCGCACGTCCACATGGACGCGACGGGCGCGCTGCTCGCGGGCGTGAACCTGCTCGACGTCCACACCGAGGAGCGCCTGCGCGAGCGCATCGCGGAGGCGGCGGGGCGGCTGCCCAAGGGGAGCTGGATCGTGCGCGGCGACTGGGGCGCCTACGAGCAATGGGGCGCCGGCTCCGCGGGAGCGGCGGCCGGCCCGGGCACGTCCGCGGGGCCTTTCACCCCCGACCGCCGGATGATCGACGCCGTCAGCCCCGAGCATCCCGTCTTCGTGAGCCGCTTCGATCGCTCGATGTTCCTGGCCAACAGCCTGGCCCTGAAGCTGGCCGGCATCACCGAAGCGACGGCGGCGCCACCGGGCGGCGAGATCCTGAAGGACGCGAGCGGCCGCCTGACCGGAGTCCTGAAGGGCGGCGCCGCGGACCTCGTGCGCAAGGTGATTCCGCCCATCGGCCTCGAGGAGCGGCTGATGCAGGTGCGCGCGGTGCTGCGCGAGGCGCGCGAAGGCGGTGTGACCACGATGCAGGACCTCTCCTCCGCGGAGCAGGTCATGGCCTACCAGGAGCTCCGGCGCAAGGGCGAGCTGACCGCGCGCATCAACATCCGGCCTCAGCTCTATCGGGCCGAGGACCTCGCGACGCTCGGCTTCTCACGCGGCTTCGGTGACGACTGGCTGCGCCTCGTCGGGTTCAAGGCCTGGGTCGACGGCATCATGGGCAACAGCGCCGCGCTCTTCTTCGAGCCGTTCCGCCACGACCCGCGCAACCGCGGCAGCCTGCGCCACATCATGTTCCCCGAGGGCCAGGAAGGCGCGGCCATGACCCTGACCGCGAAGGACCACTACACGCGCTTCCCTCCGGGGAACCTGGAGCGGCTGATCAAGATCGCGGCGCGCGAGGGCGTGCCGCCGCACGTGCATGCCATCGGCGACCTGGGCAATCGCATCCTGCTCGACGTCTACGAACGGGTCCTCACCGAGGAGGGCCTTCTCGGCACGGACCACCGCTGGCGGGTGATCCACGCCCAGCACGTCCATCCCGACGACTTCGCCCGCTTCGGCAAGCTCAAGCTCGTGGCGGAGGTGAACCCGTACCACATCTCGGACGACATGCGCTGGATGGAAGAGCGCATCGGCAACGACCGCGCACGCGACGCGTATGCTTTCCGCAAGCTCAAGGACGCCGGGGCCGTGCTCATCTTCGGCAGCGACAGCCCCGGCACCAACGCCGCCCGCTACTTCTTGAGCCCGGTGTACGGGCTCTACGCCGCCGTGACGCGCCAGACCCTGAAAGGGGAACCCAAGGAAGGCTGGTTCCCCGACCAGCGCCTGACCATCGAGGAGGCGCTCGAGGCGTACACCAAGGGCCCGGCCTGGGCGTCTTTCGAGGAGGACCGGAAGGGAACGCTTGTTCCCGGCATGCTGGCCGACGTCGCCGTCTTCGATACCGACCTCGTGAAGGTGGGGAAGACCACGCCCGCCGACCTGCTCAAGGCCAAGGTCCTCTACACGATCGTGGGGGGCAAGGTCGTGTACGAGACGGGGGTGCCGGCGCCCGTACGCTGACCGCGGTCCAGGCTCGTATCATGGAGTGTGCTGCGCCACCCACTCCAGGAGGTCATCCGATGCGCCATCGCCCTCTCGTCCGCTACGTGCTCGCCCTCACCCTCGGCCTCACGGCCGCCGCGACCGCGCATTCGGCCCCGCGCGGCGAAGCGAAGGTCACCCTGGCCGGAAAGCCGATCGTCGTGGACTACGGACGGCCCAGCCTGAAGGGCCGCGACATGCTCGGCAAGGCCGAGGTCGGGCAGGAGTGGCGGATGGGCGCCGATGCTCCCACCACGCTCGACACGCCGGTGAGCCTGAGCTTCGGCTCTACCCGGGTCGCACCCGGCAAGTACGTCCTGCGCGCGAAGAAGGTGTCGGACAAGGACTGGGTACTGAAGCTGGACAGCGACGGCAAGGTGGCCGAGGTGCCCCTCGAGAGCCGGGTGCTCGACAAGAGCGTCGAGGAGTTCACCATCGACCTCGCCGAGGAGAAGGGCCAGGGCGTCTTCCGCATGTCCTGGGGCACCGTCGCGCTGACCACACGCTTCACCGCGAAGTGAGTGAGAGGATCCGGCGCGGCAGCAGCGGGTCCAGATGCATGAGCAGGTCGTAGACCGAGCCGCCGAAGCCGGCGGCCAGGTCCTCCGGGCGTGAGCCGTCTTCCCAGTCGAAGAGGGTGGCGACGTCGCCGATGCTCACCCGCCGCTCCGGGCCGAGCTCCACGATGCAGTGGCTCGCGGAGACCGTGGCCACGATGGGGAAGAGCTGGCCGTTGATCCTGACCCGGCCGCCCTTGGCCGCGAGGCGGGGCAGGCCGTCCGCGTGGCCCACGGGCAGCGTGGCCACCCACACATCCTCTTTGGCCAGGTACGCCCGGTTGTAGCCGGCGCTGTCACCCGGGCGCAGCTGCTTCACGTAGGCCACGCGCGCTCTCAGGGCGACGGCGGGCCGCAGGTCCATCAGGTCCAGAGTGCGAAACGGCGGCTCGGAGTAGACGCCGTAGATCGCCATGCCCGGCCGCACCATGTCGAGGAACGAGCCCTCCGTCTGGAAGAGGGCGAAGCTCGACGCGGCATGCCGCCGGCCGAGGGAGACGCCCTCGGCCGTGAGCTGGTCGCACAGCGCCTGGAAGCGCCGCAGCTGCTCGCGGTCGAAGTCCGGATCTTCGGTGAAGGTCATCATCGTGCCTGCGATGGTGACGCCGCGGCGCCCCGCGAGGTCGCGGAGGAGAGGCGCCGCCTCCCGATGGGGTACTCCGACGCGACCGATCCCGGTGTCGACGCAGACGTGGATGGGGACCGGCCGTCCCCGCCGGGCCGCGATCCGCTCCAGGGCGGCGCCGACGGGTGTGTAGACCATCGGCTGGATGTCGAGGGCCACGGCGTCCGCCAGATCGCTCTCGCCGAGCGGCCCCATGCAGAGGACGGGCTTGCGCACGCCCGCGTCGCGCAGGGTGGCCGCCTCGTGCAGCTTGACGACCGCGAAGCCGGCGATGGCGGGCTCACTCTCGATGGCCTGCGCGGCCGCGGCCACGCCCAGGCCGTATCCGTTGTTCTTGATGACGGCCAGGATCGGACGCGCTCCCACCCGGCGGTGGATCTGCGCCACGTTGTGACGCAGATGATCCGGGCGGACCTCGACCCAGGGGTCGAACGACGAGCGCTCGAGGGCATGCGCCCTCGGCGCGAGCCCCAGGGCGGGAGCGGCCGCCCACATCTTCAGGAAGGAACGACGCGATCCGGTCATGGCGCCTCCCGCAACCCGAAGTGTACGATCGCCGCGGTGAGAGTGACCGCCGTCGGGGACTGCGGCGTCGATCGCTATGTGAACCTCGGGTGTGACCGGCCGGGTGGGATCACGCTGAACTTCGCGGCCAATGCGCGACGGCTGTTCCCGGCTGCCGACACCGTGGAAGTGGTCACCGCCCTGGGCACCGACCCCGAGGCGAGGCTCGTCCGCCGCGCCATCGCGGAGCTGGGGCTGGAGGCCTGCGTGGCCGAGATCGAAGGGGCGACTTCCATCCAGTACATCGACCGTCATCCCTCCGGCGAGAAGATCTTCGTGCGCTACGAGCAGGGGGTCCTGGGCGGCTATCGGCTGGGCGTGCGTGAGAAGGAGGTCCTCGCGCGCAGCGACGTGCTGATGGCCGTCGTCTACGCCCAGATCGAGGGCTTCTTCGGTTCGGTGATGGAGTCGCCCTCGCCGGGGCTGCGGGGGGTGGACTTCGGCGACCTCTCCGGGATCACGGGCGGACTGGGCATCGTCGAGCGTTACCGCGAAGGCTTCCACGTCGGGTTCTTCGGGCTGACCGCGGGCGACGAGAGCGCCATCGACGTGCTGGAGACGCTGGCCCGGCGCCATCGGCTGCTCCTGGTCGTGACCCTGGGCGCGGGCGGGAGCCTCGCTCTCGGGGGCGAGCGGCGCGTGGCCTGCCCCGCGGTCGAAGTGGCGCGGGTCGTGGATACCACGGGAGCGGGCGATACCTTCGCCGCCGGCTTCCTGCGCGAGTACGGCCTGTCGCGTGACGCGGCCCGCAGCCTCGCGCGGGGCGCGGAGGAAGCGGCCGCCTGCGTGCAGCGGGTGGGCGCCTTTCCCTGGGACGACTGATCTCAGCCCACCAGCAGGGGACAGGTCATGCAGTGGGCCCCGCCCCGGCCGATGAAGAGCTCGTCGGAGGGAAAGGTGGCCAGCTCGAAACCGTGGCGGGCCATCTCCGTTCCGACCCGGGCCGCGCTCTGGAAGCCCACGGCGCGGCGCGACCGCTCCGTCACCACGACATTGAGGTGCCCGTCGCGCCGCTCCTCGAGCGTGATCGGGATGCAGGTGAAGCCGCGGCTCTCCAGGAACTCCGGGAACATCACGTGGCGCGGCTCCGCCCGGCCCGCTTCGTAGAGACGGCAGGGGAAGACGCGCAGGGAGTCCTCGTAGATCAGGCACAGCTTCTCGTCGAGCACCATGAAGATGCCGTCGATGTGGATGTGCCCGAAGGGCAGGGGGACCTCGAGGAAGAACCGCACGTCGTGGCCGAGCACGATGTCGCGCAGGGCCCGCGTCCCTTCCTCGTTGGCGCGATCGCACAGCGACGCCACCGCGGTGTCGTCGCCCACGAGGGTCACGCCGCCGCCTTCCAGGTAGCCCGGCGGCTCGATCGCTCCCAGCAGGGGGACGCCGAGGCGGCGGAAGGCGCGGGCCATCATCTGCTGATCGCCCCGCCGTCCCTTGAGGTGCGGGCCCATGATGACGGCGCCGCGGGAGAAGACGGCGGCGAGGTCGCGGGTATAGGTCATGTTGGGACGCTGGGCCATGTAGCGGACGGCATCGTCGTCGCCGGCGAGGACGTCGGACAGGAGGAGCGTCTCGACGCCATGGCTCCGCACGAGGGCGAGCAGGGCGTCGTAGTCGGCCACGAACTTCTCGCCGTCCACGGGGCGGCTGAAGTGGAACTCGCGCAGGGTCTCCGGCGTGACCTTGCCGAGCTCCGGGCCCGGCCGGTGCATGATCACGCGCTCCAGGGTTCCGTAGGCGCTCCGAACGCCGAAGCCGCTCACGGCCGCCCCTGGCCGCGGATCCACACGTAGACGGGAAGAGCGGTCGCGGTCATGGCCAGGCCGATCATGGTGTCCCGGGGGTTATAGGCGATCGCGGCCACCAGGAAAAGGGCGAGCACGAAGACGTAGACGGCGGGCACCAGAGGATAGCCGGGGGCGCGGTAGGCCGTGGGCTGGCCCAGGCGGCGGCGCAAGCGGAAGACGGAAGCCACGAGCAGGATGTTCACGGCGTGCACGGGCACGACGAAGTAGGTCACGATCCGCCGGAAGGTGCCGAAGAAGCAGAGGGCGGTGATGGAGAGCGCGGCCGTGAAGAGCACGGAGCCGGCGGGCACGGCGCTCCTCGCGGGGACCCAGGCCAGAGCGCGGAAGAAGAGGCTCACGCGCCGGGGCGCCGTGGCGTCGCGGTACTGCTCGGCGGCCGCGTAGTAGAGCCGGGGCAGGGTCAGGATGAGACCACCGAGCGCCCCCAGGATGGAAACGATGATGAGGACGTTCAGGACCTGTCCGCCCCCGGGCCCGAAGGCGGCCACCGCGACGGTGGTGGCGACGGCGGCCGTGGGAATCACGCGCATCGCTTCGAGAGGCACGACGCGCAGGTACGCGTAGTTCACGACGAGGTAGAGGAGGGTCAAGCCTCCCACGCCCAGTCCGAGCGCGAGGGGCAGATGCCGGGCGGGCTCCTTCACCTCCCCGGCGACATGGGTGACGTCGACCCAGCCATCGTAGGTGAAGAGCACGGCCGCCACGCCCAGCCCCACCACGGCGACCAGCCCGAGCAGGCTGGTCTCGTGAGCCGTGGCCGCGGCCGCCGGGATGTCCGGCGCGGCGAGGGTCAGGCTGCCCACGATCAGCGCGAGCAGTCCCACGATCTTCACGATGGTGAGGACGATCTGCGTCCGGCCTCCCCAGCGGACGCCGCACAGGTTGACCACGGAGAAGGCGGCAATGGCCAGGCCGCCCCAGGCCGCGGCCGACACTCCGGCCGGCGCGATGGGAAGCTGCGTCGCGAACTCGCCGAGGACGATGGCCACGCCCGCCACCGAACCGGGTCCGCTGATCCACATTTCGATCCAGATCTTGAGGAAGGCCGGGAAGGGTCCGAACCCCTCGCGGATGATGTGGTAGCTGGCGCCGGCGTGGGGCAGGAGCGTGGTGAGCTCGGCCGCGGTCAGCGCTCCGCACAGCGTGATGGCGCCGCACAGCCCCCATAAGAGATAGACCTGCCAGGGGGACTGGGCCACCGAGGCCACTTCCCCCGGCGTGAAGAACACGCCCGTCCCCAGCATGTCTCCGACGACGAGGGCGACCACGGCCGCGAGGCCGAGCTGGCGGCGCAACCCCCCCTCCCGGAGGGGGCCGCGGGGCAGGTGCGGAGGGGTGTCAGGGGACAGGACGAAATTGTAGCGCCGGCCTCCGACGAAAAAGGCAGTTGATATCCGAGCGGTTTCGCTCTACAAACAGCCACCTTTTCCCGGTCGGTCTCTCGTTGGAGGTGGGCATGAGCGTTTCGAGACGCGTCGTGTCGTGCGTCCTCGCTCTGATTGCGGCGGGCGCGACGCCGGTCCTGGCCCAGACATATCACGGAGGCCTTCGCGGGCTCGTCCGCGAGCAGGGCGCCGTGGTGCCGGGAGCAGGGGTCGATCTGATCAACGAAGCAACGAACGTCTCTCGCCACACCCAGACGAACAACGTGGGCGAATACGCGTTCATCAACGTGGACCCGGCGACCTACACGGTGAAGGTCACCATGCAGGGCTTCAAGACCGTCGAGAACAAAGGCGTCCGCATCGGGACCCAGCAGTTCGTGACCCTCGACTTCGCCCTCGAGGTCGGCAACCTGACGGAGGCGGTCACGGTCGAGAGCCAGGCTACGCCCCTCGAGACCTCGAACGCCTCCGTGAGCAGCAACCTCGACAGCGCCACCCTGCAGACCCTGCCTACGGCCGGTCGCAACCCGTTCTTCCTCGCCACCATCACGCCCGGAGTCACCCACACCGGCGACCCGCAGTTCATCCGGCAGCAGGACCAGACCAACTCCTCGCTGCTCTCTCTCGGGGGCGGACCGCGGCGCGGCAACAACTACACGCTGGACGGCGTGGCCATCGTCGACATCCGCAACCGCGCCACGGTCATCCCGTCGATCGAGGCGGTCGAGGAAGTCAAGGTCCAGGTCACCACGTACGACGCGGAGATGGGGCGCACGGGCGGCGGCGTCTTCAACATGACCGGCAAGTCGGGCGCGAACGCCTGGCACGGGAGCCTGCTCGGGCAGACCCGGCCGAGCGGGGCGCGGTCGCTGTCGTTCTTCGGCCGCAAGGCGTGCGAGGACGGCTCCGGATCGTGCGAGAAGCCCGATACTTATTTCTACCTCTACGCCGGCTCGTTCGGCGGCCCGATCAAGAAGGACAAGACCTTCTTCTGGACGTCGTTCGAGGGATACAAGACCAACACGATCGACGACGCCACCGTGAGGGTGCCGACCAACCGCGAGCTCAGCGGGGACTTCTCGCAGAGCGGCATCACCGTCTACGATCCGCTGACCACGCGGCCGGACCCGGCCCACCCCGGTCAGTTCATCCGCACCCCGTTCCCCGGGAACGTGATCCCGGCCAACCGCATCAGCCCCGTCGCGGCAGGGCTGCGTTCCTACTGGCCGGCGGGGGGATCCGCCAGCGCCCAGCTCGTGGACCGCTCCATCACGGGCACGATGAAGCTCGATCAGCTCTGGACCCAGAACTTCCGTACCTCGGCGATGTATGCCATCTACGACTCCACCGAGCCGCAGCCCCGCTCCTACCTCAAGGACGGAGAGACGCAGCCCATCGGGGCGAACCACGCGGATCCGGGTGACGGGGCCCTCTACCGCCAGGTGCACGCCATCGCGGTCAACAACACGATCACGCCCAACGCGAGCACTGTCGCCCACGTACGGCTCGGCTACACCCAATTCGCCGACGACTGCGTGCCCGTCGCGGGTTTCGACCCGGGCACGCTCGGCTTCTCCCCGAACTTCGTGAACCAGATCCCCGTCAAGAAGTTCCCCTACTTCGCCATCGGCACCTACGGCACGGACTACAACGGCTACATGTTCGGCGAGCGCCCCATCAACAACATCAAGTACTACTCCTGGGACGCGAACGCCTCGATGTCCAAGCTGCTGGGCCGGCACACCGTGAAGTTCGGGGCGTCCTACCGCCAGATCGGGGTCAAGAACTTCAACCCCAGCCAATCCGCGGGGCGGTACTTCTTCGACGGGCAGTTCACGAGCGCCGACCCGCTGAACCCCACGAACAGCGACCCCCATTCGCTGGCCGCGTTCCTGCTGGGGTACCCGTCGGACGGTTTCATCACCGTGGCCAGACCGACCAACGCGTACATCAACTACTACGCGGGGTACGCCCAGGATGACCTGCGCATCAACCCGAACCTGACCGTCAACCTGGGGCTGCGTTACGAGTTCGAGCAGGGCCTGCAGGAGAAGAACAACGAGATCACCGTCGGGTTCGACCGCGATCGCGCCTGGCCCGTCCAGGTGCCGGGCCTGAGCCTGAAGGGCGGGCTCATGTACGCGGGGGTGGACGGCTATCCCACCCATCAGAGCGATCCCACGAAGACGAAGTTCGCGCCACGCGCGGGCTTCGCCTGGTCGGTCAACCCGAGAACGGTCGTGCGCGGCGGGTACGGCCTCTTCTGGGCGCCTCATCAGTACCCGGGGATCGGCGCCACCAGCCTGGGCACGCGCGGCTTCACGCAGAGGACGGATTACGTCGCGAGCACGGACGGCGGCCTGACGCCCTGCGCCGGCTGCAACATCGTCAATCCGTTCCCGGGCGGACTGAGCCAGCCGACGGGCAGCGCCACCGGCATCCTGACCGGCGCCGGAGGATCGGTGGACTTCGTCGATCAGTTCCGCAAGTCCGCGTATGTCCACCAGTATTCAGTGGACTTCCAGCGCGAGCTGGGCAACCGGCTGGTGGCGGGGATCGGCTACATCGGCGCCACCTCCCGGCACCTCGGCCTGGGCGGCAACGACGACGAGAGCGTCAACATCAACCAGCTCGATCCGCGCTACCAGGCCCTGGGCTCGGCCCTGTTCGACTCCGTGCCGAACCCGTTCTTCGGCAACCCCGTCTTCGGCTCCTTCGGGGACCAGCGGACCATCCCTCGCGGCCAGCTCCTGCGGCCCTACCCGCAGTTCGGCGACATCCTGGCCCACCAGGTGAGCGACGGCCGCGCCCAATACCATTCGCTGGTCTTGAGGCTGGAGCGGCCCATCGTGAACGGATGGGGCGGCCGCATCAACTACACCTGGAGCAGCAACAAGAACAACATCTTTGGCGAGCTGAACCAGTTCAGCAACAACAGCACGAGCGTCGCCCGCATTCTCAACAGCTACGACGTCGACGCCGAATACGCCCACTCCATCACCGAGCAGCCGCACCGGCTCAACTTCGCGCTGACCGGCGAGCTGCCCTTCGGCAAGGGCAAGAAGCACCTGTCGGACCCGGGCATCGCCCGCACCCTCTTCGGCGGCTGGGCCGTCACCGGCGTCGGCTACTTCCAGAGCGGCTTCCCGGTCGCGGTCATCCAGAGCAGCAACAACACGGGCCTGTTCAGCCGCGTGCAGCGGCCGAACCTGGCCGGCACCAGCCCGACGACGGATGGCAGCACCGAGAGCCACTACGATCCGGGGTGCAGCTGCCTCAACAACTGGTTCAACCCCGCGGCGTGGACGACGGCGGCCCCGTTCACCTTCGGCAACGCGACGCGCACGAATACGGACATGCGCACGCCGTTCAAGACCCAGACCGACGTGGCCTTCCAGAAGAACGAGCCGATCGGCGGCGGCTCTTTGATGATCCGGGCCGAGATCATCAACATCTTCAACAACACGCAGTTCAACGGGCCGAACATGACCTTCGGCTCCTCGAGCTTCGGCCGCATCTCGTCCACGCGCGGGTTCCCCCGGCTGGTGCAGCTCATGCTGCGCTTCTCGTTCTAGGCGACGAGCGATGACGTCCAGGGGCGGCCCTTCGGGGCCGCCCCTCTTTCGACGTAGGATCGGCCCCGTGACGTCGGGTCCTCGTCGCTCCCGCGCGGTCCGGCTCGTACTTCCCGTTCTCCTGGCCGCTCCGGCACTCCTCCCTTCCTGCTCCCGGCCCCGCCCCGCCATCCGCAACGTCCTCCTCATCAGCATCGACACGCTGCGCGCGGACCACGTGAGCGCCTACGGCTTCCCGCGGCCGACGACGCCGCACATCGACGCCGTGGCCCGGGAAGGCGTGCTCTTCAAGAACGTCCGCACTCCGGTGCCCATGACGTTGCCCGCCCACGTCTCCATGCTCACGGGGACCTTGCCGCCGACGCACGGCTTGCGCGACAACCTGCTCAGCCGGCTTCCGGAGGGAAGCGTGACCCTCGCCGAGAGGCTCAAGGCGAGAGGGTTCACGACGGGCGCCGTCGTCAGCACCTTCGTCCTCGACCGCCGCTTCGGCACCAGCCAGGGCTTCGACACCTACGACGACCGCTTCGACGCCGTGCACAAGATCGGCGACCTCAGCGAGCGCAAGGGGGACGAGGCGGCTCGCCACGCCTTGGAGTGGCTCGACCAGCACAAGGACCGGCCGTTCTTCCTCTTCCTCCACCTCTACGACCCGCACGAGCCCTACGAGCCGCCCGAGCCGTTCGCGTCCCAGTGGAAGGGCGATCCCTACGCCGGTGAGGTGGCCTTCGCGGACCACTGTGTCGGCCAGGTGACGGAGAAGCTGAAGCAGCTCGGGCTCGACGACTCGACCCTCCTCGTCATCACGGGGGACCACGGGGAGATGCTGGGCGAGCACGGCGAGCTCAACCACGGCTTCTTCATCTATGAGGGCGCGCTGCGGGTGCCCCTCGTCCTGCGCGTGCCCCGGGCGGAAGGGATGCCCCGGCAGCTCGATCTTCCCGTGAGCCTCATCGACATCGTGCCCACGGTGCTGTCGCTCGTGGGAGCCGAGGTCCCCAAGGAGGTCCAGGGCGTGGACCTCTCGCCCTGGATCGCGGGGCGGGGCGCGGGCGGGGGAGCGAGATCGCTCTACGCGGAAACGGTGACCCCCACCCGCTACTACGGCGCGAACTCCCTGCTCGCCGTCATCGCCGACGGCTGGAAGTACATCGAGACCACGCGCCCGGAGCTCTACGACCTGCGCCGCGATCCCGCGGAAGCGGTGAACCTCCTCGCGCGCGAGCCCGCGCGGGCGGACGCGCTCGGCCGCACGCTCGTGGCGATCCTGGCCGCGGCCGGCCGCGCTCCCGGACCGGCTCCCGAGTCCGCGGCTCTCGACGAGGAATCGCGACAGCGCCTGGCCGCCCTCGGCTACCTGGGCCGGGGCGGCGATACCTCGTCGAACGGCTTCGACCGTAGCAAGGAGGACCCCAAGGACCTGATCGGGTTCTTCCGGCAGGACCAGCGGCTCAACAAGCTCGTCGAGGAGAAGAAATACGCGGAGGCCCGCGCTCTCTGCGACGACATGCTCCGGCAGCGGCCGGGCTTCGCGGACTGTCACCTGCAGATGTCCAAGATCGCCGCCGCCGAGGGCAACCTCGATGCGGCCCGGACGGCGGCGGCCAAGGCGGTCGCGGTCGGTCCGAAGAACGAACGGGCCCATCTGCAGCTGGCGGCGCTTCTGCGGGAGCGTGGCGACCTCGACGGGGCCATCGCCCACTTCCGTGAGGCCCTGGCCCTCGAGCCCAGCGCCCCCGACACCCGCATGTGGCTGGGCCGCGCGCTCGCCGAGAAGGGGCAGCTCGACGAGGCGGCACGCCTGCTCGGGCCCACCGCCGCCGGCCCCCCGGAGACCGCGATGGCGGCGACCCAGCTCGGCTACGTGCTGGCCAAACAAGGCAAGCGGGCGGAGGCCATCGCGAGCTACCGCCGCGCCCTCGCCCTCGACCCCGGGTCGGCGGAGGCGCACGCCTATCTCGGCTCGGCCCTCGCCGAAGGTGGTGAATGGGACGAAGCCATCAGCCACTTCGAGATCGCGCTCAAGGTCCGGCCGGAGAACGCGGAGCTCCACGACTGGCTGGGGATGGCCCTGCGCGAGAAGGGACGTACGGATGAGGCGCTCGTCCACTTCCGCGAAGCGGTGCGGCTCGGGCCCGGTCTGGCCATGGCGCACTTCAACCTCGGACGCGCGCTCAAGCAGCAAGGGAAGCTCGACGAGGCGGTGCCGCACTATCGGCGGGCCATCGCCCTCGACCCGCGCCTGGCCGCCGCCCACAACGCCCTGGGCAGTGCGCTGGGATCGCAGGGCCAGGTGCGCGAGGCCATCCGGGAGTTCCGAGAGGCGCTTCGGCTGCAGCCGGACAACGAGGAGGCCCACAACAACCTCGGCCTTGCCCTGCGCATGACGGGGGAGCGCGATCAGGCTCTCGTGGAGTTCACGGCCGCCCTCGCCCGCCGGCCGGACTGGCCGGGCCCGATGAGCGAGATGGCGTGGATCCTCGCGACGCACCCCGATCCCGCCGTACGCGATCCCGCCAAAGCGGTCCGGCTGGCGGAGCGCGCCGCGGACCTGACCGGCCGCCGTCAACCCGTGATCCTGGATGCGCTGGCCGCGGCCTACGCGGCTGCGGGCGACTTCGAGCGCGCGGCCGCCACCGCGCAGGAGGCGGCCTCCCTCGCCGCCGCCGCCGGCGCGACGGCCCTGTCCGGCGACATCGAGGGGCGCCTCGCGCTCTACCGGCAGAAGAAGCCGTATCGCGAGACGCGCGGCGCCAACGCGGTCGGGCGCTAGTTCGCGGTCGGTGGCGGTGAGCTCAGCGTGGAGGCTCGACTCTTGCGGACGGATTGGAAGGCGAGACACCGCCCCGCGCGCGCCGCTTGCCCCGTCCGAAGTACTCGTCGACCGCGTAGCCATTGTGCGACCAGCAGCGCAGCTCGATGTTCTCGATCGTCGCGCGCCCGCCCGCCGCTACAGGCACGATGTGATGGAACTCCAAGAAGCGCCGCTCGCCGCAGCGGCGCCCGCTCCGAGACACGAACGTGCAGCGCGCTCCGTCACGGGCCGCCACTCCGCGTCGCACCTCGGCGGGAATGTGGGAATCGTCTTTACTGGCAGCCACGCTCTTCCGCGGCCGTGAGGTCGCCGCGAACTTCTTGCGCTCGAGATCGGCGACGAGCAGCGTGAGCGCGCGATCGACGACCTGGGCAAGATCACCGTTGGGCACCGCGTGCCCGAGGAGGTCCTGCGCGGTGCGCAGCTTGGCGAGGGTCTCGGCACTGGCCGTGAAGCGGACCTCGTAGCGCTCAGCCGCCAACGGCCGGACGACGGGCCTCCGAGCTACCGGAGAGACGTTCTGGCCGGTGGCGGGCCCGGGCTCCGCAGTAGCGGGAGCAGCGGCGACAGGCGACGTACGCATCGGAATCCGGCGCACCGTCGGCGCGACGTCCGGCTGCGGGAACAAGGTTGCCAGCAAATGCTCGACGTCGTGTTTCCCCTTGCCATCCGCAGCGGTCAGCAGCCTCTCGTGGTTCTCGGCCGTGAGGTGGGGAGCCAGCAGCCGCACCGTCGTCACGCTCAAGCCGCCGGCCGCCAATCGTTCGAGGATGACCGGAAACCGTCGCGCAACCCGAGCGGCCTGGATACGGTTGTAGGCGGAGTCCTCGGACAATCGCAGGGTGGTCGTGCAGTACTTGAAGAGCGAAGAGAAGCCTTCGCCTTCGTAGAGCCGTCGCGCGTCAAACTCGGCGAGATGCGCGACGAGGGCCACCGTGGACTCGCGCTCGCATCCGGCGAGGCGAGTGAGCTCTACGGTGAGTGAGTGGTCATCGAGACGATCGACAGTCGTGATCGACATGGCCAAGGAGACCATGCGAGCAGGACAGGATGGGTCCGGACCAGATATCAGAATTGGCAGAATGAGTCTGTATTGACAGGAGTCATGTAGAAATGGCTATGACGAGAGAGACTATCAGTCTGGATACGGGACTCGTTCCGGAACGAGTCCCTTCAGGAAGTACTTGAGGTTCGCCGCCTGGCGAACCTCACGGGTGGCCTCGCGCCTCCTTCAACTCGGGAAGGCCGGGATCGGCGCCGCGCCAGTTGGCGAGGAACCGTCCGTAGTACCCGCGGGCGGACTCGCGATCGCCACCCGCCGCCGCGGCGCGCGCCTGCCCGAGGAGGGCGAGCGACCGGTTCGGCGCGCGTTCGAGGGCTTGCGCGAACGCCGCCGCCGCTTCCTGGGGCCGGCCCAGCTCGAGGAGGATCTCTCCGCGCAGCTCGGACGCCGGCTTGAGGGGACGCGGCAGGCCGAGCGGCGGCGGTAGTTGCCCCTCCAGTACGACCGCCTCTTGCATCCGCGCCAACGCCTCCTCGCCGCGCTCTCCGGTCAGGGCCACCAGGGCGGCGAGCTCTTTCTCCATCACGGCCACGTCCAGCGCGCGACCGCCCCCGCCTCCCGGCTCGCCGCGCGAAGCGCGCCGGGCCAGCTCGGCCCGCGCCATCTCGGCCGTCCGGGAATCCCCGCGCCGCGCCGCGCTCACGCCGATCGCGAACAGCTCGCCGCTGGTGTCGAAGCTCGTCGCGCCCGCGAGCTCCTGGTAGGACCGGGTCTCCACCACGTAGCGGGCGCGCATGTCGGACAAGAGGACCTTCAGCCTCGGGGCTCCGGTGGCCTCCACCGCCGGCCGGATGAGGTCGAGCGTCTCCTTTGCCTTCTGGAAGCGGCCCTGCTGGAGCGACTCGTAGAGCAGCCAGGAGAGGCTGTGGTAGTCGCGCATGCCGACGGCAAGACCTTTGCGCTTGACCCACGCGTCCGACGCGAGGAAGGACGCCTCGTCGGAGGCGGCGGCGTCGTCCCACAGGCCGAGCTGGAGAAAGACGTGGGCGGGCATGTGCAGCGCGTGGCTCGACGGCGCCGCCACCTTGGCATAGCGGCGCGCCGCCGGAAGCGCCAGCCGCGCGTGCTCGGGGTCGTCGAAGTCGTGGATCAGGTAGTGCAGCGCGCCCGGATGGTCCGGGTCCCGGGCCAGCACGCGTTGCAGGATGGCCGCGACCTGCCTTTGCGTCTCGCTGCCCACGAGCGCGTGTTGATGGCCGTCGTCGCCGCCGTCGTTGAAGAGCGCCGGGCTGCGGGCCACCGTGCCCATCAGGGCGAGGGCGTGAAAGGTCGCGGCCTCGAGATCCTCCGGATACGAGGCGGCCAGCTTCCCCATGGCCTCCGCGTAGGCGCGATCGCGAGTCGCCCGTTCCCCGTCTCCGAAGAGGATCTCCACCGCGCGCAGGTACGCCTTCTCGCGGTCCGTGGGCGCCTTCTGGGCGCGCGCCTCCGGCGTCGGTCCCAGCCGTAGGAGGCTCTCGCGCGCGGTGGCCGTGTCCTGATTCAACCAGAGGGTCTGGTTGCAGGCCATCGCTTCGCCCCAATACGCCATGGCGAAGTCGCGATCGATGCGCTGGGCCTCCCGAAAGGCCTCCACGGCATCTTCGTACGCGAAGTTGTGCAGCGCGGTCACGCCGCGCCGGAAGGACGGCTGGGCGGCGGGGGATCCGGAGGTGGGAAACCGGAGGGGTGTCAGCGCGAGGAGAGCGAGGAGCGCGAACCGGCCCACGGCGGCGATGCTAGCATGCGGCTCGTGAGCTCACCGCCCGCGCGCCGGCGCTTCCTCGAGGCTTCCGCGGCGGCCGCGGTCGCGGCCTGGCTCGGCCGCGCCGCCCACGCCGGCGCCGCGCCGGTGCTGGGAACGGTCCCCTTCGCCGACGAAGGATCCTTCCCGGTGGACAAGACGGTCGGCGCCGGTCTGGGCCGGCGCCGTGCGCTGGACCTGTCCACGCTCTCGCCGGAAGCGCCCGCCGTTCCGCAGGACCGGTTCTTCATCCGCACCGGTTGCCCGGATCCGCTCCCCTCCACGAGCGAATGGAAGGTCCGCGTGCGCGGGCTGGTCGAGGCGCCGGCGGACCTGGAGGCGGCGGCCCTGCGGCGTGAGGCGGAGGACCGGGGCGCTCATGTCCTGGAGTGCGCGGGGAACTCGCGGGCCGCACACTTCGGCTTCCTGAGCGTCGCCCGCTGGACCGGCGTTCCGCTGGAGCGCGTGCTCGGCCGGCTGCGTGTTCTGCCGCGGGCCACGCGCGTGCGCGTCTCGGGCTTCGATCAGCACTCGGTCCTCGACCCGGGATCGGTCCCCGGCGCGAGCTGGGTCTTCGGCCTCGACCAGGTCCGCGATGCGGGGGCCTTCCTGGCCACGGGCATGAACGGCGCCCCCCTCAGCCCGGACCACGGCGACCCCATCCGTCTCGTCGTGCCCGGCTGGTACGGCTGCACCGCGATCAAGTGGGTCGACGAGATCGCGCTCGTGGACGACGAGGCTCCCGCGACCGACCAGATGCGCGAGTACGCCGGCCGAACCCATCAGGATCCCGCGGGCCCGCGGCTCGCCCGGGATTTCCAGCCCGCCACCATCGATCCGGCGGCGGCGGCGGTGCGCGTCGATATGTTCGGCGCCGACGGCGGCAAGGTGTCGTACCGGGTCGTCGGGCTCGCGTGGGGCGGGCGCACTCCGCCGCGCGCCCTGGCCATCCGCTTCCGTCCCGACGCGCCCTTCGCGCCCGTGGAGCAGATCGGGAGCGGTGAGGCCGGCGCCTGGACCTTCTGGTCCCACACGTTCCGCCCGCCCGCGCCCGGCCGCTATCGCATCGAGCTGGCCGTCCGGGACCCGGGCGTGCGCACACGACGGCTCGACATCGGGTACTACGCGCGCGAGGTCGAGATCGCTAGAGTGTGAGGCGTGCGTTGACGCACGTCCGGGAAACCTCTACGTGACCGCCAATTGGTGCAGGTCGTTCAGTATCCCGGCCGCCGTCACCTCCGGTCCGGCCCCGGGTCCCGTGATGACGAGGGGCTCTCTCCGGTAGCGCCGGGTGGTGAAGGACACGAGGTTGCGCGTGCCCCTCAGCGCGCCCACGGCGGAGTCGAAGGGCACGGCGACGAGCTGCGCGCGCACGCTGCGGGGTGTCGCGACCACGACGTAACGCAGCACGCGCCCGCGGCTGGCCTCCCGCTCCACCCGCCGCCGCCACTCCTCGTCGAGCGTGGAGAGCTTCGCCAGGAACTCGTCGAGCTTCACCTGCCTCAGCGCGGTCGGCACCAGGTCGTGGGCCACGGGGGGCGGCCCGGTGTATCCGAGCAGCCGGCCGAGGATGAGGCCCTTGCGGCCGGCGTCGCGGCCGGAGAGGTCGTCGCGTGGATCGGGCTCGGCGTAGCCGAGCGCGATCGCCTCCCGCACCGCGGCCGAAAAGGGCTTGCCTTCGGAGACCGATGACAACACGTAGCCCACGGTGCCGCTGAGGCAGCCCTCGACGCGCAGGACGCGGTCGCCGCTGTCCACGAGCTTGCGGTGCGTGTCGAGGATCGGCATCCCCGCGCCCACCGTGGCCTCGAAGCGCAGCCGGCGGCCGGAGCGCTGCACCGCCGCCAGCAGCCGCGAATATTCCTCGAAGGGGCCGGCGAGCGGCTTCTTGTTGGCGAGCACGAGGTCGAAGCCCTGGCCCGCGGCCTTGAGCAGCAGGTCGCCCGTCTCCTCCGCCGTCACGTCCACCACCACCGGCCGCGTCACCGCGTGGTTCGCGATGTGGGCCAGGGTGGCGTCGGCGTTGGCCTTCACGCCACCGAGGTCGGCGACGAGGGCGCCGCGATCCTTGCCCAGCGCCAGCGTGAGGAGGCGCGAGCGGGAGAGCCCCCGCGGGTCGAAGACGTAACCGGACCGGTCGAGGAGCCCCACCACCTTGACCCCGGCGTGGCCGTTGCACGCGGCGAGGGCGGCCAGCGCGCGCCCGACATGCCCGAAGCCCAGCAGCACCACGTCCGTGCGCAGGCGCTCCGGGCTCTTCCCGCCGCCGATCTTCGCGAGCTGGAACGTGGTGTGGACGCGGCGCGCCGCCTCCGCCAGCTGCGAGCGATCGACGACGAAGGTGATGTTCCGCTCGGAGGAGCCCTGGGCGATCGCCAGCACGTTGACTCCGCCGCTGCCGAGGGCGGTGAACACGCGGGCGGCGATGCCCGGAGTCCCCGCCATGCCTTCTCCCACCGCGGCCACCACGCCCACGCCGGGGCGCGCGGTCACGCCGTCGACGAGGCCGGAGGCGATCTCGTCCTTGAAGGCGCGGCGCAAGGCGTCCACCGCCCGCGGGGCGTCCTCCTCGGAGAGGGTGAAGCCGATCGAGTTCTCCGACGAGGCCTGGAAGATCGTCGAGACGGAGATGCCCTCGCCGTGGATGGCGCCGAAGGTGCGGGCGGCGATGCCGGGCACGCCCATCATGCCCTTGCCGGCGACGGTGACGAGGGCCTGCGACGCCTCGACGGCCACGCCCTTCACCGGGTAGCGGCTGAGCGTGCGCCGGGCGGACACCTCGGTGCCCGGAGCTTCGGGACACAGGAAGGACCGCACGTGGAGCTGCACGCGGCTCCCGTCGAGCGGGATGAGAGCGCGCGGGTGCAGGACCTTGGCGCCGAAGTACGCGACCTCCGCCGCCTCGCGGTAGTGGAGCTGGGGGATGAGCCGCGCATCCGCGACGTGGGCGGGGTCCGCGGTGAGGATGCCGGGCAGCTCCTTCCACAGGACCACGCGCGAGGCGCCGAGGACGCGGCCGAGAAGGGTCGCCGTCAGGTCCGTGCCGCCGCGGCCCAGGGTGGCGACGGTCCCGTCGGGGGCGCGGCCGAAGAAGCCAGGGACGATCGGGGTCATGCCCTGCCGGAGGGGCGCCCGGAGGGCCTTCCGCGCGCGCCGCCGCGTGAGGGCCAGGTCGGGGGCGGCGGCGCCGTGACGGCCGTCAGTGGAGACGACGTCGAGCGCGTCCACCCTCACCGCGGCGCGGCCGGCCGCGGAGAGCGTCGCCGCGACGACCGCCGCGGCCATGCGCTCGCCGCGGGAGACGAGGACGTCGCTCGTCCGGGGCGAGAGATGGCCCAAAGCGGCCAGGGCCCGGCAGATCTCGCGGTACTCGCGGGCCGCCCGGTTGGCCTCGGACAGGAGGCGGCGGCGATCCGGGCCGGGCGCGACCAGGTCCAGGACGAGCGCGCGGTGCCGGCGCAGGAACGCGGCCGCCTGGGCGCTGGCCGCGGCCACGTCTCCGGAAGCGGAGCGATGGGCGCCTTCGAGCAGCCCATCCGTGACGCCCTTGAGAGCGGAGACGACGACGATCACGTCGCCGGGATGCCTCTGCACGAGCCCGACGGCCCGGCGCACGGCGCTGGCGTCGGCGAGCGACGCGCCGCCGAGCTTCCAGACCTCGAGCCGTGGCCGCGCGGGCGCCGGCCCCGCGGCCGGGCGCTGCGCCCGGCCCGGCCGCGCCAGGCACGTCCGACCCGCCCGCGCCAAGCGCGAGACCATTCGTCCCCTCAGCCGCCAGGCGCTCATTCCTCGCCCCCCGCTCTCATCTGCCCTCAGGTCAGATAGGACCCGGCTTCCCCGGAGAAGAAGCTCGCATCGCAGTCGAGCATCTGCGCGTGCAGCGTCCGTCCCTCCAGGAGCTTGCCCTGGTCGAAAACGCTCACCGCGGCGCGATCGCGCAACCGGAAGCCCGCGCGACGAAGCGCTTCCTTGCCCAGCGCGGTCGAGGCCCAGGCCGAGACTTCGTGGACGTCCTCTTCCCGAGCCGCGCGTGCCGCCGCGGCCCGGAAGCCGGCGCGCCAGTCCTCGACGTTCGTGGAGGGCAGCCAGAGGTCCGCGATACGCGCCACGTGCGGCGCGAACGCGAGACAGAAGTACCCGACGAGCGTGCGGCTCCGCTCCAGGCCGAACAGCTCGTGCCGCGCGGACGGAGAATCCAAGAAGTACCGGTAGAAGCCGGTGTCGCGCGCGGTGACGGCGGTGGCGGGAGAAGGCTGGGGCCACAACTCCAGGGGCACCTCTTCCGGGGCCAGGGGTCGCACCGACCATCCGCGCGGAAGCGACAGCGGCGACGAGAGGCGCCAGAAGGCATTCCGCAGCACGCGCGCCGGGAGTCTCCAGTTTCGCGGCCTCGTGGCCAACGCCTGCCGCAGCGGCCGCACCGGGCGGGCAAACGTGCAGAGCTCACCGTGGGAACGGAAACCGATGACGGGAAGGATTCGCCGCGTCACTTCGCTGCCGCCGGTGGCGATCATCACGGGCACCTTGGCCCCGATCTGCCGCAGGAGCCAGAGGCCGGCTCCGGGATGTCTCGGATCCGCCGCCCAGTCGATCAAGTGCGCCGCCGGGACGACCTGACCGGCCACACGCACGCGCACGGGCCAGGCCGCGGCGTGGGCCACGATGGCGCCGTCATGCCGGGCGGCAAAACTGCGCGACCCGGCCCAGTCCGGGCGGGCCGACCAGTATTTCCAGGCCATGTGCTCCTCGGCCAGGAACGCCGCGTCCGCGCCCGGAAACCTCCGTCCCAGGAAGGCGGAGAGCGACGCGGCTTCACACGGCTCGGTCGGCTGGAAGTCGATCCTCACGGAGGTCAGTCCCTCACCGCGGTCTCAGCGGCTGACCGTCGATGACCCCACCGCGCTGAGCACGACCTCGACCGCGTCGCGCGCCGCGCCGACGAGCCGGTCGATCTCCGCCTCGCGGACGACGAGCGGAGGCGCGAAGAACAGGATGTCGCCCTGGGCGGGATGGGCGCCGAGCGCCGGCCGGGTCCGCGTGATCACCCCGCGCCTCATCATCTCGGCCTTGAGGCGCGCGGCGAACTTCAGCTCCTTCGGGAAGTTCTTCTTCGTCGCGCGGTCCTCCACGAACTCCACCGCCGCCAGCAGCCCCTTCCCGCCCCGGATCTCGCCCGTGTTGGGCTCGTCGCCCAGCGCCGCCTGCAGCCCGGCCCGCAGCCGCTCACCCATCTCCGCCGCGTGCTCCAGGAGCCGCTCGCGCTCGATGATCTCGATGTTCTTCAGCGCGACCGCGCAGCAGGGCGGATGGCCCGAGTTCGTGTAGGCGTGCATCCAGCGGTCGTCGGGCTCGACGGAGTCCATGGCCTCCTTGATCGCGCGGCTGACCATGATCCCGCCCAGGGGCAGGTAGCCGGAGGTGACTCCCTTGGCGAAGGAGAGGATGTCCGGCGTCACCTTCCAGTGCGAGAGGCCGAACCAGCGGCCGGTGCGGCCGAAGCCGGTGATGATCTCGTCGTCGATCAACAGCACGTCGTGGCGCGTGCACACTTCGCGCACGCGCGGCCAGTAGTCGTCGGTCGGGTAGAACACGCCCCCCGCGCCGTGGATCGGCTCGCCGACGAAGGCGGCCACCGTGTCCGGGCCCTCGCGGAGGATGGCCTCCTCCAGCTCCCTCGCCGCCGCCTGGCCCACGCTCTCGCCCGGCCGCGCCCCCTGGTATCGATACGGATAGCAGGTCTGGACGTGGACGAACCCCGGCACGCGCGGCTCGAACATCTTCCAGTAGTTGGCACCCATCCCCGTCGCGCTCATCGTCTGGAGCGTGAGCCCGTGGTAGGCCTGGTCGCGGGCGATGATCTTCACCTTGTCGGGCTGGCCGCGCGCCTTCCAGTAGAAACGCGCGGTCTTGAACGCCGACTCGTTCGCCTCCGCGCCGCCCGAGGTCAGGAAGACCGCGGCCATGGCCTGGCCGGTGAGCTCCAGGAGGCGCTCGGCCAGCAGGATCGACGGGATGTTCGAGGAGCCGACGAAGCCGGACGCGAAGGCGAGCTCCTTCATCTGCGCCGCCGCCGCCTCCGCCAGCTCGGCGCGGCCGTGTCCGACGTTGACGTTCCAGAGGCCCGAGAGGCCGTCGATGTACTCGTGACCATCGACATCCTCGACGGTGACGCCGTGCCCACGGACGTAGAGGATCGGGTTCGCGTTGTCGACGGGATGGTGCAGCGGATGGATCAGGTGCTCCCGATCGGCCTGGACGAGCTCGGCGGCGGTCAGCGACATTCCCTCCTCCTCAGGACTCGTGCGTGCGTCGATTCAAAAGCGGCGGGCCCGCGTGAGCGCGAGCACGGCGTAGCTCGTCGCCGCGTCGCTCATGAAGCGACCCACATCGGAGGAGGGATCGCGCTCCTTGTTCAGGGAGTACCCGGGCCAGGAGCCTGCGGCCTCGTCCTGATTGCGCTCCAGCCAGGAGAGACCCTTCTGGAGCGGGACGTTCTCGCGAGGCGTGCCCGTCTCCAGGAGCACGAGCGTGACGAGGCCGGTGGCATACCCGTCACTCTTCGTCTTGTCGTCTCCCATCCACGACCGGACGTACCCGCCCAGGCTCGAAGCCCCCGGAGGCCGGGCCAGTGAAGAGAGGCTCCAGCCTCCGTCCGGCCGTTGTTCGCGGAGGACGTCCCGGACGAGGGAGTCGGCGCGTTCTCGTCCGAGGAGCCCGGGCAGCTGCGTCGAAGCCCACAGCACGACCATCCGATTGGCCAGGGACTGCTCGTCGTACTCGCGGTCCAGATAGGCGCGCAGCCGCTCGAGGTGGCTTCGTATGTCGGCGCCCGAACCGTAACCGCCGGGGGCGGTGCCGACCGCGAGCGCGGCCAGGGCGGCTCCGTAGTACGGGGAGTCCTTCGCTTCCCACGGGCCCAGACCGAACTGGAGCCAGGGCCACGCCCCGGCTCCGTCACCCGTCGTCTGCTGGAGCGCCCACATGGTGTCGAGCGCGGTGCGCGTGTCGGCCTGGATGCGTCCGCTCCGAGCGTCATGCGAGGCGAGGATCAACGCATTCAGGACGGCTTCGGTCCCACGGGACTCGACGGCCTTGTCGGGGTCGTGGTCACGATTGGCGTAGTAGGGTCCGGCCTCCTTCCCCAGGCGTACACGCTTGACGACGTTGTCCAGGAGTCTTCGCTCCTCGTCGGAAGGAGCCTCATCCGCCAGCCGTTCGCGGAGGGCAGGGCGGGCGAGGGCGTACGGCAGCGCCGTATGGCAGGACACACAGAACGTCCCGTGATCACGGGCCGCCCCCTGCCATCCCATCCACCAGTCTGCTCGCTGATCGAGATAGGCGGCGGCGGCTTTCGGCCTCCAGCGGCCGGCGGCCTGGGCCTGGGGGCTCCGGGAACAGGCCATGAGAAGACCGGTGACGAGCAAGGCCGCGGTCACCGGCGCTCCCGGTCTCACACCGATCGCCCTTCCCCTTCCATTTCGCGCACATTGTGCTGCTTCTGCGCGCAGATGTAGTGCAACCAATTGCGATAGAGGCTCTCGGCCGTCGGACGCCAGGTGTTGGCCACCTTGCCCGCCGCCATCGCGGTGGGGAACTCGGCGAGCAGCTCCTCGCGCCGGTCCCGCCGCGCTCGCTCCTGCAGGGCGGCCAGCGCCGCGACCGTCTCCTCGTCGAAGTAGCCGTGCGGCATGGGCGGGTAGGTGTCCCTCTCGCGCCGGAGATAGCGCCCGATGTCGCGCCGATACTCGAGCAGGAGCGTCGTGGCCTCGTACTCCGGATGGCCCTGGAAGAACACGAAGAGGCTCTTTCTCTGCTTCACGAAGGAGTCGACCCCCGCCTCCTCCGACCGCGTCAGCACGCGGTAGCCGCAGGCCAGCAAGGCTTCCTCGGGCACCTCGTTCCACCGGGATTGCGGCATCTGCAGCCGGCTCGGAGCGGAAGCGGTCAAGGGGTGGTCGGAGACGCGCACGCACTCGAAGATGCCGAAGCGCTTGTCGCCGAGCGGGCGCCGGGCGATTCCGTCGATGTGGAGGATGCCCGCGTGCGCGGCCAGGCACGACAGGATGGTCGAATAGGTGTGGCTCTCGGCCCATTCCAGGACGCTGGTCAGGCTTTCCCAGAAGGGCTCGTCCCTGAGGTCCGCCGCCCGCGGCTCCGTTCCGGTGACGATGAGGCCGTCGTGATGGCTCGTCCACAGATCGCGCAGGTCCGAATAGCGGCTCACCTGCTCGCGGCCGAAATCGGTTCGGGGCACTTCGGGCAGGGTATAGAGCGTCAGTTGGACGTCGACGTCATCGGCCGCCGCCCGAAGGAGCGCGTGGAACTGGCGCTGCGTGGCGCCGAGGGCCGCGTCGGGCATGTTGTTGACGAGCCCGATGTCGAGGCGCGTCGGCCGGGGTTCAGGCCGCCCCGTCGTCGCCGCACGGCGGAGGCGCGGCGCTCTTCCGAGCGTCCCGACGCCTGGGGACTCCTCGCGGGGAGAGATCATCGGACTGCTCCTTGCTGAGCCGATGCCATCGCGGCCAGCGCCTGATCGAGATCGCCGAGGATGTCTTCGATATGTTCGATGCCGACGCTGAGCCGGATCGTTTCCGGCCTCACGCCCGCCCGGCGTTGCTCGTCCTCCGACATCTGTCGATGCGTGGTGGACGCGGGATGGCACGCCAGTGACTTGGCGTCGCCCAGATTGACGAGGCGCTTGATCAACGTGAGCGCGTCGTAGAACCGCTTGCCGCCCTCGAGGCCGCCTTTGACTCCGAAGGTGAGGAGGGAACAGGCGCGGCCGCCGAGATACTTTCGGGCGAGCGCGTGAAAGGGGTTGTCCGGGAACCCGACGTAGTTGACCCACTCCACGCGCGGATCCTTCTTCAGGAAGTCCGCCACGCGCCGGCCGTTCTCCACGTGGCGGTCGACCCGCAAGGCGACGGTCTCGATGCCCTGCAGCAGCAGGAACGCGCTGAGGGGTGACAGCACGGATCCCGTCGTCCGCTGATACACGCTGCGGCAGCGCCCGATGTACGCCGCCTCCTTGTAATGGTCGGTGTAGACCATGTCGTGGTACGAAGGGTCCGGCCGGCTGAACATCGGGAAGCGAGTCGCATGCTCCTTCCAGGGGAAGCGGCCGCTGTCGACGATGGCGCCGCCGAGCGTGGTGCCGTGCCCGCCCATGAACTTCGTGAGCGAATGCACCACCACGTCGGCGCCGTAGTCGATCGGCCGCAGCAGGATCGGGGTGGCGACGGTGTTGTCGACGATCAGGGGAACGCCGTGGGCGTGGGCCACGCCGGCCAGGGCCTCGATGTCGCAGACGTTTCCCGCCGGATTGCCGACGCTTTCGCAGAAGACCGCGCGCGTCCGGTCGTCGATGAGGGCCGCGATCGCGGCCGGGCGCTCCGAGGCCGCGAAGCGGACGGTGACCCCCTGACTGGGCAGGAGGTGGGCGAACAGCGTGTGGGTGGTGCCGTAGAGCTGGGGAACGGAGACGATGTTGCTGCCCATCTCGGTGACGTTGACCGTCGCATAGTGGACCGCGGCCTGGCCCGAGCTGACGCAGAGCGCGTCGACTCCGCCCTCGAGGGCGGCGACCCGTCGCTCCAGCACGGCGGTGGTCGGATTGCCGATGCGGGTGTAGCGATACCCCTCGACCTCGAGGTTGAAGAGGGCCGCGCCATGGTCGGCGCTGTCGAAGGCGTAGGCGACCGTCTGGTAGATGGGCACGGCCACGGCCTTCGTCGTCGGGTCGACCTCGTAGCCGCCGTGGATGGCGATCGTCTCGCTTCTCATGCCGTGACCTTCAGCTCGGGGCAGGGGAGCCGGCTCATCTCGCGCACGACCCACTCGATGTCGGACTCCTGTGTCCGGAAGCTCGTGACACACGCACGCACGACCGGCTCACCGTCGCCCAGGCGGACTTCCGACATCCAGGCGATCTGACGCTCGTAGAGGGCGGCGAGGAAATCGCGGGCCACGAGGCCATCCCGGGTGAAGCACACGAGGGGCAGGGGCGTGCGGTTGACGATGCGAAACCCTGCACGCTGGACCGACTCCCGCAGCACGTCCCCCATGCGCGCCTGGTGCTCGATCATCTCGACGTACCCGGATTCGCCGTGCTGGGCGAGGGCGAGGAACAGCTTCAGGCCGATGAACCGGCGCGACCACTGAACCGAGGTGGTGTAGGGATCGGCCACCGGCCCCGCCGTCCGTCCCGGCATGTAGGGGGCCTGCGCGCGGAAAGCCTCGCCCACCGCGTCGGGATGCCGGCAGAAGAACATCCCGGCGCCCATCGGTACCGAGAACCATTTGTGCGCGTCACACGTGATGGAGTCGGCGGCGTCGATGCCGGCGAGATGGCCGCGGAGGCGCGGGGAGAGGATGGCCGCGCCCCCCCAGGCCGCGTCGACGTGGAACCACAGATCCTCCGACCGGCAGTAGCGAGCCAGATCCGGGAGGGGATCGATCGCGCCCGCGGTCGTGGTCCCGGCGCTACCGACGACCAGGACCGGCGCCAGCCCGTGGCGCCGATCTTCGGCGACCCGCCGGGAGAGATCGCCGAGATCCATCTTCAGATCGCGGTCGGTCGCGACCGTCCGCAGGGCTCCGCGTCCGATCCCCGTCATGTGCGCGATCTTGTGGAACGAGTCGTGGGTGGCGCGGGTCACGTAGATGGCCGGCGACGCGGACAGGCTGCGAAGCCCGTCTTCGCCGTAGCGCGGGAAGGCCCGCGTCAGCGCGACGATGACGGCCGAGAGGTTGGCCTCGGCTCCACCGGTCGTGAAGCTCGCGCTCGTGGTGGCGGGCAGGCCGAACTTGGCGGTCAGCCAGCCCAGGGTGTGGCGCTCGATCTCGTTCGCCGCCGGCGAGGTGCGCCAGGTCGCCAGTTGCGGGTTGTACATGGCGACCAGCGTGTCCGCGATCACCGAGGCCAGGGTCACGCTCGGGTTGAAGAGGCCGAAGTAACGCGGGTGGGTGACCTGCACCTGCCACTTCCGCATCATCCCTTCGACGTCCGCGGTGACCTCGTCGAGCGCCATCGGTCTCGTGAAGTCGTAGCGCGCGCCGAGGTAGTCGCGGATCTCGAGCGGCCCCACCGTGGGGACGATGGGGCCGCTCGCGATGTCGGAGGCGAGTGTCGCGACGACACTCTGGAGCTGCTCGAATGCCATGTCTGCCCGCGGCCTCTAGGGCAGGAAACCGGCGGTGACCGACTTCGCCGAGGTCACGGTCACGGTACAGGTCGTCCCGGAAACCGAGTCGCACCCGCTCCAGCCCGTGAAGAGGAGGCTCGGACTCGCGCTCAGGGTCACCACCGTGCCGCTGGTGTAGGCCTCGGAGCAGTCCGAGCCGCAGCTGATCCCGGACGGACTGGAGGTCACGCTGCCCTGGCCGCCGAGGAGGCCCGTCTTGTTGACGGTGAGGATGAAGGTCTTCAGGTTGAAGGCGGCGGTGGCCGTCCTCCCCGAGCTGACGGTCACCGTGCACGTCGCACCGGAAACCGTGTCGCATCCGGTCCAGCCGGCAAAGGTGGAGTTGCTGGAGGCGGTTGCGGTCAGGGTCACGACCGTGCCGCTCACGTAGGCTTCGGAGCAGTCCGAGCCGCAATTGATCCCGGACGGATTGGAGGTCACGGTGCCGGTGCCGGCGCCCGTCCGGAAGATGGTCAGGTTGGCCTCGCCCAGGACGGTGAGCGTCGTGCTGGCGCTGGCCCCGGAGGCGTCGGTGGCCGTGATGGTCGCGGTTCCCGCACCCACGCCGGTGGCGCGTCCGGTGGCATCGATGGTGGCGACGGAAGTGTCGCTGCTCGTCCACGTGACTCCGGTCCCGCTCATGGTGACGGGGCTGGCGGAGTCTGTCGTCGTCCCGTTTCCAAGCTGCCCCCACTGGTTGTCCCCCCAGCACCGCACCGTGCCGTCCCCCAGGAGCGCGCAGCTGTGGTGCCACCACCCGGCCGTGACGGCGGTGGCGCCGGTGATTCCGCTGACCGGCACCGGTGTCGTCCTGTCCGTCGTGGTCCCGTCGCCGAGTTGCCCGTTCTGGTTCTCCCCCCAGCAGCGGACGGTGCCGTCCGCCAGGAGCGCGCAGGTGTGTCGCCATCCGGCGCTGACGGTGACCGCGCCGGCAATTCCAGCCACCTGCACCGGCGTGGTGGACCCCGCCGTCGTCCCGTTGCCCAGCTGGCCGTGGTCGTTCTCTCCCCAGCACCGCACCGTGCCGTCGGTCAGCACCGCGCACGTGTGGGCGCCCCCGCCGCTGACGACGGCGGCCGTGGTGATGCCGCTGACCGGCACCGGCGTGGAGGAGCTCGTGTAGGTCCCGTTGCCCAGCTGGGCGTTGTCATTCCGGCCCCAGCACCGCAGCGCGCCGCTGCCCAGCACGGCGCAGGTGTGATACGCCCCGGTCGTGAAGGCGGTGGCGCCGGTGAGGCCGGAAACGGCCACCGGCTGGGGGGTACCGGGATCGGCCGTGGTCCCGTTCCCGAGCTGCCCCTGGCGGTTCTCGCCCCAGCACCGCATCGTGGCGTCGGAGAGGAGGGCACACGCGTGGCCATAACCGGTCGCGAGGCCGACGGCGCCGGTGAGGCCGTTCACGGCCACGGGAGTCAGAGCGAACATGTCGAAGGTCCCGTCGCCGCGCTGCCCCGACGCACCCAGGCCCCAGCACTTCGCCGTGCCGTCCGCGAGAAGCGCGCACGCGTACTCGTCGCCGGCGAGAACGCGCGTCGCGGTGGTGATGCCGGTGACGGGGTCCAGAGCGGAGGAGTTGTCGAAGGTCCCATTGCCGTGCTGCCCGAACTGGTTCCGCCCCGTGCACTGGGCGGTCCCGTCGGGAAGGCGTACGCAGGTGTATTCGCCGCCCGCACCAACCCCGGTCGGTGTGATGGCCCCGCTCGCGGTGAACTGCTGGGTCTGCCCGGCCGGGATGGTTGGATCCGCGGGCGTGACGCTCAGGGCCGGAGCCGTGGCCGCCGGCCCACCGGACAGGATGAGCCACAGGAGACACAGGCTCGACGCCCAGCGCGTCGATCGTCGGTTCACGAGTTTCATCGGGACCTCCACTGGAGCTGGCCGTTATGAATGCGGCGATAAAGGGCCGTATCGAGGGGAATGAATGCCTGGCGTTCGCGATCGTCGAAATAAAGTGCGTCGTCGATGGCGGCGGGGTCGTAGCCTTCGCGCACCAACGCGCTCTTGGTGTGCTTGAAGGTGGCGGTAACGGGAAGGTGGTCCCGGACGCGCAGGAACAGCGGGCGCGCGTGATCGGGCAGGTGGTCGACGAGGTGGGCCCGGAAGGCGGCGAGATCCAGCCGGCGGTCGTCGGCGACGATCGTGGCCATGCCGGCCCGGCCGTCCGTGCCCGGAATGGCCACGCCGTAGACGTCCGCTTCCTTGACTCCGTCGAAACCGCAGATCGCCTCCGCCACTTCGGACGTGGCCACGTTCTCGCCCTTCCAGCGGAAGGTGTCGCCGATGCGATCGACGAAATAGAAGTAGCCGTCCTCGTCCCGGCGCATCAGGTCGCCCGTCCGGTACCACGCGTCTCCCGGCGCGAAGACATCGCGCAGGATCTTGGCTTCCGAGGCTTCCTCGTCCGTGTAGCCCTCGAACCGGCGGCCGACGTTCGATGGGTCCTCCGGAAGCGGGCCGATCGCTTCGCCCACCTCGTTCGGCGCGCAGCGGACGCACCGTCCGCGCGCATCGCGCACGGGCCTCTCCGCGTCGGCGTCGTATTTCACGAGAGCCGCCGGAAACCGGTGGGCCAGGAACGGCGGGATGCGGCCGATGGCGCCGGGCTTGCCGTCCACGTTGACGAGCGAGACGTTGCCCTCGGTCGCGGCGTAGAACTCCAGGATTTGCGGAATGGCGAACCGCTCCTGGAACGCGTTCCACACGTCCGGCCGGAGCCCGTTGCCGCAGGCCATCCGGATGCGGTGATCGGTCTCCCGCGGCTGCGGCTCGGAATGCAGGAGGTACCGGCACAGCTCGCCGATGTACTGGAACAGCGTGCAGTCCCAGCCGACGACGTCGCTCCAGAACTGGCGGGCCGAGAATCTCTCGCGGATCACGACCGCGCCGCCGCCCACCAGGACCGCGCCCGTCGCCAGCACGCCGCCGACGCTGTGGAACATCGGGAGGCAGTTGTACATGCGGTCGCTCGAACGAACGTCCATCAGCCCGGCGAACCAGTGGCTCCACTGCATGACCCGGGCGTGGCTGACGTTGGCGGCCTTGGAGCGCCCGGTGGTGCCGGAGGTGTAGATGTAGAGCGCGCGATCGTCGATGGTCACGGCCGGGCGCTCCGCCCGCGACAGCGTGTCGCCGCGGTATCGCTCGATCGCGGCGTCGATGTGCGGATACTGGTCGTGACCGCGGCCGTGAACCCAGATCTGCGGCGCACCAGCGAGGTCGGGCCGCACGGCCGCCAGTCGATCGACGAGCTCCGCGGCCACGATCAGGTGTCGGGGGGCGGCGATGTTGATGGCATGCGCGAGCGCGGGCCCGGCGAGGTTCGTGTTGAGCAGGGCCACGACGCCGCCGACGCGCGTGATGCCGAGCCAGATGGCCATGTACTCCGGGCGGTTCGGCATCAGGAGGCAGACGGCGTCGCCCTTGGCCAGCCCCTGCTCGATGGCCCACCGGGCATACCGGGTCGATCGTTCGGCGAGCGCGCGATAGGTCAGGCATTCGCGGTCCGAGAGGAGGGCCGGCGCCTCCCCGAACTTCTCCGCGAGCTCTTCGATGACGGTCGGCAACGTGCGATCGGGACGCCGGGCGATCGGCGCCGTCCGCTCGAGGGCGCGCGCCCACGCCTTGGCCGACGACGGTCTGGCCGGAGAGTGACGGTTCACGCGGTGCTGCCCGCATCCACGGTGAGCACGGTCCCGGTGATGCTCCTGGCTTTCGCTCCGAGCAGGAACTCGACCGCGTCCGCGACGTCGTCCACTTCGGGAAACCGGCCCTGCGCGCTCCGGCGCGCCACCTTTTCGCGCCGCTCGCCGTCCAGGCCCTGGGTCATCTCCGTGTCCAGGAATCCGGGCGCGACCGCGTTCACGTTGATGCCGCGCCGGCCGACCTCGCGCGCCAGCGAGCGCGTGAATCCGATCAAGGACGCCTTCGTCGCGCTGTAGACGGAGAGGCCGCTGTATCCCGTGAAGCCGACGATGGAGGCGACGTTGACGACGCGGCCGCCGCCGTCCGCCATCATGTGGCGGACGACGTATTTGGTCAGGACGATCGGCGAGAGCGTGTTCAGGCGGATGAGCCGCTCGATCTGCGCGTTGGGCATGAGGGCCAGCGCGCCGTCCGAGCCCTGGGCGGCGTTGTTGACGAGCCCGTAGATGGGGCCGAGATCCTTGCGCACCTTCCGGACAAAGTCCGGGATCTCCTGCACGTCTCCGAGATCGAAGGGCAGGAAATGGAGCGACCCCGCCTGCACGGCCTCTGCCTGCTCGATCATCGAGGCGAGCGGATCGCTCATCTGGCGTGCCACGGCCACGGCGCCATAGCCCGCGCAGACGAGCCGGCGGACGATCCCCAGGCCGAGGCCCCGGCTTCCGCCCGTCACGATCACCTTACGCATGACGGGCCAGCTTGCCGGCCGCGGCCATCTCGAGCCCAGGAACGAAGCGAATCGTCGCCGGAACCTTGTGGGGGGCCAGGCTCTCGTGACAGAGCTGAAGGATCTCGCGCTTGAAGTCCACCCTCTCGCCACCGGCGCCGCTCGAACCGGTCTCTCCCTTCAAGACGACGTCGGCGGCGACGAGGGAACCGGTAATGGGACTTCTCCGGGACCGCACCATCGACATGCGGACGGCCGGGTGCCGGTTGATCGCGGCCTCGACTTCCTCCGGGTAGACCTTCAACCCTCCGACGTTGATGAGGCCGCTCCTCCGGCCGAGGAAGTAGTACCGGTCGCCGCGGCGCTGCACCATGTCGCCGGTATCGACGAAGCCTTCCTCATCGGTGAGCGGCGCGTCGTCCTCGCCGAGATAGCGGGCCGCATTTCGCGCGGAACGGATCCGTAGCGAACCTTCGACGACCTTGATCTGCACGTCGCCGGGCGCGCCGGCCATGCTCGCCGGGAATCCCTCGAGACCATCGTCGACTTCGAACCCCACGCCCGCCTCCGTGGAGGCGAAGGCATGGCCGATGGTGGCCTGCGGGTAGAACGAGTGAAGAGCGTTCAGGATCCCCTGGTCCGCGATCTCTCCGGAGAGGCGGATGTAGCGCGGCGCGATCGCCCGAGCCTCGGGGCTCATCAGGGCCCGACGCCAGTGCGAGGGGGTCCCCGAAACGTGCGTCGCCCCGTGCGCGCCCAGCCGCACGAGGTAGTCGCCGATCGGCTCGCCGGCGCCGGAAAGCACGAAGGAGCCGGGGCCGAGGACGGCCCGGAAAAAGATCTGGAGCCCCCCGTACCGGCGAATGTCGTAGAAGGTGCCCCACACGACGTCGGCGCGCTGTCCCAAGGCGCGGCCGATGGGCGCGGTCAGGGTGGCGAAGCTGTGGACGAGCATCTTGGGGGCGCCGGTGGTGCCGGAGGTGAGGAGGACCCACTCGGTCCGGCAACACGTGACCGGCGTCTCCTCGGCGGGCCGGACGGTGCCGTCGCAGAGAACCCGCAGCGCAGCGCCGCCCCATGCCCCGCCGCCATCGTGATCCGAGACGATCGCTTCCACCCCCGCTTTCGCGATGACGGCGGGAAAGTGCTCGGCCGGCAGGTCGGGTGTGCAGACGATCAGGCGGCGGGCAATTCCGTCCAGCTCGATCAGCGCGAGCGCCGCGGCCAGCTGATCCCGAGTGGCGATGAGAACGGACCGTCGGGCGAGCTCCGCCACTCGGCCGCGGAGGCTCGTGCCATCAAGGCGGCCGAGAGGAACGCGGCCCGTGGCACCCCACAGGAAGCGTTCCCGGCCCTCCGGCGCGTCAGCCAGACTGTCTCGAATCGATCCCATGGGGTTCGGCGGCGTGTTCGTAGAACCTGATGAAGTCACCCAGCGTCACCGGATAGGCCATGTCGTCGGTTTCGGTGAACGGATCGAAACCCAGCGTCTCTTCGAGCCGAGCCACGAGGATGGCGATGCCGAACGAGTCGAGCCCCGAATCGAGCAGGACGAGGTCATCGGTCAGAGGAGGCAGGCTCTTCGTTTCTTCCTCGGCGATCCGCTGGATCTCTGAAATCACGGTGGCCTTGACGGACATGGTTTCCTCGCGTCGTGTCATTGAACGTTCGTGTTGACGACGATGCTCTGAAGCAGCGTCCGAAGGAGCTCGACTCCTTCGTACAGGTCCTTCTCGGGCAAGGGGTGCGCGAGCTCCATCTCCGCTTCCAGGGCGCGGAAGAGCTCCTGGGTGTGGGTGACGTCACAAACGCCGTGGACGTCCGTGTATTCCATCTCGGCCGAGCCCTGGCGATGGGCCAGCTCGGCCAGATAGGACATGAACCGCTGGATGAAGCCCTCGAAGAAGGCCATCGTCACCAGGATCGGCACCGCCGACAGCCGTCCGATGAACAAGCGAACGTTCATCAGGTTGCGATGGACGGCCTCCGCGTCCGCATCGGTCGGAATGGCGTGGGCGGCCATGGCGAAGCGCCGCATCATCCCGGGATGACAGTCGCGCACTTCTTCGCGCAGGTTGTCCATGATCTTGGCGCGGGCTTCGTCCGACCCGACCGCGATGTAGGCGCCGGTCATCCAGTAGATGAAGTTCCCCTCGAGCACCGCCGCGTAGCGGGCGATGATTCCGCGGCGCTCCTCGGCGGACAGCTGGGCGGGATGGCGGAGCGACGCGAGGAGCTCGTCGGTCGCGCGGTCCAGGTACGCCTGGATCGACGCGATCTTCGATTCGTTCGATCTCACGACACCGACGCCTTCCGTGGCCCTCACAACACCAACAGCTTCTGTAGTCATCGTTGCTCCTTTGGCGGTACCCGGCCGTTCGCTCGGAACCTCGGCGAACAGGGACGCAGAATCGAAGACGGAAATTGAGACGCCGGCGGCGTGCTAGGCGAGAGTGGCCCGAAGGCGGCGCGCCCGTCCGAGGCTTCGCCCCCTTCGGCTTTCATCCTGCTCTCGCAGAACGGAAGCCGCATACGGCCGGCAGACGACGGCCGGGCAGACGATTCCGGGTCGGTCGCATCGACGGAAGAGGGCCGTCATCGCCACAGAAGCAATCGGCATGCCTGCCACGCCGGAGGCGACCCCGAGGGGGGCGGATGAGGTGACCGGAGCAAGTGGGCAGCGTCGTTCCACTATTGGGTAGCGAATACCCCCTCGTTTCCCTGCGGTTGACGCACGTCCCGCGCGCTCACTATGATCGGGTGTTTCTGCGGCCGGGAGGCTGATCTCAAGTGAAAATCCACGAGTACCAGGGCAAGCAGGTCCTTGCCGCGCACGGCGTGCCGGTGCCGCGGGGCAAGGTGGCCTACAGCGTCGACGAGGCGGTCAAAGCGGCCAAGGAACTGGGCTTGCCCGTGGTGGTCAAGGCGCAGATCCATGCCGGCGGCCGCGGCAAAGCGGGCGGCGTGAAGCTGGCCCGCACCGCCGACGACGTCGAGACGATCGCCAAGGCGATGCTGGGCGCGACCCTCCATACGCACCAGACGGGGCCGGAGGGACGCGTCGTCCGTCGCCTCCTCATCGAGCAGGGCATGGACCTCGACGGCTCGAAGGAGATGTATCTCGCCATCGTCGTTGACCGCGCGACGGCGTCGCCGGTCTTCATGGCCTCGTCCCAGGGGGGCATGGACATCGAAGAGGTCGCGGCCAAGAACCCGAAGGCCATCGCCAAGGAGGCCATCGACCCCGCCGTGGGCTTCCAGGCCTTCCAGGCCCGCAAGATCGCCTTCGGCCTGGAGCTGCCGCCGGCCACGCTCGCCAAGGCGGTGCCGTTCATGCAGGCGTTGTACAAGGCGTTCGAGGCCGTGGACGCGTCGCTCCTCGAGATCAACCCCTTCCTGATGACCAAAGACGGCACGCTGTACGCGCTGGACGCGAAGATCACGTTCGACGACAACGCGCTCTACCGCCATCCGGAGCTCAAGGAGCTGCGCGACCTCGACGAAGAGGACCCGCTGGAAGTCGAGGCCTCCAAGTTCGGCCTCAACTACATCAAGCTCGAGGGCGGCACCGTCGGCTGCATGGTGAACGGCGCCGGCCTGGCCATGGCCACCATGGACATCATCAAGCTGGCCGGAGGCGCGCCCGCGAACTTCCTGGACGTGGGCGGGGGCGCGAACGCGGAGCAGATCCGCAACGCGTTCCGCATCCTGATGATGGACAAGGACGTGCGCGCCGTCTTCATCAACATCTTCGGCGGCATCTTGCGCAACGACGTGCTGGCGGAGGGCGTGATCGCGGCCGTGCGCGACCTCAACGTGCAGGTGCCGGTCGTGATCCGCATGAAGGGGAACAACGAGGAGAGGGGCAAGGAGATGCTGAGGCAGTCGGGCCTCAACTTCACGACCGCGGACAACATGACGGAGGCGGCCAAGAAGGTGGTGGCGGCGGCGGGAGGCGCGAAGTGAGCGTCCTCGTCGGCAAGAGCTCGCGCGTCCTCGTGCAGGGCATGGGCAAACACGGCACCTTCCACGCCATGGGCTGCCGCGACTACGGGACGAAGGTCGTGGGCGGCGTCACGCCGGGCAAGGGCGGGTCGAAGATCGAGGGCTTCCCGATCTTCGACAGCGTGGCCCAGGCCGTCGAGCGCACGGGCGCGAACGTCTCGATGATCTTCGTGCCTCCTCCGGGCGCGGCGGACGCGATCATGGAGGCGGCGGACGCGGGGATCCCGCTCGTCGTCTGCATCACCGAAGGCGTGCCCACGCTGGACATGGTGCGGGTGGCCGAGTTCCTGAAGGACCGCGAGACGCGGCTCATCGGGCCGAACTGCCCGGGCATCATCTCGCCGGGTGAGAAGTGCAAGGTCGGGATCATGCCCGGCCACATCCACCAGGGCGGCTCCGTCGGCGTCGTCTCGCGCAGCGGCACCT
>Ga0075425_100000400_pt1 | contig 40132 bp, 35 predicted proteins | sample SoiMethybrSBSTD4_FD_75300 | JGI IMG/M metagenome (GOLD analysis project Ga0075425, IMG submission 75300) | Bulk soil microbial communities from a Populus tree surrounding site in Tennessee, USA - Soil MetaG P. TD hybrid SBSTD4 | ecosystem: Environmental > Terrestrial > Soil > Tree plantation... | reverse complement strand
AACGCTTTTCAGCGTCACCACAACTTATGGTAAACTGCGGCCGATAAGGCCGCGCGCAACACGCACCAGGAGCAAGGGAATCAAATGGAGGAAAAGAGAATTATTTCCGCGGGGACTGAAGGCGACGACGAAAAGCAATTTGAGTTGAGCCTTCGTCCGAAGTGGTTGCGCGAATATATCGGACAACACAAAGCCAAAGAAAATCTTTCAATATTTATTCAAGCTGCACGAAAGCGAGGACAGGCGCTCGATCATGTATTGTTGTACGGTCCTCCTGGTCTCGGGAAAACGACGCTTGCTCATATAATCGCGAATGAGATGGGAAGCGATATCAAGAGCACAGCCGGCCCTGTAATCGAAAAGGCGGGAGACCTGGCAGCGTTGCTCACGAACCTTGCCGAAGGCGACGTTCTGTTCATCGATGAGATCCACCGGCTCAATCCCACGATCGAGGAAGTGTTGTATCCGGCGATGGAGGACTATCAGCTTGACATCATCATCGGTCAGGGGCCTTCAGCGAGATCGATCAAATTAGAACTTCCGAAGTTTACGCTTGTGGGTGCGACCACCCGGGCGGGTCTCATCAGCGCTCCGCTCCGAGGTCGATTTGGGATTCCGCTTCACCTCGATTTTTATCCGGTCGCGGATCTCGAAGTGATTGTGAATCGATCGGCAGACATACTCGGAGTTAAGGTCGAGGCGAAGGGTGCTCACGAGATTGCCAAACGGTCTCGCGGCACACCTCGAATCGCGAACAGGTTGCTGCGGCGTGTTCGGGATATAGCGGAGGTTCTTCACGATGGCGACGTCACCGGCGCTGTCGCCAGCGAAGCCCTCGATCGAATGGAAGTCGATACCTACGGTCTGGATGAAGTAGACCGCAAGCTCCTTCTTACGATTATCGAAAAGTTTGACGGCGGTCCGGTTGGACTGGGAACCCTCTCCGCAGCGATCAGCGAGGAAAAGGACGCGATTGAAGAAATCTATGAGCCTTATTTGTTGCAGATAGGCTTTCTCAACCGGACGCCTCGTGGGCGGATGGCAACCCGGCTGGCATACGAGCACCTTGGTTTGGATTCGCGAAAGACCTCGGGACAATCCGACCAGGCTACACTGTTTTAACCTGAATTTACGTCAACTAACCCCGATCTTCTATCCACGATCAACGATCCTCAATTTCGGGTTCCCGCGTTTGTCTAAAAGATTCTTGCAACCTTCTTTAGCGGGCCGCCACTAACGCTGTGAACGGAACAAGCGGAGAAGAGATAAGCCGCATAAAAAGTTGAACTTTCTATAGTTTTGGCCGTTTCGGAAGGCAGTTACTCAGGCGGGAGCAATTGAGCCAGGTTCGGAGATAGTGATGCAGAGACTTAACAGATCAGCACATGCACCGTTGGGCACGGTCTTCTTTCTGTTTTTGGGCCTCGCCATTCTCCCAGTTTCACTTCGCGCGATGGGGGTTACGGTTAGTTTCAACCCTCGTCTCGCCGCTGCAATGGATGCCTGGCAGCAGATGGCGGAAGTGTTTGGAGTCAACTACGGCCCGGGAACCGGATCACAACCGGTAATTGCTCAAAATATTAACGATGCGAGTTCGGCGGACTCCGCAAAATCCAATTGCGAAGCCGCATGCATGGCAAACAATCGCCTCGATTCACGACCGACTCAATGTGACCCAGCCCAAGCTTCCACTCCTGACCCGAAAGCCTCGAGGGTCGTCTCGCGACGTTGTTGCGCTTCAAAGCGAATCACCCCGGACGCGATCGCGGGTCTCGACGGATTGGCGGTGATTGGGCAGGGAGCAGTGAAACTTGCGGTATTGGCTCACGAAGAAGTACTCAACTCCATCGAGATGCGCTTGATGCACAAAACTCTCGAGCGAAAAGTTGAAATCAGGAACATCTCAATCCCGAACCTCAAGGTTCTGGTTCGCACGAAGCGAGGAATCGCGCCCTCGGCGACGCGATTGGCGGAATGCAAGGGCTTTGCGGCCCTCGCATCGGCCAAGAGGCGCGTGTGCGAACAGGCAATGTTAACCGGTGTTTCGTATGCGACGCCGGACAGCAGCGAGTTTTGAGGCTGGACGGAAGAACCCCCGGAATATCAAACCTGACGAGCGGCGGCGCCCACGAGGCACTGCCGCTCGAGTCATTTTTGGTGCATATTGGTGCGATGGGAGTCACCGGCCGGCAAACTATTGGAAACCAAAATGGATCACAAAAAAAGGATGTTTGACACGCCGGTAGGGTGGGTCTAGAATCGCATCATTACAGACCGTTCGATAAGGAGCACAAAATGGGTCCACTTGGAATGCCCGAGTTACTGATAATTGCGCTAATCATCATCATTCTGTTCGGTGCGCGTCGAATACCTGAAGTAGCCAAGGGTCTTGGCGAAGGAATTCGACACTTCAAGAGCGGGATGCGAGGTGATGATCCTCGTGAGATAGATGATCGCAGATATCGTGACGACGATCGTAAGTACCGCGACGAGCCGGCGCGCAAGGAAGAACCCCGCACTTCGGCATAACTGGGTCAGGCCTCTCCCACCAACCCCTTCGTTCGGTCCATTAAATCTAGAAATACGTCGGTAGCGCTGCGTGGATTTCGGTTGACGCCAGATCAGAGAGGCTATCTCTGTTTCCGGGTTTGGCGTCGGTCATTCGAACTCATCGGTCAGTGGCTGCCGTCCCGCAAAGCCTGCGTCAGTTTCATGCCACCAGGAAATCTCGTCCTCATCCGGCTTCCAGCATAGATACACGATTCGACCATCGCGATCGTAAGGGAAGTCTACAAGCCCGCTGCGCAGGTCCTTTACGTGGACGCCGAGATATTCGATTTCCTGCACGGCTTCGCTGAAAGCTATAAGGTGGGTGATATAAACCGGACCAAACGGACTACCGCCACCGCCTTCGTTTGCTTTCTCTCTTGCCAGATCTATTTCGACCCGCATATCCAGAAGCGCCTCACGCTCTCGGGAGACACGTGCTAGCAGTTTGCGCAGCCTCGGCACCAGGCTTCTCGCCTCAACAAGCGTGAATACTCTTACCTCATTATCTTCGGCGTAGTCGTCCATTGATGAGCTTTCCATGTTCTGTGGCTAATGCTGCCTTATGCGCGGGTCATAATCAAGTTGCGTGATTTTCAAACGCCAGCAGCTTGAGATATGGTCCGAAAAGTTCACGCTTGTTATGTTCTGAGTCGATTACTGGTGCTTTCTTGCGGAGTGACCAACAGGATAAAACCCCGGGAGTTCAATCGGTAGTTTCCCTTTGAATTCAATCTCGCCGATCACTGCCCTGAGGGCTGCTTCTTCGGCCGCCGGATAATACTCATACGTCAGAACATATGTCGGCAGTTCTGGCACGAACGACAAAAGGTACGGGCTGCCATAAAGAACAAACGCGAAGGGCTTCTCAATCGATGACAGGTACTTCAACAATGCTAACTCGCCTTCGCTCAGGTCTATCGAACCTTTGAAAGACGAGACGCGAATAAAGCTGTTCACGATGACCGCATCGCAGGCTGTCGCGAGCTTCTTTATCAAATCGAGCTCACCGGCCGGCGTCCTGTCAGTTACGTACACGTTTGTCGAATTCGCATGACGCTTTGTCAACTCCGCAAAAAACGCTTTGCCAGGCACGCCATCGCGCCAACCTTCGCTGTTATCGACCATCGAGATAAACAAAACTTTTTGTTGAGGGGTCAATTTCAAAGGCAGATCGCCCCGCTTGTCTCGAACTAACGTTATGGAATTCTCGACGATCTGTTGAGCAGTGTTTTGATGCTCATTTGTTCCAAGCTTGCGATCGAGTTGACCTATGTCGGTGAGGCGCTGTCGATCCAGTCCAAGCTTTGCCTTCGCACTGAGGATCCGACGCACCGATTCATTGATTCGCGCTTCGGTTATTTCGCCGCTTTGTGCAGCCCGCTTGAGCGCGACAAATGCCTGCTCAACACTGGGCGGATACAAAATGATGTCTGCTCCTGCCTTGAATGCTCGAACCGCGGCCTCGCCTTCGGGGTAGTGCGCGGCAATTCCTTGCATATTCATTGCGTCGGTGAAAATGACACCGCCAAACTTCAGCTCGCTTCGAAGCACGCCGGCCAACATTTTTTTTGAGAGCGTAGCCGGGAGGCGATCCGGCTCGATCTTCGGCAAAGCAATGTGCGCACTCATTACACCGCCGACGCCTTCTTCAATCGCGGCGGCAAATGGCGGCAATTCGATCGCGTTCAAGCGAGCGCGATCTACATCGATCACCGGGAGCTCCAAGTGCGAGTCTGTCGATGTATCGCCGTGACCCGGAAAATGCTTTGCCGTCGCCATCACCCCATGCTCTTGAGAGCCTCGGATGTAGGCGCGAGCCATTCGCGACACAAGCTGCGGATCGCCTCCGAATGATCTTATGTTGATTATCGGGTTTCGAGCGTTGTTGTTTACGTCGACGACCGGATAAAAATTGACCTGGACTCCGAGAGCGCGGGCCTCTTCAGCCGCGATCCGGCCTGCCTGATATGCCATCTCGGCGTTTCCAGTCGCTCCGATTGCCATCGCCCGAGGCAGTCTGGTGGCGCCTATGAAACGAAGACCTACTCCTCCTTCAAAGTCGGCGGTGATCCACAATGGAATCTTCGACATCTCCTGCAGATGATTGATGAATAGTGCGGCGCCGGCAGGTTCGTGGAGTTTGTTTTCTTCGCCAAGCATATGATAGCCGCCAACATGAAACTCGGTGATGTCCCGCTTGGCCTGTCGGAATGCGTCGCTGTCCTGAGTGAGGAACATTCCAATGGTTGCCGGAATGATCAGCTGACCGATCTTCTCATCGAGGGTCATCGATGACAGCGTGCTCTCAACCCAGTTGTTGTTTGATGGTGGTTTTTGGTCGCCTCGGATTGGTAATGTGATGGCGACCACGAAAGTACTCAAGACGAATACTGTGAGAAGGAATCTTTGAATAAGGCGCAATTTATCCCTCGGAATTGATTGACTAATGTAACTTCGAATGCGGACCGTGGTTAGTGAAGTTGTTCTGTCACGCTGCTGCGGCCACGTCCGGGGCCTTTGCCTGTTCATCCGGTGATGGTTGCCAGCTTGCGCTGCGAAGATTTCGCAGTATCGCTGCCCCGGCTACCACAGCAACCACTAGAAATGCGGAGGCTTTTATCAGCTGCCCAAAAATCACGTAGCCGATACAGAACAGCGAGGCGTAAATCAGAATGCAGCCAAGGAACCAATTCGCGAATTGGATTGCAAGTCCGCCAGAAGACCGCAAGCCTGAGCGTGCGGCTACTGGCGTCCAGCCCGGTCCGTCCGGTCGAACCTTGCGATAGAATGCGTCGAGCGTTTCTGACGGCTCAGGCTGAGTAAGCAACGTTACCGCAAGCCAAACCACTGTTGTAAAAGCCACCGTAACCAGCATCAACTCTGCGAATTGCTTCGGATCCCCGCTGTCCCACTTCAGGTACAGCTGAAGAAACAGCGAGCAAGCCGCCGCGGCTATCATCGCTGACACTTCCGACCACGCGTTTATTCGCCACCAGAACCACCTGAGGAGAAGCACCGTCCCTGTGCCGGCTCCGGTAACCAGCAGAAGCTGCCACGCTTTAGTGATCGAGTCCAGATTGAGCGTCACTATTATCGAAACGATCATCAGCGAAACGGTCACCAGCTGAGACGCAATCACGAAATGGCGCTCGCTGCCGCTTCGCTTCAGAAATCTTCGATAGAAATCATTGATCACATACGAAGCTCCCCAGTTGAGCTGCGTGCCTATCGTCGACATGTAAGCTGCGGCGAACGCCGCCAGCATGAAGCCCCGCAAATAGATCGGGAAAATATTCGGATCCATCAGCGTCTTGATGTAACCAGTTTCTTTATCGACGAGGTCGGGGTACAGAATGAGTGATGCCAGCGCGGTCAAAATCCATGGCCACGGCCTGAGAGCGTAATGAGCAATGTTAAACCATAAAGTGGCCAACAAACCGTGTCGCTCGTCTTTTGCCGAGAATATTCGTTGAGCGACGTATCCTCCGCCGCCGGGCTCGGCTCCCGGATACCAACTCGCCCACCATTGCACGGCGAGATATGTGAACAGCGTGATCGCCGGCATCCAGGCTGAATGTAACTCCGGAAAGAATGCTAACCGTGAGCCGGACTGTGGGGTCGCAGCATCGAGCGCCGCAATCTTGAGCTTGAGCGCGTCCATTCCTCCGACCGCATGGACCGCCAGCACCGCCAGCACGATCACCATTCCCATCTTCAAGACGAACTGAAACAGATCTGTTACCAGGACTCCCCACAACCCCGAGATCGTCGTGTAAAACGCAGTGAACAGCAGTAATCCGGTGACTACTATCAGAGATTCTTTCCTGCTGAGACCTAGGGTCGTCTCCAGGATTTTCACCATCGCTAGATTGACCCACCCCATAATGATGCAGTTGATCGGGAGACCCAGATACAGAGCACGAAAGCCGCGAAGGAATGCCGCCGCTTTGCCAGAGTAACGCATTTCTGCAAACTCAATGTCGGTCATTACCCCGGCCCGCCGCCAGAGTCTTGCGTAGAGGAACACAGTGAGCATTCCGCTCATCACAAAATTCCACCACAGCCAGTTACCGGCAATCCCGTTCTTTGCCACAAGCCCTGTGACCACCAGCGGCGTGTCTGCGGCGAATGTCGTCGCGACCATCGATGTTCCCGCCAGCCACCACGGTACATTACGTCCGGACAGAAAGAATTCCGTAGTGCTGCCACGCGCGCGGCGGGCGTAGTAAATGCCGATGCTGAGATTGAATAAGAAATACGCGGCGATGACAGTCCAGTCGAGCAGAGTTAATTTCACTGAGTGACCTCTATTTGTGGAGTGCGCCGATTCTAATTAGGCAAGCGAAATGAAGTCAACCGGTGATCGTGAGAAATAGCGAAGGAATTTCAGGGAGGTCAGGCTATGCCCTTCAACAATCGTTAAAAAACTGTTCGTTCGCGATATGTAGACCCGCCGTCAGTCGTTAGACCCCGATTCTCACTGGCCGTTTGTGAGATACCGACAACCTCGCCTTTACCGGTATCGCGTTGACTGCGACTCGGTTGACCGACTTTCTTGAGCTCCTGGCTTTCGCTAGTTTGACCTGGCAGGTGTTCTGTGTGCGAGCGATGGCTTGCTTTAAGTTCTTGTAGCCGTGATTGCGAGGGTCTGCCTCGAAATGGACGGGATCTGAAAGCCCGTAACGCCAGTTGAAGCCGTTCTTCTTCATTATTGAAACGATTCGTCTGCCTTGGGGGGTCAGGCGTTTTGAGCCGCGCCTGCCGGTCGCAACGCCTGACACATCAACTGCGAAACCGGCTTCGTGAATGGATTGTCCCGGAGGCAGCGCAGCGTAGAGACCGGGGTTGGCGCGTCTGCATCTGGAGCTTTGTGTACAACGATACAAAGCAGCCTGGGTCTCGGATGATCGCCATACGCTGGTAACTTTCGGCTTTATCCCGGCTCGCCTCATGTCCCGCATCGCATTGTTGTAGTTTCTTGCGATCGTCGGATCGACGTAATCTCTGGGATGACAGGGAAGCGGCTTGTCCGCTTTAGCTCTTCTCGCTGACTTGCCCTTCGACGCTCGAGCTTGTTCGGCAGCGCAAGGTAAACAACCTGTGGCAGCAGAACGTGTGTGTAGGCTCCGAGACGAATGTGACTTGGAAGTTAGTGTCGATCTGCCTGGCTTCCGAGCGACCGCTGCGTCTGCTGATATGGAACACGTGAGGAACGAGAGCACGACGATCGTGCAGGCACATAAACAACGCCTGACCATTGTTGGATCCTTCTGTTTTGATTTCCTGCGGGCCGTTTGATCTAAGCCGCTGAGCTCGCTAAGTAACTATGGAGGTCTCGCTGGCAGGGGACAATCCGGAAACAAGTATAAGGCATAAGTCAATAGCCTAGGGCGCTTTTAGGACTGTTGAGGCGTAGCACCGGCTACACGCGGTGAATCCCTCCGACTTAGCCTGTGACAAGGGGAGCGATCGCTTCTTCTTACTATCCAGGAATTCGCAACCGGATTTGTGATAGAGCTTGTCGCTCGACGACACCCACACGGCCATTTCGGCTGGGGAGCTGGAAGATGCCCCAGACAGCGCTGGAATATTCGCTCCAAATGCCGAAGGCGGCAGCGGGGTTACCTTTTTCTTCTCCTCGGGTGCAGGAGTCGTTGGAGGAGGAATTATCGTAGCCTGGTTTGAGGAAGATGAAGATGAAGAACCCCAGACGCCGCGCATCGAAAGCATTGCCTCGTGCTCGAACCCTCTAAAATCATTGGCCATGCGGAACTGGTCAGTCCCTCGAACGAATGCCAATCCTTGCTTCACCATCTCGCCGTTTACCATTGTTCCATCTCGAAGATAAACATAGGCTAGCGTATTCCCGGCATCGTCTTTTGCGAGAGTTAAGCCGTCTGACTCAAGTCTCACGTCCTGGCCCACCAGCGTCTTCTCAACAAAACTCAAAGCGCGTTGGCCGTGCACTCCGTAGATTTCTTTTGGAGATTTGCCGTCGGGAGTTTCGATTCCGAGGAGGCGTACAGGGCCCTCGCCCTCTACTTCAATTGCATCGGCTCGAATAACCCTGTTGACTCGATGGTATTCGCCGGCGATCGGTTCAACAGGTGCGGACCGGGGGACCGGTCGATCGGCAATAAATGACGGCGTGGGTTCTTTTCTGGTTGTGTATCTGGAGACGATAAAGCCGGCCGCGAAACCCGCAACGAGAGCTAGCGCAACATAAGCAAAGACGTGACGACGATCGATGCCAATATCCCATCTCTTCGGGAGATCTTCAGACTCGGGTTGGCGCTGCTTGAACTGTAACATCTCACTGCTCACAGATACAGGTAGGCTGATTCCAGATCCTGCGGTTGACTAACTTAAACGACACCGGGGCTTGCATTGCAAAAACAAATTCTCTCACTCGGGAGGGCTGCAGTCAATAATGATCACTATCAATGAAGCGCCAATGAAGGCATGTGGTGTGGGTTACAATTGGAGATCGATGCGCGGAATGTTGCGAGCGGAATTTGGTCGCGTGTTGATTTCACCTAATAAAATTGCGGGTTTTTTGCGCTTTTTGGTTGCAACTTGAATTCTGGTGTAGTAATCTTCGCGTCGCAGAAATCCCCTGTTTTGCTCGCTCACATAATGGGGCGGCTGGAGCAGGGGTATCTTTTTGAGGGGTGACCGCGGTGCCTATCGAGCGGAGCGCCCGGCTTCACACCGTACCCGAGTTTAGAAAAGGCTGTATACAAGCACAGCGATAAAATTTAGAAAGAGGACCAAAGAACTTATGCCAACTGCAAAGAAAATGTCGAAGACGCAGCTCGCTACCGAACTAGCCGAAACGACCGGAACCAACAAGAAGACAGCTTCAGCTTTCCTCGAGTCACTCAGCACAATCGCCTATCGCGAAGCGAAGAAGGCGGGAGAGTTTGTCATTCCAGGTATCGGAAAGCTTGTTAAGAAACAGACAAAGGCGCGCATTGGCCGCAACCCGGCTACCGGCGCTGAGATACACATACCCGCCAAGACCGTCATTCGCTTCAGAGTCGCAAAAGCGGCAAAGGATTCGGTGATCGGCTCGAAGAAGTAATCACGGCAAGGATCTGTCAGCGAGCAGGCTCAATCCAGTTCGGAGCGTAGAGAGACGACCGCGACTCGTTGCCCGGAGGTAACGAGGCTTCCGGCCCAGAGGAACATCGGGTCTCAGTAGCGGTCTCGATGGATTAGTCTTCGCAGCAAGACCAAAGGTATGCGGTAGGCGGACAACACAGATTGTCCGCCTACCATTCCCGCCTCGAAGCTTTCAGCTCAATCCTCCACCCCACCCCGATCCATTTGACGATTTAAACAACAAACCGGAGGTTGCTCGGTGAGCAGTCTTTGAGAGTAACGATCTTCGCGGTTTCGTGAGTGACACCCTCAGATGGAAACCTCGATGAAAGGAACAGCTGCGGTCAATGGAGATCCTCGAGGCCTTTTTCCTTTCGGTGATTATTTCGCAAGAAACAGGCCGGGTCTTATACTTGTCTTGAATGGAATTGCTTGAAATTGATCCCGGCATCATTCTCATACGCGGCTATCTGGACTTTAATGAACAGATCGCGCTTGTGCGTCGGTGTTTGGAAATTGGCTCGCAGCCCGCAGGTTTTTACACTCCAGTCGTTCGTGGCGGTGCTTCGATGTCGATACGGATGGTGTGTTTGGGTCGCCACTGGAACGCAAAGACTTACTGTTATCAAATGAATCGGGCGGATTATGACGGACTTGAAGTCCAGAGGTTGCCTTCGGACTTGAAGGATCTGGCCACGCGCGTCGCGCGCCGGGCCGGGATGGTCATCGAACCGGACATCTGTCTTATCAATTATTATTCGAAGGGCGCCAGGCTCGGGTTGCATCAGGACAAGGACGAGCAGAAGGAAACGATTGCTGCGGGAGTGCCCGTAGTCTCAGTCTCTTTAGGTGATTCGGCCCGATTCCTCATTGGCGGGCTGAAGCGAAAAGATTCGGTAGAGGCCGTCATACTCGCTTCTGGGGACGCGATCGTGATGGGAGGCGCCAGCAGACTCCGATACCACGGCGTTTCTCGGATAATCGAGGGTACTGCCCCTGAGAATTTGCCAATCTACGGCAGGTTGAATCTCAATTTTCGACAATATTAATCACTTACTCGAGCCCAAACTGAGAAGGTCAAAAAGCAGGAAGGTCGGAAGCCAAATGCTGCAAAAGGTCGGAAGCCAAATGCTGCAAAATGATGGCGACGGCCGGGCATTTTGACAGTCGAGACAAGTGTGGCTCCAGGACCCACTCCGGTAATGCTCATTTTGTGGATCGGGATGGAGATTTTGGAGGCTCAGGCGTCAAAATCCGGTTTTTGGGCAAAGAATTCGGTGGTAGTGACGGTCAGGAATCGTCAGCAACAGCAAACGGCGTCCCCTATTGTCGGAATGTTTCGCAAAAAGGTTTCTAAAAAACTATTGACTTGAAGTCATATATGAATAGAATTGCTGCCACGCTTCGCCCCTTATTGCATTGTAGCAAGTTTCTCCAGTGTTCCAGTTGTCCCCACGTTTGATAGCGCAGAGCTGTTTTTGCCCTCCGTTAATCGCAGCATCTAAAACACTCTTGAAATGAGTAACAGTAGCCTGCGAGGGGAATGACCCTTGCAATTCCGATCGGCATGAACACAAACACCATGTCTTTCGGAAACGGTTATGCCTCAGACGATTTGGTCCCCTCATACGACTCAGCCCTGTGTTTTGAAGGAGAGACTGTGAGAAAGAAAGCAACTTCAGCGGTAGCCGAACGCGCGCAAGAAACGCCGGCCCACCGCCTACATCTAGTGGGAACGACCGACCGTGAAACATATACCGCGGAATTCGATGATCCGGATGCCGCTAACGACTCACCCGAACTCGGAAACAGCGAATCCCGATTTAACGACGGGGATGCTCACTCCGAAACCGAACAATCACGAGAATCCGACAGCGCCGAAGACCTGGTAGGCGTTTACCTCCGAGAAATGGGTGTTACGCCGATGCTGACCCGCGAGGGTGAAGCAGCTCTGGCTCTGCGCATCGAGCGCGGCTGCCGCAGGACCGCCAAAGCAGTTTCTCGCATGCCCATCTGCATCGAAGAAATCCTTGCGATCAGTGATCGTTTGAAAGCCGGTCAACTGCACATCCGCGAGGTCATAAACTTCCGCGATCAGGAAGACATCACCGAGGCCGGAATCCAGGAATGCTTGAATACCACGATCGCATCGATAGCCGAGATCGCCAGCGAATACAAGGTTGCAATCAGGCTGTATGGAAAGGTCCAAGCCGAGCCAAAGAGCTCGAAGAAACTGAAGAAGCTACGACAAAAGCTCGCGCGACAACGCGTTCGCGTCAGCGGAATGTGTCGCGCTCTCGATCTCACGTCAACGCAGCGCGATCTTCTGGCTGATTTGGTTCGAGCAGCTGTCGAAGAGGGACGTAAGGCAAAGGCAGCAGTGAACAAAGCGCGTACTGCCATCGAGTCGAAGAAACATCGAAAGGCCAGCGCACTGGAACTGAAACGTACATTGCGAGTCGCGAACAAGACTCTCGCCGACCTCGAAGCGGAATGGCGCGTCGGATTACCTGAGTTCGAGCGTGCATTGACCCGTCTGCGAACCGGAGATGCCGAAGCCGGATTTGCCAGAGACGAGATGGTCAAATCAAATCTGCGACTCGTAGTTTCGATCGCCAAGAAGTACACAAACCGCGGTCTGCAGTTCCTCGATCTGATTCAGGAAGGTAACGTCGGGTTGATGCGAGCTGTCGACAAGTTCGATTGGCGCCGCGGCTTCAAGTTCTCGACCTATGGAACGTGGTGGATTCGACAGGCGATCACTCGCGCGATTATGGAACAGGCGCACACCATCAGAATACCAGTCCACATGGTTGAGACGATCAACAAACAAGTACAGGCTTGCCGCGCGCTCGAGCAGGAACTGGGTCGGACGCCTACCGCGGAAGACATTTCGAAGAGGCTGGATGTTCCGGAGTCGCGAGTGCGCAAGGTGTTTGAAGTTGTTCAGGAGCCGATATCGCTTGAAACGCCGGTCGGTGCTGACGAGGACGTGAGCCTCGGCGAGCTGATCGAAGACAAGTCGGTTTCCGGGTTTAGCGAAGAGTTGATCAATTCGGATCTGCGTGAAGCGATCAACGACGCGATGAAGCACTTGACGCCGCGCGAAGAGAAGGTGCTCAAGATGCGATTCGGGCTTGGTCACGCCGGCAGGGAGCACACTTTGGATGAAGTGGGCGGTTATTTTGGTGTTACGCGCGAGCGTGTTCGCCAGATCGAAGCAAAGGCGTTGTTCAAGCTTCAGCATCCGTCGCGTTCGAGCAAGCTGAAGACTTTTGCCGGTCCGAATCTGGCGCCGCCGCAGCTGACCTTCAAAGGGCAACCGCCCAATCGGTTTTCAAATCCTGAAAACATAAGGAGCGCGTCATGAGAACCAGCCAAGCCTCCATCCTGATCGTTGACGACGACGACGCGATTCGCGGGCTACTGTGCGCGTGCCTCGAAGACGATTACTGCTGCGCTACAGCAGCAAGTGCCGAAGAGGCGATTGCATTGCTTCAGAACGGCTCGTTCAACCTGGTGTTGAGCGATATTACGATGCCTGGTCAAAGCGGGCTCGAGCTGTGCAGTTACGTGCAGGAAATGTTTCCGCGAACCGCTGTCGTAATGATATCGGCGATGACCGATATCGAGTACGCAGTCGAAGCGATGAGGCAGGGCGCGTTTGACTACATCACTAAACCATTCGACCTCGAGCGTGTGACAATGGCGGTGGATCGTGCGGTCCGCTATCAGCATGCGTTGGATGAAAAATACCGCTATGAGCAGGTGCTGGAGGAAAGAGTGCGCATCCGAACCGACGAGCTGAAGACTGCAAACGACGATCTCAACTTCATGCTCGACACTTTGTATCGCAACTACAGAGCGACTCTTCGGGGACTGGCGCGAACTCTCGAAGCGCGGGACATCGAGACTCGCGGACATTCTGACCGAGTCGTCGCGTATTCAATGAAGCTCGGCAAGAAGATGGGGCTCAATTCAATTGAGTTGATTGCTCTCGAACAAGGCGCGCTGCTTCACGATATCGGCAAGGTGGGTGTGCCCGACGCGGTCTTGTTGAAGCCGGGTTCGCTGACCACCGACGAATGGGTTCGGATGCGTGCACACGTAGGTCACGGCCTGCGAATAATCGATGGCGTGGAGTTCCTGGCAGGTGCACGGTTTGTAGTTGGTCAACATCACGAGAAGTATGATGGAACCGGGTACCCGCACAAGCTTCGCGGCGATGCGATTCACATTCACGCCCGAATCTTCGCAGTAGCCGACGCGTACGATGCGATCAGAAGTGATCGGCCGTATCGGGCGGGTCAGCCTCACGAAGTAGCTTGCGAAGAAATCTGCGCAAACTCAGGAACGCACTTCGACCCGAGGGTGGTGAACGCGTTTATGAGCATCGGCAAAGAGGAATGGGAGGTTGTGAGACGAAGCGCTCAAAACGTCGAGAAGGCCGGGGCAAAGATCGATCAGCGCGAAATCAGCTCGTTTATTATTTCGCTGCAGACTCCGGAGGCGGTAACGACAAAATTAAAGGCTCTGTGCGCGTAGGAGCTTTTCAACCACGGAGTGGTTGCATATTTGTAGTAACACGTTGAGAAGCGATCGTCACTCCGTTAGGGGTGAAATATGCGAATGCGCACATCGAATTGTCGGCGGGGTTTCGTAACGCCCCGCTTATTTTTTTACAAATATTGAACTCCTGACGGAGTTCGAACCCTGCCGCTCGATTTTCTACAAATATTGAGCTCCTAACGGAGTTCGCAAGCCCAATTGATCACCTCAGATGTTAATTAGCCAATTCGCTAAATATCACTGGACAACATTTAGCCGATCTGCTAAATATTAAGACCCATGGCACGGAAGAGAGGGCCGGGAACGGAATCGAAGGCCAGGATGGATGCCTACGAGGCAGTGTTTACCGCTCTGGCGCATCCGGCTCGCCGGCGGATTCTGCTCACGCTCAATTTCGAAGGCGGGTCGATGACCGCCGGAGAAATCGCCGAGGTATTCGAGCACGCCTGGCCGACCACAACGCGGCATATTCAGGTCCTCGAGTCCGCTGGTCTGCTCTATCACGACCAGCAGGGACGAAACCGCGTTTACCACATAAACCGAAAACGTCTCGAGTTGGTGACCGATTGGCTGGCGTGGTTTTCAAAAGACCCGAGCGGCACGGCGGTCACTGAACAGCAAAACTAAACATTCACGGAGGAATGATGGCAACCAAGAAGCAGGCAGCAGGAAAAGCGAGAGCGAAGAAAACTGCAACAAAGAAAGGGTCTCTCAAGAAGGCGACCGCAACAAGAAAGGCATCTCTGAAGAAAGCGGCCCCATCCAGGAAAGCCGCACCGGCCAGTAAAGCGAAAAAGAATCCAGTGGCTGCGAGCGAGCACAAGTCAGCAGACACTCCTACTTTGTTCCGGCTAAATATCGAAGTTGGAAACCTCGACGAAGCCGCGGATTTCTACGGCGAGCTGTTTGGTATCCTCGGTCGAAAGCAAGCGGGTTCGCGCTGCTATTTCACTTGTGGAGCGGTGACGCTACAGGTTGTCGATGTGTCGTCACAAGGGCAGCCGCATACCGCGGCCAAAGCGCTTTACTTTTTGGTCAATGACCTGGACGCAGTCTTTGCTCGCGCGCAGCGCCTTGAATGCCTTTCTGGCGAGAGCGTGCACGGGAAATCTGGTGGCGCGATCAGCGTTCGCCCGTGGGGCGAGAGATCGTTCTACGCCGAAGATAAATGGGGAAACCCTTTGTGTTTTGTAGAGGCAGGGACGGTGTATCCTGGTTGAAGGCAACAAACGTCAAGTTCATAGACGCGGCAAACTCAAAGCGCCAACAGCGCAACATACGTTTTCGATCAATCGAATTATTTCGAGGTTGATGCGTCTTGAGCGTGGCCGCGTCGATGACCTCACCGGCGCCGCGAAGTGTTAAGATCCTCCCGATGTTCAACGACCTGACAAACATTCACCGGCCGATCACCAGTCTGTTCCCGCAACCGAAATCGAGCGAAGAGCTGGCGCGATATGCTCTCACCCCCGACCAGATCGCTTTCTACCGACAGTACGGCTATGTATGCGGCATTCGCGTCCTCAACGACGCTCAGATAAATTCATTGCGACACGATCTGGCAGCGCTGGCGGATCCAGCTTGTCACGCGCATCATCTTTTTTATGAATATCAAGCAAACGAATCGACCGATCCATCGACCGTACTGTTTCACGCGTTAGGCGCCTGGCGCATCTCGCCGGCGTTTCATGATTTGTTGTGGAGCCCGGCCTTCACTGTGCCCGCGGCGCAATTGCTTGAAGGCCCAGTTCGTTTCTGGCACGATCAGATTTTCTACAAGCCGCCATTTCACGGCGGTCGCGTTGCCTGGCATCAAGACTACTCGTACTGGACTCGCACGAAGCCGATGGCGCACCTCAGCTGCTGGATAGGGCTAGACGACTCTACACGCGAGAACGGATGTGTTCACTACGTTCCGGGCAGTCACCATTGGGATCTTCTTCCTATCACTGGTCTTGCCGGAGACATGGATGCGATCCAATCGGTGTTGGCCGAACAGCAGAAGACTCAATTTGCGCCTGTGGCGATCGAGTTAAGAAAAGGCGAGGCGTCGTTTCATCATCCGCTGATGGTCCATGGTTCCTATGAGAATCGAACGAACTCACCGAGACGTGCTGCGGTCATCAATGTCTTTCGAGACGGCGTCTGCTCGGCTTCGAATGATCCTCCTCTCGAGGGCGTGCCTTCGATTCCTGCAGGCGAACCGATGACCGGAACCTTCTTCCCGCTTCTCTATGATCCGCGTTCTGAGCAAATGGAAGACAACCGATGAGAGTCTCTTTGTTCGTAACCTGTCTTGTGGATCAATTCTTTCCGGAGGTGGGCCTTAGTACTGTCAGCGTCCTGCGCAAGCTCGGTGTCGAAGTCGATTTTCCCGCCGATCAAACCTGCTGCGGCCAGCCAGCATTCAACAGCGGTTATGCAAGCGAGGCTCGAGATCTCGCGCGACGGTTCATCACCATCTTCGAGAATAGCGAGTATGTCGTAGCGCCGTCCGGTTCCTGCACCAGCATGGTGAAGGTCTTTTATCCCGATCTTTTTCACAACGAACCGCAGTGGCTTGCAAGGGCCGAGGCTCTTGCGGCGAAGACTTACGAATTCACGGAGTTTCTGGTCAATGTTCTAAAAGTAGAGCATCTGGGCGCGGCGTACGGCGGAAAGGTTGCTCTGCATCAGTCTTGTCATTTGTTGCGCGAGCTCAAGGTGAAGACCGAACCTCAATGCCTGCTCCAGTCGGTCAAAGGAATTGAATTGGTTCAGCTCGACCACGCCGAGGCGTGTTGTGGTTTTGGTGGGCTGTTTTCGATCAAGTATCCGCACATATCTGGGAGCATTTTGCAGGACAAGATCGACAGCATTAGGAACAGCGGCGCCGAAGTAGTTGTTGCGAGCGATGTTGGATGTTTGATGCATATCGCCGGTGGTTTGAGCAGGCAATGCGTTCCCTCGCGAACCATGCACATCGCCGAGCTTTTGGCGCAGAGGGAGGAGTGAGGATAGAGGATCGAGGATGGAAGATAGAAAATTGAGGACAGCGGATTGAGCGTTCGGTATTCTCGGTCTTCAATCCTCTATCCACAATATTCCATCCTCAATCCTCAATACTCTTATTCTTATATGCACGTTAATTCCGAGACATTTGTAAGAGATTCCACCACCGCGGTTCAGAACACGACTCTGCAATCCCGCTTGCGCGTGCTCAACGGATTTACCGTGAAGCGCAACCAGTTGTTTGCCGAACTGCCCGACGGCGAGGAACTTCGCGACCAGGCTCGCGAAATAAAACGACACACCATTAACAACCTCGATCAGTATTTGACTCAGCTCGAAGCGAACGTTGTCGGTCACGGTGGCACAGTTCACTGGGCGCGCAACGGCGAGGAAGCTCGACGAATCGTGCTCGATCTCGCTCGGAGAAACAACGTGCGGCGCGTAGTCAAATCCAAGTCAATGGTCACCGAGGAGATCGAGCTGAACGAAGCGCTCGAAGAAGTGGGTATCGAAGCGGTCGAAACCGACCTGGGTGAGTACATCGTTCAACTTGCGCACGAGAAACCTTCTCACATACTCGCTCCTGCGATTCATAAATCTCGTAGCGATATCTCCGAGCTGTTTGCGGAAAAGCTTGGCGCCAGCGATCTTCGAGAACCCGAGGAGATGACGCTCGTAGCCAGAAAGAAGTTGAGAGAGAAATTCCTGACTGCCGATATGGGGATCACCGGCGCAAATTTCGGAATCGCAGAGACCGGAACGATTGTTCTGGTCGAGAATGAAGGAAACATTCGGCTGAGTACTTCGCTTCCACGGATTCACGTTGCGTTGATGGGCATCGAAAAGGTGATTCCAAAACTCGAGCACCTCTCCGTTTTCCTGAGGATCCTTGCTCGAAGCGCCAGCGGTCAAAAGATGTCGAGCTACGTATCATTAATTACCGGAGCCCGGAAACAAGGAGAAGCGGATGGCGCCGAAGAATTTCATTTGATCATTCTCGACAACGGTCGCACCCGAATTCTGGCAGATGAGGAGTCGCGCGAATCGCTTTACTGTCTGAGATGCGGGGCTTGTTTGAACGTGTGTCCTGTGTACCAGAAGATCGGCGGGCACGCGTACGGGTCGGTCTACTCGGGACCTATCGGGTCGATCATCACGCCGGCGTTCGCAGGGCTCGCGAAATCAAAAGACTTGCCGTTTGCATCTACGTTGTGTGGTGCTTGCCGTGAAATTTGCCCGGTGCGCATCGATATTCCTCGAGTTCTGTTGAGATTGCGGAATGAGTGGTCGGAGCAACTCACGCCGGACGCTAAGCCGCCGCTGCTCGAACGGCTGGCTATTCGACTGTGGGCAATCGCAATGCGCCATCGGGTTCTTTACAACCTTGCGTTCAGATTACCGGCTTTATTTCAAGGACCGATGCTCGAGGATGGCAAGTTCAAACACCTGCCGTTCGCGTTTGGCGGCTGGACCCAAAATCGGGATTTTCCTCCGTTCGCGCGGCGATCATTTCGATCGATGTGGGAGGAGAACGAAGGCCCGCGTAAGTAGGATTACAGAATGGAATCGTCAGGAACGAGCAACCCTACAAAGGAACGAATACTTGGCGACATCAGACGAGCTCTGAAGCGTACTGCGTCAAGCGCGCCGGTCGTTCCAGAAAAACGAACATGCCAGAGTCCAGAGGAGATCCACAAAAAATCCGAGTTGCAGAGACCCGATTTGATCAAGCAATTCGAGTCGGAACTGACCCGAATAGGAGTGCGCTTCTACAAAGCTGCAAACTTCGACGAGGCGTCACGGTACGTCGAGCGAGTCGCTCTCGAGCATCAAGCAAAGCAAATCGTCACCTGGGATTCGCCGATCATCGACCAGAGCGGAGTCTCCTCGAGGTTGAGTCAACGTGGTGTTGATGTTCTGACCGAGAATGCCGACAACTTTCTTTCGACTGCCGCGGTCGCGGAGATCGGCGTCTCGGGAGTCGATTATGCAATCTCGGACACCGGGACGCTTGTAGTGTTTGCGCGGAAGGGACAGGCTCGTTCGATATCGCTGCTGCCGCCAATTCATATTGCTCTGGTGAAGATCGATCAGATCGTTGCAAATATCGGCGATCTGTTCGATTTGCTCTCACCGGTCGCCGCGCGCAATAGTCAGGATCTTTGGAGCGCGATCACCTTCATCACCGGTCCGAGTCGAACCGCCGACATCGAGCTAAAGTTGGTAGTCGGCGTTCACGGTCCGCAACAGTTGCACGTAGTGTTGCTCGATAGTCATTCGTAATCCAACCTTGTATCACCTCTCAGCGACCATCAAATCATTGGATCGATCCAATCTTTGCGGAGCGTTTTGATCTCGTACGGTTGTATCAAAAACGTAGCCCGCGCTCACCGACCGCAGTGAGATTATTTCGCGAATTTTGACGACATAACCACTCGGACTGCTGGACTTAGTTATCTTGATCAGCCGGAATAAGACTTGCACAAAATGAACTTGATTCGCGTATCGGCTCAAGGGTCGAACCGGATCGGTTTGCAGAGCGTCTTTTGTTGAGAATGGCAATATCGCAGTATCGGCACCGGTGCCGGATACTGCTATTGTGCGATTCTTATCAAAACACTAGAACCAGACTCGCGACGAGTCGTCGTGAGCACAACTGAATTCGGAGGTGGTGAGATGCTGGTAAAAGAAGTGATGACCGCGCATCCGACTTGCTGCGTGCCGTCTGATGCCGCACAGACTGCCGCAATCATTATGAGGGACGAGGACACCGGTATCGTCCCAATTGTCGAGAACAAGGTAAATCGCAGATTAGTAGGCGTCGTTACAGATCGCGATCTGTGTCTTGCAGTTATAGCCGGCAGACCGAGAGTAGCCGGCCAGGAGGGTCTCGATTCAACCGATCTTCCCATCGAGTACTGCATGACCGAGACCGTGATTTCCTGCAAGCCAGGGGATGATGTCGAGGAAGTACTCAAACTGATGAAGGATAATCAGGTGCGAAGGATCCTGGTTGTAGACGATCACAACACTGTAAGCGGTATCGTTTCAACATCCGATCTGATGAACCGCGCAAACGTCGAAGGTGGTGAGACGCGTGAAACTCTGCGAGGTATTTCCAAACCGACCGGCCAGGCCAGCAAGCCGCGCAGCCAGTCGGCGGGGCTTTCGAAGTAAGCTTTCCGGATCATCCGTCAATACGAACTTACAGGAGGAAACCATGAAAAGATCAATCATCCCAATGCTGATAGGCTTAACCGTCCTGTTGGTCGGTTGCAGCTCCCAGGCGATTGACGATTCAACGGTCACCGCAAAAGTGAAAAGCAAACTCGCCGCCGACAGTCAAACCAGCGCAATAAAAATCGGCGTCGAAACAAAGGATGGTGTCGTCACGCTGACAGGCACTGTGCCCACCGACACTGAAAAGTCGAAGGCCGAGCTGGTCGCAAAGAACACCGACGGCGTCAAAAAGGTTCAGAATGAAATCGTAATCAATCCGGATTCGCTTGGGGCCACCAACCTTGGTCAGAAGGCGGGCGAAGCAGCAAAGGGGGTCGGAGAATCGATAACCGACGCAGCGATTCTCACCGAGCTGAAAGCGAAATTGCTTGCGGATGGGATCACTGGGACAAACGTCGATGTCAACGACGGCCAGGTTGTGCTGAAGGGTGAAGTCGCAGACCCGGCAAAGAAAACCAAAGCTGAAGATATCGCGAAAAAGACGGCGGGCGTCAAAGATGTGAAAAACGAACTTACTGTTCAGAAGCACAAAGCCGCTTGAGGAGTCGGATGTGCTGACAAACTCGCCGCGCAATTGGGAAGTTTTTGTCGCGCGGCGAGATTTTATCCCCCCTCATTACACCGCTGTTTTTCTGTGCGCAAAGAGCCTCAGCAAACCGTTCACTGCCAGATGGAGCAGGACATAAACAAAAAGCGCGAACAGGTATGAAATCCGAAGTTCGAACCGGCCTCGGGCAATGTCAGGCATTAAGGTTTTGAAGGGCAACAAAATGGGCGCGGTCAGCGCGTCGATAAAGCTTTTGAATGAGTTACCTTCGCGCGCGCCCAGCAACTCGAGCAGGATCTCCAAGCCTATCAGCGAATAGATCAAATAGAAGACATAATCAATCACCTGTGAAACCTTCGCGGCCGTACGACCGCGATCAATCTCAGCCTCGGTGCTGACCAGCTCGCCCACCGCTTTTTCTCTGAAATGCGCACCAATGGCCGCATCTTCATCGCGATGCTCGGGTTCGTTTGCGCGCTCCTGTCTCGCGATCTCATTTTGCATTTCTTTTCGCACGGCGCCTTTTACGGCTTGATGTCGCGCGGCGCGTTCTGCTTCGTCAACTGCCAGTTTGTCATCTTCAAACATGACTGAACCTCATTTGTTAGGGGTGATGGATCGCCCTTCGAACGAGAGCGCTTCAGAGCGCGATCCGACGACCGAGGAGGACCTGAAACAGAATAACCAATAAGCCGATTACCAGCAGCAGATGTATGAAGCCTCCTCCGATTTGAGCTACCAATCCGGACAGCCAAAGTACTAGCAGAACCAATAAGATGGTCCACAACATACAACTTCTCCTGAATAAGACTTCAGGGGCAGTAAGTGCAAAGGCTGTGCCCACACAGTCGATCGCCCCTTAAGGTTATTTGCGGGTTGATTTGCAGGTCGCAATCGGCTTCTTGCCGTGGCTTAGCGAGGCTTCGGGTGTGCTACCTGCGATATCGAAAAGAGTGTAGGAATTTCCATCAACTGTATGTAATTCAGACGGTCCGGTGACAAGGGCTGTAGGGATTTCTCGCGAAGTGCTTTTATTACGAACACCTGGCAGCTGGATGGTTTTGGTCCGGGCTTTGCTCGAAGCGTTGGTGAGGGGGCCAGGTTCTACCACGGAATCGGTTCGCGACTGGCCCACTGTTACGAGGCGAATCTCGCGCCGTCGCTTCGTATCGGCGAGCCCGGTCGGGGGCGAATAGATAAAAATTACCGACCCCCCTCGTTTATCGCTAGCGTCAAGCAATTCGAACCGCTTCTGCTCGTTTGATTTACAACATGCTAGCAGTTTCAGAACTTAGCGGTTTGGTGTACCCAACGGTGGTTGATGACGAATCTTAGTCCGGGCAACGCTTACCGACGAATACCTGAAGTCGCAAGTTTATTAGTTGTGATGATTGGTGGGCTTGTGCTGGTCGGTTGGGCAACAAACAGCATTGCCTTAACTAGTTTGCGTCCGTCGAATTCGGTAACCCGTCCCTACACAGCGATAACGCTTACAATTGCTGGAACTGCACTTTGGCTTTTGACCGGACCACAGAGTCAAAAGATCCGAAACTTTGGAAATGTCGGAGGACTTTTGGTAACCGCTCTGGGGATCGTGATGCTTCTTGATCAATCGGTCGGCTTTGGTCACGCGATTGACAACTTGCTGTTTCCCAACACTCAGCTTATTCTGCCAGCACCGCGGTTTCCTCTTAGCGCCGGGCTTTGTTTTGTCCTCTGCGGACTCGCATTGCTGACTCTGCACAACGAGACGCGACGCGGAGGGCTGCCGGCACAGTCGCTAGCTCTGACAGTAATCGCGTTATCCCTGTTGACGCTCCTCTCTTATGCATACGGCATCATAGCTTTGTACAGGTTGGAAACTGGGATGGCTTTGCCGACTGCATTGGCGTTTGTATTTCTCTCGTTCGGCGTGTTGGGCGCACATCCAAACCGCGGTCTGATGGCAGTTGCCACTAGTAAGACTGCAGGCGGTTTTATGCTGCGGCGCTTGTTGTTGGCGGTTATCGCGGTGCCGTCGATTCTGGGTTGGCTGAACGTGGCAGCCACGGATGCGAAGTTTTACAGCCGCGAGTTTGGTGTCGCGTTGCTGGTCGCTACCAACGTCGCGCTGTTCATTGTCGTGATCTGGCGCAACGCTCAGTTGCTGCACTTTATTGATGCCGATCGACAGGCAGCCACCGACGCATTGCGCAAGTCCCACGAGGAGCTCGAGTCTCGCGTCAGGAGCAGAACTGCCGAGCTCACCACCAGCAATGAGACATTGCGTACCGAGGTTGCCGAGCGTCGACGCGTGGCCGAAGATCTGCGCCGTCATCGCGAGGAGCTTGCCGACTTCTTTGAGAATGCAACGATTGGGCTTCATTGGGTGGGACCCGATGGAAAGATCCTGCGAGCGAACCGTGCCGAGCTGGAGATGCTCGGATATTCCCGCGATGAATATGTAGGCCACTACATTTCCGAGTTTCACACCGATCGCGCTGCGATTGAAGACATACTTCAACGCCTCGCGCGACACGAAGAGATAGTCGATTGGCCCGCAAAGCTGAGGGCGAAAGACGGATCGATTCGTCACGTACTGCTCAACTCCAATGTGTTGTGGGAAAACAACAAATTTATTCACACTCGTTGTTTCACTCGCGACATAACAGACGCAAAACAGATCGAGGATGAGCGGAATCAGCTCCTGGTTCGCGAGCAAGCCGCGCGCTCGGAGGCCGAACACTCTACGCAGATGATTCGACGTCTTCAGAGAGTCACCGATTCGGCGTTGTCACATCTTTCGATCGATGACCTGTTGCGCGAAATGCTCGTTCGAATTCAGGAGGTCCTGGGCGCCGATGCCGCGGCGATCCTGCTGGCGACCGAGGACCGAAAGTATCTCGCGGGCCGAATTGCAATTGGTCTCGAGGAAGAGGCGAGGGTTCGCATTCCGATGGGTCGAGGCGTGGCGGGTCAAATCGCGCTCAGCCGTCAACCGCTTGTAGTTGATGACCTCTCGCAGACCGAAGTCGTCAGTTCGATGCTCAGCGAAAATGCGCGTTCATTGGTCGGAGCACCCCTGATGGTTGAAAACAGAGTGATCGGTGTGATTCACGTAGACACTGTCGAGGCGCACCGATTTACTCAGGAAGACGTGAGTCTGCTGCAGCTCGTGGCCGACAGGGTTGCCCCAGCCATTGAACACGCGAGACTTTATGAAGCTGAACGACAGTCAAGGATAGATGCTGAGACCGCGAATCGAATGAAGGATGAATTTCTGGCGACGATATCGCACGAGCTGCGATCTCCGCTGAACTCGATTCTCGGCTGGATTAGCCTTCTGCGCGAGGGAAACTTAGGTGCCCAGGCAACAAGGAATGCGCTCGAAACAGTTGAACGCAGTGCGCGAACGCAGAACCGAATCATCAGCGATTTGCTTGACGTGTCACGAATAATCAACGGTCAGCTGCGATTAAATATCCGTCGTGTCGAGCCGACTGCGGTGGTGGAAGCGGGTGTGGAGGCGATACGACCTGCGGCCAACGCCAAGGGAATTCAGTTGAAAGTCGAGCTCGCGCCAAACTCCGGCGCCATTGCCGGGGACGCTGACAGGCTTCAACAAATCGTCTGGAATTTGGTCTCAAACGCAATCAAGTTCACATCAAAGGGCGGAACCGTCAACGTCACTTTGGAGCGCGCAGGACATCAACTCGTGTTGACGGTCAGCGATACTGGCCTCGGGATAGCGCCCGAGTTTCTTCCGTTTGTCTTCGATCGTTTTAGCCAGGGGGATGGCTCGAGTACCAGACGACAAGGCGGGCTCGGGCTGGGTCTGGCGATCGTCAGACATCTCGTGGAAATGCACGGTGGAACTGTTCACGCCGAGAGCGAGGGCGTCGGAAAGGGCTCGGTCTTTGTTGTGAGGCTCCCGCGTATAACAACCATGACCAGTCCTCTACAACTCGAATCGACAGTGCTTGACGGTCGTCGCGACAGACTGAACTCAAATTTTAGTTTCCCGCTGGATGGGCTGCGAGTGCTGGTCGTGGATGCAGAAGCGACTACCCGAGAACTGGTAAGCGATATTCTCGCCGAGTGTGACGCCGATGTTAGAAGTGTATCTTCGGCGAGCGAAGCGCTGGCCATTCTGACGACCAACAGTTGGAGTCCTGACGTTTTGATATCGAATCTGGAAATGCCCGATAACGATGGGTCTCAACTCATTCGTCACGTGCGAGAACTGCCGCCGGAGAGCGGCGGTAGGGTTCCTGCCGTAGCCCTGACCGACAATGCCCGCGGCGAAGATAGACTGCGCGCTCTTGCGGCGGGGTTTCAAACCCACGTTCCCAAACCGGTTGAGCCAGCTGAGTTGTTGACCGTTCTTGGCAGCGTTACTGGACGACTTGCAAAGAGCACAGGACCCCTTTCACCATTATGAGTGTAAGATCAAAAACAGAGCCTGACAGCGTCTCGAGTTTCGAGACTACGGATTGGATCAAGATGTCACAAACTAAGATCCTGAACGTGGAAGACCACGTCACCAGTCGAGAAGCGATTAGCGAAACGCTTCGGCTTGCCGGCTTTGATGTCGTCGATGCCGGCAGCGGAAGCGAAGCGTTGGAACTCGCCTCGTCTATAAAGCCCCAGCTTATCTTGCTCGATGTCAGGCTCCCGGATCTCAGCGGAGACGAGGTTTGTCGCCGTCTTAAAGCAGATAATCCGACGGTTCCGATCCTGCAGGTGTCGACGTCCTATGTTTCGGGTGTCGATCGAATACGCGGGCTCGAGAGCGGCGCCGACGGCTATCTGGTCAAACCGGTCGAACCCGAAGAATTGGTCGCCACTATAAAAGCGTTGCTCCGCGTTAGAGAGGCCGAGGAGGCTCGACGCGAATCTGAACGGCGATACGAGATATTGTTTGACCGATGCTCGATCCCAACAATGATCTGCGACATGACGACGTTGGAGTTTGTCGACGTTAACAAAGCCGCGGTCACGCAATACGGATATTCACGAGAAGCTTTTCTCGGAATGACCATTCGAGATATCGAGGCCCAAGAAGATGCCGGTGCGGTAGAGAACTATTTTTCGAAGATACCTGAGTCAGCTACAAGCTCCAGCGAGTGGCGTCATAAAAAGAGCGACGGGACGATCATTGAAGTCGAACTGATCTGGCATGAGTTGTTGTATCGCGGACGTCACGCAGCATTGATCTTGGCTAACGACATTACTGCGCGTAAGCAAACCGAGGCCGAGCGCGACAGGTTGCTCGACCAGGAACAGAGGGCTCGCGAACAGGCTGAGTCTGCAAATCGAGCGAAGGATGAATTCCTGGCGACGGTATCACACGAGCTTCGAGCGCCGCTCAATGCGATGCTGGGGTGGGCGCAGATTCTTCGATCCACCAAGGTCGATGAATCAACGCTCGCTCACGCCATAGAAATCATCGAGCGCAGCGCGCGAACACAGTCGAAACTGATTGAAGATCTGCTCGACACTGCTCGAATCGTTAGCGGGAAACTGCGGCTCGACATTCAACCGGTAGATCTGACATCGCTGATAGAGAACGCAGTCGAAGTCCTGCGACCGGCGGCCGAGGCTAAAAAGATAAACATTGAACTGAGTCTCAAGGCGGGTCGCGAGGTGATTACCGGAGATCCGGATCGTTTGCAGCAGATCGTTTGGAATTTGCTGTCGAATGCGATCAAGTTCACGCCGAATCACGGAAGAGTCACGGTGCATCTCGAGCGAGTCGATCCGCACGTTCGAATCACGGTGAGCGACACCGGCAAAGGGATCAGTCCTGAATACTTGCCTTTTATCTTCGATCGTTTCCATCAGGTCGACGGCTCGAGTACCAGACGGCACACAGGGCTTGGTCTTGGTCTTTCACTGGTACGGCACCTGGTCGAGCTTCACGGCGGGAGCGTCTACGCCAAGAGCCCGGGAGAAGGGGAGGGAGCTAGTTTCATCATCAATCTTCCGCTCCGCGCGGTGCTTCCGCAGAGTGCCGAAGGAGAGCCGCCGGTGTTCGGCGGAACAGGCGTGCTTGGCGCGCCGTCGCTTGAAGGAGTCTGGGCACTTGTGGTCGACGATGAAGCTGATGCGCGTGAGTTGGTCGCCACTTTACTGCAGCAATGTGGCGCCCGAGTCACTTGGGTGGGTTCGGCGCAGGAAGCGCTCGCTGTGCTGGCTACCGACGAAAACGGGCGCAGACCGGATGTAATTGTCTCCGATGTGAGCATGCCCGATGTAGATGGATACGAACTGATTCACCGAGTGCGAGAACTGCCTCCGGAACAAGGTGGGCGAATACCTGCGGTTGCTTTGACTGCCTATGGCCGGTCGATTGATCGGATTCGTGCGTTGTCGGCAGGGTTTCAGATGCATATGCCGAAGCCGGTTGAGCCCGCGGAACTCGCGACGGTTGTTGCGAGTCTCACTGGACTCGCAAGAAAAGGAAAGGGCGCGTGAAGTGAACATTGATTTACAGCTCAATAAACGACGGTTGCCGCAAAAGCGGCGCCTGGTGAGGTGAAGCCAAACTTAGAAGGGTGAAATCCATGGCCAAGAAAAAAATTCTGATAATTGATGACGATCAGTCGATGCTCGAGCTCGCCGAGTTTCATCTGCAAGCGCAGGGGTACGAGCCAGCGCGCGCGGAAACCGGCGAAGAAGGGCTGAAGTTAGTGGAAGGTGGGCGATTCGATGTAGTCCTTACAGATCTACAACTCCCGGATGTCGGCGGAATAGAAGTCGTCAAGCGCCTCAAAGAGATTTCACCCCAGAGTGAAATCATAATGATCTCCGGTCACGGGTCGGTGGGTAAAGCAGTCGAGGCTACGAAGGCCGGCGCCTTCTACTTTGTTGAGAAGCCCGTCGAATTCGAAGAGCTGATGGTGTTGATCGAAAAAGCTATTGAGCGAGGTCAGCAGGCCGAGGAGATCAGACAACTTCGCGGCAAGCTCTCAAATCGTGCCTCGTATTACAACATCATCGGCAGCAGCAAGGCGATGCAGGATATCTACGAAATGATCGATAGCGTCGCCGAGTCCGATGCAAACATTCTGATCATCGGCGAATCCGGTACCGGCAAGGAGTTGATCGCAAACGCGATTCACTACAAGAGTCTTCGGGCCAAGAAGCCGTTCGTGAAGATCAACTGTTCTGCTTTGCCAAAGGAACTGATCGAATCCGAACTGTTTGGACATACGAAAGGCGCGTTCACCGGAGCGGCCATCGACAAGGTCGGTCTGATCACCCGCGCTGACGACGGCAGCCTGCTGCTGGATGAGATTGGCGAGATGCCCGTAGAGCTCCAGCCAAAACTGCTTCGCGTTCTTCAGGAGCGCGTGTTCTATCGGTTGGGAAGCGACAAAGCTCAGGAGGCCAATTTCCGATTGATTTCGTCGACCAATCGCGATCCGATCGAAGCGATAAGAGAAGGCAGGCTTAGGGAAGATCTCTACTATCGAATAAACACGATCGAGATTCACGTTCCCCCTCTGCGAGACCGGATCGAAGACATTCAACACCTTGCTGAGCACTTCCTGCGTCTGCTGGCCGATAAGTATCAGCGACCGGTGTCGCGAATTTCAGAGGAATCGTATCAACGACTTTTTGAGCATTCGTGGCCGGGCAACGTACGCGAACTCCAGCACGCGGTCGAACGGGCGATCCTCCTGTGCAAGAGCGAGACGATCGATGTGCAGGCGTTGCCGTTTGGTCAGACCGTCGCGAGAGCAATGGCGGTAGCTGGAACGGCATCCGGGACTAGCGTATCGAGGCCGGTTCAGCCCACGTCGAGCTCCGAACCAATGAACGCTACGCCTACCAACGGCGCAGAACCGCAGGATCATTCCTTCGAGTCGATAGGACGGATCATTGTCGACAAGGTGCCGGAGCCAAAGAGCGGTGCCGAACCAGTCGATGTGTTTTCGGAAGTCGAAAGAGCCGTTGTGAGCGCGGCGTTGACGCGGACTCGAGGGAACAAGCAGGCGGCGGCGAACCTGCTGGGGATCTATCGCCCGCGGTTGTACAGCATGATCAAGAAGCACAACCTCGGAAACGCGTAAGTGTGACAACTTTAGCTGAGAGACGAGCGATCGGCTGACGGCTAGCTGTTGACCGGGAGGATCGCTCGTCGAAAACCGGGAGAGTATTTGTAAGGGGACTACGGTGTTGGCCCGCTCAAGCCGCCCCTTTCGGCGAGCTTTCTGATTCATTCTTGCGGATTTCGATCTCCTTAAGGACCTCTTCGGCCCCGACATCTTTCTTCAGCTCTTCGACCTCCGGTTGTTCCGGTACTGTTACTCCGAGATGCGAAGCGACGGCGTCCATCAGCGCAAGCAGCCGAGTGATCTCGTGCTCTGACAATAGATTTATCTGTAAATCCAAATCTGCACGCCTATCTGCCATCTGACTGGCGTGGTTCTGACTTATCAACACAAACGTTGAAAGGAAAATTGCCTCGAGCGAAACGATCAGCGTGAGCAGGCTGAACGGAAACGGATCGAACGGCTTTTCTCCAAGCCATCCCACATTGAATGCGATCCATAATCCAAACCAGAACGCGTGCACATAGACAAACAACATACTCCCCGAAAAACGGGTTAGCAGATCGGCGGCTTTTTCCTGTAACCCTTTCTTTTGTTCTTCGGAATCTCGGATCGCGATCAGCTGCTCGATGTTCTCGTGAACCACATTCGCGAGATCGGTTCTCGACGCGTAACTCCTCTCAGTATCGTTTTGAGCTTCAGCTGGATCGTTGACCTGGGAAGTGCTCATTTCTGCTTAATCCTGTTTGTGTTGGTATTGATTTGATTTGCCGGACATTCAGGACTGTCAAAGTCGTAGTGTAAACATGCCCCCTGCCAGAGAGACGGTGCCGGACACTGCTTTTCTGCCATTCTCTGAAACCGATGCGAATTGCAGAAAAGTAGTGTCCGGCACCGCTTTGTTGGACGTGGGGGCGTCGCTCTGGTTTGCGTCTTACAGCAACTTCAGCCGTTCAAGTCCGGCGAGATGCATTACCATCGTCGCAAATTAGCGACTCGGCTTCGGACCCTTCTCGCGTTGTTGAACTCGAGCATCGTGTCCGTGTTCTCGCTGCTGCTCGTTCGATTGCTCATTTGATTGATTGTCGGGATCGTTTTCTTTGTTAGGCTTTTGCTGCCCCGACTTCTGCGTACCTTGTCCCTGACGATTTGATGACATTTTCGTTGCTCCTTTTGAATTCGATTCCTATACCTCAAGTTAGTTTGATGAAACCACGCCGCGGCCGGTCCCCTTTGGCTCAATCGGATAGCCCGCTGCCTGCCACGCATCGAGCCCGCCATAAAGCGGATGCACGTTCTTGAATCCATGATCCAGAAGCGTCTTGGCCAACTTCGCGCTCGAGGCTTCGTTGGGGCAAGTGCAATAGGTCACGATGGCGCGACCGGTTGGCAGTTCTCCGAGATAATCCGGTGCTTCGTCGATCGAAACTCTCAGCGCTCCTCGAAGTTTTATGTTCGAGTTTTGCCATGCCTCCGGATTTCGAGTGTCCAGGAACAGAAGCGGCTCACCTCGATCGAGTCTTTCCTTTGCTTCGTCAACTGTGATTCGGGTTGGTTCCATTAGATCTCCTGCGATTCAGATCTTGGCCGTACACAAAGAGAAGAGGGCAAGTGCAGTGCCACATTCGACATAAACAGATCCATTCCGCGCGACCGAGTCCCGATGACTAAAAGCCTCGATTATCTTCGATTCAACGCCATGTTATTTGAATCTCAATGGATGCTTATGGGCCCGGAAGGGTGTTCCTTGAATCGTGGAGGGAAACACGGCTTATCTTTACTCGCGCGGACGTTCTCAATGAGTGCACGCTGTCTGAAATTACAACACGGGCCGACTGATCGTTTGATCGCCAACCGGTCTTTTGCGCGAGTTCTCAACACTAGAAACGGCGGCATGCGCTTTGCCTTGGTCACGGGAACGTAGGCTTTGAGACGTAGCACGACGGCGACAACACTGCAAAGGAGCTTCGAAGAAAATGGGCACCATCCTGATAATTCTATTGATCCTGTTGCTGATTGGCGCAGTGCCGAGCTGGCCTTACAGCAGAAGCTGGGGGTACTACCCCAGCGGGCTGCTTGGTCTGATTCTTCTTGTGGTTATCATACTCGCGATAACAGGTCAGCTTTAAAGGGCCGTCGCTCCGGAGATCGCCCGACAGCGCCTTCGGTATTGTTAAGCAGTTCTTTCCATGGGGGTCTTGTCAGCAGTTTCAGTTCGGACTCCATCCGACAAACACGCACAGAAAGGAACACAACAGATGTCAACTCGTTACGCCACGTATCAGCACTACCCGATCCCCTCCCACATTGATGCGGAGGCGAATCGCGCGCCGAGCAATCAGTCCGACCAGCAAAAGTCTTTTCTCACTGCTCGTGATCTGGTGACGAATTGTGTTCCGACGATCCGGCCCGAGGACAGCCTCGAATCCGCTGCCAGGCTCATGAGCGAATCAGAGTGCGGAGCAATTCCGGTTGTGGACGAATCCAACAGACTTATAGGAATCATTACCAATCGAGACATAACGGTGAGGGCGGTAGCCAGAGGTCTGAGTATTCCTCATGCGCAGGTGAGCGATTGCATGACCAGCCAGGCATTCGCTTGTTCGGTGCACAACACGATTGAGAGTTGTGCGCGAGGAATGTCCTGGCATCAGGTTCGTTGCATTCCAATCGTTGACGACGAGCATCGGGTGATAGGATTGATCAATCAGGGCGAGCTGGCTCGCTATGCCTTCGACCATCCGGAGCAAGTAAATATTGAAACGTTGACCGACATCATCCGGGCTCTCGCGTATTGAGAGTAGTGTTTGGACTGGTACTCCGAAGTCTCAAACAGTTTAAGACAAGGCGGGCTTCGATTCGGCAACTCATCGAGACGGTTCTTGTTGTAGGAGGGACAGGAGCGTCGATGATCAAGGAAGGCAAGATCGACCAGAGTGGCACCGGTGGTCGCCCCAGAATCGATCAGTCGATCAACGCGTACATTGGCAACCTGATCCTGATGTTCTTGTCGGTGCTCTCGGTGATCGTACTGGCCGCGGCGGCGGTGACTGCCTACGACACGGTCGTCCGAGACTTTCCGCAGTTGTGGCGAAACGGTGATGAGTATAATTCGTTGCAGCGGATCATCGAAAACATTTTGCTTGTGGCAATCTCGGCTGAACTGGGGTTGCTTCTTCTGTTTCACCGGACCACCGCCGCGGTGGAGGTGGTCATCTTCATCATCGCCCGGAAGATGGTCAATCCAACGATCTCGGCGCTGGATCTGCTGCTTGGTGCGGCGGCCCTGGCTGGTCTGATCGTCGTTCGATTCTATTATCTACAAAGCGAATCGGGCGAAAATGCGGTAGATGCACAAGTCGAAGAAGAGTAGGAGATGAATGAGCGGCCGTTAGATTGACACTCACAGTTCGTCCACATTTGAAGTGTAGATCGGAATGCTTAATAAGCAGAGAGCAGAAGCAGAGAGACTTCAGCAACAGGAATTGGACAGGGTGGCAGCTGAAGAGGCTAACGTCCGCACTGACCACAAGAAACCTGTTGCGGCTACAAAAGACAAAGTGTGGTTTGGAGGATACATACTTCTCCTGATTTGCTTCGCCGTTCTTCATTACATTGTCGCACTCAGGTTCTTCGGCTTTTCAGCGAACATAACCGCGCTCCTACAACGGCTCGCAAAGGGAGCGGTTCTGATGGTCTTCATCCTGGGGCTGGCAAAAGTCTGCGAAATCTATGTAATCGGGCGCATTGAGGATCCGGTTTCAAGGTACAACCTCAACCGTATACAGAGACTGATCGTCGGACTGATCCTCACTTTTGTCGCGATCTCCCTGTTGTTTGTCAACTGGTACACCGCGGTCGTCTCGGTGGGTCTGATCTCGCTGATTCTCGGATTTGCGCTTCAGAAGCCGATCACGAGCCTGATCGGATGGATCTATCTAATGGTCAGAGCGCCGTACAGCGTTGGGGATAGAATAAAGATCGGTGATGCCACCGGCGACGTTATTGAAGTCGGCTACTTCGACACCACTCTTTGGGAGTTCGGTGGCAAGTATCTGTCTACTGATCATCCGACGGGACGAATCATTCGCTTTCCGAACTCCGAAGTTCTTGAATCGGCGATTTACAATTACACGTGGCCACTCTTCCCGTACGTTTGGAACGAGATCAGATTCAACATCGCCTACAACAGCGATCTGGAATTCGTTGCGGCAACTATGCAAGCCGCCGCGGAACAGGAAGTTGGAAACCTGATGATGGAACGCGTACGAGTCTATCGCGAACTCTTATCTAAGACTCCGGTCGATGAACTCGAGGTCAAAGAGCATCCGGCGGTCTTGTTTCGAGTGAGCGACAACACCTGGCTCGTGGCAATCGTTCGCTATCTCGTAAATCCGAAAGAAGCTGGACGCGTAAAGACCAGATTGATTAAAAAACTTTTATCCGATCTCAACGCAGCTCCTGACCGAGTTCTCTTCCCAAAAGGGGACGCGCGATAGTTACATTCCTCGATCGCGCTTTGTCCCTCGATGCACCGCGCGAATCAATAGCGGCTGGTGATCAGCTTACCCTGCGATACTCCTCGCCGTATGTTGCGATGAGCCGTATCAGATTCGACGGTTCGACCGGCTTAGCGAGGTGCTTCTGGAAGCCGGCGGTGAGGGCTCGCTCGCCATCCTGAGCGGCAGTGTAACCGGTGAGAGCGATGGCTGGGATTGTGCCGCCCTCGTGCTCATTTCTCGATCGGACTTGTCTGATCAGATCGTAGCCGTCTTCGCCAGGCATTCCGATATCAGAAACCAGAACGTGCGGTTTCCACTCGGCGAGAGTCGCAAGGGCCTCGCGCACCGAACCGGCTGACCGTACCTCAGCGGCTCTCATCGCCAGCAGCGTGGTAAGAACTTCGCGCGAATCGAAATCGTCATCGACTACCAGGACTCTTAAGCCCGCGAGCGGGTCGCTGTCACGTCGTCGTTCAGCGGACAACGATTGAACTGCTAAGGCGGCAACCACACGCTCGCAGGGTAAAGTAACGGTGAATGACGAGCCTTTGCCTTTCCCTCCGCTTTGAGCTTCAACCGTCCCACCGTGCAACTCGACGAGGTGTCTTACGATTGCCAACCCAAGACCTAATCCTCCGTGGGTACGAGTAGAAGACGTATTTGCCTGGCTGAAGCGATCGAAGATCTTTGGCAAGAAATCGGCGCCGATGCCCTCACCTGCATCGCTGATTGTGACCCGAGCGTTAGGACCGATTTGTTCCAGCTTGATTCCGACATCGCTGTTTCTTGGCGAAAACTTGATCGCGTTCGATAACAGATTCCAAATAACCTGTTGAAGCCGATTCGGATCGCCTAAAACCGGATCGGTCGTGCGATCGAGATTCTGTATCAATCGAATTCGCTTTTCAGCCGCCATGGGCTGAGCGGCGCTGATCGCCGCTTGTATCGTCGCCGGAAGCTGTATCGGCCGCTTATCAAGCGTGAGCTTTCCAGTGACGATGCGCGAAACATCCAGAATGTCTTCGATTATCCTCGTCTGTAATCCGACATTTCTCTTTATTACATCGAGTGCACGAGCCAGCTGCGTTTCGTTCTGGTCAGGGTTGGAGATAAGAATGTCGACCCACCCAGAGATCGAATTCAGCGGCGTGCGCAATTCGTGAGACACCAGCGCGAGGAATTCATCTTTCGCCTTGTTGGCTTGTTCCGCGTCGGCCCTGGCTTCCTGCTCGCGATTGAAGAGAAGCTCGCGTTCTCGTTCGGCGTTCTTTCGATGAGAAATGTCCATGCATACACCGGTCACTCGAATCGGATTTCCGTCGCGATCGCAAGTGACCTCACCTTTGCCTTCGACCCAACGAATTGCGCCGTTCGGTAATGCGACTCGGTATTCAATGTCGTGGTATTGGGTCCTCTTCTCGAAGCAGCGTAACAGCGAGTTCCTTACTGCGTCGCGATCATCGTAATGTATGTCACCAAGATAGCTTTCCAATGTGCCGCCGAACGACTCGGGCGGGAGGCCATGAATTGCCACCATGCTTCGAGACCATTTCATCGTTTGCGTGCGGATGTCGTAGTCCCACGCACCCATGTTGGCGGCCTCGAGCGCAAGACGAAGGTGTTCTTCGTTTTGTCTTAGAGCCTCCTCCGCGCGCTTCTGTTCCATGAACTGCCCGATTTGGCTTCCGATCCCAGCCATCATTGCAATCAAGGCGTCATTAGGTTCGCGGATCTCACTGCTGAAGAACTCGAGCACGCCCAGAGGCTTCTCACCTGAAATGATTGGGAACGCCAGCGCCGCGTGAAGACCTTCTGCGACCGCATATGGAGCTCGGGGAAAATTTGGGTCGTTCGTTACGTCGGGGATCCAAACCGGGAGACCGCTTGACCAAACGCGACCGGGCACGCCGACTCCCGGAGCAAAAGTCATCGCATAAGAAATGGACTCGAATTCACCCGCAGTCGCCAGTGGGGTTCGCCAGATTTGCCGGCATCGAAGCGCTCCGACCTCGGAGTCAAAGGTCCACATTCCTCCAAGTTCCCAGCCCCAGGATTCGCAGATCGTCCGAAGGACTCTGGTCATTCCCTCGCCGAACGCCGGCGATTCAGCCAGAATCTTGCTAATCGACAGGTTGCCCGTCAGTCTCCGCTCGGCTTCTTTACGCTTTGTGATATCGCCCTCAATTGCGGAGGCGCCGATGATCGTTCCATCGGAATCCTTGATTGGCGACACGGTGAGTGCAACAAAGATCATCTGACCGGTCTTTGTGAGACGCTCGGTCTCATAATGTTCAATGCGCTCGCCACGTTTGAGGTGATCGCGGATTCGGATCAGCTCGTCGCTGTGGTCGGCGGGCATCAGTAGAGAGAGCGACCTGCCAACGACTTCTTCGGCGGTGTATCCGTAGAGTGTTTCCGCTCCTTTGTTCCAGCTTAGGATGATTCCATCGAGCGTAGTGCCGATTACCGCATCTTCGGTCGACTCCACAATCGATGCCAGGAAGGTGATTGCCTGTTCGGCTGTCTTTCTTTCGGCGCGCGCTCCAGCGAGCACCAGGAACGTGATTCCGTTTGCAGCGATTGATACCTGCAGCAATAGAAGCGCTTCGTTTGGACTCTGACCAGCAATTGGACCGAGTCCGAGCCGGGTACCCCACACTGCTATTCCGGCGTACAACGCAATCGACGCGGCGACGCCTCTCGGTCCCAGACTGATTGCTGCCCACAACAGAAACGGAATGATCAACCGCGCCGCTGCCAGGTTTGCGAAGCTGGAAGGCAGAGCTTCGCGAAAAGCGACCGTGGACGTAATAGCAAGAAGAGCGAGCAACAGGGCTGTCTCTATAATTTTTCGCCGGGCCCACGGCCGCGGAGTTTGTTTAATCCAGGTGAGCACCAGCGGAGCAACGACCAGAGCTCCGACTCCATCGCCGATCCACCAGGTAGTCCACAGCGAACCGTAATTTGACCACAACGCGGTCCCGCCTAAACAGAGACTCGCGTTGCCGATGGTCGCACTCACCGTTGGGCTAATTATTACGGCGAGGAGCACGAACATCAGAACATCGCGCGCTCGATAGAACGGACTGTGAGAGCCGACAAACCGCCGGACGAGCAAGGCCGCCGTCACGGCCTCCAGAGTATTGCCGATTGAAATTCCGATGGCGGTCCCGATCGACTCACCGGTTGCGAGGTTCGCAAAAAAGGCCCCAATGAGTATTGCTGGTGAGATTCGATAACCTAACCATAGAACTGCCGCGATCGCGATTCCGGTTGGCGGCCAGACCGGAGATACGCTTATGTGCAGAAAGGCGAGCGACAAACCGAGTTTTGCTGCCGCGAAATAAACCACCGCAGTGGCAACCAGGAATATTGAATAGGTCACGCGCGAACGGTTCAGCAAATTGGTTTTCAGCAGCGCGACAGAATTTGGCTGCAAATTTATTTGATTGTTGCTTGTTCGCTGTGACAGCTTCATCTGTCCACAACCGGAAAATTTGTTTGGGCGATTGCCACCACTGGCGAAGGGAGCAGTTGAATCTCGTCACCAGCAATGGTCGGAAGTGTTTCGAGCCCGGAAATTACCGGGATTCCTAGGCGAATCTATCACATCATTGAGAGCAATACTACACTCTTGGTTTGGCCAAAAAAAAAGGACCTATAAATTCTATAGGTCCTACTTCGAACGAAACTTGGAAAAAATGATTAATATGCTACACGCCTTCCAGTGAGTAGCTGAAAGATCAGGACTGCAAGAGCAAGGAGGAGTAGTAAATGGATGAATCCGCCAAGGGTATAACTACTCACCATTCCAAGCAGCCATAAGACCAATAAGACCACGAAGATTGTCCAGAGCATGAACGATTGTCCTCCTTTTTTGGATTCTCAGCGGTGCTATCGACCGGTTGCTAGAAAACGCGAACCGATGTCCGGCCGCACGACGCGTTTAACCGAGCGCTGAGTCAGACTATGTCCCAGAACACGAAGCGTGAGTTCCAACACGGTGCATCCAAATGCAACTCCGAAGATCGTCATAAACAATCCGAGGCCGATCATCAGGACCATCGCTCACCTCCTTCAACTCACAAATCGCAATACTTGTGAGCCCCGGCGCAGTTTGTTCTGTGCTCTTCTCGTGGCTCAGTGATTGAAGGTGCAAACCCGATGCCGTGCCGAGAACTATTACTTGGTGTCTCGCTTTCCTACATCACGTATTGATCAGGAGCAGGCGTCGAGAAGGGATTCTCGAAGCTATGCATCAAAGCGAATCAAGAGGAAGGGGTCAGGGATCAGGGGTCCGGGGCAGAAGCCAAGGGTCGTGGATAAGGGCTCGCTGGCCCCCGACCCCTGACCCGACCCCTATTTCTTGTTCGTCGTTGTGCACAGATGCTAACATCGAACTCCCCAGTAATCTCCAACTTTGACAAATCGAGGATGAATAATCTGCACCCCGAAAACTACGAAGATTTCCTGACTCTTGCGAAAGAAGGCACGGTCGTACCCGTCGTCAAGCGAGTCATGGCTGACCTGCTTACGCCGGTCGCCGCCTATCTCAAAATCGAACGCTTTAGCAAATACACTTTTCTACTCGAGTCGGTAGAAGGCGGTGAGAAGGTTGCCCGCTACTCGTTTCTTGGATTCGACCCCGAGATCATCGTTCGCTGTTCCAGCGGAAAAGTCACGATCCAGCAGCGATCCACCACCGAAGAAACCGACGAGCCGATGCTGGCGGTGTTGAGGCGGCTGTCTGGGCAACACATTCCGGTGAGATTTGCAGATCTCCCTCCGTTTGTGAGCGGAGCGGTCGGATACTGGAGTTACGACGCGGTGCGCTGGTTCGAGCGAATTCCTGATTCGCATCAGGACAACATCGGCATCGACGATGCGGTGATGATGTTTTTTTCAAGACTGCTGGTGTTCGATCACGCTCGTCATCAAATTCACGTGATTGCCAATGTGTTCACCGGCGGCAAGACTGAAGATCTCGAGGAGCAGTATCGCGAGGCTATCGATTTTATCGAATCGATGGAGGCTCGTCTGGAGGATCCCATCGAGCCGCTTCCACGCAGAACCAAGAGTGGCGATTCGCGGGTACATTCCAATCTGACCAGAGAAGAATACGAGCGTGCAGTTTCGGCAGCTAAAGAATACATTGCAGCCGGAGATATTTTTCAGGTCGTCTTGTCGCAGCGATTTGAAGTCGAGCTCAGCGCTCACCCGTTTGAAGTCTATCGCTCACTGCGGGTAGTCAATCCTTCGCCTTACATGTTTTTTCTGAAGACTGCCAACCAATCGATCATTGGCGCATCGCCCGAGATGTTGGTGAGAGCCACAGGTCGACGAATTGAATATCGCCCGATAGCGGGAACCAGACCCAGGGGCGACACTGAAACCGAAGACCTCCTGCTTGGGGAAGAGATGCGCGCCGATGAAAAGGAAGTAGCCGAGCATGTTATGCTCGTAGATCTGGGGCGCAATGATCTGGGACGCGTTGCCGATTATGGGTCGGTCGAAGTCACGGATTTGATGATCATTGAAAGGTATTCGCACGTGATGCATCTGGTTTCGGCGATCAAAGCTCGGCTCGGATCTGGGAAAGATCGATTCGATGCACTGGCGGCTTGTTTTCCTGCTGGCACGGTTAGCGGCGCGCCGAAGATTCGCGCGATGGAGATCATCGACGAACTTGAGCCGACGCGGCGTGGAGTCTACGCGGGGGCGATAATGTATCTCGACTATTCGGGGAATCTGGATTCGTGTATTGCGATTCGGACGATCGTGACCAAGGATGGGCGCGCGTATTTTCAGGCGGGGGCAGGCATAGTGGCCGATTCGGTTCCGGAGACCGAATACGTCGAAACAGTAAACAAAGCTCGAGCGATGCTGCAGGCTATTGAAATGGCAGAGTCAATTGGAGGATAGAGGATGGAAGATTGAGGATAGAAGATTGAGGATAGGAATCATATCGTTGATCGCCATCCTCAATTTTCGAAATCTCGATCCTCAAACTTCGACATCGACCCTCTATCTTCGATCCTCAACCTTCAATCCTCGACCTCCATTCTCAATCTTCCATCTTCTATTCTAGATCCCACATCCTAGATCCCAGATCCTCGAGTGATACACCGAAATAAAAAAGGAGCGACTCCGGAGAGCCGCTCCTTTCGAAAAACAACTTCTGCTGATCTTACCAGTTGACGCCGAGATTAAAGCTGATTTGTCGTGCGCCACCGTTTGTTGAACTTTCACTACCGGTCGTGGTTGTGATTCGACCGAACGTCGTAGCATCAAACACCTGGTTGCCGATGGTGAAGTTCGGATGGTTGAACACATTGAAAACGGTCATGCTGAACTGAACGTTGCCCCGCTCACTGAAGTATGTCCTCTTAGACAGATTTATGTCCGTCTGAGTGAAGTTTGGACCAAACAGCGAGTTCATCGGGAAGTTGCCAAACGTTCCAGCAGCCGGCTGAACAAAGATGCCATCCTTGAGTCGAGCGCTGGTCAAAGCGCCGGTGGTCGGATTGACAACAATGTTCAGGTTGGTCGGGTTGATGAAGAAGACGCCAACCGGTGTGCGAAACACGCCG
>Ga0075425_100000399_pt1 | contig 40178 bp, 49 predicted proteins | sample SoiMethybrSBSTD4_FD_75300 | JGI IMG/M metagenome (GOLD analysis project Ga0075425, IMG submission 75300) | Bulk soil microbial communities from a Populus tree surrounding site in Tennessee, USA - Soil MetaG P. TD hybrid SBSTD4 | ecosystem: Environmental > Terrestrial > Soil > Tree plantation... | reverse complement strand
CGGCCTTCGACGCGGTCCGCAGGTTGCGCGTCGAGGAGGTGCCCGGCGGCCACGTGGTGCTATGGGATGCGATGGCCGAGACCAGCGCGTTGGTGCGCGACTTTCTGGTGGCCAAGGACCGCACCGCGTAAGCTGTCGTTCGATGAAGACGCTCGTGCTCCAGCACATCGCATGCGAGCCGCCCGGGGTGTTCGAGGACGTCCTGATCGAGCGCGGCGCGGCCATCACCCGCGTCGAGCTGGACGAGGGCGGCCGGCTGCCCGACTGGCGCGACTTCGATCTGATCGTGGCGATGGGTGGCCCGATGAGCGTGAACGACGAGTCCGAGCACCCCTGGCTGGTGGCGGAGAAGCGGCTGATCCGTGAGGCCGTGCAGGCCGAGGTCGGCTACTGGGGCGCCTGCCTGGGCGTGCAGCTGCTGGCCTCCAGCCTGGGCGCGCGCGTCTACGCGGGGCCGCAGCCCGAGGTGGGCGTGCTGGCGGTGACGCTGACCGACGAGGGCGCGGCCGACCCGGTGTTCGCGGGGCTGCCGCGCGAGCTGGCAACCCTGCAGTGGCACGGCGACACGTTCGACCTGCCGGAGGGAGCGGTGCTGCTCGCGGAGTCTCCGGCCTACCCGCACCAGGCCTTTCGCTACGGCCGGGCCGCGTACGGCGTGCAGTTCCACGTCGAGGTGACGGGGGGCATGGCGCGGGAGTGGGCGATGGTGCCGGCCTACGTCAGATCGCTCGAGCAGACGCTCGGGGCGGGTGCTGCGCCGGGCTTGTTCGACGAGTTCGACCGCGCCGCGGCCGGCATGCAGCAGGCCGCACGTCAGATGTTCGAGCGGTGGCTCGATGTCGCAGTCGCCACCCCCCGATAACCGCCTGCTGGCGCTGCGCTCGGCGGCGCAGGACGCGAGCGACTTCGCGCTCGGCGACGATCAGGTGCGGCGGTTCATGGCGCTCCGCGACGCGGGTGCGGGGGACGACGAGATCGCGGCGGAGATGGAGCTCGACCCCGAGATCGTGACCGAGCTGGTGCGCGCCGACGAGGCGCAGGCGGTGGCGCACCGGATCGCCATCGGCGAGCTGCCGATGTACCCGCCGCCGGAGCCCGGCGAGGGCGTGCAGGACGTGCGCAGCGGCAGCCTGGCGATGCCCTTGGCGGTGCTGATGGTGGTGCTGGTGGGCGTGATCGTCTACGCGGTGGTTCGCTAGGCGGTGGCCCGGCTGTCAGCCCTCTGACGACCCGCGCGCCATCGCCCGCAGATCCAGCGCCTTGTCCAGCGTCGCCGCGTCCACGCCGTGCTCGAGTGCCACCTCGCGCAGCGTGCGGCCCGAGGCCGCCGCGTCCTTCACGATCGCCGTGGCGCGGTCGTAGCCGATGTAGGGGTTGAGCGCCGTCGCCATCGCCAGCGAGGCCTCGCCGTGGCGCTCGCAGACCTCGCGGTTGGCCTCGATCCCGTCCACGCACTTCTCCGCGAACAGCCGGCAGGTCGAGCTGAGCAGCGCGATCGACTGGAGCAGGTTGCGCGCCATCAGCGGGATCTGCACGTTCAGCTCGAAGCTGCCCTGCAGCCCGCCCACGGTGATCGCCGTGTCGTTGCCGATCACCTGCGCCGACACCTGGCACACCACCTCGGGGATCACCGGGTTGACCTTGCCGGGCATGATCGAGCTGCCCTTCTGCAGCTCCGGGATGAAGATCTCGGACAGCCCCGCCCGCGGCCCCGACCCCATCCAGCGCAGGTCGTTCGCGATCTTCGTCAGCGACACGGCGAGACCCTTCAGCGCGGCCGACGCCTCGACCAGCCCGTCGCGGTTGGCCTGCGCCTCGAACGGGTCGGCGGGCGGCAGGATCTCGAGGCCGGTGTCGGCCGACAGCCGGTTGCGCACCTCCGCCGCGAACCGGGGATGCGTGTTCAGCCCGGTGCCGACCGCGGTGCCGCCCAGCGGGATCTTGCCCAGCCGCTCCAGCGTCGCCTCGATCCGCGCCTGCCCCTCGCGCACCTGCGCCGCGTAGCCGCCGAACTCCTGGCCAAGGGTGACCGGAACGGCGTCCATCAGGTGCGTGCGCCCGGCCTTGGCCACGTCCGCGAACTCCTCCGCCTTGCGGGCGAGCGAATCGGCCAGCCGCGCCACCGCCGGCAACAGCTCGTTGGTCGTGCGATCGAGCGCCGCCAGGTGCACGGCCGACGGGAACACGTCGTTCGAGGACTGGCCCATGTTGACGTGGTCGTTGGCGTGCACGCCCTCACCGGCCAGGGTCGCGATCACCTCGTTGGCGTTCATGTTCGAGGAGGTGCCGGAGCCGGTCTGGAACACGTCGACCGGAAACTGATCGTCATGCTCTCCGGCGGCGATCTCGTCGGCGGCCGCCGCGATCCGCTCGGCCACGCCCTCGTCGAGCAGCCCCAGCGACGCGTTCACCCGCGCGGCGGCACCCTTGATCCGGCCCAGCCACTGCACCACCGCGACCGGGATCGTCTCGCCCGAGACCGGGAAGTTGTCGACGGCCTTGCGAGTCTCCCCGCCCCAAAGCTCTGCCATGTCGCCTGCGCTCCTCGTCTCTCGTTCGGTTTCGGATTCAGCTTAGATCCGTCAGCCCCGGGGCCGATCCAGCAGCTCCGCCAGCTCCCGGAACCACCGCAGCTTCTCCGGATACGGCACCGCCGCGTTGGCCGGAGAGGTGGACGGCAGCACGAACAGCGGCCGCCCCTCCAGCTCGCGCGCCTGCAACCCGTGGTCGGGGCGCTCGCCGAACGCGCCGGCGTATGCCTGCTTGCCCACGAACGCGAACGCGCCCGGGTGCAGCTCGCGGGCGACCGCGCCCAGCCGGCGGGCGGCGTCTGCGAAGTCGGTGCGGCGCAGCTCGCCGCTGCCACGGGTGACGCGCCGCGCGGCGTTGGTCAGCCCAAGGCCGTTGGCCAGCAGCTCGTCCTGCTGCGAGGGCTCGAGCAGACGGGACGTGAGGCCGGCGTCGGCCAGCAGCCGCCAGAAGTCGTTGCGCGGGTTGGCAAAATGGAACCCTGCTTCGGCCGACTTGAGGCCCGGGTTGATGCCGACGAACACGCAGCGAAGGTCGGGGGCGAGGATGTCCGCCAGGCGGCCGCTCATGACCGCATCCTCGCAGACGCCTACTCGGTCGAGTACTTCGGCTGCACCTTCTCGCCCCGGATGCGGGCGACGCAGTGGTTCGCCGCGATCGCCGCCTCCGAGAAGCCGACCGTGATCAGCGTGATCTTGCCCTCGTAGCCGGCGACGTCGCCCGCCGCATAGACCCCGGGCAGGTTCGTCTCCATGCTGGGGGCGACCTTGATCTGGCGCTTGTTCTCGAACTCGAGTCCCCAGTCGGCGATCGGCCCGAGGTGGGAGATGAAGCCCAGCAGCGTGACCACGGCGTCGACCTCGATCCGCTCGAACTCGCCGGTGTCGGTGTTCTCGACGGTGATCGCCTGCAGCCGCCCGTTGCCCTCGGCGCCGCGCACCTCGTGCGGCGTCAGGATCCGGACGTGGCCCTCGCCGGCCAGTCGCTGCACCTCGTTCACCGACGACTCGAGGCCGCGGAACCGCTCGCGGCGGTGGATCAGCGTGATCGGGAGCTCGGCCGTGTCCTGCAGGTTCATGGCCCAGTCCAGGGCCGAATCGCCGCCGCCCACCAGCGCCACCCGCTTGCCGCTGAAGTGGGCCTTCTCCTTGACGTAGTAGTGCAGCCCGCTGCCCGCGAACGTTTCCAGCTCGGGCAGCCCTAGGGTGCGCGGGTTGAACGCGCCGTGCCCGGCGGTGATGATCATGGTGCGCGTCAGCAGCGTCTCGCCGGCGGCCGTGTGCAGCTCGATCACCTCGTCGTCGCGGTGCTCGATGCGCTCCACCACCTCGCCCAGGCGCACCTCCGGCCCGTACTGCTGGGCCTGCTCGATCAGGCGGTCGATCAGCTCCTGGCCGTTCACCTTGGGGAAGCCGGCCACGTCGAAGATGTGCTTCTCGGGGTAGACGGCCGAGACCTGCCCGCCCAGCTGTTCGAGGCTCTCGACGATCCGCACGGAGGCATCGCGATGGCCGCCGTAGTAGGCGGCGGCGAGGCCGGTGGGGCCGCCGCCGATGATGGTGATGTCGGTGATCTGCTCTGCGCTCACGACGCCAGGACCTCCAGGCCGCTTCGAGTTTGGATCCAAACTCTACCGGTTGACCGCACGGTCAGGATGCAGCAGCCTAGCCCGGCGGCCCGGCGCTTACGGCCGCTAATGGGAGCAGCCGCAGCCGGTGCCGCAGCCGTCATCGGCGTCAGGAAGCGCCGCAGCGGGCACCTCGTCCTTGGCCTGGAACGAGCTGCCGCAGCCGCAAGCCGCGACCACGTTGGGGTTCTCGATCTGGAAGCCGGCGCCGGTCAGTCCGTCGATGTAGTCGACGCTGGCGCCCTCCAGGTACGGCAGGCTGAAGCGGTCGACGATCACCCGCACACCGTGGTGCTCCCAGGCCTCGTCGTTGGCCTCGGGCGCGGAGTCGAATCCGAGCGCGTACTGGAAGCCGGAGCAGCCTCCGCCCTCGACCGCGACGCGGAGGGCGCTCAGCGACGGATCACCCTCTGCGGCCATCAGCTCCTTGACCTTCTCGGCCGCGCGTTCGGTGATCATGATCATGCTGTCTCGCTGCCTCCTCCAGAGCCGGCAATTTGCTGCCGTACTACTCATATCGTAGCGAAGCCCTCGGAACATGAGCAGACGCGCAAACTACCCTGACTTTGTAACACAGGATACCGGTGTCAACAAGCGGTTTGCGGCCCTCCCGATGGCGAGATCGTCACACCGTTTCAGGCCGGTGCTATAGTCGCCTCGCGTGTTGGGCGACTGGGCAGCCGTGCTGGTGTTCGCAGTGATCGCTATGGCGATTCCGCTGTCGCTCCTGTTCGCGACATTTGCCCTCGACACGCGCTCGAAACGACGGGCCGGCGACAAGCGGATCCCGTTCGAGTCGGGCGTCTCGGCGAACGAGTTCCACGCCCACCGCTTCACGATCTCCTACTACCTGACCGCGATGCTGTTCATCGTGTTCGATATCGAGATCGTGTTCCTCTACCCGCTGGCCCTGCGCATGCACGCGCTGGGCATGTTCGGGTTCGCCGAGATGGCGGTCTTCATCGTGCTGCTGGCGGTGGCCTACGTGTACGTGTGGAGGAAGGGCGCACTGGAATGGCGGTGACGCCGGTCAGCATCTCCAAGGCGGTGCGCGCGGGCGACCTGGAGCAGTACGTGATGCTGACGACGCTCGAGAAGGCGATGGCCTGGACCTCGTCCAACTCGATCTGGCCGGCCGGCTTCGGCCTGGCCTGCTGCGCGATCGAGATGATGTCGCTGCCCTCGCCCCGCTACGACATCGCCCGCTTCGGATCCGAGGTGTTCCGCTCCTCGCCGCGCCAGGCCGACCTGATGATCGTTTCCGGTCGGGTGTCGCACAAGATGGTGGCGCCGCTGCGCCAGGTCTACGACCAGATGCTGTTGCCCAAGTGGGTGATGGCGATGGGCGCCTGCTCCAGCTCGGGCGGGATGTTCGCCAACTACGCGATCCTGCAGGGCGTCGACAAGGTGGTGCCGGTGGACGTGCACGTGCCGGGCTGCCCGCCGCGGCCGGAGGCGGTCGTGGACGGCCTGCTGCTGATTCAGAAGAAGATCCGCTCCGGCATCGCGCCCGCCTACGACCTGGAGAAGTCGAAGGCGTGACCGCCGAGCAGCTCGCAGCGGTGGTCGAGCAGGCCGTGCCCGGGTCGGTGCAGGCGCACGCCGACGACCTCGACATGCCGTCGCTGACGATCGCCGGCCAGCACCTGATCGCCGTCTGCACCTACCTGCGCGACCAGCAGGGCAAGAACTTCCTGTCGGCGGTCTCCGGCGTTGACTACCTGGGCTACGGCGAAGAGGTGGCCGGCTACTTCGGCAGCGAGCGCGGCCGCGACATCAACCGCACGGGCAGCTGGGGCACGCCCGAGACAGTGACGCCGCCGGCGGCCCGCTTCGCGGTGGTCTATCACCTGGCGCACATCGGCGAGGGCCCGACCGACCGGGTGCGCCTGCAGGTGCTGACGGAGGAGGGCCGGGTGCCGAGCGTCGTTTCGGTGTGGCCCACGGCCGACTGGCACGAGCGCGAGCAGTACGACCTGATGGGGATCCAGTTCGACGGCCATCCCAACCTGCGGCGGCTGATCATGCCGTCCGACTGGGACGGCCATCCGCTGCGCAAGGACTACCCGATCGGCGGCGAGCCGGTCCAGTTCACGGACGCGGTCTGATGTCGGCGACCGAGCACGCATCCGCCCCCGTCGTGCCGCTGTGGCAGCCGGCGCAGGTGCCCAGCCCCACACCCAGCAAGATCGACCCGCCGGAGGGCGAGGATCTGATCACCGTCAACTTCGGCCCCAACCACCCGTCCACCCACGGCGTGCTGCGCCTGATCGTGACGCTGGACGGCGAGGTGGTGGTGGGCCTGGACGCCGACATCGGATACGTCCACACCGGCTTCGAGAAGAACTTCGAGCAGAAGACCTACTGGAAGGGCATCCCCTACGCGCCACGGATGGACTACCTGGCCTTCTTCGCGAACGAGCTGGCCTACGTGGGGGCGGTCGAGCGGCTGATCGAGATCGAGGTGCCGGAGCGGGCGCAGTGGATCCGCACGCTGTTCGCCGAGCTGAACCGGATCCACAGCCACCTCATCTTCCTCGGCACCAGCGGCGTCGAGCTGGGCGCCATCTCGCTGTTCTTTTACTGCCTGCGCGAGCGCGACCGCGTGCTCGACCTGTTCGAGATGGTGACGGGCGTGCGCATGCACGACCGCTACCCGCAGTTCGGCGGCGTGGCCGAGGACCTGCCCAAGGGGTTCTACGCCGAAGCCAAGCGCTTCTGCCACGACGTGCCGCTGCGGATCGACGAGTACCTCGACCTGGTGGCCGGCAACTCTGTGTGGCGCGACCGCTACCGCGGCATCGGCACGGTCGACGCCGACACGGCGATCGCGATGGGTCTTTCCGGGCCGAACCTGCGCGCCAGCGGCGTGCCGTTCGACCTGCGACGCGCCGAGCCGTACCTGGCGTACGACAAGATGGACTTCGACATCGTCACCGGCGAGCGCGGCGACGCCTTCGACCGGCTCATGTGCCGCACCAAGGAGATGTACGAGTCGGTCAAGATCATCGACCAGTGCCTCGAGGGCATGCCGTCCGGCCCTGTCATGGCCGACGATCGCAAGCACGTGCTGCCACCCCGCCACGAGCTGCAGACGTCGATGGAGTCGCTGATCCACCACTTCAAGCTGGTGACCGAGGGCTTCCGGGTGAAGGCGAACCAGATCTACTACACGGTGGAGTCGCCGCGCGGCGAGTTCGGCTGCTTCCTGGTCTCCGACGGCGGCCCCAAGCCGTGGCGGATCCACTTCCGGGCGCCCAGCTTCGTGAGCCTGCAGTCGACCGCGATGATGGCGGTCAACCGCTACATCGCCGACCTGATCGTGGTCGTGGGATCGCTGGACGGCGTGATGGGGGAGGCTGACCGCTGATGGAACCGTCGGACGCCCAGACCCTCGCCGGCGCCCGCGAAACGCGCCCCACGTGGCCCGCGCCGCAGCCCCGGAGCGGCGACACGCGGCCGCTGTACGACCGCATCCAGGACGTGATCGCGCTCTACCCGGAGCGCAAGTCGGCGGTGGTCCCGGCTCTGCGCCTGGCGCAGGACGAGTACGGCTGGCTGTCGGAGCAGGCGTTCGACGAGGTGGCCGACGCGACCGGCTTCACACCCGCGTTCTGCAAGAGCGTGGCCTCGTTCTACGACATGTTCCGGCTGACGCCGACCGGGCGCTACGAGATCTGCGTCTGCACGAACGTTTCCTGCGCGCTGGTCGGCGCCGCCGGCACGATGCGCGCCTTCGAGCGCGAGCTCGGCATCCACCCCGGCCAGACCAGCGACGACGGGCTGTTCACGCTGAAGACGGTCGAATGCTACGGCGGCTGCGGCTGGGGCCCGGTGGTGTCGGTGAACGAGCGCTACCACGAGCCGCTCCCGGCCGAGCAGGTGCCGGAGCTGATCGCCCAGCTGCGCGCCGACGCGGAGGGGGGTCCATGACCACCGACCTGCGCATCCTGCTGGACTTCGACGGCGACCGGCGCGACATCGCCGACTACGAGCGGGCCGGCGGGTACCGGCAGCTGACGAAGGCCCTGGCGGGAGCGCCCGAGGACGTCATCGCCGCGGTCGACAGCTCCGGCATACGCGGCCGCGGCGGGGCCGGGTTCCCGACCGGGCGCAAGGCCTCGTTCCTGCCCAAAGACCGCAAGCCCGCCTACCTGTGCGTGAACGCCGACGAGTCGGAGCCGGGCACGTTCAAGGACCGCGAGATCATGCTGCGCAATCCGCACGCGCTGATCGAGGGCGTTATCACGATGAGCTTCGGGATCGGCGCCACGTCAGCGTTCATCTACATCCGCGGCGAGTACCGCGCCGAGTTCGAGGTGCTGATGACGGCGCTGGAGCAGGCGCGCGAGCGCGGCTTCGTCGGCGCAGACGTGCTGGGCTCGGGCTACGACGCCACCGTCGTCCTGCACCGCGGCGCGGGCGCCTACATCTGCGGCGAGGAGACGGCGCTCCTGTCGTCGCTCGAGGGCGAGCGGGGCCAGCCCCGCAGCAAGCCGCCGTTCCCAGCCGTGGCCGGCCTCTACGCCGCCCCCACGCTGGTCAACAACGTGGAGACGCTGGCGTCGGTGCCGTACATCCTGGAGATGGGCGGCGCGGCTTACGCGGACATCGGCACGGAGCGGTCGAAGGGCACCCGCGTGTTCTCGCTGTCGGGCAACGTCAAGCGGCCGGGCAACTACGAGATGCCGCTGACAGGCACCCTGCGTGAGCTGATCGAGGGCCATGGCGGCGGCACGCCGGACGGCCGCACGATGAAGGCGATCATCCCCGGCGGCTCGTCCGCTCCGATCCTGATGCCCGACCAGATCGACACCCACATCGACTTCGAATCGATCGCGGCCGCCGGCTCGATGGCCGGCTCCGGCGCGATCATCGTGATCGACGACCGCACCTGCATGGTGCAGCTGGCGCTGCGCGTGTCGGAGTTCTACAAGCACGAGAGCTGCGGCAAGTGCACGCCCTGCCGCGAGGGCACGCGATGGGGCGTGGACATCATCCGCCGCATCGAGATGGGCGAGGCGCGCCAGGGCGAGCTCGACCTGCTGCTGAACGTGTGCGACCGCATCCTCGGCAACTGCCTGTGCCCGCTGGGCGACGCGATGGCGATGCCGGTGGCGAGCTACGTCACCCACTTCCGCGACGAGTTCCAGCGCCACATCGACGAGGGCGGCTGCCCGTTCACGGAGCACAGTCCGATCTCGGGCCTCTACCACGAGCCGGCGGCCGTGTCGTGAGCGAGTTCCGCGAGGCATTCCTGCGCGCCCGCCGACGGCTTGAGGACGGCGAGGATCCTGAGCTGGTGGTGCCCGAGGTGATCGCCGCGGCCGAGGCTCCGGAGGAGATCGAGCTGGCCGAGGCGCTGTGGGACGAAGGCGAGGACGACGACGACGAGGACGAGGCGGACTGATGGCGACGGTCGAGACCGACACCGTCACGCTGTCCATCAACGACCGTGAGGTGACGGTGCCCAAGGGCATGTCGCTGGTCGAGGCGGCGGCCGAGGCCGGCATCGAGGTGCCGGTGTTCTGCTACGAGCCGCGCCTGGGAGCGGCCGTGGGCGCCTGCCGCATGTGCCTGGTCGAGATCGAGGGCATCCCCAAGCTGCAGACCGCCTGCACCACGCCGGTCACCGACGGCATGGTCGTGCACTCGCACTCCAACCGCGCCCGCGAGGGTCAGGACGCCGTGCTCGAGTTCCTCCTGATCAACCACCCGCTCGACTGCCCGGTCTGCGACAAGGGCGGTGAGTGCCCGCTGCAGGATCTGACCTTCCGCTACGGCCCCGGCAGCACCCGCATGACGCTGCCCAAGCGCACCAACACCAAGCCGGTGCCGATCTCGCCGCTGATCAAGCTCGACCGCGAGCGCTGCATCCTCTGCTACCGCTGCACGCGGTTCAGCGAAAACGTGTCCGGCGACCTGCAGCTGGTGACGGAGCATCGCGGCGCGAACTCGATCATCACCACGTTCGAGGGCCGGCCCTACGACGGCGAGTTCTCCGGCAACGTCACCGAGCTGTGCCCCGTGGGCGCGCTCACGTCCACGTCCTACCGGTTCCGCGGCCGGCCGTGGGAGATCCAGAACATTCCCACCGTCTGCGGAGAGTGCCCGATCGGCTGCAACACGTACGCGACCATCCGCGAGGGCCGGGTGGCGCGGGTGCTGTCGCGCAACAACCCGGCGGTCGACGACGGCTGGCTCTGCGACCGGGGCCGCTACACGTTCCCAAGCCTGGAGTCCGAGCAGCGCATCACCACGCCCCTGATCCGCGGCGGCCGCGGGCTGGAGCCGGTGGACGGCTCCGCCGCCCTCGACCACATCGCCGACCGGCTGCGGGCGGCGGTCGAGCGGTTCGGCCCCGGCTCGGTGGCGGTGGTCGCCTCCGGCGACCAGACCAGCGAGGAGGCGCACCTGTGGGCGCGCATCCAGGAGCAGGCGCTCGGCGGCGGCCCGATCGTGTGCGGCCCGGAGGGCGGCGCCGGCTGGGGCGAGCTGGCCGCGCACGCGGCCACGATCGCCGACCTGGACGACGCCGACCTGATCGTCGTCGCCGGAGCCACCGACCTGGTGCACCGCGCGCCGATCCTGGAGCTGCGCATCCGCCGCGCCGTCGAGCGCGGCGCGCGCGTTGTGACGATCGGCGCCGGCGCCACACGCCTGGACACGCTGCGCGCGGCCGAGCACATCTCGGCAGCGCCGGGCACCACCCACGCGGCGCTGCTGGCCGCGTCCCAGGGCGTGGCGCTGAAGGGCCTCAGCGACCGCTCGGTGATCCTCTGGAACGGTCGCATGAGCGCGCCGGTGGCAGCCGTGCTGGCTCACGTCGCACACGGCAGCGGCTGCCGCGTGTTGCCCACTCCGCTGGCCGCGAACGAGCTCGGCTGCCAGGCCGCGGGCCTGGGAACGCACACGCCGGCCGAGGTACTTGAGGCGGTCGAGCAGGGGCGCGTGAAAGCCGTGGTGCTGCTCGGCGCCGACCCGGTGGGAGGCTGGCCCGACGGCGACCGCTGGCGGGGGCTGATGGAGCGCGCCTTCTTCGCGCTGCAGGTAAGCCCGTTCCAGACCGGCTCCAGCGGCTGGGCGACGACGATCGTGCCGTCGCCGATGCCGCTCGAGAAGGAGGGCACGTTCACCAACATCGAGGGACGCGTGCAGCGCCTGCGGGCGGCCGTGCCGCCGCCGCCGGGCGTGCTCGACGGGATCGTGCTGGCGGCCGAGCTGGGCCGGCGGCTGGGCCTCGACCTGCCCGACCAGCCGCCCGCCGTGTTCGCCGACATGGCCGGCTCGCGCGCGGCGTTCGCCGGACTCACCTGGGCCGGGATCGGCGAGCGCGGCGAGCGCCCCGAGCCGGCCCCCGGCACCGGCCAGGCGCCGGCCGCGCCGCACGTCGCCGAGGGCGAGCCGGAGGCGACGATCGTGGTCGGCTACCGCCAGCTGATGAGCGGGCCGACCGTGGAGGGCGCGCCGGCGCTGCACTTCCAGCGCCGCAACGGCATCGAGATCTCACACGACGATGCCCAGGAGATCGGCGTCGCCACCGGCGACCGGGTCGAGGTCAGCTTCGCCGGCAGCTCACTGACGGGTGCCGCGCTGGTGCAGCGGCGGCTGCGACGCGGGGTCGTGCGCCTGGCGACGGCGGTGCCGTACGTCGGGCCGGGCGAGCTGCGGGCCGCGCCCGAGGAGACGGCCGATGCCTGACGGGTTCATCGTCACCGCCATCAAGTCGTTCGTGCTGGTCAACCTGGTGATGGTGATGTTCGCGTTCATGACCTGGTTCGAGCGGCGGCTGATCGGTCGCTTCCAGGTGCGGCTGGGCCCCAACCGGGTGGGGCCGTTTGGCCTGCTGCAGCCGATCGCCGACCTGGGCAAGCTGATCCAGAAGGAGAGCCTGATCCCGGTCGGCTCGAGCGCCTTCCTGTACCTGGTGGCGCCGGTGATCTCGCTGTTCAGCGCGCTGATGGTGTTCTCCGTGGTGCCGTTCGGCGGCCAGGCCACGATCCCCGGCACCGACTACCAGATCTACCTCTGGATCGCCGATCCCAACGTCGCCCTGCTGCTGGTATTCGCGCTCGGCTCGTTCAGCTTCTACGGGTTCCTGGTGGGCGGCTGGTCGTCCAGCTCCAAGTACTCGCTGTACGGCTCGATGCGCGCGGTCTCCCAGCTGGTCAGCTATGAGGTGAGCCTGGCGCTGGCCGTGATCGGCGTCGTGATGATGTCGCAGACGCTGTCTCTGACCGGCATCGTCGACGCCCAGCAGCGCGACGGGGTCTGGTACATCGTGCCGCAGTTCGTCGGCTTCGTGATCTACCTGCTGGCGTCGACGGCCGAGGTCAGCCGCATCCCGTTCGACCTGCCGGAGGCCGAGGGCGAGCTGGTGGCCGGCTACCACACCGAGTACGGCGGCATGCGCTGGGCGATGTTCCAGAACGCCGAGTACATCGCCCTGATCGCGTTCTCGGCCCTGGCATCGATCCTGTTCCTGGGCGGCTACGACGGGCCGGTGCTACCGGGCCCGCTGTGGATGCTGATCAAGATGTTCATCTTCCTGTTCCTGTCGATCTGGGTGCGCTCGACGCTTCCGCGCGTGCGCTACGACCGGCTGATGACGATCGGCTGGAAGGTGTTGCTGCCGTTGGCAACGATCAACCTGCTGGTCACCTCCGCGATCGTGGCCTACCGAGCATGAGGGTTTGCTGATGCCCGTCACCGACAACCTGAAGGGCTTCAGCGTCACCTTCCGGCACCTGTTCCGAAAGCCTGTGACGCAGCAGTTCCCCGACTACAAGCGCCCGGTGTACCCGCGCTTCCGCGGACGGCACCGCCTGCACCGGCACGAGAACGGCCTCGAGAAGTGCGTCGGATGCTCGCTCTGCGCGGCGGCCTGCCCGGCCGACTGCATCCGCGTGGTGGCCGCCGAGAACACGCCCGAGGAGCGCTACTCGGCCGGCGAGCGCTACGCGCGCATCTACGAGATCAACATGAGCCGCTGCATCTTTTGCGGCTACTGCGAGCTGGCCTGCCCGTTCGACGCCATCACGCTCGGCCACGACTACGAGCTGGCCGAGATGTCGCGCGACGCGCTGGTCTACACCAAGCAGATGCTGCTGGAGCCCTCACCCGAGGCCCGGCGCACGCCCGTGGCACCGGTCGACCCATACGACATCCCGGCCCAGGAGGACGGCGCGGCGTGACCTACGACATCGTGTTCGTCGCGGCATCCGCGCTGGCGATCGCCTCGGCACTGGGCGTGGTGCTTTCGGTGAACCCGTTCTACTCGGCCCTGTCGCTGATCATGCACCTGGTCTCGCTGGCCACCATGTACCTGTTGCTGCAGGCCGACTTCCTGGCCGCCGCGCAGGTGATCGTCTACGCCGGGGCGGTGATGATCATGTTCCTGTTCGTGATCGCCTACCTCGGCAACCGCGCCGACGAGCCCACGCGCGACATCCCGCTGTGGCAGCTGGGAGCGGCGGTGGTGGCCGGCTCGGCCGTCGTGATCGAGATCGTGGTAGCGGTCGCGAGCCAAGCGTTCGGCCCCGGCGCCACGGTCACCGATCAGTTCGGCAACCCCAGCCTCGTCGCCAACAGCTTCTTCTCGCGCTACCTGCTGGGATTCGAGGCCACCTCGATCCTGCTGCTGGTGGCGGCGGTGGGCGCCGTCGTACTCGGCTCCAAGCGGCCCAGCCCGCGGGTCGATGAGCCTGACGCGTTCCCGGCTCCGCGGACGCAGCCCGAGCTGGAGCTGCAGGCCGCCGTGATGGGGGCCGAGACGGCGTTCCCCGTACACCACGTGCCCCGCAAGGACGAGGAGAGCAGCTGATGCACATCGGCGTCGAGTACTTCGTGTCGGTGTCGGCGATCGTGTTCGGGATCGGCATGTTCGGCGTGTTTACGCGCCGCAGCCCGCTGATCCTGCTGCTGTCGGTGGAGCTGATGCTGAACTCCTGCAACCTCACGCTGATCGCGTTCTCGCGCTACTGGGGTGAACAGAGCGGCCAGGTGTTCGCGCTGATCGTGATGGGCATCGCGGCCTCCGAGGTCGTTGTCGGCCTGGGGCTGGTGGTGGCCGTGGCGCGCCGCAAGGCCGAACTTGACGTCGACCGGCTGACGGCGCTTCGGCACTGATGGAAACGCTCTCCTGGCTGTGTCTGTTCCTGCCGCTGGCCGGCGTGGTCGTGCTGGCGCTGGCCGGCAACCGGATCGGGCGCGAGCCCGCCTCGTGGCTGGCCACGGCGATCGCCTTCGCCTCGTTCATCTGCGGCGCCGCCGTGTTCTTCTCGATCCTGGGCGAGGGCGAGAGCGCCCGCAGCCACGTCTACACGCTCTACACCTGGGCCGGGGCGCACAACGCCCACGTGCTCCACGTGCCGCTGTCGATCCAGGTCGACCAGCTGTCGGTGGTCGAGATGCTGATCGTTTCCGGCGTGGGCGCCCTGATCGTCATGTACTCGATCGGCTACATGCACGGCGACCCCAAGCAGCGGCGCTTCTTTGCCTACATGAACCTGTTCCTGTTCTCGATGCTGCTGCTGGTGATGGCCGGCAACTTCGTGCTGCTGCTGGCCGGCTGGGGCATGGTCGGCCTCTCGTCCTACCTGCTGATCGGATTCTGGCACGAGCAGGAGGCGCCGGTCGCCGCGGCCAAGAAGGCGTTCGTGATGAACGCGATCGGCGACGTCGGCATCGCCATCGCGATCTTCTTCATGGTGCGCGATATCGGCACCACCAACTACCACGAGGTGTTCACGCGGGCGCACGACGTGTGGCCGAAGGGCAGCTCCGACGCCAATTGGGTGGCGCTGCTGCTGCTGCTGGGCGCCGTCGCCAAATCGGCCCAGATCCCGCTCCACACCTGGCTTCCGGACGCCATGGAGGGCCCCACGCCGGTCAGCGCCCTGATCCACGCGGCCACCATGGTGACGGCCGGCGTCTACCTGATCGCGCGCTGCCATGTGCTGTTCGCCAACGCACCCAATGTGCGCACGCTGGTGGCGGTGATCGGCGTGGCCACGCTGCTGATGGCGGGCGTGATCGCGCTGGTGCAGACCGACATCAAGCGCATCATCGCCTACTCGACGATGAGCCAGATCGGCTACATGTTCGCGGCGGTCGGCGTGGCCGACGACTCGGCCGGCATGTTCCACCTGCTCAGCCACGCCTTCTTCAAGGCGCTGCTGTTCCTCGGCGCCGGCATCGTCATCCACGCGCTTGCCAACGAACAGGACGTGCGCCGGATGGGCGGCCTCTCCAAGGTGATGCCGCGCACCACCGCGCTGATGTGGGTGGGCACCATCGCGCTGATCGGGTTCTGGCCGCTGTCCAAGGACGCGATCCTGGAGGGCGCGCTGCACGGAGGCGGCACCGCCGGCTGGATCGTCTACGTGGGCGGGCTGGTGGGAGCCGCCTTCACCGGCATCTACGCCACCCGGCTGATGCGGCTGGTGTTCTACGGCGAGATGAGCGACTTCGCCAAGGAGCACCTGCACAGCGGCCACGGTGAGGCGCCCTGGACGATGTTCCTGCCGGTGGCGGTGCTGGCGGGCGGTGCGGTGCTGGTCGGGTTCCTGTCGATCGGCTTTGGCATCACCAACTTCTTCGGCGACTTCCTCGCGCAGACCGCGCCCACGATCGAGGCCACCGTCCCGCAGGACTTCCTGACGACGGCGCTGGCCTGGAGCCTGGGCGGAGCCGGCGCGCTGTACGTATGGCGGCTGTACGACGATCCGGCGCGGGTGGCCGCCGTGCGCAGCCGGTTCCAGACGATGGCCATCATCGCCGAGGCCAAGTTCGGCTGGGACGAGCTCTACTACAACATCGGCTACCGCCCGGCGGTGTGGCTGGCCGTCACGCTGGACAGCGTCGGTGAGCGCTGGATCATCGGCGGCTCGCTGTGGCTGGCGCGCACCACGGTGGGAACGGTGGCCAGAGCCACCGCCTTGGCCCAGTCGGGGATCGTGCGGCAGTACGTGACCGTGCTGGCGGGCGGCGCGGCGCTGGTGGCCGTGTTCTTCCTCGGGAAGGCGAACCTGTGACCGTCGCCCTGATCGCGCTGCCGCTGGTCTGCGCCGTGCTGATCGGCTTCCTGCCGCTCGACCGGCGCGTCGCCGCGGGGCTGGGGCTGGTCGCGGTGCTCGGCGAGCTGGTGCTGGCGGCGGTCGCGATCGTCACCTTCAACGTCGGCGGCGGCACCCAGTTCGTCACCGACAGGGTGTGGATCCCGAACCTGATCGGGGGCGCCGACGTGCACTTCCACGTGGCCATGGACGGGCTGTCGATGTTCATGGTCGCCCTCACCGCCGTGGGTGTGGCCAGCGCCGTCTGGACAGCGATCCGCGCCGGCCGCGACCGCCTCGGCCTGTACCTCGGCCTCCTGCTGCTGCTCGAGGCGTCGCTGGTGACGCTGTTCACGGCCCGCGACCTGGTGCTGTTCTACACGGGCTGGGAGGTCATGATGATCGCCCTGTTCGTGCTGATGGGCGTCTGGGGCGGCGAGCGGCGACGCTTCGCCACGCTTCAGTTCATCATCTACTCGCTGGCCGGCTCACTGCTGATGCTGGTCGCCATCGCCGGGCTCGCGGTGGAGGGGCACTCGTTCGACCTGGGCGTGCTGGCGGCGCAGGGACGCGACTCGTGGTGGATGTTCGGCGCATTCGCGCTGGCCTTCTGCATCAAGGCGCCGATGTTCCCGCTGCACGGCTGGCTGCCGGACGCCTACCGTCAGTCGACGCCCGAGGTGACGGCGCTGCTCTCGGGCGTCATCTCCAAGGCCGGCGCCTATGGGCTGATCCGGTTCGCCGTACCGCTGTTCCCGGCCACCGCCTACGACTGGCGCTGGCTGTTCCTGGGCCTGGGCCTGGCCGGACTGCTGTACGCATCGCTGGTCGCGTTCCGCCAGCCTGACGCACGCGGCGTGGTCGCCTACTCCAGCGTTGGCCAGATGAACCTGATCATCATCGGCATCTTCGTGCTCGGGCCGGGCGGCGTTTTCAGCGACAACGGCCTCACCGGCGCCACCTTCCAGATGGTCAACCACGGCGTCGTCTCGCTGGCGGCGTTTCTGCTGATCGGGCTGGTCGAGCTGCGCACGGGCACCGACGCGCTGAGGTCACTGGGCGGCCTCGCCAACCGGCGGCCGGTGGCCTCGACCGTGTTCCTGCTGGCCGCGCTGTTCGCGCTGGCGGTGCCCGGCTCGAGCGTGTTCATCTCGGAGCTCTACATCCTGATCGGCGCGTTCGCTGAGCAGCCGCTGCTGGGCGCCGCCGCCTCGCTCGGGATCGTGCTGGCCGCCATGTACATGTTGCGCTGGTACTCGGCGATCGCGCACGAGGGTGACGGGGAGCGAATCGACGCGACCACGCCCGACCTGCGGCTCTCCGAACTGGCGGTGGCGGTGCCGCTGCTGCTGATCCTGCTGGTGCTCTCGGCCTGGCCGTTCGGCGTAATGGAGCGGATCGGTTGATCGCGCTCACGGTCACCACCGTCCCCGTCTCGTGGTCGGCGATCGCACCCGAGATCGTGCTCTTGACCTGCGCCTGCGTGCTCCTGACCTGCGCGATCTTCCTGCCCGAGCGGCTGGCCCATCCGGTGGGAGCCGCGGTGGCGGTGGGCGCCTTCGCCGGCGCCATGGTGGCGCCGATCGCGCAGTGGCACGATGCGCCCCGCACGGCCTTCGACGACACACTGCGGATCGACGCCTTCGGCAACGGCGCTCGGCTGCTGATCTTCGCGGCCGGCCTGCTGGCCGTGGTCGTGGCGTGGGGCATGCCGCACCTCGCCGACCGGGCGGTCGAGTACCACGCGCTGCTGCTGGCCGCCGCCGCCGGCATGTCGCTGCTGGCGGTGTCGAACAGCCTGGTGATCGCATTCATCGCGCTGGAGCTGTTCTCGATCGCGCTGTACGTGCTGGTGGCGATCGACGTGGACGCGCTGCCGGGCCTGGAGGGCGCGCTCAAGTACCTGGTCGTGGGCTCGGTGGGCGCGGCCTTCCTGCTGTACGGATCGGCGCTGGTCTACGGCGCGACCGGGCAGTTCGAGTTCGACCTGATCGCTCAGTCGATCCGCCACGGCGACGCCCACGGCGGCGTGCTGCTGCTGGGCATCGCGATGATCATCGTCGGGCTGGGATTCAAGGCCAACTCGGCGCCGTTCCACATGTGGACGCCGGACGCGTACGAGGGAGCGCCGACACCGGTGACCGCGTTCATGTCGGCGGCCACCAAGACCGTGGCGCTGGTGCTGGCGTTCCGCGTGCTGGTGGCGGCCTTCGGCGAGGACTCGGCCATCTGGCAGGACGCGATCGGAGCGCTCGCGGTCGCGTCGTTCGCGGTCGGGAACCTGGCGGCGCTGCGGCAGGCGAACGTGAAGCGGATGCTGGCCTACTCCACGATCGGTCACACCGGCTTCCTGTTCACGGCGGTCGCCGTGCACACCCAGGCGGCCGCTCGCGCCATGTTCTACTACCTGGCCATCTATTCGCTGATGAACATCGGCGCGTTCGCGCTGGTGGCGATCCGCGAGCGCGAGCTGGGACGCCCGGTGGTGATCGATGACTTCCGCGGCTACGCCTACCGGCGGCCGCTACTGGCGCTCTCGATGGTGGTGTTCATGCTGTCTCTGGCCGGGCTGCCGCCGATGGGCGGGTTCATCGCCAAGATCACGATCTGGAGCAGCGCCGTCGACGTCGGGCAGACGTACCTTGCCGTCGTGGGCGTGGCAGCGACCCTGGTCGGCCTCGGCTACTACCTGAAGATCCCGTTCGCGCTGGTCGACCGGGATGTGCCGATTCCGGAGTCGCCATATCGTCCGGCGTTCGCCCTAACATCGGCTACCGTATTGGCAACGGCGGTCGCGGTGATGGTGCTTGGGATCATTCCCGGGCCGCTCCTCGATCTCGCGCAGACGGCAAGTGCATCACTGATCGGGAGATGACAATGAAGCGACTGGCAGCGGTGGCGGTTGGTGCGTTGGCGATCGTGGTGCTGTTCCCGGCGACCGCCAGCGCCCGCACCCTCTCCCAGGGCATGTGTGGGTCGGCCGTCCACCATCTCCAGCATGAGCTGGGCCTGCACAAGTACCTGCCTGCGAGCTACACACCGGGGTGCTACGACTACCGCACCATGCAGGCCGTGATGGCCTACCAGGGCTGGGCGCGGCTGACCCGCGACGGCGTGGCGGGACCAACCACCCAGGCGCGTCTCAAGAAGGCCGTGACGCCGCGGCCGTGGACGGGCCATCGCCACTTCGCCCACGTCGAGGTGCACAAGGGCAGGCAGGTGCTGCTGCTGATCGGCAAGCTGGGCAAGGTGCGGCGCGCGATCCACGTGTCGACGGCAGCGCCGGGGCACGTCACCCCCACCGGACACTGGCACGTCTACTCGAAGTCGCGGATGTCGTGGTCGATCCCGTTTCACGTATGGCTGCCGTGGGCCAGCTACATCGTCGGCGGGATCGCGATGCACTCGTTCGCGAGCGTGCCCGGCTACCCGGCCTCGCACGGCTGCATCCGCATGCCGGCGCCGGAGGCCAGGTGGATGTACAAGAGGACCCCGATCGGCACTCCCGTCTGGGTCAAGTAGCGGCGCGAAGGCCCTCTAGCGGTGCAGTAGCTGACGGACAGGGCGCAGCCGCTCGCGCAGCGATGCGGCGTCATCCGCCTGCATCCACACCAGCTCGCCCACCACACCGGTCATCACAACGAGCAGCGCGACCAACGCCAGGGCACTGGCTCCCTGGGGTGCGCTCGGGTCGAGCACCGCGGGAAAGCGAATGGCGGCGTCGGCCATCACCAGTGCCGCACCGAGGCCGGCCGTCGCGACCGCCAGCCCGCTGCGCGCATCCAGCTGTTCCGCGGCGTCGAGGTATGCGAGAAACGCCGCGAACAGCAGCAGCGCGGCTGCCAGCGCCGTCAGGTAGAAGGCGATCAGGTTGTTGGGTGCGATCAGGCCGGCGGCAACCGCCAGCAGCGCACCGGCGATCGCGGTGCGTGGTGCTGATGTGATGGTCATGCCCGTTCAGTTCGCGCAGGTGGCGGCGGATCCTTCTCCCTCGGTAGTCTGCGGCCGGAACTCGAACGCAAGGGAGTGACGACGATGGGGCTTGGCAACGGACTGCGGCTGACGTGGGTTGGACACGCCACCTGGATCATGGAGACGCCCGGCGGCAAGCGGGTGCTGATCGATCCCTGGGTGACAGGCAACCCGGTGGTGCCGGACGAGCTGAAGGATCCCGGCCCGTTCGACGTGCTGCTGCTGACGCACGGGCACAACGACCACACCGGCGACGCCGTCGACCTGGCAACCAGGCACTCGCCCAAGGCCGTTCTGGCGATGATCGAGCTGGGCGACTACCTCGAGGCCAACGGCGTCCAGCACGTGATCGGGTACAACAAGGGCGGCACCGCCGAGGCCGAGGGCCTCAAGTTCACGATGGTCGACGCCCGCCACTCGTCCAGCTTCACCTTGCCGGACGGCACGATCCTGCACACGGGCGACCCGAACGGCTATATCGTCACGCTGGAGGACGGCCGGCGCGTGTACGTGGCCGGCGACACCTCCGTGTTCGGCGACATGGCCCTGATCGGCCGGCTGTACAAGCCCGACGTGGCGATTCTTCCGATCGGCGACTTCTTCACGATGGGCCCGTTCGAGGCTGCCGAGGCGATCCGGATGCTGGGTGTTAAGAAGGTCGTGCCGACCCACTACGGGACGTTCCCGGCGCTGCACGGGACGCCCGACCAGCTGCGCCGCGAGGCGGCCGACGTGTCCGGGCTGGAGGTGCTGGACGTGGCTCCGGGCGGCACGGTCGAATGACCTTCTCGCTGGTCGCGTGCGACCTCGAGGCCCGGCAGTGGGGCGTGGCGGTGGCCTCGAAGTTCCCGTGCGTGGGGGCGGTGGTGCCGTGGGTGCGTGGCGACGTCGGTGCCATCGCCACGCAGGCGGCCGCCAACGTCAGCTACGGCCCGGACGGGCTGGAGCGGCTGGCGGCGGGCAGCAGCGCACAGGCCGCGTTGGACGCGTTGACGGGAGCGGACGAGGGAACCGACGAGCGGCAGCTCGGCATCGTCGACGCGCAGGGCGGCAGCGCGACGCACACCGGAGCGCACTGCATGGACTGGGCGGGCGGCCGATCGGGTCCGGGTTTTGCCGCCCAGGGCAACATCCTGGCCGGGCCGCAGGTGGTCGACGCGCTGGTCGACAGCTTTGCCGCGACCAGCGGATCGCTGGCCGAGCGGATGGCCGCCGCGCTACTGGCCGCCGACCGGGCGGGCGGCGATCGGCGAGGGCGCCAGGCGGCGGCGCTGGTCGTGCGCCAGACCGGCGCCGGGTACGGGGGGAACAACGACATCCTGATCGATCTGCGCGTGGACGACCACGCCGATCCGGTGCCCGAGATGATCCGCATTCTCGGCATCCACCAGCTGCTGTTCGGGAAGACCCCGGCCGAGGAGTTCCTGCCGCTGGAGGGGGCGCTGGCCGACGAGGTATCACGCCTGCTCGCGGATCGCGGCTTCGACTCGCTCGATGCCTACGCCGGCGTCGAGAACCTGGAGGAGCGGATGTGGCCGGACGGGAGCCGCATCGATCCGGCGGTGCTTGAGATTCTGCGCGGGTAGCTTCGAACGCGGCTAGATGACCGCGAGCGGCTTCTTGATGCGCTCCGCGCCGCTGCGCGGGCGCAGCACAGCTGGCACCGCAACGGCCAGCTCGCGCACGGCCTTGGCGGTGGCATTCTCGGGCTCGGCGACCACCAGCGGGACGCCCTCGTCGGCGGTCACGCGCACCCGCTCGTCCAGCGGCACCTGGCCCAGCAGCGGCACGCCCAGCTCGTCGGCCAGCTCCCGGCCGCCGCCCTGGCCGAACGGGTGCGTGACCTCGCCGCAGCAGCTGCAGACCAGATGGCTCATGTTCTCGATCACGCCGGCCACCCGCATGCCCGTCTTCGACGCCACGTCCGCCGCCCTGCGGGCCACCTTCTGAGCCGCCGCCTGGGGCGTGGTCACGATCAGCAGATCGGGCTCCGGCAGCAGCTGCCCCAGCGAGATCGATATGTCGCCCGTGCCGGGAGGCATGTCCACCACCAGGTAGTCGAGTGCGCCCCAGTGGACGTCCGACAGGAACTGCTCGAGCGCGCGGTGCAGCATCGGGCCGCGCCAGGGGATGGCGCCGTCGCCGTCCACGAAGAACCCGATCGACATGATCTTGAGGCCGTGGTTGACGGGCGGGATCATCATCTGGTCGACCGCCACCGGCCGCCGCGAGATGCCCAGCATGCGCGGCATCGAGTAGCCGTAGATGTCGGCGTCGACGACGCCCACCTCGGCCCCGTCCAGCGCGAGCGCCGCGGCCAGGTTGGCGGTCAGCGACGACTTGCCGACACCGCCCTTGCCCGAGGCGACGGCGATCACGCGCGTCGCGGGATCCAGCGACAGCTTGCGCTCTTCGCCGGCGGGCGCTCCGGACAGCCGCTGCCGCAGCGCCGTGCGCTGCTCCGGGGACATCACGTCGAAGGCCACCGCCACCGACTCGACCCCGTCGACGGCACCGACGTGCTCGCGGACCTGCTGCTCGAGGTTCGCCTTCATCGGGCAACCCGGAACCGTCAGAGCGATCGTCACCTCGACGCCGGTGCCGTCGATGGCAACCGCCCGCACCATGTCCAGCTCGACAACGCTGCGGCGGATCTCTGGGTCGATGACGGCGACCAGCGCGGACCGCACATCCTGCTCGGAAACCATGCCAGGATGGTAGCCCCGACCGGATTGCTACGGTGAGCCATGATCGCGATCGAGGCACGCGAGCTGCGAAAGACCTTCCCGGTCAGGCGGGGCGAGCCGGTCGAGGCGGTGGCCGGCATCAGCTTCGCGGTGGAGGCCGGCGAACGCCTGGCCTACATCGGGCCTAACGGCGCCGGCAAGTCGACCTCGATCAAGATGCTGACGGGCATCCTCCACCCCACCAGCGGGGATGCGGCCGTCCTGGGGATCGTGCCCTGGAAGAAGCGTCGCGAGCTGGCCGCACGGATCGGCACGCTGTTTGGCCAGCGGTCGCAGCTCTGGTACCAGCTGACCCCGCGCCAGACATTCGGCCTGCTGGGCCGCATCTACCGGATCCCCGCCGACGAGGAGCGCCGCCGGCTGGCCCGGCTGGGCGAGCTGCTCGACGCCACCCAGCTGTTCGACCAGCCGGTGCGCGGGCTGTCACTGGGCCAGCGGATGCGGTGCGAGCTGGTGGCCAGCATGCTGCACGCCCCCGAGGTGCTGTTCCTGGACGAGCCCACGATCGGGCTCGACCTGGTGGCGAAGGCGCGCTTCCGCGACCTGATCGTGCGGATCAACGAGGAGCAGGGCACCACCATCCTGCTGACGTCGCACGACGTCTCCGACATCGAGCAGGTGGCCCGGCGGGTGATCGTGATCAACCACGGACGGCTGATCTACGACGACCGCGTGTCGGTGATGCGCCGCGCGCTGCTCGGCACCAAGATGCTGGACGTGCGCTTCGAGCAGCCGCCCGCCAGCGTCGAGGTGGAGGGCGCGCGACTGGTGAAGCTCTCCGGCGCCGGCGCGAAGCTGGTGGTCGACACCGGCCGGCGTCCGATCCGCAGCGTGCTGGACGACCTGCTCGACCGCTACGACGTGGTCGACATCTCGGTGGCCGACCCGCCGCTCGAGGAGATCGTCTCCCACATCTATGCGAGGCCCGTGTGAACCCGTACCTGGCCGGCTGGCGGCTCGGCTTCCTGCGCACCATCCGCTCGCCCGGCGACATGTCGGTGCGGATCGGCTTCTTCGCGATCATCCTGGTCGTGATGACGGCGCTGTGGACGGCGGCGGTTGACGCCAACGGCGGCTCCCTGCACGGCTACACCCGCACGTCGCTGCTCTGGTACGTGTTTGCCGCGCAGACCGCGGTGCTGGGCGTACGGCCGCGCTCGGTCGAGGAGATCGGCGACGAGATCGGCAGCGGCACCGTGGCCGTGCAGATGCTGCGGCCGGTGTCGGTGGTGGGCCTGCGCATGTCGATCGACATGGGCGAGGCCTGCGCACGCCTGATCGCCTCGTTCACGGTGGGTGCCCTACTCACCTGGCTGTTCGTGGGCGCACCGCCGTCGCTGCCGGCGCTGGGGCTGACGGCGCCCGCGGTGGTGCTGGGCTGCGCCGCCAACATCGCATCCTGCCACGCCTTCGGCGGCGTCGCCTTCTGGCTGCTGGACGCGAAGGCGTCGTGGTTCTTCTTCCAGAAGCTGGTGTTCCTGCCCGGCGGCATGCTGATCCCGCTGGAGCTGCTGCCGCGCCCGCTGGAGCTGATCAGCTTCGCGCTGCCGTTCGCGACGATGGCCTACGTGCCGGGACGGATCGCCGCCGGTCACCCCGATCCGCTGCTGCTGCTCTGGCAGCTGGGCTGGCTGGCCGTGCTGCTCGGGATGGCCGGAGCCGTGTTCGCGGCCGGCGAGCGGCGGCTGCAGGTGATGGGCGGATGACCGCGGTCGCCGCAACCCTGCGCACGGCGCTCGCCAACGGCCTCGCCAACCGAAACTCGTTCTGGTTCCAGGTGTCGCTGATGGTGGCAAACGACATCACCTGGATCATCTTCTGGGTGCTGTTCTTCCACCAGGTCGGCAACCTCCGCGGCTGGGATGCCCACGACGTGATCGTGCTGTTCTCGATCCTGCTGACCACCGCCGGCGTTGCGCTCGGCCTGTGCGCGAACAGCCGCAAGATCGGCCAGCTGTCCGCCGACGGAGCGCTCGACGAGACGCTGACGCTGCCGGTGCCGCCGCTCGCGCACCTGCTCAGCACCCGCGTCGACGCCGCCAACACCGGTGACCTGCTGCTGGGCCCGGTGGTGTTCCTGCTGGCCGGCAACCCCAGCCCGGAGCGGGCGGCGATGTTCCTGTTCGGGGTGGTCGCGGGCTCGGTGGTGCTGATCGGGTTCCTGGTCGCCTGCGGGTCGCTGACGCTGTTCGTGGGCGGCCGCGGCGAGCAGGCCGACCTCGGCTTCAACGCGATCCTGATCTTCGCCAGCTATCCGCTCGACCTGTTCGGCGGAGCCACCAAGATGCTGTTGTTCACGGCCGTGCCGGCCGCGTTCGTGACCGGCGTGCCGGCCCGGCTGGTGCGCAACTTCGACACCCCCGAGGCGTTGCTGATGGTGGCCGTGGCGGCGCTGTTCGCCCTGGTCGGGTGGGGCACGTTCCACCTCGGCCTGCGGCACTACAGCTCGGGGTCGATCTGGATCAGGTGAGCGCACCAGAGCGGCAGGCCATCACCCGCAGGGCGCTCGCGATCGGCGCCGCCACGGGCATCTACGGCATCTCCTTCGGGGTGCTGTCGGTGGCGGCCGGCCTCAGCCCGGCTCAGACCTGCGCGATGTCGCTGCTCGTGTTCACCGGCGCGTCGCAATTCGCGACGGTGGGCGTGATCGCCGCCGGCGGATCGGCGGCCGCCGCGCTGGCCCCGGCGCTGCTGCTGGCCGCGCGCAACGGCGTGTACGGGCTGTCGCTGGTGCCGGTGCTGCGCGGCCGGCCGGCCAGCCGCGCGCTGCAGGCCCAGCTGGTGATCGACGAGTCGACCGCCATGGCGCGCGCGCAGGATGATCCCGCCGCCGCCCACCACGCCTTCCTCGCCACCGGCCTCAGCGTGTTCCTGTTCTGGAACCTGGGCACGCTGGCCGGCGCGATCGCCGGCAGCGGCCTCGGCGACCCGCGGCGCCTGGGGCTGGATGCGATGTTTCCGGCGGCGTTCCTGGCGTTGCTGGCGCCGCAGCTGCGCCGACCGGGCGCGCCGGTGGCAGCCGTCTCCGGCGCGCTGCTGGCGACCGCCCTGGTGCCGTTCACCCAGGTCGGCGTGCCGATCCTGTTCTCCGCGTTCGGCGTGATCCCGGGCCTGATCGTGCTACGCCGCGCGCAGGTGGCGGCATGAGCTGGACCGCGCTGCTGGCGCTGGCAGCCGGCGCCTACGTGCTGAAGGCGGTGGGGCCGGTCGTGGTCGGGAACCGCCAGCTGCCGGCGGACGTGACGCAGGCGCTGGAGCTCCTGAGCGTGCCGCTGGTGGCAGCTCTGGTGGCGGTGCAGACGCTGGACGGCGGTGGCAAGCTGGTGCTCGATGCGCGCGTGCCGGCGCTGGGGGTTGCGGCGGTGCTGGTCTGGCGGAAGGCGCCGTTTCCGGTGGTGCTGCTCGCGGCCGCCGCCACAGCGGCGCTGCTGAGGCTGTGAGATCGTTCCGGCCGTGGACGTCGACGTGGTCACCGAGATCGAGATCGACCGGCCACGTGAGCGGGTGGCGGAGTATGCGGCCGACCCTGACAACGCCATCGAGTGGTACGCGAACATCGACGCCGTCGAGTGGCGCTCAACGCCGCCGGCCGAGATCGGTTCGGACATCGCGTTCACCGCGCGCTTTCTGGGCCGGAGCCTGACCTACACCTATCGCATCGTCGAGCTGGTGGCCGGCGAACGGCTGGTGATGTCCGCCGCCGAGGGGCCGTTCCCGATGGAGACGACGTACACCTGGCGCGACACGCCGGACGGCGGCACCCGGATGACGCTGCGAAACCGCGGCCGTCCCAGGGGCTTCGTCGGGGTGGCATCGCCGCTGATGGCGCGCTCGATGCGCCGCGCCAACCTCAAGGACCTGCGGCAGCTGAAGGCGATCCTGGAGGCGGAACCACGCTAACCCCAGAGCAGCGCGGACAGCCGATCGGCCATCGGCTGGTCGCGCGCCGCCACCACGTGTGCCCGCGTGGACAGGTCGAGCGGCATCGCCGCCGGCCCGCGGGTGTCGATGTGGGCACCGGCCTCGCGCACGATCAGCGCTGCGGCGGCGATGTCGACCGAGCGTGACGGCTTCAGCGAGGCCACGCCGTCCAGCCGGCCGTCGGCCAGCTGGCAGAGCGCCAGCGCCAGCGCGCCCAGCACGCGGATGCGGCCGACGTGGCCGTCGAGCCGGGCGGACGCGTCCGCAATCAGGGCGGCGTTGGTGGCCTCGAAGTCCACGATGCCGAGCCGCGGCTTGGGTCGCACGCCGCCCAGCGGCCGGCCGTTCACGGTTGCGCCCTCTCCGGCCGTCGCCACCCACTCCTCCCCGCTGCCGAGGTCGAGCACGTAGCCGAAGCGCACGTCGTCGACGGTCGGCCCGTCCGCGAAGGCGATCGAGATGCAGTAGAAGGGCAGGCAGCGCTTGGCATTGAGAGAGCCGTCGATCGGGTCGACGACGACCACCCACGGGCTCTCGTCGTCGCCGAATCGCCGTTCTCCCAGCTCCTCGGAGACGAGCCGGAAGGAGATGCCGCGGTCGGCCAGCTGCTCGAGCCGCGTCACCGCCAGCCGCTCGGCGCCGTCGTCGATCGCCGTCGTGTCGTCGCCGCCCTCGCCCTGGCCGATCACCGGCTCGCGGTCATCCCGGGTCGGCAGCTGCAGCAGCAGCCCGCGCACGTCGGCGGCGATGGTCTGGCAGAACTCGAGCCAGCCGCGGTCGGTCACTCGACGGCGAGCGGGTTCAGCAGGAAGCCGGTCGCGAGCTTGGGGAAGAAGTAGGTCGACTTCTGCGGCATCACGCGACCCGCCGCCGCCACCGCCTGCACCTGCTCGACGGTGGGCGCGCGCAGCAGGAAGGCGCTGCCGGCCTCGCCCGAATCGACCAGGTCCGTGGCCGTCTCCAGGCCGCGCACGTATCGCACCTGGTCGGTGGTCAGGAACTGGTCGCCGTCGAGGCCCAGCAGCGGCGCCAGCACCAGCGCCTCCAGCACGGCGGCGTCGATGGCGCGCAGCGCCTTGGGCGCGCCCGGCATCGCCATCATCACCGTGCTCGTGTCCTTCACCTGGGCAATCAGCGCCGGCTGGTCGCTGCCGCGCCAGAGCGCGAAGGCGACCGTGGCCGGATCGATCGCGTTCAGCTGCGACTCGACCTGGGCGGGCGACGTGCCGGCCGGCAGCTCGCGCACGTCGAAGGCCGCCAGGAAGCGCGGGTCGACCTCCCGTCGCGCCATCACCACGCGGTGGGTGGGATAGATGGCCAGGCCCTCGCCGCGCAGGTTGGCGAGGTACATCAGCACGAAGTCGTAGGGCTGGTCGCCGGCCGGGTCGCCGTCTCGCTCGCGCTGCTCGTCCCGGTAGGCCAGCGCCGTCTCGTAGCGGTGGTGGCCGTCGGCGATCAGGATCTCGCGGTCGCCCAGCGCCGCCTGCGTGGCCGCGACCGCCTCCGCTCCCTCGACGCGCCAGAAGCGGTGCTGGGTGTCGTCGCCGTCGGTGGCCTGCATGTCGGGCGGGCGATCCGCGGCGGGTGCCAGCGCCGCGCGCGGCCGTCCGTCCGGGTCGTCGTAGAGCGCGAAGATCGGCGAGGTGTTGGTGCGGGTGGCGCGGAGCAGGTCGAGCCGCTCCTGCCGGGCGTGCGCGTGCGTGCGTTCGTGCGGGCGCACACGACCCTCGTCGTACGGGGATAGCCGCACCGCCGAGAAGAACCCGGCGCGGCTGCGGTCGACGCCGTCAGGCCCGGTGAACCGCTGCTCGTGCCACCACAGCGCCGGCTCGGCATCGCGAACCAGCGCCCCGTCACGCCGCCACTCGTGCAGCAGCTGCGCGGCGGTCTGGGCCGTGTCGGGCAGCTCCAGCCGCACGACGTTGTGGTCGTTGCGGCGCAGCAGCGCCTCGCGGTCGGCCGGCGAAATCACGTCGTACGGGGGTGCCACGACCTCGTCCAGCGAGAAGCGATCGGCGTCGTAGCGCAACGCTCGCAGCGGCTCCAGGGCGGTGCCTGTGACGGTGTCGGCCATCGGTGCCGGTCAGTCTAGTCGCGCCCGGCCGGTGGAATAGACTCATCCGGCGATGGCCGAAGGCACCTACGTATCCGAGCTCGAGGAAGGTGCGCTGGTCGAGGCCACGTTCGCGGTGCAGCGCAAGCGCCGGCGCCGCACCCGCAACGGTGACCCGTTCCTGTCGCTGGAGCTGGCAGACCGCACCGGCCGGGTTCCGGCCGTGGTCTGGAACGACGTCAACGTCCTGGGAGCGCGGTTCGACGAGGGTGACACGGTGCGCGTGCTGGGTCGCGTCGAGAGCTATGACGGCCGGCCCCAGATCGCGATCCGCGACGTCGAGCGGCTCGAGCAGGGAGACGCGCTCGAGCTGGTGCCGGGCGCGCGCCGCGACGCCGAGACGCTGGACGGCATGGTCGAGTTCCTGGCCGCCGAGATACACGATCCCGGCCTGTCCGCGCTGTCGGCACGGTTCCTGGAGAACGGGCGCTTCCGGGAGCGGTTCCGCACGGCGCCGGCCTCGGAGCAGCACCACTCCTACGCGGGCGGCCTGCTCGAGCACACGGTGGCGGTGGCCGCGCTCTGCCGGGAGGCCGGGCAGATGCACCCGCGCCTGAACGGCGACCTGTTGCTCGCGGCGGCGCTCCTGCACGACGTCGGGCGGACGGAGACGTTCCGCCAGGGGGTCACGATCGCGGTCAGCGACGAGGGCAGGCTGATCGGCCACGTGCTGGCCGGCGTGCGCATGATCGACAGCGTCGCACGCGAGGTCGGGCTGGACGAGCCGGTGCTGCTGCCGCTGCTAGGAGCCGTCGCCGGCCACCACGGCCCGCTCGAGGGCCGGCGGCTGGAGACGCCGGAGGCGGTCTGCCTGTATCAGGCGAACCAGCTGGACGCGCGCGTCGCCGAGTCGCTGTAGGCGGCTACGATCGCCGCGATGCTGGAGTACTACGACCGCCGCGCACCCGAGTACGACCAGTGGTACATGGGCACCGGGCTGTTCGCCGAGCGCGATCGCCCCGGCTGGCAGGAGGAGCTGCGCGACCTGTGCGCGGCGGTGGCCGCGCTGCCGCCCGCCACGACGGTGGACGTCGCCTGCGGCACCGGGTTCCTGACGCGACACCTGCGAGGTGCCGTGACCGGGCTCGACCAGAGCGCGCAGATGCTCGAGATCGCACGCGAGCGGATCCCGGGCGGGCGCGTCGTTCAGGGAGACGCGATGCCGCTGCCGTTCGAGGACGGCAGCTTCGACCGGGTCTTCACCGGCCACTTCTACGGGCACCTGCGCGCCGGTCAGCGCGAGCGGTTCGTGGCCGAAGCATTGCGGGTATCGAGGGAGCTGGTCGTGGTCGACTCCCACGTGCGGCCGGATCACGACGCCGAGGAGGAGCAGGAGCGAACGCTCAGCGACAGCTCCGTGCACACGGTCTACAAGCGCTACTTCACCGGCGCCGGGCTGGCGGCGGAGCTGGCCGGCGGCGAGGTGCTGCACGACGGCGACTGGTTCGTGATGGTGCGGGTCAGCGCGCGGTCATCCGCTCCATCAGCCTGATCGCCTCGGCGCCGGTGAGGCCCTGCTGGCGCACCAGCGACAGCCACGTCTCGAACGCGACCGCGTGGCCGAGCGCGGCACGGGCCCGCCGCCGAGCGGCGCCGCGCTCGGGGCGGCCGGCGAGCAGCACATCGGCCGCGGCATCCAGGTAGCCCGGCAGCCGGAACTGCGTCTGCACCGCCGGCACGAGCGGCCGGTCGCGGATCAGCAGTTCCAGCATCTGGTGGGTGCGCGCGTACCAGGCGTACAGCTCCGTCAGCGCGACGGCCAGCCGGTCGGCCGGGTCGGCGATGGCCGCCCATGCTGTCAGGTCGGGAGGCTCGTTCTGCGCCCTCCAGTGCGCCGAGCAGGCGGCGAACAGGGCCTCCTCGTCCGGGAAGTGCCGGTAGACGGTCGCGCGCTGGACATCCGCCCGCCTGGCGATGGCGCTGATGGTGGTCTGGGCGGGGCCCAGGGATCCGTGCAGCTCCACGGCTGCCTCGGTGATCCGCTCGCGCGTCTGCTGCTCGAGCTCGGCTCGCCGGGTCTTGGTGTAGGGACGGGGGCTGGTCATCGTCGCGTCGGTGTGATATGTTCGTTGAACACTCCTGTTCACTGAAAGGATACACCATGAGCCAGACTACCGACACCATCCGCCGCTTCGACGCATCCCAGGGCCCCCGCATGGTGGGTCCGGCCGACGGTCTCTACGCCGAGCTGGGCGGCTGCGGTGCCCGCTTCATGATCTGGGGCGAGGAGTCGGGCGGCGGCTTCTCGCTGGTCGAGCACCCGATCCCGCCCCGCTCGCTGTGCGCCCCGCTGCACCGACACGACGGCGTCGACGAGTGGAGCTACGTGCTGGAGGGCCGGATGGGCGCGCTGCTGGGCGACGACGTGATCTACGCAGAGGCCGGCGACCTCGCGTTCAAGCCTCGCGACCAGTGGCACACGTTCTGGAACGCCGGCGACACGCCCTGCCGGATCCTCGAGATCATCTCGCCGGCCGGGTTCGAGCACTTCTTCCGCGAGCTGTCCGAGCGCCTGCAGCGAGGCGAGACCGACATGTCGGATCTCTCCCCGAAGTACGGCATCGAGTTCGACATGGGCAGCGTGCAGAGGATCTGCGAACAGCATGGACTCACGCATCCGCTGCTGCGGCTGGACTAGCGGCCGCCCACCGCGCATCGTTGTGATGTAAAGCTGGCTTGACAGAACAGCTCTGTCAAGCTAGCTTTACATCGATGCGCAACGACATCCGGATGCTGCGGGATACGGCGGGGCTGTCACAGGGACAGCTGGCCGAGGCGATGAGCGTCTCGCGGCAGACGATCAACTCGATCGAGACCGGGCGCTACACGCCGTCGCTGCCCCTGGCGATGGCTCTGGCTCGGTTCTTCGACCGCGCGGTGGAGGAGATCTTTCATGGAGACGACGATGCATAGGGTATTTCGCAGCCGCTGGTGGATGCCGGCGTTCTCGGTGGCGCTGGGCGTGGCGATACTGGTCGCCGCCTGGGCCGGCGGGGACCTGGCGTTCGGGGTGTTCGGGCTGGGGCTGATGACGGCGCTGGGCGCGGTGTTCCTGCTCGGCGGACGCAGCGAGACGTTGAGCGGGCTGGGAGGGCCCGGCCGCGACGAGCGATGGGAGGCGATCGACCTGCGTGCCACGGCCGGCACGGGCCTGGTGCTGATCTGCGTGGTGATCGGCACGTGGCTGTGGGAAATCGGCCACGGCCGCGACGGGTCTCCGTACAGCCAGCTCGGCGCGATCGCGGGAGTCACCTACGTGGTTGCGGTCGCAATCCTTCGCTGGCGCAGTTGAGCTAGCATCGGGGCATGGCTATCAAGCTGCACAGGTGTTCGGCGACGTTCGTGAAGGGCCCGCATCCCTGCTGGGCCGCCCAGCACGCGCTGGACGAGGCCGGCATCGAGTACGAGCTGGTCAAGCACTCGCCCGTGCGCTTTCTGCGAAGCGACGTCAAGAAGCTGACCGGCGTGCAGAAACTGCCGCTGGTCGAGTTCGAGGACGGTACCTTCCTGCGCGACTCGAAGGTGATCGCCCAGCAGGCGCAGGCCGGCACGCTGCACGGGCCGGGCGAGTCCGCCCCGCTCAGCTGACGCTTTCGTCACACCCGCGTCGCAGGTCGTGACACGGGTCGGGGTTTGACTACGACCCGGCCCTCGACAGGCCTTCGTGACAGCACCGCAGCACGTCGTGATCTGCGCGTATCACCGGTTTGGCTTGAACGCTGGGTCGCGTCCCGGATCGGGGTTTGACTACCACACGGTGGCCGTTGGCGGACCGCCTCGGGGTCGTTGCATGTCGTTGCAGAACCGGCGCCGAAGCGCGCCCGATCGGGCGGGTGGCGGATCGTTGCGTCGCCGTAACAGTGCGGCTCCAGGCTCAGACGTTGAAGCGCACGTTGAGGACGTCGCCGTCCTTGACCACGTAGTCGCGGCCCTCCACGCGCACCCAGCCGCGGCGCTTGGCCTCGGTCTCGCCGCCCGCCTCAACCAGCTTGTCCCACTCGATCACCTCGGCCCGGATGAACCCGCGGGCGAGGTCGGTGTGGATCTTGCCGGCCGCCTCCTGGGCATTCTGGCCGCGGCGGATCGTCCACGCCCGCGACTCCTTCTCGCCCGACGTGAAGAACGGGATCAGGTCGAGGGCCGCGTACGCGGCCAGGCTCACCTCCTCGAGCGCGGGCCGCTCGATCCCGAGGTCGTCCAGGAACGCCCGCCGGTCGCCCTCGTCCAGCTCCGCGATCTCGGCCTCGAGCTTGGCGTCCAGCGCGATCATGCCGATCCCGCGCTCCGCTCCGAACGCCCGCAGCGCCTCCACCGCCTGCTCGTTGCCGCTCTGGTCAACGTTTGCGATCGTGAGCCCCGGCTTCGCCGTCAACAGGTCGAGCGCATCGGGCAGATCCAGGCCCAGCGAGCGCGCCGGGCGCCCCTGCTCCAACCCGGCCGCCAGTTCCACGAGCAGCTCCTGCTCGGCCACGATCGCCCGGTCGCCCGACTTGGCCGTCTTCGCCACGCGCTCCAGCCGCCGCGCCACCGCCGCCTGGTCGGCGAACACCAGCTCCAGCTCGATCGTCTCGGCATCGTCGAGCGGGTTCACCCTCCCCGACGGGTGCGCCACCTGATCGTCGTGGAAGCAGCGCACCACCAGCACCACCGCATCGGTCGTGCGCATGTGCGCGAGCAGCTCACCGCCCAGCTCCTCACCACGTCGGGCGCCCCGCACCAGCCGCGTCAGGTCGCTCACCTCCAGCGTCGCCGGCACCATCCGCTTCGACCGGGACACGCGCGCCAGCTCACCCAGGCGCGGGTCGTACACGTCGGCGATGCCCTGCCCGGCATCTGCCGCGACCGACGTCCCGCACAGGCAGCGCAGGGTCGTCGTCACGCCCGACCACTGCAGACCGAGCAGCCCCAGACCCGCCATCTACGGCGCTCCGGTCAGAACCCGACCCGGCCCACACGCGCCTCGCGGCGCACGTAACAGATCTTCGAGATGTCGACGTGGTGGTCGGTGTCCTCGGCGTTGAAGCTGACCATGCCACTGCCCGCCGCCAGCGCCGACTCGACCTTGGCCCACTCCGCGTCGGCCACCTTCGCGCTGATGATGAGGCCGCCGTCGAACCCGATCTCGACCCGCGATTCAGCCATGCCCGTTCCCTTCGTTCGCTGGTTGCACGAGTTCCACCAGCACGCCGTGCACGCTGTGCGGATGGATGAACGCCACGCGCAGCCCGAACAGGCCCACGCGCGGCTGCTGGTCGATCAGCTCGGCGCCGGCGGCGGCGGCATCGGCCAGGGCCCGCTCGATGTCGTCAACCCGCAGCGCCATGTGGTGCATGCCGGGGCCGCGGTTGACCAGGAACTTGCCCACCGGGGTGTCGTCGCCCAGCGGCCGCAGCAACTCGACACGACCGTCGCCCAGCAGCATCGTTGCCGCCTCCACCCCCTGGTCGGGCACCGTCTCTCGATGCTCGAGCACGCCCCCCAGCAGCTGCTGGTAGTCGGCGATGGCGGCGTCGAGGTCGTCGACAGCATGCCCGATATGATGGATCGTCTGTGCGCGCACTGCGCACGGATCCTAGTGGGTCATATACGCAAAACGAGCGGCAAACGGAGGATGCATGGGCTTCCTGGACAAGATCAAGCAGCAGGCGACGGACGTGGCGACCACCGTCGTCGAGAAGACCACCGACACGGCCAAAACGGGCCAGCTGCAGATGCAGCTGCGCAGCCTCAAAGGCGAGGAGAAGGAGGCGCTGGCCGACCTCGGCGCCGCCATGATCGCGCTGGGCGAAACGCCCACCTCGCTGGCCGACCAGACGACCAAGGTGCACGAGCTTCGCGACAGGATCTCGGAGAAGGAGCAGGAGATCGCCGACGTGCGGGCCGAGGGTGCCACCGCGGACGCGTCCAGCGAGACCGTCGAGAGCGAGGCCGAGGAGGTCGCGGACACGCCGCCGCCACCAGCCGACGGTGCGGCGCCCGACGACACACCCGCCGGCTAGGGGTGCTGGTCGGGCTGCTCGGGTGGCTCGCTGTGCAGCACCGGCTCGGGCCGGTGCACGACGGGCTGGCCGGCGCCCGCGCCGTCGCGCGGTAGCTCCACGCCGATCTGGCCGGATGCGTTGGATTCCGGCTGCAGGTCGATCAGCAGCTCGTCGATCTGGTCTCGATCGAGCGTCTCCTGGTCGAGCAGCGCGTTTGCCAGCACATCCAGGTGGCGGCGATGCTCGAGTACCAGCCGCAGCGCCTCGGTGTAGGCCTTGTCGGTGATCTCGCGCTGCTCGTGGTCGCGCAGCCGCTTGGTCTCTTCCGACAGCGAGTAGTTGTCGGCGCGCATCTGATGGGATGTGGTTGAGCTGCCCATGCCCCACTCGAACACCATCGATCGGGCGACCGACGTGGCCCGCTCAAGGTCGTTGGCGGCGCCGTTGGTGATGCGGCCGAACACGACCTGTTCGGCTGCGCGGCCGCCCAGCGTGACCTTCAGCCAATCCTCCAGCTCGTCTTTGGAGAGCACGTAGCGGTCCTCCTCGGGCAGACTCATCATGAAGCCGAGCGCGCGTCCACGGGGCACGATCGTGACCTTGTGGATGTCGTCCGACATCAGCCGCGCGACCAGTGCGTGACCGGCCTCGTGGTAGGCGATCACCCGCTTCTCCTTGTCGGTGATCAGCTTGCGCTGCTGCAGCCCGGCCACCACCCGCTCGACCGCGGCGTTGAAATGCGAGGGCGTGATCTCCTTGGCCCCGGCGCGCCCAGCCTGGATCGCCGCCTCGTTGCAGATGTTGGCCAGGTCGGCACCGGTCAGCCCAGCCGTCTGGCGCGCGATCACGGCCAGGTCGACGGGCTCAGCCAGAGGCTTGTTGCGGGTGTGCACGGCCAGGATCTCGCGGCGCCCCTTCAAGTCGGGCGTCGCCACGTGGATCTGGCGATCGAACCGGCCCGGTCGCAGCAGCGCCGGATCGAGGTCGTCGAGCCGGTTGGACGCGCCCATGATGATCAGCCGGTCGGCCTCGTCGAACCCGTCCAGCTCGACCAGCAGCTGGTTCAGCGTCTGGTCGTGCTCGCGGTTGTGGGCGCCGCCCGAGCGAGCCGTGCCGACCGCGTCCAGCTCGTCGATGAAGATGATCGAGGGCTGGTGCTTGCGCGCCTCCGCGAACAGGCGGCGGATCCGCGCCGAGCCGACGCCCACGAACATCTCCACGAACGAGGAGGCGCTCTGGAAGTAGAAGTTGGCACCCGACTCGGTGGCGATGGCCTTGGCCATCAGCGTCTTGCCGGTGCCGGGCGGCCCGTACAAGAGCACGCCCTTCGGCACGCGCGCACCCAGCTTCTTGAACCGCTTGGGATCGCGCAGGAACTCGACGATCTCCTCCAGCTCCTCGCGCGCCTCGTCGGCGCCGGCCACGTCGTGCCAGCGCACGGAGTGGCCGCTGGCCGGCTGGATCTTGTTCGGCTTGGTGGTGGGCATCGCCCGCCACATCTTGTACGCGAAGAAGACGAGGGCGATGAAGCAGGCCGGCAGCACCAACGGCCAGAGCAGCAACAGCAGCCACGTCCCGAAGCCCTGAAAGAAGTCCATAGGTCCGTCCAGATTACCGCGTATTGCACGGTCTGCAAAATCCGGCGGCTAGACGGTCAGCGGCTCGGCGCCCTCCAGCCGCAGCACCTCGTGCAGCGCGGTCTGCGCCACCTCGAGCTCCTGTTCGGTCGGCTCGCGCGTGGCCGCGACCCGCTGCAGCTCGTATCCGGGCCACCGCAGGGCGCGCGACACGGGGTTGTCGTGGTGGCGGGTCATCCAGCCGAACACCTCGGTGGCGGCACCGATCGCAGCCACGCCGGCGACAAGCCGGGCGGGCCCACGCCGGGACGCCGGCAACCGGTTCACGAGCACGTTTCCGACCACTGTCGCGGCCAGCATTGGCCCCACCATGTGCGACCCGCAGCGGTCGTGCTCCTTCGTGGCCTGCTCGGCGGCCTGGCCGTGTTCGTAGCCTCCGATGGCCTTGTGCTCGGCGCCGTGGTATCCGGCCACTTGCGATCCGCGCAGCGAGGCCATGGCCGGCACCAGCGCCAGCGATGCGCCCAGCAGCTCGGCCGTCAGCGGCGACAGGCGGCTGCCGCGGATCGCGCGGGACACGACGACGGTGGCGCCCAGCGCAGCAGCGCTCCCGGCCCCCTCGACCGGCAGCCGCGCCTCGGGCAGCCTACGCCGCATGATCGGCAGCAGGTATCCCATCTCGGCCATCCGCAGCACGCCGCGGACGCCGGGCACCGCGAGCAGCCCCGCGGGCAGCTCCGGCTTGCGGCCCGAGGCCAGGCGCAGCTCGCCGTCAGGTGTTCGCACCGCCGCCGCCCAGTGGTCGAGGCTGTGCACGAAGATGCCGTTCCGCAGGGCCATGCCGCCCAGTCGCACTGTTTCTCTGGCTGTCGTGCCCACGCGGTCAGTGTAGCCTGCAGCATGGCAAATGACCTGTTCGCGGACGCGGCCGGAGGCCGTCTGGGCGCTCAGGCGCCGCTGCCGCAGCGGGTGCGGCCGCAGGCGCTCGACGAGTTCGCCGGACAGCGGGACGTGATCGGCGAGGGCAGCGCCCTGCAGCGCGCGATCGCCGAGGACCGGGTGGGGTCGATGATCTTCTACGGGCCCCCCGGCACCGGCAAGACGACGCTGGCCCGGATCGTCGCCCACACCACGCGGGCCCACTTCGAGGAGCTGTCGGCGGTGCAGGTCGGGATCGCCGACGTGCGGCGCGTGCTGTCGGAGTCGGAGCAGCGGCTGGGCCAGACCGGGCAGAAGACGATCCTGTTCCTGGACGAGATCCACCGTTTCAACAAGGCCCAGCAGGATGCGCTGCTGCCCGGGGTCGAGTCCGGTCTGGTGACGCTGATCGGTGCCACCACCGAGAACCCCTACTTCGAGGTCAACTCGGCGCTGCTGTCGCGGTGCCAGCTGTTCGAGCTGCAGCCACTCGACCGCGATGACCTGGCCGGCGTCGTCCGCCGCGGCGAGACGGAGCTGGCGATCACGCTGCCCGACGAGATCCGCGACGAGATCGTGGCCGCGGCCGGCGGCGACGCCCGCAACGCGCTCAACATCCTGGAGGCCGCCGTGGCGGCCGCCGCCGGCGAGCCGGTCAGCTCCGACAACGTGCACGACGCAGCCCGCAAGCGGCCGCTCCTGTACGACAAGGGCGGCGACCACCACTACGACGTCACGTCGGCCTTCATCAAGAGCATGCGCGGCTCCGACGCCGACGCTGCCATCTACTACCTGGCCGTGATGATCGCCGGCGGCGAGGACCCCAAGTTCATCGCCCGGCGGATGATCGTGTTCGCGTCTGAGGACGTCGGCAACGCCGACCCCCAGGCGCTGCAGGTGGCGGTGGCCTGCGCCCGGGCGGTCGAGTTCGTGGGGCTGCCCGAGTGCCGCATCAACCTGTCACAGGCGGTCGCATACCTGGCCCGGGCGCCCAAGTCGAACGCGAGCTACATGGCCATCCAGCGGGCCGGTCAGGACGTTCGCGAGCGCGGCAACCTGCGACCGCCCAAGCCGCTGCGCGACGCCAGCTACGCCGGCGCGGCCAAGCTCGGCCACGGCCAGGGCTACCGCTACCCGCACGACTACCCGGGCGGCTGGGTCGAGCAGCAGTACCTGCCGGACGAGCTGCTGGGCACCGTCTACTACGAGCCCAGCGAGGGCGAGCGCTAGCCCGTACAGCCGTGGCTAGAGGATGCGGGCCCCCAGGGCCGACAGCACCAGCTCCACGGCCAGCGTGGCCGTGGCGTTGTGCTCGTCCAGCACCGGGTTGACCTCGACCACCTCGACCGACGAAACCTTGCCGCTGGTGGACAGCATCTCCATCGCCAGGTGCGCCTCGCGGTAGGTGATCCCTCCGCGCACCGGCGTGCCCACGCCGGGCGCCTGGTCGGGGTCGAGCACGTCCATGTCCAGCGACACGTGCATGAAGGCGGCGCCGGATGCGATCGAGATCGCCTCCTCCATCACGTCGCGCATGCCGTGGCGATCGATGTCCTCCATCGTGAACACCCGCACGCCCAGCTCGTGCAGCCGAGTCCGCTCGCCCCCGTCGACGCTGCGGATGCCCACCAGCACGGTGTGTTCCTGCTCGATCATGGGCAGCGGCCAGGCCGAGGCCTCGAAGCGGGGATCGTCGGCCAGGCCCAGCGCCACCGCCATCGGCATGCCGTGCACGTTCCCGCTGGGGGAGGTGGTGGGCGTGTTGATGTCGGTGTGCGCGTCCAGCCACACCACGCCGCCCGGCGCCGCGTGCGCGCGCGCCAGTCCGCCCAGCGTGCCGATCGCGATCGAATGGTCTCCGCCCAGCACGAGCGGCATCTCGCCGTCGTTGACCGTCGCCGCCACGTGGTCTGCGAGCTCCTCGCAGGTGCGCTTGATGGCGCTCCAGTAGCGCGCGGACGGGTCGCCCTGGTCGAGCGCCTCCACCATGCCGGTGCGCACGTTGCCGTGATCGTGGATGGGCAGGCCCATCTCCTCGATGCGCTCGCCCAGCTGTGCGTAGCGGATCGCCGACGGCCCCATGTCGACGCCGCGACGCCCCGAGCCGAGGTCGAGCGCCGCACCGATCACGCCGATCGGGCGCCTGTCACCTCGCGATGTCCCGCTCTCCGCCACGGCCGCGAACACTACCGAAGCGCGACCGCCCCGTCGTCGCCGCCGATTCCAACATTGAGGAGGGCACAACGGCCCTAAAGGGTTAGAACGGAACGCCGATAAGGCTATCGACCCCGTTGTTGTCCAACGTTCCATGCTTCACCAGGAGGCGCCTTCACAATGATCGATCCGGCGAGCATTCGTACCGCGTCGTTCTCGCTCACCCCGACCGGCTACAACCCGGAGGAGGTCGATCGCTTCCTCGCGGAGCTGGCAGACGCGACACCCGGCTCGATCGACCTGGCCGAGCTGCGCAACGCATCGTTTTCCCTGACGCCCACCGGGTACAATCCGGAAGAGGTTGATCAGTTCCTCGGGTCGATCGCGGACCAGCTGGCCGACGCCCCGGCGCCGCAGCCGGAGCCGTTCCAGCCTGAGGAGCAGCCCGTGCCCGAGCACGACGACGAGCATCGGCTCGAACCGGCCGCGGAGGTTGAGCACGAGCCCGTCACCGACGCCGAGGCCGAGCTCGAGACGGAGGCCGAGGCCGAGGTCGAGGTCGAGATCGAGGTCGACGACGTGT
>Ga0075425_100000398_pt1 | contig 40187 bp, 36 predicted proteins | sample SoiMethybrSBSTD4_FD_75300 | JGI IMG/M metagenome (GOLD analysis project Ga0075425, IMG submission 75300) | Bulk soil microbial communities from a Populus tree surrounding site in Tennessee, USA - Soil MetaG P. TD hybrid SBSTD4 | ecosystem: Environmental > Terrestrial > Soil > Tree plantation... | reverse complement strand
CGAAGGGACTCGACCCGCTCGCGCAGGGCCGCCAGCGTGCCCGGCACGTCGCGCATCTCCTCGACGGTCAGCCCCGTGATCACCGACTCCGGGTACTTGTCGATCGCCTCGACCAGGGTCGCGGCCCCGTCCTGCTTCTTGAGCAGGAGCCACTCCTTCTCCTTCTTGCCCATGCGGACGAGGGTCCAGCGGCCCCGCAGCTTGAACCCGAAGAGCTCGAGCTCCATCTTCCCGCGCTCGTACTGCTCGAGCAGATCCTCGGGCTTGAAGGAGCCAAACCGGCCGTGGTCCCAGACGATCACGGAGCCGGCCCCGTAGTTCCCCGCGGGAATGACCCCCTCGAAGCTCCCGTATTCCAGGGGATGGTCCTCGACGTGGACGGCCAGTCTCTTCTCCTCGACGCGCGTCGAGGGTCCCTTCGGCACGGCCCAGCTCTTCAGCGTGCCGTCCAGCTCGAGCCGGAGGTCGTAGTGCATGGCCCGCGCCCAGTGCTTCTGAACGACGAATCGAGGGGCCGCCCCCGGGCCGGCGGGGGTCGCGTCGCCGAAGGGCTCGGGCGTGCGGGCGGGGTCCCGCTTCCGACGGTAGGGTTCGAGCTGGGGATTGCGGGTCGGGCTCACGCCAGTTTTTTCGGTCTCTGGATGGACCCCGCGGGCATCTAAAGCCCAGGCCCCAAGGGTCCGATATTGGGGTTGGGGTTGAGTATAGCAAAGCACGGTGTTAGCCTTCCGTCGGTCCCCTAGGGAGGGAAAGATGCCAGCACATTCCATCGGATCGGGCACGCTCTCGTTCGGCCTGGTCTCGATCCCCGTCAAGATGTTCAGCGCCGCCTCTTCCGAGAGCCTGTCGTTCAACCTGTTGCACGAGAAGTGCGGCGGCCGCATCAAGCAGCAGCAGATCTGCCCGGCCTGCAACGAGGTGCTGGACCGGACCTCGCTGGTCCGGGGCTACGAGTTCGCCAAGGAGCAGTACGTCCGGTTCACCGACGAGGAGCTGAAGAAGCTCGAGACCGAGGCGTCCCGGATGATCGACATCGCGGAGTTCGTTCCGCTGAAGCAGGTCGATCCGATCTTCTTCGAGAAGACCTACTATCTCGGGCCCGACAAGGGCGGGGACAAGGCGTACCGGCTCCTGACGGACGCCATGCTGAAGACCGACCGCGTCGCGCTGGCCAAGTTCGTCATGCGCGGCAAGGAGAACCTGGTCCTGATTCGCGCGACGCAGGACGGCCTGATGCTGCACACGATGTATTACGCCGACGAGGTGCGCGACTTCGGCGAGATCGACAAGGGCAAGGAAGCCTCCGTCAAGGCCGGCGAGCTGGATCTGGCGCTGCGCCTCATCGACGAGCTCTCGACCAAGGAATTCCAGCCCGAGAAGTATCACGACGAGTACCGGGACAAGCTGCTCCACGTCGTGGAACAGAAGGTCGAAGGCAAGGAGGTCACCTCGATCGGCGAGCAGGTCCAGCGCACCCAGGTCATCGATCTCATGGACGCGCTGAAGCAGAGCCTCGAAGGCCGCGTGTCCAAGGACGGCCGCGCGAGCGCCAAGAAACAGGCCGCGAAGTCGAGCCGCACCGTCACGGCGACCAGGGAGAAGAAGCGAGCGTCGAGATAGAACGGCTGGGTTGGACGCAGGGGAAGAGGGGTTGGGAATGGACGCGACCAGGCACTACTCCACGGGCGACGCAGCTCGAATCTTGCAGACCACGGAGTCCCGGATCCGGACCTGGGCGCGCCTCGGGGGGCTGACGCCCTCCCCCGGGCCCGACGGCAGCTCCGAGTTCACCTTCCAGCAGCTCCTCCTGCTCCGCACGACGCGTGGATTGCTCGAGGCGGGGATTCCCGCGCGCCGCGTTCGACGCGTCTGGTCCTCGCTGAGGCGTCAGCTCCAGGACGACCTTCCCCTGACCAGCGTTCGGATCCTGGCGGACGGCAGCCGCGCCGTCGCGTGGGACGAGAACGCCTCCTGGCAGCCGGACTCCGGTCAGTTCCTGCTCGACTTCGAGGCGACCGTCGAGGTGCCGGGACCTGTCCCGGTCGGGGAGGCTCCCGCTCGCACCGCGGAACAGTGGTTCGAGCTCGGATGCGAGCTCGAGGAGACCTCGCCCCACGAGGCGCGTCAGGCGTACACCCAGGCGATCGCCACCGCTCCCGGCTTCGCGGACGCATACCTGAACCTGGGACGTCTCGACCACGAAGCGGGAGAGCTGGGGAAGGCGGAAGCCAATTACCAGCGCGCCATCCAGTGCGATCCCAAGGACGCGACGGCTCACTACAACCTGGCGGTGCTGCTCGAGGACCGCGGACGCCCGGATGAGGCGATCCAGGCCTACGCGCAAGCGATCGCGCGCGATCCGGACGGAGCGGCCGACGCGCACTACAACCTGGGGCTCCTGCTCGAAGCCCGAGGGCGCCGAGGCGAGGCGATGCGGCATCTCATGGCCGCGCACCGGCTGTACGAGGACGCGAATCCGCAGAAATGACGTGATCTTGCAGCTGTAACATATTGTAAAGCTGTTCGTTCCGCATGGTCGTGTAGAACGCCCCGCCGCCCGCCGATAACCCTCTAGCGCCGTCCCCCGATACCCCAACGCACGGAGTCCCATGGGCAGGAAGAAGGGCCGCCTCGGCTCGATGCTCTGGAAGCACGGATTGGCGATCGGGAAGTTTCTCCTCAAGAGCAAGCTCTTGATGATCCTGCTCGCCCTGGCGGTCTTCGGTTTCTGGTCGGGCAAGCACGCGCGCCAGGATCCCTCCGTCGTGCCCTTTCAGGAGCTCTTCGAGAACCTGAGCGTCGTCTCGTACCGAGAGGCTCCCTCCGACACCAACGCCCGCTTCGTCGTGCAGCTCGCCGCGCGTGGACGCGTGTTCCAGCAGTACGACGTCGACGCTCACCGCTTCCTCCCTCCGCCGCGCGGGCGCGACTACGGCCGCTCGATCAGCGGCACGACCTATCGCGCGCTCAGGGTGCGCGGCCACGTGGAGCGCGGGTTCTGGCTCGAGCTTCCCGATTCCTCGGACCACTCGCTCCTGCCGGAGCAGTTCAACGAGCTCTACCGGACGACGCTCGATTTCGTGAAGCCCGTGAACACGGTCAGCGTCATCCTGGGAACGCTGTCCGGATACTCGGTCGGGTATCGCGCCGCGACCTGGAGCAGCTCGCTCGCCAACCCCGCGGTCCAGAAGCGGGTGCTTTCGATGCCCCAGATCGGACGGGTCATCGCGCGGGAGGCCTGGCGCCGCGTCCTCCTCGAGCCCGTGGTGATGGCCCGGGAAAGCGACGCCGATCGATTCGCCTCGGTGCGCGGCATGCAGCGCGTCTACACGAATTTCTTCCGGCTCGCGGTGAACGATAGCGACCGGTTCATTCCCCAGGAGGCGGCCCGGCTGGACTCGCTCGGCCGGGTGCGCGACGCGCACACGATGCTGGCGTTCGTCGAGGCGGTCCGGCGCGCCTCTTCCGATACCACGAACATGACCAGCGACGATTTCCGGGCCATCGAGGAATGGGCGAGCCTCCTCGACCGGCGGGGGCACTGGGCCGCCGGGGCCGCCCCGCCGGAGCGGGAGGACCGCCTGCGCTACTTCGGGACGCTCACCTGGTATGGCCTCGCCCCGGCGCCGCAGAACGAGCATCGAATCTGGATGGGACCGCGCCTTCTCGTCCGGGAAGGCGACATGGAGGGATTCGTCGCGGACGATATCCCGCTGACCGGCGTGGGATGTCCCATCGCGTGGCGCGAGTGGCTGCGCCGGGGCAACGGCGCCCTGAACGCCGATACCTGGACCGCGCAGTGGATGCGCGAATCACGGCAATTCTCGGACGCGGTCGAGTTCACCCGCGACATGGCGGACAAGCTGCAGGGAAAGTAGTCCGGGCCTGCTCTATCGCAGCGGCGCCCGCCTCACCGTCACGATCTCCTTCGAGCCGTCCTTCCGGACCACCTCCACCCCGCTCACGAACCCATCCTTGTCTTCCATCACCCAGACCTCCCTGGGCTCGTAGATCCGGTGATCCCCGGATTCCAGCTCGAATTCGAGCGAGTTCTTGTGGTTGTCGTAGGTGATCCCGAGGAGCCTCTCCCCTTCGGACTCCAGCTCGTCGCCCCATTCCGGCGAGAGAACCTCCACGGTGGCGAGCTCGGGAGCGTCATCGAGCAGGAATCTCTTGGTGAACTCCTTGAAGTAGTCGGCCAGCTGATTCTCGGGAACCTTCGTGGTGACCGCCATTCTCTCGTCCTCCGTTCTCGTTGTCCTACTCCATGAGCCTCAGGTACTCCCGGTCCCAGGCCGCGGGGACGCTCTCCCGCGGAGAGTACGGGCCGGGCGCGTAGCGCCGGGAGGAGATCCCGAGCTGGCTCTGCTCCACGATGTCCCAGTCCTGCCTGTTGGTCAGATCCCAGAACTCGATCCCGTCCTCGATGTTGTTATCCGGATCGGCGATCGTGTCGGGGTGGAACAGCCATTCTGATTCGACGAGCGTCCGATCCACCGCGATCGGGGTGAGCATGTAGTAGTTCACATAGTCGGGGTGCAGGCTCAACGCCATATTGGGCATCAGCGTATAGTAAAACCCGCGGTGCCGGTCCTCTTCCGGAAGCGATTCACTCACGACACGCCCGCAGGCGCGCCCGCTCATGGTCGCGCTCTGGTGGGGCGGCTTGATCTCCATGTACCCGCCGAGGAACGACCCTTCGGTGAGATCGTTGGCGCCGCTCTGGTACGGAAGCACCGACGCCAGCTTGGGGTGGATCGTCGGGCAGTGCAGGCACTCGGAGTAATTCTGGAAGACCAGCTTCCAGTTCGCGTGCACGTCGTAGAGGACGCGGTGCCCCACGGCCAGCGACGGCAGGTCGTATCGCGCGAACCGATCCAGCACCGGGCGCCACGCACCCTCGAAGGGGACCGGATTCTCTCCCACGTTCACGAAGAGGAACCCCTCCCACTCGGCCAGCCCGGCGGCATGGAGCGGATACTCCGCCTTGTCGAAGCCGGGTACGTCCTGCATCGTCGGCGCGCCCACGAGGCGCCCGTCGATGGAATAGGTCCAGGCGTGGTAGCTGCACTGGATCGTCTCGCCGCCGAAATGCCCCGACTCTTCGCGGCAGAGCCGCGTTCCACGGTGACGGCACACGTTGAAAAAGGCATGAAGCTTTCCGGCCCGATCGCGCACGACGATGATCGACTCGCCGGCGATCTCGCGCACGAAGAAGTCGCCGGGCTTTGTCAGCCGCGACGCGCGCCCGACGCAGTTCCATCCCCGAGCGAAGATCCGCTCGCGCTCCTCGGCCAGGATCGCCTCGGAGGTATACCGCTCGCGCGGAAGCGTTCGCGCCCCGGGCTGGTAGCTCGTGGTGGTGCGATGGAAGGTCGTCATGCCCTGGCCTCGATGCGGCGCTTGCGGTCGCTCAGGATCCGGCGCGAGGCGAGCCATCCCGCTCCGCCGAGAATGCCCGGTCCGGGGTGGCTGCCCGCTCCCCCCAGATACAGCCCCTGGATCGGCGTGGAATGGCCGCCCCAGCCGGCGACGGGGCGCATGAAGAGGATCTGATCGAGCCCCAGCTCGCCGTGCGACACCGCGCCCTCGCGCAGACCGAACCGCTCCTCGAGATCGCGGGGCGTCCAGGTCGCTTGGTGAAGGACGCGCGACTGGAAGCACGGGGAGACCGCCTCGATCGCGCCGGTCACCGCCTTCCCGAGCGCGTCACGGCTCGCCGCGTCCCAGATCGCGCCGGGACGCAGCCGGTAGGGCGCGTACTGGGCCCGCGCGACGAGGACGTGGCGTCCGCCCGTGGCGAGCTGCGGGGCGGTCAGGGTCGGCACCGTGAATTCCACGTGGGGACGCTCGGAGACCATGCCGTACTTCGCCGCGTCCGCCGCCCGCTCCAGCGCGGGAATCGTGGCCGTGAGCGAGATCATCCCGGCCATGGCGTCGCTCCCGATCCCCGGCACATCGGGAAGACGCTCGAGCGCGTAGGCCACGAACGCGGTGCAGCCGCGGTGGCGGATGTTCCCCATCGCGTGGAGGAATTCAGGGTCCAGCCAGACCGGGTCCACCCACTCGAGGAACGTCCGCGCGGGATTCGCGGTCGAGAGAACCGCCTTGGCCGTGATTTCCTCGCCATCGCCCGCGATGACTCCCGTCACCGCGTCGTCCTGGACCCGAATCTGCCGGACCGCCGCGTCGGTGCGGACGGTGACGCCGAAGCGCCGAGCGGCCTGCTCCGCGGCGAGCGTGAAGGCTTCCGGACCGTCGCGCCAGGGGCCGCGCCCGCGCACGGCGCCCTGCGGCGCACCGACCAGGTTGTGGAGCAGCACGAATCCGGTGCCGCCCGAGCGTGGGCCCTGCTGATGGTCCTGGATGCCTCCCGCGGCCACCGCGGCCTTGAGGGGCGCGCTCTCGAACCAGTCGTCCAGAAGCTCCCAGACCGACAGCGGCAGCGTGCGCAGGAACTCGACCATGTCGCGACGGCCGAGCGCCCTGAACTTCCTCCCGAGTCCCAGCAGCGGTACGAGCTCGCCCAGGGAGGAAGCAGCGATGTCGGGCGCGGGAGCCTGGTAGACCGATTCCAGGAATCCAGCGAGCTTCCGCATCCGCGCCGTGAACTCCGGCCACTTCGCGGCGTCCGCGGCCGAGTGCGGAGCGATCGCCTCCGCGGCTCGGGCGACGTCGCGCGGGAGCGAGAGGAACGTTCCCGGCTCGACCATGACCGAGATGTCGGCGGCGACCTCGGCCCGCTTCAGGCTCGTGAGCCCGAGCGCCGAGGCGATCGGGTCCGGCAGCCAGCCCGGGTCGAGACCCAGCGGCGCCGCGCGGAACCCGGGCGCGAACTCGACCAGCCGGCTCTGCCCTCCCAGCTTCTCGTCACGCTCGAGAAGAAGGACCCGAAGCCCGGCGCGGCCCAGGCACGCCGCGGCCACGAGGCCGTTGGAGCCTCCGCCGATGACGATGACGTCGTGCCGGAAGGCGCTCATGCCGCGCTTTTCATGATTTCCAGCGCCGCGAGCCTTCCCGAAGCGCCCATGATGCCGCCGCCGGGATGCGTGCCCGCGCCGCACTGCCAGTAGCCATGGATCGGAGTCCGGTACTTCGCCCACTCCGGCACCGGACGGAGGAAGAAGAGCTGCTGGAGCGCCAGCTCGCCCTGGAAGATGTTCCCCTCGGAGAGTCCCGTGATGCGCTCGATGTCGTCGGGCGTGAGCACCTGGCGGTGGAGGATGAGCGACTCGATGTTGGGCGCGTAGCGCGCGAGCGTCTTCACCACCGCGTCGCCGAACGCCTCGCGCTTGGCATCCGTCCAGCCGCCGTTCAGCGCATACGGAGCGTACTGCACGAAGATGCTCATGACGTGCTTCCCCGGCGGCGCCATGTTCGGATCGATCATCGAGGGAATCACGATGTCCATGTAGGGATTCCTGGAAAACTCGCCGTACTTGGCGTCGTCGTAGGCGCGTTCCAGATACTCGATGCTCGGGCTGATGGAGATGGCGCCGCGCAGGTGCGGCCCCTCGCCGGGCATGCAGGAGAGATTCGGGAGACCCGAGAGGGCCAGGTTCACCTTTCCCGAGGAGCCCCGGAACTTGTAGCGACGCACGCCCTCGAGCAGCTCGCCCGGGAGCTCCTTCGTGTCCACGAGACGGGTGAAGGTGAGCCTCGGATCGAGCCCCGAGACCACCAGCCCCGCCGCGATCTCCTCGCCGCTCGAGAGCGCCACGCCGGTCACGCGACCGTCACGCGTCAGCACGCGCTCCACGCCCGCGTCGGTCCGGATCTCGGCGCCATGGGCGCGCGCCGCGCTCGCGATCGCGTTGCTGATCGACCCGGTCCCGCCCTTCTGGAAGCCCCACGCGCGAAACGCGCCGTCGATCTCGCCCATGTAGTGGTGGAGGAGCACGTAGGCCGAGCCTGGCGAGCGGGGACCGAGGAAGGTTCCGATGATGCCGCTCGCGGACTTCGTGGCCTTCAGCGGATCGAACTCGAACCACTCGTCCAGGTAATCCGCGCTGCTCATGGTCATGAGCTTGTGGAGCGCGTGGAACCGCTCCGGCCCGAGCGACCGGAAGTGCCGGCCCAGCTTCAGGAGGCCCGCGAGATCGCCCGGCGAGAGCGACGCCGGATCGGGGGGCACCATGCCGATGATGGGCTTCACCGCCATCGCCATGTGGTGCATGAGCCGCCCGAACACCACGGCCGCGTCGGCGTCCCGCGGCGAATGACGGCAGAGCTCGCGCCGCGTCTCGTCCGGATCGGACCAGGAGGCGAGATAGTCGCCGTTGTCGAGCGGCGTGACGGTGCTCTCGAGCGGGAGGATCTGGAGCCCGTGCCGGGGAAGGTCGAGGTCGCGGATGATCTCCGGACGAAGCAGGCTCACGACGTAGGAGAAGACCGAGAACTTGAATCCGGGGTAGACCTCCTCGGTCACCGCCGCGCCGCCCAGCATGGGACGACGCTCCAGAACCAGCGTCTTCCGGTCCGCGCGGGCGAGATACGCCGCGGCCACGAGGCCGTTGTGGCCCCCTCCCACGATGATCGCGTCGTAGCGCGGCGGGCTCATGCCTTCTTCCGCTCCGGATCGTAGAAGGGGAGCTTCCGCACGATCGCGTCGGCCAGCTCCCGTCGGTGCTCCACGGTGACTTCCAGGTGCACCTCGGTGCCGGGGGCGAAGTGGGGCTTCCGGAGATGCGCCAGCGCCAGTGACTTCTTGAGAAGCGGCGACCAGCAGCCGCTGGTGGCGTAGCCGGCCTGTGTGCCCCCCGGCGTGTACACGGGGGCGCTGGCACGCCAGGCGATGGTGGGGATCTGCGGCGGCAGGCCGTGCGCGCGGAAGAGGCGCTCGAAGGAGTCCCAGTCCACTTCCAGGCCCACGAATCCCCAGGCGGAGCCCCGCTTCCGCTCCGCCGCGAGGGAACGACGCCCGTTGAACGGCCCCTTCCCCGCGCTCACCGCCCAGCCCAGGTTGATCTCGTACGGCGTGGATTTGCGCGCCTCGATGAGGGCGTGGTGCGCGGAGAAATAGTCCACGTCCAGCATGATGAGGCCGGCCTCGATGCGCGCGATGTCCATCCCCCAGACGCCCGTGGGAACGATGCCGTAGGGTTTTCCCTCTTCCATCAGGGCGTCCCAGAGCGGAACCGCGCTCTTCGCGTCCACCCAGATCTCGTACCCCAGGTCTCCCGTGTACCCCGTGCGGGAGATCGCGACGGGAATCCCGTGGATCGAACCCTCGATCATCCGGAAGTACTTGAGCGAGGAGAGATCGACGGCGGCCGCGCGGGAGAGGATCTCCCGCGAGAGCGGCCCCTGGAGGGAAAGGGCGCCGACGCGCTCCGAGATGTCCTCGATCGTCACATCCATGCCGACCGCGTTCATGTGGAGCCATCGCAGGGAGGAATCGGCGCTGGTGAGACGGTAGGCGCCGTTCCCGAGGTTCGTGACCGTTCCATCGTCGATCACCTTCCCCACGCCGTCGCACCAGGGGGTGTAGTAGACCTGCCCCGGCTTCAGCTTCGTCATGTCCCGCGTGATCATGCGATCGAGGAGGCGCGCCGCGTCGCGACCGGTGATCCGATACTTGTACAGCGGTGAAACGTCGATCAGGGCGGCCGAATTCCGGATCGCGGCGTACTCCCGGTCCGGATGCGGATCGTACGCGCTCGCCATCTGGTAGCCGGACCACCGGCGCCAGGTCTGGGCGCGCACCAAGGGCGCGGTTCGCCCATGGAACGGAGACGTTTTGAGCATGGGAGCGGGGATGTTACGCGGGTTTACGGGCCGAAACAATCGGCTTGTCGGGAACGGGCTGACAGCATGCGCCGATGGCCCGGCATGCTCGATGCTTAAACCAGGCCATGGTGCGCGAGCTCCAAGGAGGTAATGTCCATCTCCGTACCTCCTGCTTTTTCACTCGTGGGGGAACGCGTTTCTCGTTAGCATCCGCGCCGCGATGACGCGGCCGCTCGACTCTCTACTCGGAGCCTGATCGTGGGCAAGGGGCGCCTCGAGGCATTCAGCGACGGGGTGATCGCGATCATCATCACGATCATGGTCCTGGAGCTCAAGATCCCGCACGGCACCGATTGGACCGCAATCCGTCCGCTCCTGCCCGCCCTCGGGACCTACGTCCTGAGCTACGTCTTCCTGGGCATCTACTGGAACAACCATCACCATATGCTACACGCCGCCGAGCGGGTCAACGGCAAGATCCTATGGGCGAACCTGCATCTGCTCTTCTGGCTCTCCCTGGTCCCGTTCGTGACCGGTTGGGCGGGAGAGAATCGCTTCACCCCGATCCCGACCGCGGCGTACGGCATCGTGCTCCTCATGGCCGCGATCGCCTACACGATCCTCGAGCGGGCGATCATCCATCTCCACGGGCCCGGCTCCACGGTGCACCGGGCGCTCTCCGTCGGCGTCAAGGAGTTCGTCTCCACGGCCTCGTATGTCTGCGCGATCCCCCTCGCGTTCGTGGATACACGGATCTCGTTCGCGCTCTACGTCCTCGTCGCCCTGGTCTGGCTCGTGCCCGATCCGAGGATCGAGAGGGCCTACCGGACGAAATGAGAACGCCCCAGGCGATCCATCCGCCCGGGGCGTTCGAAGGCTGCCGTGGAGCGACTACCGATTCGACTCGATCGAGACCTTCCCCGCCGTGACCGCCACGCGGGCGTCGATGCCCGCCTGTCTTAGCTGCGTCGTGACCGCGTCGGCGATGGCGGCATCGCTCATCGTGTTCGCGTTGGGAATCTCGATCTTGGCCGACTTGCCGTTCGAGGTCACCTCAGCGATCAGCGTGACGGCCTCGTTCTCCTTCCGCTTCTGAATCTTGACCATGAACCCCTCGCCGCCGGTGAGAGGCGCGCCGTCCTTCGTGAGCACGATCTGGGGCACCGGCTCGGGGGGTGGCGCGGTCCCGTCGTTGACGCGCTGCCGCTCCACCGTCATCTTCACCTCGCGGCCGCCATCGGGCCGGTCGGTGACCGAAACGTTGGCGTCGGGAATGCCCGCCTGGGCGAACTTGTCCCGGATCTCCGCCTCGAGCGACGCGGCGGACTTCCCGCCCACGTCGATCCGGATGATCTGATCGAGGGCGTAGGCCACGGCCGGATACCGCACCCGCTCGACGTGCGGGCGGACCTGGACCGAGGCCGAGTAGCCCCTCGACGCGAGCTCGCGCGCGAACGTCGTCGTCGCGCGCTCCACGTCCCCGCCCGAGCGGCGAGGCAGCGTCGTATGGAGCACGAACCGCGCCCCCGGGTCGCCCGGAACCGCCTCGACCATGACCCCGTTCGTCCCCAGAGCGCTCTTCAATCCCTCGGCGATTCCCCGGATCTCCGGGCCACCGATTCCCTTCCCCGCGACCGTCAGGGCGACGTCCTGTCCGACCACGCGATCGTAGGAGACGGGCACCACCATCGCGACAAGCACCGCGAGCGCTCCGAGAACGGCCGCCGCGAGAGCCGGCCGCGTGCGAACCGCATGAACCAATGCCATGATTCCCCTCCTGGAATACCAGGGCGTAGGACTCGAATCGAGCCCCCGCCGCCGGATGGTTTGAATGGTTGTGTCCAGATCCGCCACGTCCTGCGCGCTGAGCTTCCGCAGAGCCTCGAGATCCCGATCCATCCGAGTCCTGTCATTCATGGGATCTCTCCTTCCCCGGCCAGGCCATGGTCCCGGCCGTCAAGGTCTCGAAACGCGGCGCCTCATCCCGCGCGTACCGAAGATAGAACCGTCTCAGTTTCTCCCGGCCGCGCGTGAGGCGCGACTTCACGGCCGAGATCGTGACCGACTGCATCTCCGCGACTTCTTCCACGGAGAATCCTTCGAGATCGTGGAGCACGATGGCCTCGCGCTGGACCGGCTCGAGTCCGGCCAGGGCGCGTGCCGCCCGCTCCGCGCAGCGGCGCTCCTCCTCCCACAGGGCCCCGTCCTCTCCGACCGGCTCGTCCCGGGGATCGAGACCGGCTTCGATCGACACCTCGTCGCGACGCGGGCGCCTCGCGCGGGACCGGTGGCGTGAGAGGAGCGTCGCGAAGAACCAGGATCGGAACCGGGATTCCTCGCGCAGCCCGTGCAGCTTGTCGTACGCCCGCAGCACCGCCTCCTGGTAGAGATCGTCGCCGTCGTGCACGGAACGGCTCAAGCGGCGGGCCGTGGCCACGGCCTGCGCGTGGATCGGTCCCAGAAGCCGGATCAGCTTGTCCCAGCGGGCCGTGTCTGCTCGGGAATCCATGTTCCTCTCTGGTGACTCTCCCAGGGTACCCACACCGGAGACGCTTCGAGGGGGTCTCGGGGTTGCAGCTATTTCGAGACGAGCGGGATCCCGCGTCCCAGAACGAGGACGAAGACCAGCGAGGTGACGACCGCGGCCGCGGCCCAGGCCAGGTTGGCGCGGAGCGCACCGCCGGTGTCCGCCACCGGTGTCGCCCCGACCGTGCGCCGCTCCACGATGCGCGGCACCGCGAGCAGCCCCGCCATCGCGCCGAATCCGCTGCTCATTCCGGATAGCCAGATCAGGTTCACTCCGATCGGGTTCATGGCCGACCCGAAAAGGAGGAGCAGCCCGCCCGCGATATAGGCAGGAATGCAGAGGCGGACCGCGTCCCCTGGATCCAGCTCGCCGGCGCTGACCCAGGAGGACAAGACCGACGCGGACGCCGTGACCGCGCGGGCGTAGGTGATCGCGCCCGCGATCGACATACCGATCCTCCAGACCAGAGTCGGCTCGAGGCCCGCGATGACGACCGACCAGTCGCCCGTATTCGTGAGGCCGGAGAAGAAGAGGTAGCCGGTGCCGTTCAAGAGATCGAGGGTCGCGAGGAGCCAGAGAAAATAGCCGAGGGAGTCGAGCCGTGTCCGGCGCCGTAGCAGGACGAGGAGAAGGACGCCCACGAGGACGTTCGCGATCGAGCCCGCGGCGGCGACCCAGCGGCTTTCGCGCGACGTCTGCAGCGCCACCGTGGAAAGGGAGAGCGCGCTGACGTCAGGCATCAGGAGGCAGGCCAGACCGTGCCCCAGCACCTCGTGGATCATGTCGCAGGCGGCGTAGGCGACGAGAGCGATCGAGACGATCGTGACGAGGCTGGGCTTCCGGGACGCCGCGGGCGAGGTGCTCACGGCGCAGCACTATACCAGGGTACCCCTGGCCTAGGCTTCTTTCCGCCCTTTGACGTCGACGAAGACACGCACCGCGAGGCGGCCCAGGGGACCGGACTTTTCCAGCTGGGTTTTCAAGACCGCCAGCTCGGCGGAGCGAGCCTCCGGGGTGGTGCGGTCCTCGAAGGGGACCTTCGCGGCGCTTGCCATGTACTGGCCGAGCTGCCGCGGCACGACCGGATCGTGAAGCGCGCTCGAGATCCGCCGGCGTTTCTTGTCCGAAACGCCCTCGAGCGTGAACCGGCCGTCCCCGTCGGAGTCGCTCATCACCGTGAGCTCGATCCGCAGCGCCTCGAAGACGTCCCGCACGCCGCTTCCGAAGCGCCGGCGCAGGGTCACGCGCCCTCCGCGGATCCACCACTCCATGCGCCCCCTCCACAGCCACACCGCGGCCCAGGAGAGCGCACCCGCGCCGAGCACGAGCTGCGCCGCGAAGGGCCAGAGCTGCGGCTTCCGCAGCGACTCCTGGACGACGGCCACCGCCGCGGCGATGAGGCCGACCGCCGCGACGCCCGCGACGCGCGCCTGGATCTTCCGGATGGAATGGTCGGGGACGACGGCGCGCTCCCCTTCCGGCGTGACGACTTCCTCCCAGCCCTTGGGCAAGGCGCTCGGAATCGATGCCGGGACAGCCTCGGCGATGCCCAGCTCCGCGCGCAGGGCGCGCGCGGCCGCTTCGCGGTCCTCGCCGGTGCCGAGCCGGGAGAGCTCGATGGTTCCGGTCGGAGTCTCCACCCCCAGGGCGCCGCGGACGGTGATCACCACGCGACGCAGGATGTCCCTGGAGAATTCGCGCCTGCGGCGAAAGGGCCCGCGGCGCTGCACGAGCGAGAGCCCGCCCCCTTCGGCCTGGATCTCATCCACGCCGCAGACGAGGCGGAAGAATTCCATCATCGCGGCGATCCCGGCGAGCGTCCAGATCGCGAGCCAGAGAAGAAGGAACGCGCCGATCCCGAGGGCGGTCCCCGACGTGATGCGGATCGGGCCCGAGCCCAGCCCGTCGCCGGACATCAGGGCGGACGCGGCGTTGCCCAGAAACCAGATCGCGAAGCACTCCCCGGCGAGCCAGCCGCAGAGCCAGAAGCCGAGGAAGCCTGCGGTGAAGAACCGTCCGACGCCACGGGCGCGAAGGGTCACCATCTAGGCGACCTTGCGCTCGGGACAAGAGGGTCGAGGGTCATACCCGGCCTATCGGCCGGGCGCGTCCGATCTTGAGTGAACTATCGAAGGGACAGGAGGTTGGGACCTGCTCAGCGTCCGACGGGCTGCTTCTCGCGGGGGTTGACGTGGCGGCTCACGTTCTCCTCGCGTCCGGAGCCGACGGAGACGAGCCGGATCGGTACGCCCGCCAGCTCCTCGAGCCGGTCGAGGTAGCGCCGGGCCTCACGGGGAAGATCGTCCCACTGGCGCGCCCCGGTCGTCGGCGTGCGCCAACCCGAGAAGGCCTCGCTGATGGGTCGCGCCGCGTTCAGGTCCGCGAGCGATTCCGGCATCTCGGAGACGCGGCGCTTCCCGATCTCGTACTCCACGACGATCTGGATCTCGGGCATCGTGTCGAGGACGTCGAGCTTCGTGATCACGAGCTGGGTGAGGCCGTTCACCCGCACCGCGTGGCGGATGGCCACCACGTCGAACCACCCGCAGCGGCGAGGACGTCCGGTCGTGACGCCGTATTCGTTCCCCTCCTCGCGCAGCTTCTCCGCCAGATCGCCCTCGAGCTCCGAGGGAAACGGTCCGTTTCCGACGCGGGTGGCGTACGCCTTGGCCACCCCGATGACGTCGGTGATGCGCGTGGGACCGATGCCCACGCCCGTGCAGGCGCCTCCCGCCACGGCACTCGAAGAGGTCACGTAGGGGTACGTGCCGTGATCGAGATCGAGGTGGGTGCCCTGAGCACCCTCCAGCAGCACGCGCTTGCCGCCGCGGATCGCCGCATCGACGGCGTGCGAGACGTTCACCGCCATGGAGCGGAGGAGCTCGTCGTCCTGCGCGCAGCGCGCGAGCACCGACTCGACGGGCTCGAGCTTGGCGTCCGAGCCGAGGAGCTTCAGGGTCCGGGCCCGGAGCGCGCGCACGCGCGCCTCGCGGATGTCCGGGTCCAGAAGATCCGCCACGCGGAGTCCAACGCGCCCGGCCTTGTCGGTGTAGGAGGGCCCGATCCCCCGGCCGGTCGTGCCGATGCGGCCGCTCTCCGGCCCCCCTTCGGTCAGCTGCTCGAGGGCCCGGTGGTCCGGAAGGATGATGTGGGCGGACAGCGAGACGAAGAGCCGCCCATCGACGTGGATGCCCTGGTTCCGGAGCGTCTCGCGCTCCCGGCGGAGCGCGTCGCAATCCACGACGACTCCGTTTCCAATGTAGCAGAGCGTGTTGGGCCGCAAGATTCCGGAAGGAATCAGATGCAGGATGAACTTCGTATCGCCCACCACGACGGTGTGACCGGCATTGGGACCGCCCTGGTAACGGGCGACGACGTCGGCCTCCTCGCTCAGGAGATCGACGATCTTCCCCTTGCCTTCATCACCCCACTGGGCGCCGACCACGACGCGGCAGGACATGGATCTACCCCCTCCAAACGAAAAGACCGCGAGTTCGGCCCCTCGCGGCGAACGGAGGAGACTAGCAGGAGGGGACAGCGGGGTCAAGAACGGAGGAAGCTCCGGGCGCTCTCGTACAGCACCCGGGCGCACGTGACCACGGAGTCCGCCTCGACCCACTCCACCGCCTCGTGCGCGCCGGCCCCGGCGGGGCCGTAGTTCACGCTCGGGATGCCGGCGCCCGCGAAGACCGCGGCGTCCATCCAGAAGCCGACGCCGATCTCCTCCGGCGCGCTCCCCACCACGGCCGACACGGAATCGCGCACGCAGCGCGCGACGGGGGCGTCTCGGTCCGTGAGGAGCGGCGCCCGGGAGAATCGCAGCGTCACCTCCGCGCCAGGATCGATCCCCCGGACGACGCCCTGGATCTCCTCCATCACGCGCTCGGGGGTCTCGTCGGGAAGGGTGCGCCGCTCGATCTGCAGACGGCACTTCGGCGCGTAGGTCGAGATCCCGACTCCTCCCTCGATCAGGGCGCAGTGCATCGACGCGGGGCCCACGAGCGGATGCGTGCGGCGGCGGAGCTCCCGGGAATCGAGCTCATCGAGCGCGGCGATGATCCGACCCATGACCTGAATCGCGCTCTTCCCCAGATCCCAGCGGCTCCCGTGCGCGGCCCGGCCCTGGGTCACGACGTCCACCCAGGCGAATCCCTTGTGCGCCAGCACCAGCCTTCCCTCGCTCGCCTCGGTGAGGATGCAGCCGTCCGCGCGATGATGCCGGACGAAATGCTCCGCCCCCTTGCTCTCGTACTCCTCGTCGGAGACGAGCGCGAGCAGGAGCGTCCCGTCCATCGGCTCGCGCGCGAGCGCCGCCGCCGCGCTCATCACGGCCGCGACACCGCCCTTCATGTCGTAGGAGCCGCGGCCATAGACCCGGCCGTCCCGCATCGTCGGCTCATAGGGTGGAATGGACATGCCGGCCACGTCCACCGTGTCGAGGTGGGCGCAGAGGACCAGGGTCCTTCCCGAGCCCGAGCCGACTTCTCCCACCGCGTTCGGCCGGCCCGGCGCCGCCTCCTCGAGGCGCGCCCGCACGCCTCGCTCGTCGAGCCAGCGCGCGGCGAAGGCGGCGATGGCCCGCTCGCCGGGCGCGTCCCCGTTCCCGAGGGAGGGATTGATCGAGGGAATGCGGATGAGATCGCGCAGCAGACCCAGGACCTCATCCGATCCCAGCGGGTCTCCCTTCACCGTCGCGCCTTCCTTGGCCCGGGGATCTGCCCGGGGCGCTCCTCGGCACGGAGCCACGGCAGGAGGAAATCCTGGCTGATCTTCCAATTGGCGTCGAGCAGCCGCGCGGCCGAACCCAGATCTTCGTCCCGCAGCGCACGGAGGATCGCGCGGTGCTGCTCCACCGATCGAATGATCCTCCCGGAGTGCCTCATGTAGGCCGCTTCGTAGCGCTGCGCGTGGAACTTCAGCCCGCGGATGGTCTCCAGGAGGCGCCGGTTGTCGCAGCGCCGGAGCAGGCCCTCGTGCCAGCGCTCGTCCGCGCGGAGCGCGGCCTCCCAGTCGTCCCGCACCGACTCCAGCTCCTGATTGATCTCGGCCAGCCGCTTCAAGTCCGCCTTCGTGGGCGGGGGCGAGGTCACCAGCGCCAGGCGCTCCAGCGCCGCGATGATCGGGTAGAGGTCCTCCACTTCCTTCGCGCTCAGCGGCAGGACGTAGAACCCCTTTCCGGGCGCCGCGCCGAGGAATCCTTCACCCGCGAGGTTCAGCAGAGCTTCGCGCAGCGGCGTGCGGCTCACGCCAAGCAGCCCCGACAGCTCGGACTCGTTGATGGACGTGCCGGGGGCAGGGTCTCCGCGCCGCATGCCCTCGAGCAGGAGCCGCCGGACCTGGGACCGGATCGGGACCCGGACGATGGGAGCCCCGGCGCCAAGCTCCAGGGTCACGCCGGAACCGCCTGGGACGCGCGCGCGCGTTCGACACACCACGCGTAGAGGGCGTCGTACATCGGCATCTCGAGGTCCAGCTTCTTCCGGTCGTCCGTGCCGTGGAGGAGCGAGAATCCCAGCGCGATCGCGCGGAGCCCGATTCCTTCGGCCGCGACCGACTCGTCCTCAGGCACGTCCGCCGCGTGAACGATCCGTCCCAGCTTCACCAGCGCGGCATTCGAGTTCAGTCCGTGGTGAAGCAGAAGACTCTCGAAGCTGCACTGCCCCGGGCCGTGGCCGAACTTCACGCCCGGCATGTCGTAGGGCGTCGCGCCTTCGCGGGCCGCGACCGCCATGACCTGGTCCTTGGGCACGAACAGGAACTCGGCGTCGGCGTCGATGAACCGGCGTATGAGCCAGGGACACGCCATCCGGTCCACCTTGGCATTCTCACGGGTGATCCATTTCATGGGGATTCCTCCTCGTTTGGCCGCGCGAGGCGGCGGTACCTTTGGCCTGCCTGTATACAGTATACACTCCTCGAAGGCACGTCAAGACCGTCCGGGGCTTGTCAGGGACGCGCGCCGTTCGACCGGAAGATCTTCTCGAAGATCTGGAGGGCCTCGTCCAGCCCGTGCGCGGTCGGCGCGCCGGGGAGGCGCTCGCGCAGCGCGGGGACCGGACGATACAAGATTGGATAGTCCGCGGATTCCAGGAGCGTGAGGTCGTTCAGGCTGTCCCCCATGCCGATGACCTTGAAGCCCGCGGACTTCATGCCCTGCACGACCGCCGCCTTCTGTCCGCGGATCCGGAGCTTCCAACCCGAGATCCGCCCCTCTCCGTCCACCTCGAACTGATTGGCGAAGAGGTTGTAGCCTCCCAGCCGTTCCATGATCGGCTCCGCGAACTCCTGGAACGTGTCGGAGATGATCATCACCTGGCAGTAGCGCCGGATCCGGTCCAGGAACTCGTGCGATCCCAGGTAGGGGCGCACCTCGTGCGCGACCTCCTGTAGACGAGCGAGCGTGAGCCCGGCCCGGTTGAGCGCCCCGACGCGCCGGCGCATCAGCTCCTCGAAGTCCCCCACGTCGCGCGTCGTGAGATGCAGCTCCACCATGCCGAAGTGGTCGCCGAGGTGCGGCCAGATTTCCGGGGCCAGGACGCCTTCGAGATCGATCGCGGCAATCATGGGCGTGATCCTACCAAAAAAGAGTGAGGGGGAGCGTTGCCGCTCCCCCTCGAAGACTCCGGTGGACTGTTGGGATTCGCCAGCAGGCACCAAAGCTAGGGCGCTCTAGATGCCGCTAGCTACAGCCACCTCCGCAGTTCAGTACAATCGATAAGCCATACTTGTGCACTGGACCACCTCCTTTCCGCGATGCCGAAATGCTCGCGCCGGGGAGCCTGGCCTGTCAACGGATATTCTTGACGGGGCCGGGCGAAACCGGGACCATGTGGGGGTTCGAGGAAGAGAATGAACTGGACGCCGCCTTCGGGACCTCAGCGCTACCTGCTGTCCGTGCTCACCGTGGGAACGGCGGTGCTGCTCTCCTGGCCCCTGCATCCCCTGCAAGACATCTCCATGCCGCTTCTGGTGCTCGCCGTGCTGGTGAGCGCGTGGTACGGAGGCGCCGGGCCCGCCTTCCTGTCCGCGGTCCTCGCGGTCCTGGCCGCCGACTACTTCTTCATCGAGCCCGTCTACTCGATCGACCTCAACCTGGCGTTCCTGGAGCGCTCGCTCACGTTCGCGCTGATCCTCGCGGTCGTGATCTGGTTCGCCAACGTGCGCAAGGCCGCGGAACGGAAGCTCATGCTTCAGACGGCGCTCCTGCGGGAGCAGACCCGGGTGCTCGAGGAGGCGCGCCGGGAGCTGAAGCGAACCGACCGTTTGAAGGACGAGTTCCTCGCCGTGCTGTCCCACGAGCTGCGGAATCCGCTGGGGGCGATCCGGAACGGCCTGTTTCTGCTCGGAGATCCGAGGATCGAGGATCGACGCCACATCCACGAGATGATGGAGCGCCAGCTCCGGCAGCTCCTGCGCCTGATCGAGGATCTCCTGGACGTCTCGAGGATCACGAGCGGGAAGGTGGTGCTGAGCAGCGAGCCGGTGGAGCTCGAGACCATGGTTCACGATGCCGTCGACATGTCGCGGGCCTCGATCGACTCCATGGGGCATCGCCTCGAGATCCATCTCCCCCGCCGTCCGGTCGTCATTCGGGGAGACCGGGTCCGCCTGGCTCAGGTCCTCTCGAACATCCTGAACAACGCGGCCAAGTTCACGCCGCGCGGCGGAAGGATCGCCCTGGACGCGGCGATCGACCACGGCTCGATCGTGATCCGCGTCCGGGACAACGGCATCGGGATCGCGCCCGAGATGGTCGAACGGATCTTCGAGATGTTCACGCAGGCGGATCGATCGGCGTCGCGCCAGCACGGAGGGCTGGGGATCGGATTGAGCCTCGTGCGGGGACTGGTCGAGGCGCACGGCGGCAGCGTCCACGCCTTCAGCGAGGGCCCGGGCTCGGGGAGCGAGATCGTGGTCCGGCTGCCGGCGGAGGAAGCCGCGGCCGCGGTTCCGGCGTAGCCTACAGCGCCCCGGACTCCCGCAGCTTCCCCAGCAAGAGCCTCACGATCTCTTCCCCGACCGCTTCCTGGGCTTCCACGGTGGCGGCGCCGATGTGGGGCGTCGCGACCACGTCGGCCCGCCGCGGCAGCGGCGAGTCCCTCGGCGGCTCCTCCGCGAACACATCGAAGACGGCGCCGCTCAGCTGTCCGGAATCCAGGGCGGCGATCGCGGCCGCCTCGTCGACGAGCCCTCCCCGCGCCGCGTTCACCAGCACCGCGCCGCGCGGCAGCATCGCGATCTCCCGCGCTCCGATCATGCCCTTCGTCGCCGGCGAAAGGGGCACGTGCAGCGTCAGGATCTCGGACCGAGGCAGGAGCTCCTCCATCGAGAGCGGCTCCACGCCTGCCCCGCGGATCGCCTCCGCGGAGATCAGGGGATCGTTCCCCACGCACGTCATCTGGAAGGCTGCCGCCCGGTGCGCGACGTGGCGCCCGATCTGACCCAGCCCCACGATGCCGATCGTCTTGCCTCGAAGCTCCCGGCCCTTGAAGCGCGCCTTCTCCCACGCACCGCGCTTCAGCGATCCGTCGGCCGCGGGGATCTGGCGGAAGAGCCCGAGCAGGAGCCCGAAGACGAGCTCCGCGACGGCCACCGCGTTCGCCCCCGGGACGTTGAGCACCCCGACCCCCCGCTCCTTCGCGGCGATCGCGTCGATGTTGTCGATCCCGGCGCCCGCGCGGGCCACCCACGTCAAGCGCGGCGACGCCTCGATCAGGCGGCGTGTGACCTGGGTCGCCCCGCGCACGATCCAGGCGTCGATGTCGCCCACGCGTGGCAGGAGATCGGACTCGGAGAGACCGCGGCACTCGTCGACCGTGATGCCGGGGGTGTCGCGGAGGATGGAGATGGCCCGCGAAGACAGCGGGTCGCTGACGAGGATCTTAACGGACACGCGCGGCTGCGGGTGCCTGTAAGGATCGGTAGGATTGCTGCGCGGCGCGAACGGCGGCGCCCGGCTCGACCCTGCCGCCGTGATCGTGCAGGGCCGCCTCGAACGCGCCGACGAGACGGAGGATGTCCCCCTCGTCGTAGTAGCCGATGTGCCCCAGACGGAAGATCTTCCCCTTCAGACGATCCTGCCCGCCCGCGATCTTCACGCCGTACTGGGACTCCATTCCCTTGAGGACCCCGCTCGAGTCCACGCCCGGCGGGACCGCGACCGCGGTGAGCGTGTTCGAGGGAACCTCCGCGAAGAGCGGCAGCCCCAGGGCCCGCACCGCGGCGCGCGTCGCGTCCGCGTTCCGCTGGTGCCGCGCGAAGACCTGCTCCCTTCCTTCTTTCTGGAGGAGGAGCATGGCCGCCCGCGCGGCCAGCACCAGGGTGATCGCGGGGGTGAAGGGAGTGTCTCCCGCTTCCAGGGAGGTCCTGGCCTGGGCCAGGTTCCAGTAGAACCGGGGGAGCTTCGCTTCCTTCACGAGCTCCCAGGCGCGCGGACCGAGGCAGACGAAGCCCAGGCCCGGCGGGATCATCATGCCCTTCTGGGATCCCCACACGACCACGTCCAGATCGGAGCGGTCGAAGTGGAGATCGTAGACGCCGAAGCTCGTGATCGCGTCCACGACCGTCACCACGCCGCGCGCCCTCGCCGCGCGCGCCATGTCGTGCACCGGGAAGAGCGCGCCGGTCGAGGTCTCGCTGTGGGTGAGGAAGAGCACCTTGGCCCCGGGATGCGCCGCGAGGGCCGACTCGGCCTCCTCGACGGTCGCGACGCGGCCCCATTCGACGCTGACCGTGTGGGCTCTCACGCCGTAGGCCTGGCAGATCGCCCGCCACCGGTCGCCGAATTTTCCTCCCTCGACCACGATCGCCTCGTCCCCCGCCGACAGGAGATTCACGACGGCGGCCTCCATCGCTCCCGAGCCGGAGCAGGAGAGGGTGAGCGCCGGCTCCTGGGTCCCGAGGTGCTCCTGCATGAGGCGCGTCGTCTCGAGGAAGTACTGGCGGTACTCGTCCGTCCGGTGATGGATCAGAGGCTTGGACATCGCCTGCAGCACTTCCGCGGGGACTTCGGTGGGTCCGGGGGTAAAGAGCACGCGCTTCATCGTCACTCCCCGTCCGATGGGTTCAGTGCGTGTACGGCTGGGTCTGCGGAGGCTCGGCTTCCTGATTGCGGCGAAGATACGTGGAGGACTCGCCCTGTCTCAAGGCCACGTCGAGCACCTCGTCCATGGTCTCGACGAGCTTGAACTCGACCGCTTCCCGGATGTGCTCCGGAAGCTCCTGCAAGTCCTTCTCGTTCAGCTTGGGGATGATCACGGTCTTCACGCCGGCGCGCTTGGCGGCCACGACCTTCTCGTTCAATCCCCCGATCGGGAGCACGTTCCCGAGCAAGGTGATCTCGCCCGTCATGGCCACGTCCTCCCGCGTCGGAACGCCCGTCAGCGCGGAGACCAGCGCGGTCGCGATGGAGATGCCCGCCGAGGGCCCGTCCTTCGGGATCGCTCCCTCCGGCAGGTGCACGTGGACATCGATGCCCTTGTAGAAGTTCTTGTCCAGGCCGAGCGAGGTGGCACGCGAGCGCGCGTAGGAAAGCGCCGCCTGCCCCGACTCGCGCATGGTCTCTCCGAGCTTCCCCGTGAGCATGAGCACGCCGGTACCCGCCAGGATGCTGACTTCGATGTTGAGCAGATCGCCGCCCGCCTCGGTCCACGCGAGCCCGGTCGCCACGCCGATGCGTGAGCGCTTCTCGATCTGGCTGTCCAGGTACTTGGGCACGCCCAGGTACTTCGAGAGCTGCTTCTCCACGACCCGGAAGGTACGGGACTTCTTGAGGGTGGCCTTCTTCCGCGCCACCTTCCGGCAGATCGCGGCGATCTCCCGCTCGAGGCTCCGGACGCCCGCTTCGCGCGTGTACGCGTTGATCGTCGCCTTGATCGCACCGTCGGTCATGGACAGATCCTTGGGCACGAGGCCGTTCGCCTTCAATTCTTTCGGGATGAGGAAGTTCTTCGCGATCTCGACCTTCTCGAATTCGAGATACCCCGGCAGTCGGATGATCTCCATGCGATCCAGGAGCGCGGGCGGTATGGAGTAGAGCGAATTGCTCGTGGTCAGGAACATGACCTGGCTCAGATCGAAATCCACCTCGAGATAGTGGTCGTTGAAGGTGTGGTTCTGCTCCGGATCCAGCACCTCGAGAAGCGCCGACGCGGGATCCCCCCGGAAATCGGTGCCCAGCTTGTCGATCTCGTCCAGCAGGAGGACCGGGTTCATGGAGCCGGCCCGCTTCATGGCCTGGATGATCCGCCCCGGCATGGAGCCGATGTACGTGCGCCGGTGCCCGCGGATCTCCGCCTCGTCGCGGACGCCGCCGAGCGACATGCGCACGAATTTCCGTCCCAGCGCCCTGGCGATGGACTTCCCGAGCGAGGTCTTGCCCACGCCCGGCGGACCGACGAAGCAAAGAATGGGTCCCTTGAGCGAGCCCGAGAGCTTGAGCACCGCCAGGTACTCGATGATCCGCTCCTTGACCTTCTTCAGCCCGTAGTGGTCCTCGTCCAGGACCTTCTCGACGTTCTGGATATCGGGATTGTCGTCGGTCTGGATCCCCCAGGGGAGCGAGACCAGCCAGTCGACGTAGTTCCGCACGACGGTCGCTTCGGGCGACATGAAGGACATCTTGCCCAGCTTGTCGATCTCCTTGACCGCCTTCTCGTGCACCTCCGGAGGCATCTTGGCCTTCTTCACGGCCTGGACCAGCTCGTCGATCTCGTTGGAGAACTCGTTCTGGTAGCCCAGCTCCTTCCGGATCGCCTTGAGCTGCTCGTTGAGATAGAACTCCTTCTGGTTCTTGTGAACCTGGCTCCGGACCTGACCCTCGATCTTCCGCTCCAGTTTCAAGATCTCGAGCTCGTTCGCCAGCGTCTTGCTGAGCTGGCGGAACCGCTCCGTCAGGTCGTCCTCCTCCAGCACCGCCTGCTTCACCGCGACTTTCAGGATCAGGTGCGAGGCGACCGTGTAGGAGAGGAGCACCGGATTCCCGATGTTGTTCGCGGTCGAGAGCACCTCGTCCGGGACCCGGCGGTTCAGGTGCACGTAGTCGTTGAAGGACGCGAGCACGTTCCGCATCAGCGCCTCGAGCTGCGCGTCCTGGCGCACCTTGTCCTCGATCAGCGACACCGAGACCGACATGGAATCGGATCCCCGGAAGAACTTCTTGGCCCGGGCGCGGCAGATTCCCTCGACCAGCACGCGCATCGTGCCGTCCGGCAGCCGGAAGAGCTGGAGCACGCGCACGACGGTGCCCACGCGATAGAGGTCCTTCGCGACGGGGTCCGGCACGTCCGGACGCCGCTGCGCGAGGACGAAGAGCACGCGGTCCTTCTGCACCGCCGCCTCGATCGCGTTCACGGAGGGAACGCGGCCGACGAGCAGCGGGATCGTCATGTAGGGATAGATCACGACATCGCGAAGCGGGAGCAGCGGGATCCGGTCGCGGATCTCGAATACCTCTCCGTCGCGCTCGAGTCGAATCATTCGGGATGCCTCGTTCGGGTCACGCCTCTTTGCGGCGTCGATCGCCACGGAAGGTCAGGATGGGCTCGGATTTGCGGTTGATCACGTCGCGGGTGATGGTGCAGCCGACCACCTCGAGCCGGGACGGGATCTCGTACATGAGGTCCATCATCGCTTCTTCGAGCACGGCGCGAAGCCCTCGAGCGCCGGTACCGCGCTTCAGGGCGAGGTCGGCCACGGCCTCCAGGCCGTCCTCGGTGAACTCCAGCTTCACGCCTTCCATCTCGAAGAATTTCTGGTACTGCTTCGTGATCGCGTTCTTGGGCTTGGTCAGGATCTCGATCAGCGACTGCTTGTTCAGGGAGTCGAGCGCCCCGATGACGGGGAGCCGTCCGACCAGCTCCGGAATGAGCCCGTAGCGAAGCAGGTCCTCGGGCTCCACCAGCGCCAGAAGCTCGCCGATGTTCCGGTCCTTCCGGCTCCGGATGTCCGCGCCGAAACCCATCGACTTCTGGCTCACGCGGCGCTCCACGACCTTCTCCAGGCCCTCGAAGGCGCCCCCGCAGATGAAGAGGATGTCCTTGGTGTTCACCTCGATGTATTTCTGCTGCGGGTGCTTCCGTCCGCCCTGCGGCGGGACGTTCGCGATGGTGCCTTCCAGGATCTTCAAGAGCGCCTGCTGCACGCCCTCGCCGGAGACGTCACGCGTGATCGAAGGGTTCTCCGACTTGCGCGAGATCTTGTCCAGCTCGTCCACGTAGACGATGCCGTGCTCGGCGTTCACCACGTTGAAGTCGGTGGCCTGGAGCAGACGGACCAGGATGTTCTCCACGTCCTCGCCCACGTAGCCGGCCTCGGTGAGGCAGGTCGCGTCCACGATCGCGAACGGGACCTTGAGGGTCCGCGCGAGGGTGCGCGCGAGCAGCGTCTTGCCGGTGCCCGTGGGGCCGATCAGGAGGATGTTCGACTTCTCGAGCTCGACGTCCTCGACCGCGCCGCCGGAATAGATCCGCTTGTAGTGGTTGTAGACCGCGACGCTCAGCGTCTTCTTGGCGCGCTCCTGTCCGACCACGTAGTCGTCCAGGACCTTCTTGATCTCGGCCGGCTTGGGCAGCGCGCCCTTGGGAGCGCCCGCGCCGCGATCGGTCTCGCCTTCCAGGATGTCGTTGCAGAGCTTGACGCACTCGCTGCAGATGTAGACCGAGGGTCCCGAGACCAGGCGCGAGACCTCGTCCTGACCGCGGCCGCAGAAGCTGCACCGGATGGGATGGGGCGAATTGACCCGTTTCTTCATGCGTCGCGCCTCAGCCGACCGGAGCCGGCTCGGCCTTTCTCTCCTTGCTGGGTTCGAGCTTGGCGATGACCTTGTCCACGATGCGGTACGCCTTGGCTTCCTCAGCCGACATGAAGAAATTCCGGTCCGTGTCCTTCTCGATCTTGGCAAGCGGCTGGCCCGTGTGCTTGACCAGGATGTCGTTCAGCGCCGTGCGCAAGGCCAGGATCTCCCTCGTGTAGATCTCGATGTCGGTCGCCTGCCCCTGGCTGCCGCCCAGAGGCTGGTGGATCATGATCCTCGAGTGCGGCAGGGCCGAGCGCTTTCCATTCGCGCCCGCCGCGAGAAGCAGCGCGGCCATGCTCGCCGCCTGCCCCATGCAGATCGTCGCCACGTCGGGGCGGATGAACTGCATCGTGTCGTAGATCGCGAGCCCCGCGGAGACGATGCCCCCCGGGGAATTGATGTAGAGGTTGATGTCCCGGTCTGGATCCTCGGCCTCCAGAAACAGGAGCTGCGCGATGACCAGGTTGCCCACGAAGTCGTCGATCGGCTGCCCGATAAAGACAATCCTATCTTTTAGGAGGCGGGAATAGATGTCATAGGCCCGCTCCCCGCGCCCGCTCTGCTCCACCACCATCGGTACCAGACCCATGCCTTGCGTCCCTCCTTGAATTCTACTATCGGGTTACGCGACTGCCATCTTAAGCCGCGCCTTCTCTCGGAGCATGGCAAACACCTTCCGCTCGGTGAGATGCGCGCGCGCCCGGTCGCGGTGCTCGGCGCTCCGGAGAACCCGCTCCATCTCGGGAGGGGCGTCTTCCCCTTCGGCCGCGCCGCGCAGGGCCTGATCGATGTCTTCGTCCGTCACGGTCACCGATTCCAGGCGGGCGATGGAATCCAACAGGAGATCCCGCTTGATCCGGCGCTCGGCGAGAGGGCGGTATTCCTTCCGAAACCGCTCCTCCTCCTCGGGGGTCCATTCCCGACCTTCCCCCCTTAGACGCTGCAGAAGCTCTTCCAGATACTCGTGAACCATCGAATCGGGCAGATCCACGGGATTTCGGGCGATGATCTGATCGACCAGCGCCTCCTCCTGCTCCCGCTGCGCTTTGACCCGGGCCTCGCCCTCCAAGTTGAGCCTCACCCGGGCGCGAAGCTCGGCCAGGTCCCGCATCCCCGCGATCTCCTTGGCGAACTCGTCGTCCAGGGGCCGGACACGGCGCTCCCGGACCCCCTGCACGTCCACCGAGAAGGTCGCGGTCTGCCCCCGCAGCTCCTCGTTGCCGAACTCGGCGGGGTAGGTGACCTGGAAATTCCGGTGCTCCCCGGCCTTCGCTCCCACGAGATTCGACCGGAACTCCGGCAGGAGCCCGGACGCGCCCAGCTCGACCAGGGCGTCCTTCTGCTCCGTTTTCCGGATGGGCTTCCCCTTGGCGTTCAGCCTCACATAGTCCACCAGGACCGCGTCGCCTTCGCCGGCCGGGCGGTCCACCGGAGCCCATTCGGCGGTCCGTTGCCTGAGGGCCTCGAGGGTCTTGTCCACGTCCTCGTCCGAGATCTGGGTCTCCTTGGTCTCCACGTCGAGGCCCAGATACTCTTTGGGTGTAACCTTGGGCCTTATTTCGACTTGCGCCTCATAGGTCAGCGGCTTCCCACGGGCGAACTCGATCTTCTCGATGGTCGGATAGGAAACCGGCTCCAGCTTCTGGTCCCGGATCGCCGATTCGTAGGAGCGCTTGACGACGCGCTCCAGCACCTCGTGCTCCATGGAGTGGCCGAATTGCAGCTCGATCACGTTCCGGGGCACTTTCCCCCTGCGGAACCCGGGTAGCTCGACACGGCCGCGGAACTCCTCGACGACGTCTTGAAACGCGCGCTCGAGCTCGTCCGGAGGCACCTCGATCACGAGGAGCTTTCGCCAGGGAGATCCGTGGTCTCGAATGTCGACTTTCACTTAGGGCCCCCACCGTCCAGTCTGGTGCGAGAGGGGGGAGTTGAACCCCCACGAGTTGCCTCACGGGATCCTAAGTCCCGCGCGTCTGCCAATTCCGCCACTCTCGCGTCGGCAACCCTCAGTTTAGCAGCGAAGTGGTTGTCCTTCAAGAACATTGGCCCCTGGAGGGACCCCTATCCGGCGTGCGTAGCCGATTTGGGGGCCTTCCGGCCCGTCTGAACGACCTCCGCGACCCTCGCCACCACCTCATATCGGCCAAAGGAGGGCATCAAGTAGGCCCCTTCCACCATATCCTTGGCCTTGAGGAGGAGCTCGCGGCACATCTCGATCCCGACCTCGATCCCCTTTTCCCCCGCCTTCCTCATGGCTTCGCGGGCATGGTCCGGGATGTTGATCCCCGGGACCTCGTTGTGCAGGAACTCCGCGTGGCGGTGACTCTGCAGCGGCAGAAGGCCCAGAAGGACCGGAATGCGCTTCTTGCCCACGGCGTCGAGGAAGCGAACCAGCGGCTCCAGCTCGTAGAGGGGCTGGGTCATCGTGAATTCGGCGCCCGCCTCCGTTTTCTGGGCGAAGCGCTCCATCTCGGTCTGGATGTCCTCGGACGCCGGATTCACCGCGCACCCGATCAGGAAGCGAGTCGGCTCCCCGATCGAGTTTCCCGCCAGGTCGGTTCCGGCGTTGAGCTGCTTCAGCACCCGGATCAATCCCACCGAATCCACGTCAAAGACCGCGGTCATATTGGGGTAGTCCCCCGCCCGCGGCGGATCCCCCGTCAGGGCGAGGATGTTCCGGATCCCGAGCGCGTGCGCGCCCATGAGGTCCGACTGGATGCCCATGAGGTTCCGGTCCCGGCACGTGAAATGGAGGATCGTCTCGACCCCCACTTGCTGGTAGATCATGGAAGCCAGCGCCAGCGACGACATGCGCACGCGCGCCATCGGGCTGTCGGCGACGTTGATCGTGTCGACGCCGGAGGCTTTGAGGAACTGCGCTCCCTCGATCATCTTCTTCGGGCGCGCCCCGCGCGGCGGATCCACCTCCACGCTCACCACGAACTCCCCCTGACTGAGCTTCCGCGCCAGGAGGGAGCGCGACGCGGGATCGGTGGACGAAGGCTCCTCCACCACGAGGGGGGGCGGAGGCGAGGGGGGCGCGGTCGCGCGATCGGCCGCGATCTCCTGGGTCGCGGTGGCGCTGGGGCGGCGCGCCAGCGCCTCGCGCATGCGCCGGATGTGCGCGGGCGTCGTGCCGCAGCAGCCGCCGATCAGGTTCGCGCCCGCGGCCTGGAAGCGCACGGCGTAGTCGGCGAAATAATCGGGCGAGGCGAGGTAGAGGAAGCGCCCGCCCACGAAGCGCGGGAGACCCGCGTTGGGCATGACCGAGATGGGAATCTCGGTCCGCCGCCTCATCCGCTGGACGATCTCGAGGAGCTTCTGCGGACCCACGCTGCAGTTCGCCCCGAGGACGTTCACCCCCAGGTCCTGCGTCGCGCGCACGACGTCCTCCGGATAGGCGCCGTAGAGCGTGCGCTCGTCCTCGGTGAAGGTCATCTGGGCGACGAGCGGAAGGTCGGTGATCTGGCGCACCGCGCGGATCGCGAGCTTCATCTCCTCCAGGTCGGTCTGCGTCTCGATGATGAGGAGGTCGACTCCTCCCTCCACGAGGCCTTCCACCTGCTCGGCGTACGCCTCGAGCGCCTCTTCCTTGGTGATCGTGCCCAGCGGCGCCACCGGCTTCCCGAGCGGTCCGATCGCGCCGGCGACGAAGACCGATTCCCCCACCTCTTCGCGTGCGTTCCGCGCCAGCTGCGCGCCCGCCCGGTTCACACGGCGCGCGTCCTGGGTCTCGCCGCCGTGGGACGCGAGGCGGATGCGGCTCGCGCCGAACGTGTTCGTCTCGATCAGCTCGGCGCCCGCTCGGATGTAGTCGCGGTGGATCGACTGGACGAGCCCCGGTTCCTGAATGTTGAGGAGGTCGAAGGAGCGGTCGAAGGTGATGCCGCGCTCGTAGAGAAGGGTTCCCATGGCGCCGTCCGCGAGGACCACGCCCTTGTGGAGACGTTCGAGGAAGGGATGACTCAAGCTTGCATTCTCCTGGGGGGAACGGGTTCTTCCATCGCCGGGTGACATCGTACTATACTGCGCGGCCTTGCCGTGGATGAAATAGGGGGATCGATTCCTCGACATGAACATTCTCGTCTTCGTCAAACAGGTTCCCGACACCGAGACGCGCATCCAGCTGAAGGACGGCGTGGTGGATACGTCCTCCGTGAAATGGGTCGCGAACCCCTACGATGAGTTCGCGATCGAGGAGGCGCTGCGGATCAAGGAGCGCCTGGGGCAGGGCAAGGTCACCGTCGTGAGCCTCGGCCCGGACCGGGTCAAGGAGGCGATCAAGTACGCGCTCTCCCTCGGCGCGGACGAGGGTGTCCACGTCAAGGGCGAGGGCGTCGCGCTGGCCGACCCCCTCGCGGTCGCCACGGTCCTCGCGGCCGCGGCGCGGAAGGCCGGATTCGACCTCATCCTCACGGGAAAGCAGGGCGTCGACCACGACTGGTCCCAGGCCGGCATCATCCTGGCCGAGCTCTTGGATCTTCCCCACGTCTCGGTCGTCGTGCATCTCGAGGTGGATCCCGCCTCGAAGCAAGGCAAGGCCAAGCGCGAGGTGGAGGGCGGGGCCGAGCTCGTGGAGTTCTCGCTGCCCGCCGTGATCACCGCGCAGAAGGGCCTGAACGAGCCGCGGTACGCCTCCCTCAAGGGGATCATGGCGGTGAAGAAGAAGACGATTCCCGAGTGGTCCCTGTCCGAGCTGGGCGTCGACGCGGCGTCCGTGGGCGAGAGTGCCGCCGCCGTCCGCTTCGTCGAGTTCTCCCTGCCCCCGCCGCGTCAGGCGGGGAAGATCCTCGAAGGCGACCCGAAAGACACGGCACGCGAGCTGGTCCGCATCCTCCACCGGGAAGCGAAGGTCATCTGATGATGGTGTCCGTGGTCGCGGAGCTGAAGGACGGAGCGGCGCGGAAGATCACGCTCGAGATGCTGGCCGAAGCGCGCCGGCTCGCCGACGCCTCGGGCTCGGGCTCGGTCGCCCTGATCGCGCCGGGAGCCCTGGCCGCGGGGGAGGCCGAGCGCCTCGCGTCGCAGGGGGCCGACCGCATCCTCCACGTCGAAGGGGAATCGCTCCAGGGCTACGCCACGGAGGTCTACGCGGCGGCGGTCCAGGCGGCCGTCGAGGCCTCGAAGCCCGACGCCGTGTTCTTCGGCGCCACGTCCCAGGGAAAGGACCTGGCGCCCCGCGTCGCCGGACGCCTGCGCGTCGGGCTCGCCTCCGATTGCACCGGCTTCGAATGGCGGGACGGCGAGCTCACGGCCCGCCGGCCCATCTTCGCGGGCAAGGCGTTCGGGCGCGTGGCCTGGAGCCAGGCTCGGCCGCGCCTCGCGACGGTCCGCCCCAACACCTTCACCCCCCTCCCCCCGGACGCGTCGCGAAAGGCCGCCGTCGAGAAGGTGCCGCTTCCCCCCATCACCCCGCGCGCGCGGGTGGTCGGATTCGAGAAATCGGAAGGCGAGATGCTGGACCTGACCGAGGCCAACATCATCGTGAGCGGCGGACGCGCCATGCAGGGCCCCGAGAACTTCGAGATCCTCCGCAAGCTCTGCAAGGTGCTGGGCGCCACGCTGGGCGCCTCGCGCGCGGCAGTCGACGCGGGATGGATCGACCACAGCCACCAGGTGGGACAGACCGGCAAGGTGGTGAACCCGACGGTCTATTTCGCCGTCGGGATCTCGGGCGCGATCCAGCATCTCGCGGGGATGTCCTCCTCGCGCACCATCGTCGCGATCAACAAGGACAAGGACGCCCCCATCTTCAAGATCGCGAGCTACGGAATCGTGGGCGACCTGTATCAGGTCGTTCCCGCCCTGACCGAAGAGTTCCAGAAGGCATTGCAGGAGTAGGCGACACGGATCCGGCGTACGACACCTACTGGAAGCGGAAGGAGCTGCTCCGGAAGGGCATCCCTCGTTTCCCCGTGCGGCGCTGGTGGGAGACCGACGCGCTCTGCGAGATCGAGCGGGCCTACTTCGACGCGATCCGCGACGCGAAGAGCCTCCTCGACGTGGGCGCCGGAGATTTCAGGATCATGCGCAAGTTCCAGCGCGCGGGCTTCCAGGGCGAATACCACACCCAGGACGTCGGCACCGAGGGAACGTACACCTACCGCGACCTGGGCGACGTCAAGCGCTCCTACGGCGCGATCCTCTGCCTCGACGTGATCGAGCACCTGCCGTTGCGGGAAGGGCTCGCGATGGTCCGCCTGATGATCGCGCTCCTCGAGCCCGGGGGATCGCTCGTGATCCAGACGCCCAACGCCGCCTACCTGCCCGACCCACGATCCTGGGACATGACCCACCTGCACGTGTACAACGCGGCAGATCTGTGGGCGTGGCTGACGTGCGAGGGGCTCGAGGTCGCGATGGTCCGCGTGGCGCTCCGGGAGGAGCATCCTGGTCCGGTCGTCGCGGCGAGGCTCGGGATCACGGACTACGTGAAGCGGAAGATCCTGGGCTGCGATTTCGCCAACAACATCGCCGCGATCGCGCGGAAGCCGCGATGACCGGCTAGGCCTCGTCCCTCACGCGGATGCAGATCGCGCTTCCGGACGCCACGCGCTCCCCGGACTCCGCGTCGAACCCTTCCGCCTCCGTGGTCACGATCCGCCCCTTGTCCTCGACCACGTGGCCCTCGAAGCGGTAGCGCCTCCCCGCCCGGAGCGGTCTTAGGAGCCGCGTCTGGAGCTCCGCGGTGACGGCCGGGATGCCGACCTCGTAGAGAAGCCGGATCATCACCTCGTCCAGCACGGTCGCGACGAGCCCTCCGTGCACGATGTCCTTGAAGCCTTGGTGCTCCCTGCGCGGAGTCCACTCGGTGGCCATCCGGCCCTCCGGCATCAACTGGAACTGAAGCTTGAGCCCGATGGAATTCCGGGGACCGCAGCAGAAGCACATCCCGTCGTCTTCCAGCCTGGGACCCCTCATTTCCGCTCTCGAGAGGCCCTCGCCCCGCCGGCCTCCGAGACGGGAGCGCGGCGGCGCTGCGTGGCCGGCATGCCCTCGCGGTTCCAGCGCGCCACCAGATCCTCCAGGACTTCCCCGACGTGATCCACGACGCGCTCCCAGAATTTCCCGGCGGCTCGCTCGTCGAACTTGGGGTCGCTGCGCTTCCCGCCGTAATAGAGCAGCGAGCCCGGCAGCGGATACGCGGCCAGGGATTCCCGGTGCTCGAAGGCCAGGGAAGGATCCCACCGCTCCGGAAAGACCTGCGCCGGGGCGATCGCGATCATGGCGGCGGTCTCGTCCGCGCCCGCGTGACCGCCGGGCACCCCGAGCGACTCCTCGACGAACGGACGCATCTCGATCCACCAGTTGAACACCGCGACGAAGACCCCCGTGTCCTCGTGCGCCCGGCGCGTGGCCTCGCGGAGAGCCTCGGTGTTCCCGCCGTGCCCGTTCATCACGATCACGTTCTGGATTCCCTGGTGCGCCAGCGCGGCGATCACGGCGGTCACGTACTCGGTGAACGCGGCCGCCGGCACGTGCGTGCCGCCGGCGAGCGCGCCCAGGTGGGCGGTGACGCCGAAGGGAATGGTGGGCGCGACGAGCGCGTTGAGGCGCTCCGCGATCTGCTCGCTCAGGCGCGCCGGGATCTCGTTGTCGGTGCCGAGGCTCGTGACGCCGTGCGCCTCGAGCGTCCCGACCGGAAGGAGCACGGTGTTCACGCGGCGCGGGACGAGCTCTGCGAACTCCATCCAGTTGATGCGATCGAGACGGCGTTCCCGTGCGGCGCTGCTGGATTTCGACCGTGGCATGCCTGGCTCCTGCGCGTGAGTGCGACGATGACGGGGGGCGCGCCCATTGTACATCGGGGCGGCTTCCGATAGGATGCCCTCCGCTTCGAGCACATCCAGCGTCGGGCAGGAGGCCACGGACCTGACTCCCAGAAACCCCATCGAAGAGCTGAGGCGGCGCCGTCAGGAAGTCCTGCTGGGCGGCGGCAAGGAGCGCATCGAGAAGCTCCATGCCGAGGGAAGGCTGACGGCGCGCGAGCGCATCGACCTCCTCCTGGATCCCGACTCGTTCCAGGAGACCGGGGTCTTCGTGGAGCATCGGCTGAGCGACTTCGGAATGGCGGGTCGCAAGATCCCCGGAGACGGCGTGGTCTCCGGCTACGGCACCGTCGACGGACGTCTGGTGTACGTGTTCGCCCAGGACTTCACGGTGTTCGGCGGCACGCTCAGCGAGCCCAACGCGAAGAAGATCTGCAACGTGATGGACCAGGCGATGGAGAACGGCGCCCCCGTCATCGGCCTGAACGACTCCGGCGGCGCGCGGATCCAGGAAGGGGTCCAATCCCTGGGCGGCTACGCCGAGATCTTCCTCCGGAACACGCTCGCATCGGGCGTCATCCCCCAGATCTCGGCCATCCTCGGCCCCTGCGCGGGAGGCGCGGTCTACTCCCCCGCGATCACCGACTTCGTCCTCATGGTGAAGGGCACGAGCCACATGTTCGTGACCGGCCCGAACGTCATCAAGGAAGTCACCAAGGAGGACGTCTCGTTCGAGGACCTGGGCGGAGCCATGACGCACAACACGAAGAGCGGCGTCGCGCACTTCGCGGTCGAGGACGACGAGGCGTGCCTCGCCGCGATCCGGCGCCTTCTCTCGTTTATCCCCTCGAACAACGTGGACGATCCGCCGCGCGTGACGCCGACCGATTCCCCCGACCGCATGGAGGCGAGGCTGAACGCGATCGTCCCCGCCGAGTCCAACAAGGCGTACGACATGAAGGAGATCGTGCGGCTGGTCGTGGACGACGGCGACTTCTTCGAGGTGCACGAGCACTACGCGCCGAACCTGATCGTCGGGTTCTCGCGCCTGGACGGCCGCCCGGTGGGCGTCGTGGGAAACCAGCCCGCCGCGCTCGCGGGGGTGCTGGACATCAAGTCCTCGACCAAGGGCGCGCGCTTCGTCCGCTTCTGCGACGCCTTCAACATCCCGCTCGTGACCTTCGAGGACGTGCCGGGCTTCCTGCCCGGCACCGAGCAGGAGTGGGGCGGCATCATCCGCCACGGCGCGAAGCTCCTGTATGCTTACTGCGAGGCGACGGTGCCCAAGCTCACGGTCATCGTCCGGAAAGCATACGGGGGCGCGTACGACGTCATGTCCAGCAAGCACATCCGCGGGGATTACAACGTGGCGTGGCCCCAGGCGGAGCTGGCTGTCATGGGGGCCGAGGGCGCGGTGAACATTATCTATCGGAGGGAGATCGAGCAGGCGAAGAACGCTGCCTCGACGCGAGCGAAGTACGTGGCGGAATACAACGAGAAGTTCGCCAACCCCTATGTCGCCGCGGCGCTGGGATACCTGGATGACGTCATCGAGCCCCAGGAGACGCGCCCGCGCCTGATCCGCGCCCTCTCGGCGTTGCGAAACAAGCGCCAGTCGCTCCCGCCCAAGAAGCACGGCTCCATCCCTCTCTGATCGCGAGGAGTTCCGGTTGCGCTCCGTGAAATCGATCCGGAAGGTCCTCGTGGCGAATCGCGGGGAGATCGCGATCCGCGTCTGCCGCACGCTCCGCGAGATGGGGATCGCGTCGGTCGCGATCTTCTCCGAGGCGGACCAGGACGCGTCGCACGTCCTCGCCGCGGACGAGGCGCATCCAGTCGGGCCCGCGCCCGCCGCGCAGAGCTACCTCGACCAGGACCGCGTGCTCGACGCGGCGCGCCGCGCGGGGGCGGACGCGGTCCATCCGGGATACGGGTTCCTCTCCGAGTCGGCCGGGTTCGCGGAACGAGTCCTCGAGGAAGGGCTGGTCTGGATCGGCCCCACGCCCGCGGCCATCCGCTCACTCGGCGACAAGCTGAGCGCGCGCGCCCTCGCGCTGAAAGCCGGCGTTCCGGTCTTGCCGGGCACGGAACAGCCGATGAGCGACCCGTCGGATCTGAAACGCGAAGCGGATCGGATCGGCTTTCCGGTGGCCCTGAAGGCGGCCGCCGGAGGCGGCGGCAAGGGAATGCGCCGGGTGAATGCGGCCGGCGAGTTCGACCAGGCGCTCCGGCTCACGCAGGGAGAAGCGCGAAACGCGTTCGGGGACGACCGCATCTACCTCGAGCGCTGGCTGGAGAAGCCCCGACACATCGAGATCCAGCTCCTGGGCGACAGCAAGGGCCACGTGATCTCGCTCGGGGAGCGGGACTGCTCGATCCAGCGACGGCACCAGAAGCTGGTCGAGGAGAGCCCTTCCCCCGCGCTCGACGAGGAGCGGCGCCGGGCGCTCGGGGAGCTGGCGGTCCGGGTCGCGCGCGAAGGGGGGTACTCGAACGCGGGCACCGCGGAGTTCCTCATGGATCAGGCGGGGACGTTCTACTTCCTGGAGGTGAATTCGCGTCTACAAGTAGAGCACCCCGTCACCGAGATGGTCCTGGGCCTCGACCTGGTGCGCGAGCAGGTGCGCCTGGCCTCGGGCGAATCGCTGGAGCTCCGGCAGGAGGACGTTCGTCCGCGGGGCGCCGCGATCGAGTTCCGGATGTACGCCGAGGACTCCGAGGCCGGCTTCCTGCCGCAGGCGGGCACCATCCGGCGACTCGAGCTGCCCCAGGGACCCGGCGTGCGCTGCGACTTCGGGGTGCGATCCGGAGGATCGGTCCCCATCCACTACGATCCTCTGGTCGGAAAGATCATCGTCTGGGGTGAGACGAGGGACCAGGCGCTGGCCCGGGCCGCGCGGGCCCTCGGGGAATGCGTGATCTCGGGCATCCCGAGCACGCTCCTCTTCCACCGGTGGCTCGTGGACCAGCCCGCGTTCGGCTCGGGGAGCTACGACACCGCCTACCTCTCGAACGAGTTCCGGGGCGTCACCCGCGCCGCCGACGCGCGCGACGAGGAGGACGCCGCCGTGATCGCGGCCCTCTTCGCGGGGACGAGCCCGCGTGGCCCCCGCTTCACGTCCGCCGGGACTTCGTCCGCGAACGGCGCCGACGAGCGCAGCCGGTGGCGGTCCGCCGTGCCCCCGTTCCGGGTCCCTCCGAGATCGCGATGAAGATCCTCCTCTCCAAGGACTCCGAAGATCTGGAAGGCACCGTCGACGCGGAAGGCGCCGGCTGGCGCGTCACGTTGTGCGGGAGGGCCGTTCACGTCGAGGGGGTCGTCGGGGACTGGATGCGCGTGCGCCTCGACGGCCGGCCGGTCGAGGCCTGGGTCACCCGTCAGGGAGACACGCTCACCGTCGAGCGGGACGGGCGCGTGTTCCGCTTCCGCGTCCGCGATCCGCGCGCGCCCAAGCTGGCGCGCCGCCGCTCCCAGGAGGATTCCACGCGCGGCGAGCTGCACGCGCCGATGCCGGGGCTCGTGGTCCAGGTGCTGACCCACGAGGGCGAGACGGTCGAGGCGGGGCACCCGCTCGTGGTCGTGGAGGCGATGAAGATGCAGAACGCGCTGGTCGCGCCGCTCAAGGGGCGGGTGCGCTCGATCCCGGTGACGCCGGGAACCGCGGTCGAGAGCGGTCAGCTCCTGCTCGCGATCACCCCCGAGGAGTCCTGACCTCGTGGCGCGCGCCGACCTGGTCCGTGCGCTCCAGGGGCACGACGACCGACCCGGCGTGCCTCCGTACCTGCGCGGCATCCATCCCCACATGTACCGTTCCCGGCTCTGGACGATGCGGCAGTACGCGGGCTTCGGCGACGCGAAGGCCTCCAATCGACGTTACCACTACCTGCTCTCGCTCGGGCAGACCGGGCTCTCGGTCGCGTTCGACCTCCCCACGCAGATGGGCTACGACGCGGACCACCCGCGCGCGGCGGGCGAGGTGGGACGCTCGGGCGTGGCGATCTCCACGATCGAGGACATGGAGCGGCTGCTCCAGGGCATTCCGCTCGAGCGGGTGAGCCTGTCCATGACGATCAACGCCACCGCCATGATCCTCCTCTCGCTCGTGATCGCGGTCGCGGACCGCCGGGGCACGCCGCGCGGGAAGCTCTCCGGGACGGTCCAGAACGACGTTCTAAAAGAATATATCGCCCGCGGCACGTACATCTATCCCCCGGCGGCCTCGCTTCGGATCGCGACCGACGTGATCGAGTTCTGCGCCGACGAGGTGCCCCAGTGGAATCCGATCTCGGTGAGCGGGTACCACATCCGCGAAGCGGGATCGACGGCGGTGCAGGAAGTGGCGTTCACGCTCGCGAACGCGCTCGAGTACGTGCGCGCGGCCGTGGACCGGGGGCTTCCCGTGGACCGCTTCGCCCCGCGGGTCTCCTTCTTCTTCAACGCGCACAACGACCTCCTGGAAGAGATCGCGAAGTTCCGTGCCGCGAGACGGCTCTGGGCCCGGCTCCTGGAAGAGCGCTTCCATCCCCGGGACCCGAACTCCCTGAAGCTTCGCTTCCACGCGCAGACGGCCGGTTCCACCCTCACCGCCCAGCAGCCGCACAACAACATCGCGCGGGTCGCGATCCAGGCGCTGGGAGCCGTCCTGGGCGGATGCCAGTCGCTCCACACGAATTCCTTCGACGAAGCGCTCTCGCTCCCGAGCGAGGACGCGGCCACGGTGGCGCTCCGCACCCAGCAGATCATCGCCTACGAGAGCGACGTGCCCTTCACCGTGGATCCGGTCGGGGGCGCCGTCGCGATCGAGGAGCTCACCGACCGGATCGAGGCGGAGGCGCGCGGCCTGATCGAGTCGATCGACGCGATGGGGGGCGCCGTGCGGGCGATCGAGTCCGGGCTCCAGACCCGCGCGATCGAGCAGGCGGCCTACGAGCACCAGATGTCCGTGGAGCGGGGGGAGCGCGTGATCGTGGGGGTGAACCGGTTCGCCGACCTGGACGAGGAGGCGGCGCCGGCGTTCCTCATCGATCCCGAGCTGGAGAAGGCGCAGGCGGAGTGCGTGCGGGCGTTCAAGACCGCGCGCGACGGCGCGCAGGCGCGCCACGCCCTCCAGCGCCTGGAAGAGACGGCGCGCCGCGAGATGAATCTCATGCCCCAGGTGATCGACTCGGTCAAGGCGGGGGCGACGCTGGGAGAGATTTCGGATACCCTGCGGCGTGTCTACGGAGGGCACGACCCGAATGCTTGAGGCAGGGTGAACCTCTTTCAGGCGGCGATCCTCGGTGCGGTGGAGGGGCTGACGGAGTTCCTCCCCGTCTCGTCCACGGGGCACCTCATCCTCACCGCCCACGCGATGGGGCTCACCGGCCGGGTCATGGACGACTTCGAGATCGTGATTCAGGCGGGCGCGCTCCTCGCGGTGCTCTGGCTGTACCGCGGCCGGGTGCTCGAGGTGCTCCGGGGCCTCACACGCCCCGGCTCGCCCGGGTGGAACCTCCTGCTCGGGCTCTTCGTCGCGTTCCTGCCGGCCGCGGTCCTCGGCCTCCTGCTCCATCACAAGATCGAGGAGCATCTCTTCGGTCCGATTCCCGTCGCGGCCGCGCTCCTCGTGGGTGGGGTCGTGATGGTGCTCTTCGAGCGTCACAGGCGCGCGCGGGGCCAGAATCCCGCGACCGACGAGGTGGACCGGATCCCGATCCGGGTCGCGTTCCTGATCGGGCTCGCGCAGTGCCTGTCGCTCTGGCCGGGCACCTCCCGCTCCATGGTCACGATCCTGGCCGCCCTTCTCCTGGGCTGCTCCGCCGTGGCGGCCGCGGAGTTCTCGTTCCTACTCGCGCTCCCGACGCTGGGGGCCGCGACCCTCTACGGCTTCCTCAAGAGCCGCGAGGCGCTCCTGGGCGGGTCGGTGGGCGCCCCGGCCATGGTGGTCGGGCTCGCGGTGGCCGCCGTCGTCGCGACGATCGCGATCCGTTCTTTCATCCGATGGATCACGAAGCACGGCCTCGAGCCCTTCGGCTGGTATCGGATCGCGCTCGGCATCCTGATCCTGATCCTCCTCCGAAACGCCGGGGCGCCGTCATGACCGTCGCGAAGGGGGTGACCGGGCTCGCCCACGTCGGGATCGCCGTGCGCGACCTCGAGGGAGCCGTCCGCGTGTGGGCGCGGGCGCTCGGGCTCCGGCACCAGGACACGATCGACTTCGAATCGATGAAGGTGCGGATCGCGTTCCTGCGCGGAGGCTCGGCCGAGCTCGAGCTCCTCACGCCGACCGCCGCCGACTCCCCCGTCGGACGCTTCCTCGAGAAGCGGGGCGAGGGGATCCACCATCTGTCCTTCTTCGTCCCGGACCTCGAGAAGGCGCTCCGG
>Ga0075425_100000397_pt1 | contig 40190 bp, 41 predicted proteins | sample SoiMethybrSBSTD4_FD_75300 | JGI IMG/M metagenome (GOLD analysis project Ga0075425, IMG submission 75300) | Bulk soil microbial communities from a Populus tree surrounding site in Tennessee, USA - Soil MetaG P. TD hybrid SBSTD4 | ecosystem: Environmental > Terrestrial > Soil > Tree plantation... | reverse complement strand
GCGTGCGGGCCGTAGAACTTGTACGACGAGCAGGCGAGGAAATCGCACCGAAGCGCGGCGACGTCGACCAGCTCGTGCGGCGCGAGATGGACCGCATCGACGAAGAGCAAGGCATTCGCGTTCTGCGCGATCGTCCGCGCCCGGGCGAGATCGTTGATCGTGCCAACGGCGTTCGACGCGCCGCCGATCGCGATCAGCTTCGTGCGCGCGCTCACCAGCGACGCGAGGTGGTCGTAGTCGATCTGAAACGTGCCGGTGTCGAACCGCGCCGCGCGCACGACGACGCCGCGGTCGCGTTCGAGCGCGCGCCACGGCGCGACGTTCGCGTGATGATCGAGCTCCGTGACGATGACCTCATCGCCCGCGCTCCACGTGCGGCCGAGGGCGCGCGCGAGGTGGAAGGTGATGGTCGACATGTTGTTGCCGAAAACAATTTCATCGGCGGTGCAGCCCAGGAAATCGGCGGCGCACTGCCGCGCGGCGTAGAGGATGACGTCCGTTTCGATGCTCGACGGATAGGCCCAGTGCGTGTTCGCGTTGTGCTCGTACAGGTACCGGGTCATGGCCTCGCCGGCGGCGCGCGCGACCTGCGTCCCGCCGGGACCATCGAAATACGCGACCGGCCGGCCGTTGTGCATGCGCTGCAGCGCGGGAAAATGCGTGCGGATCTCTTCGGTGCTTGCAATCATCGCGGCGCAGCGTAGCATCCGCGCCGCATGCCGCCGCCGTTCGTCATCGCGATCACCGGAAGCGTCTCCGCCGGCAAGACGACGTTCGCGCGCAGGCTGCAGTCGGACCTCACCGACTCCCGCGTGGAGGTCGTGACCACGGACGGTTTCCTCCATCCGAACCGCATCCTCGAGGAGCGCGGGCTCATGCGCCGCAAGGGTTTTCCGGAGAGCTACGACATGGAGCGGCTCAGGCGATTCGCGTCCGACCTGCGCGCCGGAATCTCACCGCTGCACGTGCCGCTCTACTCGCATCTGCACTACGACGTGATCGGCGAGAAGGTCATCGATGCACCGGACGTCGTCATCATCGAAGGATTGATGTCTTTCGCGATCGAGAGCGATTTCTCGATCTACATCGACGCGCGCGAAGACGACCTCCGCACGTGGTTCATGCGGCGCTTCACGCAGCTGCGCGAGACGGCGTTCCGCGATCCCGAGTCGTTCTTTCATCGCCTGGCGACGATGCCCGAGGCGGAGGCGATGGCGATCGCGCGCGACGCGTGGGAGCAGATCAATCTCGTGAATCTGCGCGAGCACATCCTCCCTCTGCGCGAGAAAGCCACACTCGTGATCGCGAAGGACGCGAATCACGTCATGACTGCGCCGAACAGCTTGCCGATCCCGAACGTCATCGCCGCGGCGATGAGTCCGAAGAGCACCTGACGTCCGCCGGAAAACAGCACCGAACGGCCCGTGAAGAGCGTGATCGCGCCGCCGACGATGAACAGCGCGAGCGTCGCGAACAGGACACTCAGCACCACCGCCTTGAAGCCCGCCGCGAAGATGAACGGAATGACGGGCACGATCGCGCCGGCCGAGAACAGCAGGAACGACGTGATCGCCGCCTCCCACGCCGATCCGCCGAGCTCCTCGGGATTGATGCCCAGCTCCTCGCGCGTCATCGTCTCGACCGCGGTCTCGTGATTGCGCATCACGCTCGCCGCGAACTCGCGCGACTGATCCTCCGGCAGCCCGCGCGCCTGATAGATCAGCGCGAGCTCCTCCTCTTCCTCCTCGGGCATGTTCTCGATCTCTTCGCGCTCGGTCTCGATCTGATGGCGATAGAGCTCGCGCGAGCTCTGCACCGAGAGCCACTCGCCGAGGGCCATCGAACCGGCGCCGGCGAGAAGACCGGCGACGCCGGTGATGAGAATCGTGCGCTCGCTCATCGCCGCGCCGGCGACGCCCATCACCAGACTGAGATTCGACACGAGACCGTCGTTCGCGCCGAGCACCGCGGCGCGCAGCGCATTGCCTCCGGTGGAGCGATGGCGTCCCTCGAGCTGCGCGACTTCGTTGCCCGCGAATCCGCCGCGCATCTGCGTCATCATCGAAATGATTCGCGAGTGCGAGCGCTCGTCGCCGTGGAAATCGCGCGCATCGGACTGCCCCGCGTACTTGTTCGTGTCGACGCGCTCGATCTGCTGCACGGACGGCAGGATCACGCCGGTTCCGAATCGCCGCGCGATCCAGGAGAGCGTGCGCGTCCGCCACGACGGTTTGAACGACGGCAGATGCACGCCCGCATCCTCGAGCTTCTTCCGCCACCGATCGGCGTGTTTGCGCTCGACGTGCGCGAGCCTGCGATACACCTCGGCGAGCCGCTCGTCCTTCTCGGCCGCGGCAAGCGAGTCATACAGCGCCGCGCCGTTCAGCTCATCGACGAGGTTGTCTGTCAAACGGGAGCGTTCGCGATTGGAAAGAGGCATACGCAGATTGTATGGAGTGCGGCGACCGCAGTCGCCGCTTTTGATGCGCGAGCCGCAGCTCGCGCATTCTGAAGACCGGAGCGCGAGCTGCGGCTCGCGCAGTGAAAGCGGCGACTGCGGTCGCCGCACTCCAAAATCACACCCGCGCGAGGGCCAGCATCGTCACGTCGTCCGCGGCGGGGGCGTTGCCGACGAAGGCGCGCACGCTCTCCTCGATCGTTTCGACGAGGCGGCCGGCGGTGGCGGTGTGGAGCGGAGCGACCAGCGTCGTCACGGGATCGATGCCCAGCTGATCCTCGTTCTCGTTCTCCGCCTCGGTCACACCGTCCGTGAACAGGACCATCGAGTCGCCGGGCGCGAGGGTGATGCTCTGATCGCGATACGTCGCGGCTTCGAACAGGCCGACGACCATGTCGGTCGTTGTGAGCTGCTGCACGCCGTCCTTCGAGATCACGAGCGGCGGGACGTGGCCCGCGTTCGCGAAGTCGACGACGCCCGTCGCGGGGTCGAGACGTCCGACCACGAGCGTGACGAACTTCGTCGGCGAGGTCTTCGGCGCGAGTGTGAGGTTGATCTCGCGCACGAGCTCCGCGGGCGACGGATCGGTGCGCATGAAGATGCTGAACGCCGTCGCGAGGCTGGCCATCACGAGCGCGGCGGTGATGCCCTTCCCGCTTACGTCCGCGATGATGAAGTAGATGCGGCCGTCGGGCCGCACGACGACGTCGTAGTAATCGCCGCTCACCGTGCGGCACGGTTTGTTCGTTGCCGCGAAGCCGTAGCCGTCGAGCGACGGCAGCACCGCGGGCAGCAGGCGGCTCTGAATCGTGTAGGCCGTGCGGAGCTCTTCCTCGAGCTTCGCCTTCGCGATGGCCTCATCGCGCAGGCGCGTCGTCTCGAGCTTGACCGCAGCGAAGCGCGCGATCTGGGCGATGAGGCGCACGTCCTCGTGCGTGATCGCGCCGCGCGTCGCGAGAAAGTCGAGGTAGAGAACGCCGGTCACGACGTCGCCGACGATGAGCGGCGCGCAGACGGCAGAGCGAATCTGCTGCGCGACGATCGACTCCGCGCGGGCGAGCTTCTCGTCGACCGCGCCCTCGACGAACGACACGACGTTCCGCTCCTCGATGACCTCGCCGAGGAGCGTCTTGCTGATCAGAAGGTCGTTCGAATCGGATTCATCCTGGCGCCGCAGCCGCACGTTGCTGAAGTTCTTCCCGTCCGCCGCGAGCACCGCGATCGCGACGCGCGACGGACGCATCACGTCCATGACCTTCTCGAGAATGAAGTCGAACAGCTCGGAGAGACTGTGATCCTCGATGAACTCGACGGCGAGGCCGGCCAGCACGCCGGCGCGCGCCGTGTCGTTGAGCGCCTCGCGGATCGGGATGACGATCGACTTCGCGTGCGAGCTGCTGTCGAGCGCGATCAGCTGCGATTGCGACTGCGTATCCTCCGCTTCGAAGACCACTTCGCTGTCGCCGAGGCCGATGCGATCGCCGGGGCGGAGGCGCACCGGTTCGGTGAGCCTCGAGCCGTTGAGCATCGTCCCGTTGACCGAGCCGAGATCGCGCACGAGCCACGCGCCGCTGGAAAAAATGATCTCGGCGTGTTTGCGCGAGAGGTAACGATCGCGGATCGGAACGGTGCAGTCGTTGGCGCGGCCGAGGGAGATCGTCGGGCCGCCGGCGTCGACATGCTGCGGAGCGAGGTTCGGCTGAAAAACCGTGAGACGGATCGGGCGCGGAGCACTGGACATGGATGGCTGCATTGTAAAAGGATGCGCGGGCCAACGATGAAGGATGAAGCCTTTCCGGAGCCGAGCGGAGGTTTCCGGGCCTTTCTGCGGTACCGGCTGGGCGCCATCGTCTGGTCGGCCCTTCTGCTGCTCCTCTCCACCGCGATGATGTCGGCGCACAACACCGGCCGCGGACTCGAGGATCTCCTCCTCCGCCTCCTCGGCCACGAGCCCTCGATCATGACCGTCGCGGTCGCGAACACGATCGTCCGCAAGTTCTCCCACGTCGTGGCCTACGGGATCGAAGGTGCGCTGATGCTGCGCGCGGCGCGCAGCGGGCGGCGCGGACACGAGATGCGCTGGATCGTCGCGGCGCTGCTCTGGACGCTGCTGATCGCGTCGCTCGACGAGTTCAATCAGAGCTTCAGCATCTGGCGATCGGGATCGCCGGAGGACGTCGTACTCGACATGACGGGCGCCGGCCTCGCGGTGATCTACTTCCGGCGGCGCGACTCGGCATGAACGATGCAGAGCCCGCCAGGAGGATGTTCGTCGCCGAGCTGTTTCGCATCCTCTTCGTCGTTGCGGCCATCGCGCTGCTGATCGACGGCATCGCGGTTCCACGCAGCCGCGCGCATCGCTAGAATCACGCGATGCGACATCGCCTCACCGCTCTCACTTTCGTCTCGATTTGCGTCTGCGCGTCCGTGTTTGCGGCGGACGTGCGCGATCAGCTCGTCGGCCGCTGGGTCGGCGACTCGATCTGCACGCCGGTGCGGAAGGCGTGTCACGACGAGAAGGCTTCGTATCGCGTGACGAAAAAAGGCGACGACCCGAAGGTCGTCGCCATGCTGCTCAACAAGATCGTTAACGGCGAGGAAGTGGAGATGGGCGGCGTGCAGGACTTCATCGTCGACGCGGCGAAGCAGACGCTGACCGCCGAGTGGAGGTTCAAGACGAATCACCTCCGCATCGCGTTCCACTGGACGGGTTCGAAGATGACCGGCACGCTGGAAGACGCCGACAGCGGAGCCGTCGTGAGGAACATCACGCTGACGAAGGAGTAGCGCGCTAGGCCATCGCCGGCTGCAACGGTTCGCGCCGTCGCAGCACTCCCGCGGAGATCAGCGCGGCAAGCAGACCGACCGGGAAAGGCTCGATGAACGTGAAGGCGGCGTTGATCAGCGGATTGTCGTATTGCTTCTTGAACTCCGCGAGCTCCTTCCGCTTCGCCTCGAGCGTCTCCGCCGATACGCCCTTCGACTTCATCCGCGCCAGCTCGTGCTCACTCATCTTCGCCCAGAAGTCGGGCATCACGTCGTTGAAGTAGATGACCTCCCACGACACGACGTAGAAGGCGCACGAGATCAGGGCGATGAGGATGCCGACGGCGAACGCGCGGCCGAACGTGACCGTCCCGCCCGCGCTCTCGCGATACGACCGCACTCCGAAGAAAACGAGCGAGAACGCGATCACCATGCCGGTGTAGCCGACGACGACGCCGTTGTCGTAGTCGATGACGCCGGTGTTGCAGGACAGGTAGACGGTCAGGAGCATCAACGCCGAGCAAATCACGCCCGAGATGACTCCGAAGATCAGGACGATGCGTTTCATTTTGGTTCTCCTTGCCGACGCAAATTACGGATCGAAGAGGCGTTCGTCGCCATCCTTTCGGGTGATTTCAAGGGAAATCATCCTTTCGGGTGACGGAGCGCCGGCTTCCAGCCGGCCGTTCCGCCGGCGTCTCGCCGGCATCATCCATCGTCGCCTGGAAGGCGGCGGAACGGCCGGCCGGAGGCCGGCGCTCCAATGCTACGGGATCAGCCCCAGATCTCTCCCCTTCTGCACCGCGGCGGTCCGCCGTCCAACGCCCATTTTCTCGAACAGGCGGGAGGAGTGGGTCTTCACGGTGTTCTCCGAAACGAACAGCCTCTCTCCGATCTCCCGATTGCTCAGCCCCTCGGCGATCAGGACGAGGATCTCATGCTCGCGCTGGGTGAGGCCGACCTCGCGAAGGTTGGCCTCGTCGAGCACGAACTCGCGCACGCGGACTTCCTTCACCACGACGACGTGACGGACCTTCGTCCACTTCAGACCGAACCAGATTCCGACCGCGGTGAAGAGGATCGCGATCAGACCGCCGTAGATCTCGCCGGGATACTCCTGGACGAAGTGCTTGTACTCGATGACCTTCAGAACGGCGATGAGAATCCCGCCGGCGAGGCCGTAGAGGAGGACCTGCTTCCACATGTGCGCGGGCACACGATAGCGGTTCCCGCTCAGCCGAGCAGCTTCGGCGCGAGCGACTGAATCACGACGTCGCCGGCGAGATGACAGAGGATCGCGTATGGCAATCCCCATCGCCACCAGATCCAGCCGAGGAGCGCGCCGCCGATTCCGTTGAGGAGGATCACGCCGATCACGAGCATCGGCGTCGTCTTCGCGACGACGGCCCACGCGGGCAGATGCGCGAGACCGAACAGGAGCGTCGAGATCACGAGCGCGATCACGAACGCGAGCCTCGAGCGATGCGTGAGACGCAGCACGATCCACGCAACGAACGACATCGCGAACAAGCGGGACGCGACCTCCTCGAGAATCGACGACTCGAATCCGAGAGCCCATGGACGCCACGCCGGTTCGTACTGCCGTCCGGCGTAACGCGCACGCAGCAACGGCTCGGCGCGCGCCGCGAGGACGAGGAGCGAGAGCAGAAACGCGCCGAGCACGCTGCCGAGAAGCAGCGAGAGCACCGCGAGTCGCGTGCGCTGGCTCGGCGGACGCGATGGCAGCGTTCGCGTTCGCGACGCGAAGAAGAATCCGCTCGCGACGAGAATCGCGCCGAGGAGTGCGCCGAGAGCGACGCGAAAGGGATCGGGAGGCTGCGGGAGCGCGAGGACGACCGCGACGCAGAAGGCGATCCACGTTGCCACTGAATCGCGAGCTCGCATCCGCAAAGGGTACCGCCGTGGCAGAATCTCGCCGCCATGCGCAAGCACACGATCCTCCTCGCCTTCACGCTCCTCATCGCCATGTCCGCCCTTGCGGCGGAGAAGGAAGTCCTCACGCACGAGACGATGTGGGCCTTCAAACGCGTCGGCGCTCCGTCGCTGAGTCCAGACGGCAGATGGGTGGTCTTCTCCGTGACGAATCCGGCGTACGACGAAAAGGAGCAGACCAGCGATCTCTGGCTCGCGCCATCCGACGGCAGCGCGAAGGCGCGTCAGATCACGTTCACGAAGACCGCGGAAGGCGGCGCGACGTTCTCTCCCGACGGCAAGCGCATCGCGTTCTCCGCGAAGCGCGAAGGCGACGAGCAATCGCAGATCTATCTCCTCGACCTCGGCGGCGGCGAAGCGCAGCGCATCACATCGCTGTCCACCGGCGCGAGCTCGCCTTCGTTCAGCCCCGACGGAAAGACGCTGCTCTTCACGAGCACGGTCTATCCCGGCGCGCTCGACGACGAGGCGAACAAGAAGGCGGCGAAGGAGGAGAAGGACCGCAAGTACAAGGCGCGCATCTTCGACAGCTTCCCCATTCGCAACTGGGATCGCTGGCTCGACGAGAAGCAGACCCACATCTTCGTGCAGGCGGTCGATGCCGAGGCGAAGGCGAAGGATCTGCTCGCGGGAACGAAGCTCGTGGCGTTGCCGGGATTCGCGGGGACGGGCGGCGGCGAGGGACGCGACACGATCAGCGGCGAATGGTCGCCGGACGGACAGTGGATCGTGTTCGCCGCGACGTCGGAGCGCAACACCGCCGCGTACGCGGAGGTTGCGTATGACCTGTATCGCGTGAGCGCGAAGGGCGGGGAGCCTGAATCGATCGCGCATGCGGCCGGCGGCTACGGCGATCCCGCGTTCAGTCCCGACGGCAGGACGCTCTACGCGACGTTCAACGCAAACAACGGCAAGGTCTACAACCTCTCGCGCATCGTGGCGTTCGACTGGCCGTCCATGAAAAACGAGCGGCCGATCACGTCGCCGGATGAGAGCCGGTCGATCGGCAGCTTCTCGATCGCGCCCGACGGTCAGACGATCTACTTCACCGCCGAAGACTCGGGACTCGTGAAGATTTACGCGCTGCCCGCTTCAGGCGGCAGCGAGGCGCGCGTCGCCGTCGATGCAGGATCGGGCGCATACGGCGGATTGAAGATCTCGGAGAAGTCTCCGACGATCGCCGTCGCGACGTGGGGCTCGTCCGTCAATCCGAGCGAAGTCGTTCGCGTCGATCTCGCCGGCAAAAAGCACACGAACCTCACGACGTTCAACGTCGAGAAGGCGGCGCAGATCGACTGGCAGCCGCCACAGCACTTCTGGTTCACGAACAGCAAAGGACAGAAGATCCACAACTTCATCGTCCTTCCGCCGAAGTTCGATCCGTCGAAGAAGTACCCGCTGTTCGTGCTGATGCACGGCGGCGCGGCGAACATGTGGACGGACTCGATCTCGCTGCGCTGGAACTATCACCTGCTCGCGAAGCCGGGCTACGTGATGGTGATGACGAACTATCGCGGCTCGACCGGATTCGGCGAGGCATTCGCGCAGGCGATCCAGGGCGATCCGCTGCGAGGTCCGGCGGAGGACATCCTCGCCGGCGCGGACGAGGCCATCAAACGATTCGCGTTCATCGACGCATCCCGCCAGGTCGCGGGCGGCGCGAGCTACGGTGGCCATCTCGCCAGCGCGATGGAGGCATGGTCGGGAACGCGCTTCAAAGCGCTCGTGAATCACGCGGGGCTGGTCAACCTCGAGTCGCAGTGGGGCACCTCCGACACGATCTACGGCCGCGAGCTGATGAACCTCGGACCGGTGTGGGAGCAGAACGACGTCTGGCGGACGCAGAGCCCCGCGCGTTACGCAAAGGACTTCAAAACGCCGATGATGATCTCGGTCGGCGAACGCGATTTCCGCGTCCCGATGAACAACTCCCTCGAGAACTGGGCGCTGCTGCAGCGGATGAAAGTGCCGAGCCGCCTGATCGTGTGGCCCGAGGAGAATCACTGGATTCTCAACGCGGAAGACTCGCGGCTGTTTTACAAAGAGGTCGCGGCCTGGCTCGCGCGATGGGTGGAGGCGGGGCCGAAGTGATTTAGGAGTGCGGCGGCAGCGCCGCCGCTTTGAGATCGCGAATCCAAAGCGGTGGCTCTCGCCACCGCACTCCTAAACCTCAGGGAATCACGCGCACCGCGAACGCCTGCGTGATCTGACATCCCGCGGCGTCGGTGACGGTCACGAAAATCGTGGTGTCGGCTTCCTCGCGCGGAACGCCGGTCAGACGACCGTCGGAGTGCAGATGCATCCCCGCGGGCAGCGTCCCGCTGTTGAGACTGAACGTGTACGGCTCGGTGCCGCTCACGGCCTCGATGGTGAAGTGCGCCGGTTCGCCGACGAAGAAAGCCGGAAGGCTCTCGGTCAGGAACGTGAGCAGACAATCCGCCTGAGCAGCAGCGACGAGGGCGAGCAGGAGAATGGCAGCCAGGGCAATTCGTTTCATCAATCCTCCTTGAATGAAGGAGAAATGTACGTCCGGAAAGCAGGCGCGGCACTGTTCAATTGTGAACATTGGGGTTGCATATGGAAGTGCGGCGATCGCAGTCGCCGCTTTGCCGTGCGGCAGCCGCAGCTGCCGCGACTGCGGTCGCGGCAAGGCAAAGCGGCGATTGCGATCGCCGCACTCCAAAAACCTCGCGAGCACGCGTTCGTACCTCCTCTTGTGAGACGTTCATCATTCGCACTGATCCTGATCCTGATCCTCGCGAGTTGCGCCGCACCGCCGCGCAAGGTCGTCGATGACGGCGTGTTCCGTGCGGTGATCCTCGGCGACTCCGTCGCACACGGCGCAGGCGACGAGAGCGGTCGCGCGATTGCGGGTCGCGTCGATGACGAGCTCGCGCGGCTCCACATTCGCAGCGCTCCGACGATCAACCTCGGCGTCGACGGCGCGCGGACGAGCGTCGTTCGCCGTTTGCTCGAAAAAGCGAATGCGAAGAGCGCGCTGCGCAGCGCGGATGTCGTGATTCTCTCGATCGGCGGCAACGATCTCTACGGCGACTCGATCGCGCGACTGCTCGCGGGACTCTGGCCCGGACATCAGCGAGCGCGCGTTCTCATTCGCGTCGCCCGCGTCGTCTCCGACATCCAGCACATCAATGCCAACGCGCACATCTACGTGATCGGTTTGTACAACCCATACCGCCACTCGTCGCTCGCGGCGTTCCTCGATCGTCAGGTGAATCTGTGGGACGCCGGGCTCATCACCCGATTCGCGTCGATGCGCCGTGTGACGGTCATCCGCGTCTGCGACCTCCTCGACCGCGACGACCGGATCAGCACGCTCGATCGTTTCCATCCGGGAACAAATGGTTACGCCGCGATTGCGGCGAGAATCGCCGCCGCGTTCTGACGTTACACTCCGCGCCATGAAACTGAAGCCACTCGTGCTCGCGGTCCTGCTCGCGGCGCCCCTCGCCGCGCGCGCGGACATCCCCTTCATCGAAGATGATTTCGCGAAGGCCACGGCCCGGGCGAAGGCGAAGAACGTTCCGATCTTCGTCGAAGCCTGGGCTCCGTGGTGACACACCTGCCGCTCGATGAAAGCCTTCGTCTTCACGGACAAGGGCCTCGAGCGATACGCCGGACGGTTCGTCTGGCTCAGCATCAACACTGAAGCCGCCGAGAACGCGGCATTCCTCAAGCGCTATCCGATTCCGGCGCTGCCGACGATGCTCGTCATCGATCCGAAGAAGGACGCCGTGACGATGCGCTTCGTCGGAGGCGCGACCGTGCCGCAGCTCTCGAAGATGCTCGACGGCGTGACCGCGAAGACGCAGTCGCCCGCCGACGAGCTCCTCTCGAAAGGCGATGCCCTCGCGAGCGACGGCAAAAACGAGGAAGCGCTTCCGCTGTACGAGCAGGCGCTGGCGAAGGCGCCGAAAGGCTGGCGCAACTTCGGACGCGCGGCCGAGGCGCTGGTGGTGACGTCGTCGCTGGCGGGAAAGAGCGAGGCGTGCGCGGATCGCGCGGCCGAGCTCTATCCGCAGCTGAAGGGAACGCCGTCCGGTGCGAACGTCGCCGCGACGGGACTCTCCTGCGCGGCGGGCCTCGATGAGAAGCTCACGAAACGCGCCGATCTTCTGAAGACGCTCGAGGCGGCGACGAAGGAAGCATTCGCCGATCCGAACCTGAAGATCGCCGCGGACGATCGCTCCGGCATGTACATGTCGCTGCTCGACGCGCGCGAGGCGGCCAGGGATCAGGAAGGCGTGGAGGATCTGACCGAACAGTGGTCGGAGTTCCTCGACGCGGAAGCGGCGAAGGCGAAGTCGCCGACGCAGCGCACCGTCTTCGACTCCCACCGCCTCACCGCCTACCTCAACCTCGGCGCGCCGGAGAAGGCGATTCCGATGCTCGAGCAGTCGGAAAAGGATTTCCCGAACGACTACAACCCGCCGGCGCGACTCGCGGTCGCGTACAAGGCCATGAAGCAGTACGACAAAGCCCTCGCCGCGTCGGACCGCGCGATGAAGCACGTCTACGGCCCGCGCAAGCTGATCGTGATGAGCACACGCGCGGACATCTACGAGGCGATGGGCGACAAGGCCGCGGCGAAGAAAATCGTCGAGGAGATGATCGCGTACGCGAAGGCGCTGCCCGAGAGTCAGCGCAGCGAGCGGCGCATCGCGAGCCTCGAGAAGAAACTGGCGACGATGCAATAGATGGCGATCGCGATCACGGTGAAAACCGTGATCGCGCGCCCGATCGCGAAGCTCCTCGGCCAGTACGCGAGCCGCACGTGATGCCTCCCCTGCGGCACGAACACTGACACGAACGCGAAGTTCGCGATCTGCGTTTCGACGCGGCGGCGATCGATGTACGCGCGCCATCCCTTCCATGCGGGGATCGACGTGACGACCCATCCGTCGCCGCTCATGTCGGCGTCGAAGTCGTAGCCGAGCTTGCGCCAGTGAATGTTCGCGATCGCTCCGGGGCCGTTCGCCCGCTCTTCGCGTTTGAGATCGGTGCGAATCCACGCGCGCTCGCGAAAGTCCGTTTCCTTCTCCATCTCGTTCATGGTGTCGGGCTCGTTCACGCCGACGCGGACGTGATTCGGAACGAACGCGCGATCGATGACCTGCGCGTTCTCGAGCAGTACCGATCCGCGCTGCCGCGCAACCTCGGTCCATCCGTCGCGCGGCGGCTCGCGATCCCACGTAATCGCGAAGCGGACGTTGAGGAAATCGAGAAACGGCCTCTCGAGATCGTCGACGCGGTTGAACCAGACCGGCTGATGCGTGGCGAACAAACGGTACGTGTCGACGTACGGCTGAAACGTCATCGCCTCGTAGCCGCGGATGTCTTCGAGCTCGTAGAGCGCGCTCGTGCCGGGCACGAAGGAGAGGCCGTGGCCGGTGATGCGGAACGGCTCGCGCACGTGTTTCGCCGGCTCGAGGATCGGGATCGGCGGATAGGCAACGCTCGCGTCGAACGTGTGATACAGGCCGCCGTCGGACGCGACGCGCTGCAGAAGGATGAGTGCGACGAACACGATCGCGCGCGGCTTCCAAAGGACGAGCAGCGTTGCGAGCGCGAGACATCCGATCTCCGCCGCGACTTTGTAGTCGCCCCATCCCGGATCGTTCGGCGAAAGCAGCGGCGTGCGGATGATCCAGAGATTGCCGATGGTGATCGCGATGAGCACGACCGCGAAGACGATCGCGCTCCTTCGTGTGAGTTGCTGCGCGCCGAGCGCAGCGAGGATCGAGAGCGCGAACGCGGCACCGAACGAGAAGCGTTCGTTCAGCGCGACGTCGAAGAGCGGCAGCTTCTGCAGCGCGACGGCGAGCGGCTTCCACTCCGCATGCGCGAGCAGGCAGAACACGGCCATGCCCGCGAAGAACCATGTGGGACCGACACTCCTGTCGGTCCGGACAGACACGATTGTCTGTCCCACAGCGAAGATCGCCAGCGCGAGGATGATGCTGCCGACCGCGGCGCTGTCGGGCGGGAGGTGGCGCGGGGGATCGAGGAACCAGCCGCGCGCGTGTGCGAATGGAAAAACATCGGTACCGAGTCGCGCGAGCACTTCCTTTCCGTCGACGCCGCGATCCTGCTTCGCGAAGATCTCCGTCCGATACGCGTGCTCCATCGTCTGCGGCGCGGCCTCGAGAATCGGGAGGATGTAGATCGCGCAGAGCAGCAGCGCGAGGATGCCGCCGATCAATGCCTTCCCGATCGTGCGCGCGCGAAAACCACGCATCTCGAAGATCGCGTATGCCGCGCCGAGGAAAACGATGTGGAGGGCGGTCTCGGGATGGCCGGAGAGGAGCAGCAGTGTGAGCGAGGTCGTGAGCAGCGGAATCGACTCGCGTTTGACCGCGAGCAGCACGAACGGCAGCCAGACCCATGACGCGCCGAGGGGCCAGAGGATGAAGAGTGCGATGCAGGTCGAGAACGAGAAGCCGGCTGATGCGACGAGCGCCGCGCTTTCGCGGCATCCGAGCTCGCGCGCGAAAAGGAACGCGCCGAGAATCGCGAGAAAGTGCGTGATCGCGGCGGAAAACGTGAGGCTGTGCGCGACGGGCAGCAGACAGGCGAGCAGCGTGAACGGACTGTACGCGGCGGGCTGTCCGGCCGCGGCGAGGATGTCGCCGGAGAGGATGAACGGATTCCAGAGCGGCCACTCGCCCTGCTGCAGCGACCACTGCACCGCCTTCCGCCACGGAATCATCTGGCAGTAGACGTCGGAGAGAAATCCGTTGTGCAGCCGGAAGATGCCGGCCTGCTGCTTCATCCAGTTCAGCGGCGGCGCGAGGTACGGCAGATCGACCGGTCCGTACACGCGATTCGTCAGCAGCGCGTAGCCGACGAAGGCGAACGGCATCGCGAAGATGGCGATCGCCGCGCCGCGTGAGATCGGCGTGATGAAGCGATGCGTGAGCATCAGCAGCGCGGCGGCGGTGATCGCGTAAAGCAGCAGCGTCATTTGCCGACGGACCGCCGGCGCGTTGCGGTTACCTTCACCGAGGCGCTGTTCACCGAGCCGCACGCGTTCTCGATGCGAACCCAGTACTCGCCGGTCGTGTCCGCGACGATCGACGGCCCGCTGCCGCCGACCGGTTTCGTGAAATCGAACACCGGGCCCTGATACCAGCGATAGCGCAGTCCGGTGCCGGTCGCGCTCACGGTCACGAACGTGAACTCGCCCGTGGTCACGTGCGGCTGCACGGTGATCGCGGGCGCGCGGCACGTCGGTTCGAGCGTGAACGCCGCGGCGATGCTGTCCGCCGCGCCGCAGAGATTCGTCGCGCGCAGCCAGAACGACGCGGGCGCGAAGAGCGATTCGGTTTGAAACGACTCCGTCGCCGCATTCGCGACCGGCGATGACGTGTCGCCGGAATTGCCGCGATACCACTGCAGCGTGACCGGCTCGCTGCCCATGACGTCCGCGTAGAGCGTGACCGACTCGCCGATGACGGCCTGACCACCGGCCGGTTGCACGCGCACGCGCGGCGCATCGCACGGCGTCACTTCGATCGTGATGGCGGGACTGTCCGCAGTCGCGCCGCACGTGTTCGTCGCGCGGAGAAAGTAAGTCGTCGTTTTCTGCGGCGTCACGGTGATCGACTCGCCGGTCGCGCCGGTGATCGACGACGTTCCCGCGAACCATTGATAGCCGATCGTGCCACCGGTCGCGTGCGCGATGAGGGTCACGGTGGTTCCCTGCAGAACCGTCGATCCGCTCGATGACGACGTGAAGACGACGGCCGGGCAGCCGGCGATCGTGATCGTCGCGGTGTCGCTGTCCGCCGGCGTACTGCAGTTGTTCGACACGCGTGCCCAGTAGCTCGTCGTGACGAGCGGCGTCACGGTGATCGACGCCTGACGTCCATCGCTGAGCGGGAATCGCGTGTCGCCGCGCGCGCCGAGGTACCACTGGAAGGAGAGCGGCGGATCTCCGTTCGCGGAGACGGAGAGCGTCACCGGCTGCGAAACCGCGAGATCGATCGAATGCGGTTGCGCGGCAATCGATGGAGCCGTGCACGACGGACCGTTCGTGCCGTACACCGCGGCCGCGGCGTCGCGATCCCACGTTTGCAGCGCCGCGCCGGTGCGGTCGTTGTTGAAGTCGACGCTGGAGTACATTAGCGCGAAGTTGTCCGACGTTCCGCCGGCGGGCGGCTCGTCGGAGTGGCGAAATCCGAGCGTGTGTCCGATCTCGTGTGCGAGGACGTGCTGAAAACCGTTGCCGGTGAGACCGGGCCCGCTGATGCCGTTCTGCACGACGACGTCGGCCTCGCGGATCGTGTAGAAGCGCTCGTTGCCGAACGTGTGCGATCCGGCCTGCGTTGCGTTGAACCACGGACCGCCGATCGCGAGCGTGTCGCCGTTCGTGCCGGTGAATGCGCCGGGGATTTCGTTGGATGGATCGTTGAACTGAATCGAGTTGACGCCGTCCGAGCTCGCGAACGCGCTCGTGCGCGTCGTCGTGCCGGCGTACTGGTAGGCGATGTTCGACGCGCTGTCGTCGGTCCACACCTGAAGGCCGCGCTGCGCCGCGGTGAGGCCGCCGTTCGACGCGCCGGGCTGCGATCCATTGCTGCGGAACTCGACCGCCGTTGGAAAACGATCCCATCGAATGCCGAGCGTTCCCGCGGAGCCGGCCTGCTGGATCAGGTACGTGCCCGCCGCGACCGTATCGGCGCGAACGCGAGCGCGCGGCGCGGGATCGGTCACGATGTAATCAATGGATGGATCGCCGCCGCGCACGACGTCGCGAACGTAGCGGAGAAACGGTTCCGCGAGCCGCTGCGGCTCGTGATGCGGCCTGCCGTCGAGATCGAATCCGAACAGCTCCTCTTCGTCGCGCAGCAGCAGCTCGCGTCCGCGCGCATCGCGCGTGAAGCGAAAAACGCCGGCGACGAAATCCTTCGCGGTCCATTCGCCGCGATCGTTGCGAATCAAAAGGAGCAGCACGCGCTCGCCGTCGGCGAAACGCGGACTTCCAGGAATCGCGAGACCGACGTCACCGATCACGCCGCCAAGCTCGACGAGCTCGAACGTCGCGCCGTTCGACAGTCCCTCGATGCCTTCCTCCACGCGCATCGTCGTGACCGTTTCGATCGCGCCGGTCGACGACCATCGCGTGTGCGACGACTCCGCCGTCGCGACGACGACCGCGCTCGCGCCGCGGATGGTTGCGTTGTCGGGCGCTAAGAGGAATGTCGCCGCGCGCATGCTGGTGGCGAAGAACAGGAGCAGCGCGATCGGCATGAGGCATGAGGCATGAGGCATGAGGGCCGCGCTGCGCGCGGATCGCGATCGACTCATACCCCATGCCTCATGCCTCATGCCTTTTCGCATACTTGAATATCGTGTAGACGATCCACCACCCCGCCTTGATGACGCCGGTCACGGTTCCGCTGATCTTCGACTTTCCCACTCTCTTTCGATACCGCACCGCCACCTCGGTCACGCGCGCGTTCAGTTGCAGCGCGCGCACCTGCATTTCGACGGTCCAGCCGTAGCGGCGGTCGCGCATGGCGATGCGATCGAGGAGCTCGCGCCGGATGGCGCGGAACGGACCGAGGTCGGTGTAGCGATGGCCGTAGATGCGGGCGATGAGGGCCGTGGCGAGCCAGTTGCCGAACCGCTGCTGCGGCGTGAGCGCGCCGCGCTCGACGTGCACGCGCGATCCGATGACGAGGTCGGCGCGTCCGGCGCGGATCGGCTCGAGGAGCATCGCGATCTCCGCCGGATCGTCGGAGCCGTCCGCGTCCATGAAAACGACGAGATCGATGTCGTTCGCCAGTCGTTCGAGAGCACCGGCGCAGGCGGCGCCGTAGCCGCGCTCGTCGACGCGAACGACTTCGGCGCCGCGCGCGCGGGCAACCGCCGCGGTGGCGTCGCGGCTGCCGTTGTCGCCGACGATCACGTCACGGATCAGGGTCCGGTCGACGGCGTCGAGCAGCGGACCGATGGCGTGTTCTTCGTCGAGAGCGGGGATGACCAGGGCGACCGGCACGCGCGCATTTTCATCCCAAAAACAAATCGAGCCGCCTTGTGGGCGGCCCGATTTAGAAAAGGTCCGGCGTTGGACGCCGCTGGCACGGCCTATGGCAGCATCGAGGTCAGCCGAGGGAGATCGAGAGAGAGAGATTCGCAGGCCCCGCGACTTCGCTGTGTGTCAGATCCATGTTCCCGCATTGGAGAGCTTGCCACCCTTCACCGAACCTTTCGGTGCATCATACTGCCTTCCGGCAAGCAAGTCCACACTTCCTTCATTACAGACTCGGATAGATTCCGTTGTTACCGACGGACGAGCTTCCGTGCGAAATAGATGGCTCCGCCAACGGCTATCACCACCGTCACGATCGTGATCGCCTTCGTCCCGGCCGGGTAGTACCTCGGCATGCGGACCATGTTCACCGTCAGCACGCCGCCGACGATGATGAAAAGCGCGACGCGGACCGCGTAGACGATCGGATGCGGACTCTTGCGGAAGCTGTCGCTCCAGAGGATCCAGAGCATCACCGTCATCGCGGCAAGGGCCATCCCGCTCGGACTGATCATCGGAGGTCGTCGTACTCGGCGGGAACGTGGCCGAACACGACCTTCTTCTTGCCGAGGATCAGCGGACGGCGAATGAGCTTGGGCTCGCTGAGCATCAGCTCGATGGCGCGGCTCTTCGTCAGCTTGGAGGCGTCGAGGCCGAGGGCTTTGAACGCGGGACTGCGCGTCGAGAGGACGGACTCGAGGCCGTGCTCGTCGATGAGCTGCGCGAGGAGCTCATGGCTCGGGCGTTCTTTGGCGAGATTGTGTTTCACGAGCTCGAATCCGCGACCTTCCAGGTCGCTCACTGCCTTGCGGCAGCTCGTTCAGGTCGGCTTGAGCCAGACCTCCAGCTGTTTCGTCATTTCTTCCTCACCCACCATGCGTCGGCGCCGGCGGCGGTGGCCGCGGGCGGCGGCATGGTCGCGTATTTCGGAGCGAGCTCGTCGAGCATGCACTGGACCTCGGGCGTGCAGCTGCCGCCGCACTGGCCGGTCGTGGCGGTGGTGCGGTTCGCGATCTCGCTGAGCGTGTGGGCGCCTTCGCGGATCGCGCGCTCGATCGTCCTGTATTTAATGTTGTTGCAGCGGCAGACGGTCTTCAGGCCGCGGATCGCCGGATGCAACGGCTGGTTCTGATCTTCCATGCAGTCGGCCGAGGCTAACACACCGCTCCGGCAACTACTTCCGAGTGAGGGAGGCGGCGACGGAGCGGCCAGGGCGGCCGTACTTCGGGTGGGGGCGGAGGGCGGAGGAGGAGGCCGCGGCGGGCGGGAGCTGGAGCTTCGGAAGTTTGCGGGAGAGCGAGAAGGCGCTGCTCGCGGTCCGGGGCTTGCCGATGCGCGGCACTCGCATTGCGCCATCGTACACGCATTGCGTAGAATGCGCGGCCTTCGGAATTCTGTTCTGATCCGAGCGTTGAACGAGCGTCATCGAGTGGGGCTGTAGCTCAATTGGGAGAGCGCCTGAATGGCATTCAGGAGGTCGTCGGTTCGATCCCGATCAGCTCCACCAACTCGCGAAAATCGAACTGAACGGCGGCTAAAAGCCGCCGTTTTTTGTTTGGGCGGGGCTGATTGTGGCGCGAGCTGAGCGCCGTTGCTCCGGCCGTACAACGATGGTAATCACGCCGGATATGCTTCCGTTCAACGACGAGGACCCATCATGAGCAAGTCATCCTCGATGTCCGCGTATGAGATCCGACTGGAGGGTTGGAAAGCGCGACGGAGCGTCTCGGGCCCGCCGGCGCGATGCGATTCATGATGCAGTACGACCCCGGTCATGGCGACTACACGCAGGAACGGCAGGAGATCTTCGCGGATCTCGACATCGAAGAACTGCTCGTTTCGGTCAGACGTCAGGAAAACAAACTCGTCGAGTGAGAGATGCGCACGCGCACGACGATCCGACTCGATGCTCGATTGCTGGCCGAAGCGAAGAAAACCGCGGCCTCAAGCGGCAGAACACTGACCGCAGTGATCGAGGACGCATTGCGCGAGTGGCTCCTCCGTCGTCGCGGACAGCGAACGACGGTCATCGCGACGTTACCGACCTTTCGCGGTCATGGAGTGCTGCCTGGCGTCGACCTCGACAACAGTGCAGGGCTTCTCGCGCTGATGGAAGAAGACCGCGACTAATCCGTTTCGCGCAGCTTCGACGGATCTGGAATCAGGAAGCCGTCCTTCTCGGTCAGAAGGACGGCTTCTTTCTGCCATCGGCTCATGAGGCGAATCGCGGTCTCGAGCGTCGTGCCGATGAGATCCGCGATCTCCTGCCGCGACAACGTGAGCGGCACGCGCGTGCCGTTCGGCGTCGTCAGTCCGACGCGATCCGCCAGCGTCAGAAAGAGGCGCGCCGCGCGCTGCTCGGCCGATCCCGTGAGATCGGCCATCCGCTTGTTGACCATCATCAGACGGTACGTGAGACCGGCCAGCACGTGGCGCATCATGCGCGGCCGGTTCTCGAGCAGCGCGAAGAACTCGCGCTCGGGAATCGACAGGATGCCCGACGGCTCGAGCGTGATCGCGCTCGCGGGAAACGGACGGTTCTCGAACACGGCGACCGCGCCGACGGGCTCACCGGGGCCGAGGATTTCGAGGATGATGTCGCGACCGCCGGCGGCCTTGACGATCTTCACGCGGCCGATGTGCACGAAATGGATGCGATCGGCGGGCTCGCCTTCCCGAAAGATGACGTCGCCCTTGTCGTACCCGCGCATGCGGCACAGCGGCGCCAACTCCTCCCGGTCCTCGGCACTCAGCGCGGCGAGCATCGGAATCGCATCGAACGGAATCGGGGCTTCGATCGGCATCGGGGGTCAGGCCTTCACTTTTCACTTTCTCCACGCGGAGTAGCGGCAATCGCCTGCTCCGGGAAACAAGTGCCTTCTTATCATCACCTCGCCCTGCGAATCCTCGCGAAAACCACCACCGCGTGTGGAGAAAGTGAAAAGTGAAGGTCTGACCCCGCACGCCATATGACGGATGTCATGGCCTCGACCTCGCCTGCCGCCCAGACTGTGCGCATGAACATCAACATTGAAACGAAGACCATCGGTGAGCTCGCGCTCGAGGCTCCGTACGCGATCGCGGTCATGGAGAAGTGGCAGATCGATTACTGCTGCCGAGGCCATCAGTCGGTGGCGGAGGCGTGCAAAAACGCGGGAGTGATGCCGGAGGAACTGCTGACGGCGATCGGCGATCCGCTCACGCGCGACGACTCGGACTGGCAGGCGAAGTCGCTGACCGAGCTGCAGAACTACCTCTACTCGGTGCATCACACCTACACGCGGCAGGCGATCGAAACGATCTCGCTGCTGAGCGACAAGGTGGCGAATCGCCACGGCGGCAATCATCCGGAAGTGCTCGCCGTGCAACGGCTCTTCACCGAGCTCGCCGATGAGCTGACGCCGCACCTCATGAAAGAGGAGCAGATTCTTTTTCCGTACGTGGAGGAGCTCGAAGCCGCGTCGGACAGCGATCCGCGCCCGTCGTCGTGCTTCGGCACGATCGCGAATCCGATTCGGGTGATGCTGATGGAGCACGAGACCGCCGGCGACAAGCTCGTGCAGCTGCGCGGCGCGACGAGCGGCTACGTGCTGCCGCAGGACGCGTGTCTCAGCTTCCGCGCGCTGTACGAACGGCTCGCCGATCTCGAGAAGGATCTGCACCAGCACATCCACCTCGAGAACAATCTGCTGTTCCCGCGCGCGCTGCGCCTCGAGGCGTATCGCCCGTAGAATCCGCGCCTCGAATGGTGCGCATCATCGCGATCAGCGGAAGCCTGCGGCAGCGCTCGTCGAATTCGGCGCTGCTGCGAGCTTTCGCGCGCGTTTGTCGCGATGTGGTTCTGGATGTTGTTTTGTACGAGGGGCTCGGCGGTCTTCCCCACTTCAATCCCGATCTCGACGAGGAAGGGGCGGAGGTTCCTCCGCCCGTTCGCGAGCTGCGCGATCTGCTGATCGGCGCCGATGCAATCGTGATCTCGTCGCCCGAGTACGCGCACGGCGTGCCGGGCTCGCTCAAGAACATGCTCGACTGGCTCGTGTCGGTTGGTGAGCTCGTTGACAAGCCGGTCGCGCTGCTGAACGCCTCACCGCAGGGCGGCGACTACGCTCAAAACGCGCTCCTCGAAACGCTGCGCACGATGAACTGGCGCGTGCTGGAAAGCGCGTCGCGCGTAAAGCCGTTCGTGCGGCGGAAGATCGTCGATGAGGTGAGCGACGACGAGACGCTCGAGGTGTTGCGTCAGGTTGTGGACGAGCTCACGGCACGCATTTCAGAGCGATGAAGTTGATCTTGTGCGGCGCGTCAGTATTGGAACCGATCAACACCGAATTTGAGGTGCGGGAGACGATCGGCCCCCTGCAGCATCGACGACTGTCCGCGCCCGATCCCGAAATCGGATGGCACCGCCGAGAACACGAGTCCGCGTCCCTGCGTGTCGCGCTCGAGCGGCGAGTGCTGATAGAGCCGCGCGGACGCGAGCAGTTCGCCATTGCTGCGAATGCGAATCGCGCCCATTGTTCCCACCACGCCGAACACAGTCGCCGCCACGTTTTCGTAGACCTTCGTCGCGCCGGCGCCAATGGAGTCATTGAAGGTGACCGGTGTGCTGTTGTTTTGACCGGCCTTCAGGAACTGCAATTCGTAATCGATGCGCTGCGACGTCGCGTTCGTGATCCAAAGCGACGTGTAGAACGATGCGCCACCCACGCCTTCCACACGCCCAGCGGCAGGGATGATCAGCTCTTTGGATGGAAACGAAGCGCCGGCGATGGTTGCGGCGGCGAAAAGAGCGAGAGCGATCGCAATGTGGCGAGACATGCAGAGCATCGTCTCATAGCCCACCGCTCCCAATCACATCCCGATAAACGAGCGCGCTTCGCTTCAATGTCCGCTTCTGCGTCGCGAAGTCGACGTGCACGATGCCGAAGCGTTTCGTGAAGCCGTGGCTCCACTCGAGATTGTCGAGCAGCGACCAGGCGAAGTAGCCGCGCACGTTCGCGCCCTGCTCCATCGCCACCGACATCGCGCGGAGATGCTCGCGCAGGTAAAACACGCGCAGCGGGTCCTCGACAGGATCCGAAACAGCGACCGGCGGGTCATAAAACGCCGATCCGTTTTCGGTGACGTAGACCGGCGTGTCGCCGTAACGCTCGCGAAACCAGAGCAGCACTTTCGTGAAGGCGTCAGGGAAGACTTCCCAGTCCGTCGTCGTCACGAGGGCGTTCGGCGGACGCACGCGCGTCGCGCGCTCGACGATCGTCTTCGGCTCGTTTTTCATCACGCCGCGCAGGTAGTAGTTGATGCCGATGAAGTCGACCTTCGCGGTGATGTCGTCGAAGTCAGACGCCGGAAACGACGGCCACGCCTCGCGCCACATGTCCGAGAACTCTTCCGGATACGCGCCGCGAAACACCGGATCGAGATAGTGGCGGTTCATGTACGCATCGGCGCGCCGCGTCGCGGCGAGATCTTCTTCCGATTCCGACGCCGAGTACTTCGGCTCGAGATTCACGACCAGACCGATCGCGTGCTTCCCGCTCGCGCGATACGCCTGCACCGCGCGGCCGTGCGAGCGCAGGAGGTTGTGCGTGACGATCGGCGCCTCGAACAGATTGCTGTGTCCCGGCGCGAGCGCGCCGTGCAGGTAGCCGCCGTCCATCACCACCCACGGCTCGTTCAGCGTCGCCCACCATTCGACGCGATCGTCGAGCGCGCGAAACATCACCTCCGCGTACTCCGCGAACCACTCCGCACAGTCGCGATTCAGCCAGCCGCCGCGATCGTCCAGCGCCGCGGGCAGGTCCCAGTGGTACAGCGTCGCCATCGGACGAATGCCCGACTCGCGCAGCGCATCGGCGAGGCTTCGATAAAAATCGAGACCCTTCTGATTCACGCGACCGGTGCCGTCAGGCAGCACGCGAGACCACGAAACGCTGAAGCGATACGCGTTCAGACCGATCTCGCGCATCAGCGCGACGTCATCGCGATAGCGATGATAGTGATCGCACGCGACGTCGCCCGTGTCGCCGTTGGTCATCTTTCCGGGCGTGTGCGCGAAGCGCTGCCAGATGCTCGGGCCGGCACCGTCTTCGAGCGGCGCGCCCTCGATCTGGTAGGCCGACGTCGCCGCGCCCCAGACGAAATCGGATGGAAATCGCGTTGACAGATTCGCCATCGGTGGCGTAGCGTACCGCAAAATGTAACCGGTTACATCATGCCAGCCAGACGGACGGATTCACGAACCCGATCCCGCAAAGGCGCGGCCACGGCGACGATTCGCGACGTCGCCGCGCGGGCCGGGGTCTCTGTGGCCACCGTCTCCCGCGTTCTGAACGGCAAGAACATCGTCCGCGACGAAACGAGCGCGCAGGTCGTCGAGGCCGCCCAGGCGCTTCGCTACGTTCCCAACGTCGCCGCCCGTGCGCTGAGCATCCGCCGTTCGCACACCATCGGCATCGTTCTCCCCGAAGTGCACGGCGAGTTTTTCTCCGAAGTGATCCGCGGCATCGACGTCGCCGCGCGCCGCAACGGCTATCACATCCTCGTTTCCGGATCGCACAGCGACGCGCGCGAGATGATGGACGTCATCAACGCGATGCGCGGCCGCGTCGACGGTCTGGTCGTCATGGCGCCCGACGTCGACGTCGAAACACTGCGTGACGACGTGCCGCTCGTGCTCCTCAACTCCCTCGACGGCGCGCACGACGCGATCACCATCGACAACTTCGGCGGCGCGCGCGAAATGATGCGTCACCTCACCGCGCAGGGACACACGCGCATCGCGTTCATCACCGGCCCCGCGCAGAACGCCGACGCGCGCGAGCGCCTGCGCGGCTACCGCCAGGCGATGCGCGGCCTCGACGCGGAGCCGATCGAAATCCAGGGCGACTTCACTGAGGCTTCGGGATCGACCGCGGCGCAGGCGATCGCGGCGATGAAGCCGCGTCCGACCGCAATCTTCGCGGCGAACGACTCGATGGCCATCGGCGCGCTCGCCGCGCTCGCCGACGCCGGCCTGAGCGTCCCCCGCGACATCAGCGTCGCCGGTTTCGACGACATCCCGATCGCGCGCTATGTCACCCCGCAGCTCACCACGATCGGCGTCGACCTCAGCGAGCTCGGACGGCGTTCGCTCGCAGTTCTCCTCGATCGCATCGGTCAGTCGTCGCACCAGCCGCGTCGCGAGCGCATCGCGACGGCGCTGGTGGCGCGCAAATCGACCAGTTCTCTCGAAAAACAACACAGGAGCCGGACAAAAGGAGAAGAGCCATGAGACGGATTTCGATTTTGCTGTTGCTCGTGATGTGCATCGCGACGATGGCGTTCGCCGAGGCGACGACGTCGACGATTCGCGGAACGGTGAAGGATCAGAACGGCACGGCCCTCGGCGGCGCCGAAGTGAGCGCGGTCGGCACGTCGACGGGCTTCGTGCGCAGCGTGACCGCGTCGCCCGACGGCTCGTTCACGCTCGCGGGCATCACGCCGGGCGAGATCAATCTCGTCGTCTCGGCGCAGGGCTTCCAGCCGCTCTCGCAGACGTTCCGCATCCTTCTCGGCCAGAGCCTCGATCTCGAGCTCGTGCTCTCGCCAACCGCGGTCGTGACCGAAGAGATGACCGTCGTCGGCGATCAGTTCGTCGAGACGAAGACCGCGGAAGCGGCGACGAACGTCACGCCGCTGCAAATGGAGTCGCTGCCGCAGAACGAGCGCAACTTCCTCAATTTCGCCGCGCTTGCGCCGGGAATCCGCGTCTCGCAGGATCCGCAGCGCAAGACCATCGCCGGCGATGCGCAGCCCGCGGAGCAGACCAACGTCTTCATCGACGGCGTCAGCTTCAAGAACGACGTGCTGCAGGGCGGCGTGGCCGGACAGGACGCGAGCCGCGGCAATCCGTTCCCGCAGAACGCGGTGCAGGAATTCCGCGTCGTGACGCAGAACTACAGCGCGCAGTACGACAAGGCCTCGAGCGCGATCATCACCGCGATCACGAAGAGCGGCGGCAACGACATCAAGGGCGAGGGCTTCGTCTTCTATCAGCCGAAGGAATGGGTCAGCGAGAGCGAGAAGAACTTCATCTTCTCCACGCTGACGACGAATGCCGAGTACTACCGCTATCAATACGGCGCGAGCGTCGGCGGTCCGATCATCAAGGACAAGCTGAATTACTTCCTGTCGTACGAATCCGACGACGAGCACGCTGTCGCGACGGTCAACATCGGCAATTCGAATTTTGCGAGCCAGTTCGGGCAGTATGTCGGCGAATTCGCGAAGCCCTTCCGCTCGCACCTCTTTTTCGGCAAGGGAAGCTGGCAGCCGGCGACGAATCAGACCGTCGACTTCAGCGCGAATTACCGCCACGAGAACGAAGTCCGCGACTTCGGCGGACAGACGTCGTATGAGGCGGCGACCGATCTGCGCAATGCCGTTTACGGCGCGACGCTGCGTCATCAGTGGACGAGCAATACCTCGCTCAATCAGATGTCGTTGAGCTGGCAGCGATACAGCTGGAATCCGACGCCGCGCAATCCCGACCTGGTCGGCCGCAATTACGAGGGCGTCATCCGCATCGGCGGCGCGAGCACGGAACAGGACTTCGATCAGCGCCGCATCGAGCTGCGCGACGATTACAACTTCGCGCCGATGCAGTGGCACGGCAGTCACGAGCTGCACGCCGGCGGCAACATCGACTCGATGAAGTACAAGGTCAACAAGAGTCTCAATGGCAACCCGCAGTACAACTTCCGCAACGATCCGGCCAACGGCCTGTCGTTCGACAGTCCGTTCGAGGCGATCTTCGGCTTCGGCAATCCGATCCTCGAGTCCGACAACTCCGAATACGGCCTGTTCGCTCAGGACAAGTGGACGGTCAGCAATCGCCTGACGCTCGACCTCGGCCTGCGCTGGGATTACGAGTCGGACATGATCGACAACGGCTACGTCACGCCGGCGGCGATTGCGACCGGACTGGCGGGCAAGGTCGACCCTGATTACATCTCCAGCGGCGACGATCGCGATCCGTACCTCAATGCCTACCAGCCGCGACTCGGATTTACGTGGGACCTCGGCGGCGACGGACGTTCGGTGATTTTCGGCGGCGCTGGGCGCTATTACGACCGCCTGTTCCTCAATGCCGGACTCGACGAGCGTTATCGCCTGCAGTTCCCTGTTTATCGCGTCAATTTCTCGCCGACCGGCGCCAACGGCACGATCAAATGGGATCCGAAATACCTCACCCTCTCCGGCCTGCAGCAGCTCGTCGCGCAGGGATCGACGCGGCCGGAGATTTTCCTCCTCAATAACAACACCCGGCCGCCGTACTCGAATCAGTTCAACATCGGCTATCGCCGCGCGATGGGACCGTGGGTCTCGTCGATCAGCTACAACGGCGTGCGCGGCTATCGCGGATTCACGTGGCTGTCGGCGACAGGCCTCTGCTGCAGCGCGCTCGTGCCGGGCTTCGGCAACGTGCTGATCTCCGACAACAACAAGCGCTACTGGTACAACGGCATCTTCGTGACGATCGACCGTCCGTACACGAGCAAGGGCGGCTATGGCGCGCGTGTCGCGTACACGTACGGCAGCGCGACGCAGAACGGCAACGACCTGTTCAGCCTCGACTATCCGAGCGCGGCCGCGTATCCGAAGCATTCCGTGCCCGGCAGCGAACGGCATCGCATTGTGGCCACCGCGATTTACGGCCTGCCGTGGGACGTCCGCTTCAGCACGATCGTTTCTCTCGGCAGCGGCGGCGCGACGAACATCCTCGACTTCTCGAAGGGCTTCAGTCTCGCCAATCGTCTCGAGACGCAGCCGTTCAAGAACTCGGTTTATCCGGAACGCACGTGGGGACTCGCCGAGCGCAACGTCGACATTCGCCTCGAAAAGGATTTCACCCTCGGACCGACACGTCTGGACGTCATCGGTGAAGTCTTCAATGCCTTCAACACGACGACCTTCGGCTGCCTCGCGAATTTCATCCCGCCCGAGGGAAATCCGAACCTCGGCGACCCGGGGTGTGTGACGAATCTCGCGCGGCGGTTCCAGGCAGGATTGCGTGTCAAGTTCTAGAGGTCTGGACTGCGGCGGCAAGACCGCCGCTCTCAAAGCCGGCGGCAGGGCCGCCGGCAGCCGCGGCATCGCCGCGGCGTCGGAGAGCGGCAGCTCGCGCTGCCGCAGTCCAAAATGCCTCGTCCTCATCGCGCTGGTTCTCGCCAGTTGCGCGACGCAAAGCGTCAACAAAAACGCCCTCCTCGATGACGTCGAGCGGCGCACGTTTCATTACTTCTGGGACCTCGCCGATCCGAACACGAAACTGATTCCCGACCGCGCGCCGACGCCTTCGTTTTCGAGCATCGCCGCGGTCGGGTTCGGACTGACGGCATATGGCATCGGCGCGCATCGCGGCTATGTGACGCGCGAGGCCGCGGCGCAACGCACGCTCGAAACGCTGCAGTCGATGCTCGCCATGAAGCAGGGACCTGAAGCGAGCGGCGTATCGGGCTACAAAGGGTTTTTCTATCACTTCCTCGACATGCAGACCGGCGAGCGCTTCAAGACCGTCGAGCTCTCGACGGTCGACACGGCGCTGCTGCTCGCCGGCGCGTTGTTCGCGCAGTCGTATTTCGATCGCGACGACGCAACCGAGGCCGCGATTCGCAAAGCGGCGGACGAGCTGTATGCGCGCGTCGAATGGGACTGGGCACAGCCGCGGAAACCGGCGATCAGCATGGGCTGGACGCCGGAAAGCGGACCGCACGGATGGGACTGGCGCGGCTACAACGAGGCGATGATCGTCATCATCCTCGCCCTCGGATCACCCACGCATCCCGTCGATGCCGCCGCGTGGGACGAGTACACGAAGACATACAAGTGGGGCACGTTTTATGGGCAGGAGCACCTGCTCTTCGCGCCGCTGTTCGGACATCAGTACTCGCACGTCTGGATCGATTTCCGCGGCATTCAGGATGCTTACATGCGCGAGCACGGCATCGATTACTTCGAGAACTCCCGCCGCGCGACGCTCGCACAGCACGCCTACGCGGTCGCGAATCCGAACGGATGGCGCGACTACAGCGCCACGATCTGGGGACTCACGGCGTGCGACGGCCCGATGGACGAAACGGTGACCATCGACGGCCGCGAGCGAACGTTTCACTCGTACCACGCCCGCGGCGCGACGAAGGACGACATCCGCGACGACGGCACGCTCGCCCCGACCGCCGCCGTCGCATCGATCGCCTTCACGCCCGATCTCGCGATGAAGGCAATGCAGGCGATGCAGACGCGCTACGGCGCGAATCTCTATTCGACCTACGGCTTCGTCGACGCCTTCAACCCCACCCTCCGCACCGCCCCCGACCTCAAGCACGGCCGCATCGATCCGCAACTCGGATGGTTCGATGTGGATTACCTGGGCATCGACCAGGGGCCAATCATTGCGATGATTGAGAATGAGAGGAGTGGGCTGGTGTGGGAAGTGATGAAGAAGAATCCGCATGTTGTGCGCGGATTGAAGCGCGCGGGATTCGACGGCGGATGGCTGCGAGGACAATAGCGTGCAGAGAGCAGAGTGCAGAGGGCAGAGTAGAGAGTTCCCGAAAACCTCGATCTCTGCACTCTGCACTCTGCTCTCTGCACTCTGGGTGTCCTGCGCTGCTCGCACTCAACCAACCGAAACCCTCGAGCTCTGGGGCCTCGGCCGCGAAGGCGAGGTCCTCACCCAACTCATCCCCGAATTCGAAAAACAAAATCCCAAAATCAAGGTAACGGTGCAGCAGATCCCCTGGTCCGCGGCGCACGAAAAGCTCCTCACCGCGTTCGTCGGCGATGCGACGCCCGACATCGCGCAGATGGGGAACACGTGGATTCCTGAATTCACCGCGGTCGGCGCGCTCGATGATCTGAGCGCGTTGCCGATTGAGAAAAACGATTACTTTCCCGGCATCTGGGCGACGAACGTCGTCGATGGAAAGCTCTACGGCGTGCCGTGGTACGTCGACACGCGCGTGCTCTTCTATCGCCGCGACATGCTCGCGCGCGCCGGTTATCCGAACGCGCCGCGCACGTGGGCGGAGTGGCTCGACGCGATGGAGAAGATCCGCGCGCGCAAGCTCTCGCGCTTCGGGATCATCATGCCGACCAACGAGTGGGAGGAGCCGGTCACGTTCGCGTTTTCGAACGGATCGACGCTGCTCACGCCGGACGGCACGCGCGGGGCGTTTCGTCAGAAGGCGTTCGCCGAGGCCTTCGCGTTCTACGTCGACATCTACAAGCGCGGCTACGCGCCGGTCGACACGAATCAGCAGATCGCGAACCTCCATCAGCAGTTCGCGCAGGGCGACTTCGCGATGTTCATCACCGGCCCGTGGAACGTCGGCGAATGCCGCCGCCGTCTTCCCGCGGACATGCAGGACAAGTGGGCCACCGCGCCGCTGCCGGGCCGCAACGGAATCGGCGTCTCCCTGGCCGGCGGATCGAGTCTGGTGATCTTCCGCGCGTCGAAGCAGAAGGAAGCGGCGCGCAAATTCATCGCGTTTCTTTCCGAGCCCGCGCAGCAGGTGCGCTTCTTCGAGCTCACCGGCGATCTCCCCGCGCGGCGCAGCGCCTGGCAATCGCCCGCCCTCGCCGCGGAGCCGGCCTTCCCCGCATTCCGCGAGCAACTCGAGTCGGTGCGCCCGCTGCCGCAGGTGCCGGAGTGGGAACAGATCGCAACCGCGATTTACGATCGCGGCGAAGCGGCAGCGCGTGGAACGATCAGCGTGAACGAAGCGGTTGCGCAGCTCGACGCGCGCGCGGACGCGCTGCTCGAAAAACGCAGGTGGATCCTGTCGCGAGGGAGTGTGCGATGAAGTCATCGCCCCTCATCCGGCCTTCGGCCACCTTCTCCCCGCACGCGGGGAGAAGGGCCACGGGGGGTGGGTGGCCCCTCGCCCCGCTTGCGGGGAGAGGGTGGCGCGCAGCGCCGGGTGAGGGGCTGTCGCAATGAGATCCGAGGCCCGCGCCGCGCTTCTCTTTCTCGCGCCCGCGATGGTGCTCATCACGATCTTCTTCTTCACGCCGGTCATCGCCGGCTTCGCGCTGAGCCTCACCGACTTCGACCTCTACACGATCGGCGATCCGCACAACGTCCGTCTGATCGGCCTCCGCAACTATCGCGAGCTTCTCGGCAGCGGCATCTTCTGGACCGCCCTCGGCAACACGCTCTACTTCGCACTCGTCGGCGGTCCGCTCACGGTCGCGGTCTCCCTCGGCGCGGCGCTGCTCGTCAACGCGAAGCTGACGCGCTTCAAGGCGCTCTTCCGCACCGTCTACTTCGCGCCGGTCGTCACGACGCTCGTCGCCGTCGCGATCGTCTTCAAATACATCTACCACCCACGCTTCGGGATGCTGAACCGCTTCCTCGACACGCTCGGTCTGGGACAACCCGACTGGCTCGGCAATCCGAAGCTGGCCATGCTCGCGATCATCATCCTCGCCGTCTGGAAGGGCTTCGGCTACACGATGATCATCTTCATCGCCGGGCTGCAGCAGATCCCCGAGGAGCTGTACGAAGCGGCGCGCGTCGACGGGGCGGGAGCGTGGCGGCAGTTCCGGCACATCACGCTGCCGATGCTCGCGCCGACGTTTCTGTTCGTCGGCATCGTCGTCGCCATCGGCCAGCTGCAGATCTTCGCCGAGCCGTACATCATGACTCGCGGCGGTCCGCTCAACAAGACCGTGACGATGGTCATGCTGATGTACGAGCAGGGCTTCAAGTTCTGGGAGATGGGTTACGCGGCGGCGGTCGCGTTCGTGCTCTTCCTCGTGATCGGCTCCGCGACGGTGCTGCAGATGCGCATGCAGAGGGATCGCTGATGACGCGGCGCGGACTCGATTCGATGCTGTTGCACGCGGTGCTCATCGCCGGCGGCGCGATCACGCTCTTCCCGCTCTTCTGGATGGTGTCCGCGTCGTTGATGACGACCGGCGAAGCGGCGACGTTTCCGCCGCACGTCGTGCCGCATCAGCCGACGCTCGCGCAGTATCGCGAGCTGTTCGTGCGCCTCGACATCGGCCGCGCGTTTCTCAACAGCGCGATCGTCGCCGCCGCGGTCACGTTCTTCTCCGTGCTCTTCGGATCGATGGCCGGCTACGCCTTCGCGAAGCTGCGGTTCGGCGGACGGGAAAAGCTCTTCGGCGTGCTGCTCGTCGCGCTCGTGATTCCGCCGCAGGTCGGGATGCTGCCGCTCTTCCTGCTGATGAAATCGATCGGCCTCGTGAACAGCTACTGGGGCGCGATCATCCCCTCCATGGCCACGGTGTTCGGCATTTTTCTGATTCGCCAGTTCATGCTCAGCGTGCCGCAGGAACTGCTCGAAGCGGCGCGGCTCGACGGCGCGAGCGAGTGGCGGATTTACTGGACGGTCGTCCTGCCGCTCGCGCGGCCGATCCTCGCCACGCTCGCGACGTTCATGTTCATGTCGACGTGGAACGATTTCATGTGGCCGCTGATCGTCCTCTCCGATCAGGGCCACTACACACTGCCGGTCGCGCTCGCAAACCTGTCGGGCGAGCACGTGCAGGACATCGAGCTGATGATGGCCGGCTCGGTCGTGACGGTGATGCCGGTGCTCGCGGTGTTCCTGTTCCTGCAGCGGTACTACATCGCGGGGATCATGCAGGGGTCCGTCAAAGGATGAAAAGATGAATGCAGAAGGCAGAAGGCAGAAGGCAGAACTGAGAACCGCGCTCATTCTCACTTCTGCACTCTGCCTTCTGCCTTCTGCCTTCATCTCCGCCGCGGTCCCTCAATGGACGCCACATCCCTCAGACGGCGTCACGATGCAGCTCACTGCCGAGGCTGACGCCACTCGCCTCGACTTCGATTTTCATGGCCACGGCGGCTACGCAATCGCGCGCGCGCAGGTCGATCTCGATCTCCCGCCGAATTACGCGTTCACGTTTCGCGTGCGCGGCGAAACCGGGCCGCAGAATCTCGAATTCAAGCTCATCGACGCGAGCGGCGAAAACGTCTGGTGGCTGAATCGCCGCGACTTCGTCTTCCCGCGCGAGTGGACGTCCCTGCGCACGAAGAAGCGGCAGATCGAATTCGCGTGGGGGCCGCTCGGCGGCGGCGAGATCCAACACATCGCGGCGATGGAGATCGTCGTGACCGCGGGAAGCGGCGGCAAAGGAACGGTGTGGTTCACCGATCCAGTGCTCGAAGCATTGCCCCTGATTTCCGCCGAACCGGTGCGCGTCGAATCGAACGCGATCGAGTTCGACGCGAAACGCGAGATCGGCGGACTGACGATCGAGTGGAAGAAGAAGCCGAAGGAATTCACGGTCATTGTCGACGGCGTCGCTTTCACCGACTACCGACTACCGACCACCGACTACCGATTCGTCTGGCTTCAAGACACGGAGGCCAAATCCATCCGCATCGAGGGCGGCGAGGTCGCTTTGCTGACGGTGCAGCCGCCCGGCTGGGCCAAAACGGCGAACGACTTCGCGTCGATCGTCGCGCGCGATGTGCCGCGCGGGGCATATCCGCGTTATCTCATCGGCGAGCAGCCGTACTGGACGATCGTCGGCGCGGATGACGCGGACGAAGAGGCGCTCGTCGGCGAGGACGGCAACGTCGAGCCGTTCATCGGCGGCGAGTCGATCGAGCCTTTTCTTTGGATCGACGGCAAACGGCTCACGTGGGCCGACGCGACGATCACACAGTCGCTCCGCGACGGCGATCTGCCGATTCCTACCGTCAAGTGGACGACGAAGAACGCGTCGATGACCATGACCGCGGCGGTCAGCAGCTCATCGATGCTGCAGCTCGACTATCGCATTCATGGCAACGCCGGGCTCGAGCTGCAGGTGCGGCCGTTCCAGGTGAATCCGTCGACGCAATTCCTCAACACCGTCGGCGGCGTTGCGACGACGCATCACGATCTGTCGTCCGTCCCTCGCCGCACGCGCGATCGCGAAGTACACATCGACATCCCGCTGCGCGACGGCGCGAAGCATGAGCCGCTCGAAAAAATCGCGAGAGCATGGCGCGAGAAGCTCGATCGCGTGACGATCGACATCGACGGCGCGCCGGAGATCGCCCGCACGATGCGCTCCAGTCTCGCGTACGCGCTCATCACGCGCGACGGCCCCGCGCTGAAGCCCGGCACGCGCTCCTACGATCGCGCGTGGATTCGCGACGGCGCCCTCATCGCCTCGCTGCTGTTGCGACTCGGCCATGCGGACGTCGCGAGGCAGTTCGCGGAGTGGTTCGCGTCGTATCAGTACGACGACGGCAAAGTGCCGTGCTGCGTCGATCGTCGCGGCGCCGATCCCGTTCCTGAAAACGACAGCCACGGCGAATTCATCTTTCTCGTCGCCGAGATCGAGCGCTACACGCACGACGACGACTTCGTTCGCAGACTCCGTCCGCACGTCGAGAAGGCGGCGCGCTACATCGAGAAGCTGCGCTCCGAAAATCACGGCGAGTTCGAGGGCCTCGTCACCGAGTCGATCAGCCACGAGGGCTACTCCGCGAAACCGGTGCATTCGTACTGGGACGACGTCTTCGCGCTGCGCGGACTGATCGATGCCGGCTTCGCGAACGAAGCGGCAGACTTCCGGAGCGATCTCGAGACGTCGATCCGATCGGTGATCGAAAGACATCATCTCGACTACGCGCCGGCCAGCGTCGAGCTCGCGGATTTCGATCCAACCTCCACGTCGATCGGCATCTCGCCGCTCGGCCTCGCCGCGATCTATCCCGAACAAACGCTGCGCCGCACCTACGAGCGTTACTTCGCGAACATCGCCCAGCCGCGCGACGCGTACACGCCCTACGAGATGCGCAACATCGGCGCTCTCATCCGCCTCGGCGATCGCAATCGCGCCGCGCAGCTCGTCGACCGCTTTCTTCTCGATCGCCGGCCGCTCGCGTGGAATCAGTGGGCGGAAGTCGTCGGCACCGAGTACCGCAAACCGCGATTCATCGGCGACATGCCGCACGTCTGGGTCGCCTCCGATTTCATGCGCTCGATCCTCGACGCGATCTGCTACGAGCGCGAAGACGGCGCGCTGGTCATCGGCGCGGGCGTCCCCGCGCGATGGCTGCCGATTCACGTCGGACCGCTGCGCACGCGCTGGGGCAGCATCGACATCCGCATCGACCGTCAGGGCCGCGTCACGTGGTCAGGCGACGTCCAGCCGCCTCTCGGAATCCGCGTCGAAGAGGTGCACGCGCGCCGGCTCGACGTGCAGTGAGATGGTCTCGCCGACGCGCGGCGTTTCGTGCGGATCGAAAATCGCCGCGAGCTTTTCAGTCCCCGACGTCGCGTAAACGATCGACTCGTGACCGATCGGCTCGACGATGTCGACCGTCGCGCGAATCTCGCCGCCGTGAACCAGGTGCTCGGGACGGATGCCGAGAACGATGCGGCGGCCGTTCTCGATCGGAACGGGGATGCCGAACGCCTTTCCATCGGCGACCGTCGCGTGAATCAGATTCATCGGCGGCGTGCCGATGAACTGCGCCACGAAAACGTTCGCCGGTTTTTCGTAGACCTCCCGCGGCGTGCCGACCTGCTGGATCCTGCCGTCGCGCATCACCGTCACGCGATTGCCCATCGTCATCGCCTCGATCTGATCGTGCGTGACGTAGACCGATGTGGTGCCGAGGGTTTGCTGAAGTTTCGTGATCTCGGCGCGGGTCTGGACGCGGAGCTTGGCGTCGAGATTGGAGAGCGGCTCGTCGAAGAGGAACACCGCGGGCTGTCGCACGATCGCACGCCCAACGGCGACGCGTTGCCGCTGCCCGCCCGACAGATCCTTCGGCTTGCGATCGAGCAGATGTCCGATGGCGAGCATGTCCGCCGCCCTGTTGACGCGCTTGTTCATCTCCTCGCGTGCGACGCCGCGCATGCGCAGGCCGAACTCGAGGTTCTCGCGCACGGTCATGTGCGGATAGAGCGCGTAGCTCTGAAACACCATCGCGATGTCGCGATCCTTCGGAGGGAGATGATTGACGGCGCGCCCGCCGATGGCGATCGTCCCCGCGCTGACTTCCTCGAGCCCCGCGATCATGCGCAGCGCGGTCGACTTCCCGCACCCGGACGGCCCGACGAGCACCATCAGCTCCCCGTCATCGATGTGCAGATCGAGATGCTCGATGACCGTGACCTCGCCATACCGCTTTGCGACATCGGTGAAGGAGACGTCGGACATGAGGGGAAGTATGAAGGATGAAGGATGAAGGATGAAGCAACGGAGCGTTGGAGCGCGCAGGCGAGACGCCTGCGAACCAGCGGGCGGGACGCCCGCGCTCCGGAGCGCAGCCGTCTCGGCTGCTGGCCCGGCGGCGTCCCGCCGCCGGCATCGCGCGAAACATCCCGCCGTGTAATCATTCCGCGAGGAGGACTCAACGATGCGTTACCGCCTCGGCTCTCTCTCCCTCCTCATTCTCGTTCTCGCCACCTCCCTTCCCGCCGCGACGCTCAGCTGTCCCGCTGCGACGACGCTCGAGGACCTGGCCGTCTGCATTCGCACGCAGATGCCGGGGAGCGGGTCGAATGGGTTCGTCGCGCCGAGCGCGGCGGAGCAGGCTGACTGGCGCACGGTCGTGCACTCGATGCTGCAGGGACAGTGCGGATTCGCGCTGCCTTCGAGTCTCGCGCCGGTGATGGAGATGCGCACCTTCACCGACTCCGCGAACGGGAAGAGCTACTGCCTGCTGATGGAAGTGCTCGACGCGAACGCGAACGGCAAGGTCGATCGCGGATGGGGCACGTTCGTCGTCGACAACGCCGCGACGCGCGAGCTCAGCATCCAGGCGCCGCATCCGATCTCCGATTCGACGAGCGAAGTGGAAGCGATCGGTCTGTTCAAGGGCACAAACTCGCGCAGCTATCTCATGGCCGGCGCGCATCGCGACGCGAACAGCGGTTCGAGCAGCTGCCAGAGCTCGTATGGTCCGGCCGACGCCGCGCACAACGTCGCGAACATGTTCCATCCGACGAACGCGGAGCTGATGGCGTTCTACGGCGCGAACGACTGGACCGCGATCCAGTGGCACGGCATGGCCGCGGACACGTGCAGCAACGTCGACGTCTACATCTCGCACGGACGCAACGTCGTCCCCCTGGCGACCGACAAGATCGCCATCCTGCGCGACAACATCGTCGCGGATCATCCGGCGTGGAACGTCTTCACGCCCGGCACCGGCGCCTGCACCCTCAACGCGACCGACAACACGCAGGGCCGTTTGATCAACGGCGTCGATCCGAACAGCGTCTGCACGACCGCGGCATCGAGCTACAACGGACGGTTCGTGCACGTCGAGCACGATCCCGGATTCCGCGCCGCATCGGACTGGATCCATGCGGTCAGCGTCACCTTTCCCGCCGGCGGCGGATCACCGCCGCCCGACTTCGCGCTTTCGGTCAGTCCGACATCGCGCACCGTCAACGCGCCCGGCGGCACCGCGACGTACACCGTCACGATCGCGCCGATCAACGGCTTCACCGATCCCGTCACGCTGTCCGTCAGCGGCAATCCGTCCGGCACGACCGCGAGCTTCAGTCCGAATCCCGCGACGAGCTTCTCGACGCTTTCCGTCGTCGTTCCGGGCTCGACGCCGAAGGGCACGTACACGCTCACGATCACCGGAGTCAGCGGCGCGCTGACCCACACGGCGACGGCTTCATTGCGGAAAAAATGAGGACGGTATCGCCCCGGCCCGCCCCCGTGTCTCACCTTCCGTAGCAGACCCTGGCACACGTTCAGCAGTCACGTCCATTTCGCAAAGGTGGAATGTCATGTTTGACGACATCCTCATCGAGTCCGCCGGCAGGGACAAAAAGAAAGGTGGATGGGTCACCGCCCTCATTTCGGCGATCCTCCACATCTGCGTCGTCGGCGCGGTCATCGCGGCCGGGTTGTACGTGAAGGAAAACCCGGACGTGATCGAAAAGCCGATCGCCGCCTTCATCGTCTCCGAGCCGGCCCCGCCTCCGCCGCCTCCCCCGCCGCCCGCGTCGAGCAACGCATCGAGGCCGCACACCGAGACGCCGGTCGAGCACAAGCATCAGGAGTTCCAGCAGCCGAGGGAGACGCCGCAGAACGTTCCCGAGACGCGAGACGTCGAAACGTCGCGAACGAATGAGAGCGGAGGCGTGGTCGGAGGTCAGGTCGGAGGCGTCGTCGGCGGCGTCGTGGGCGGCACCGTCGGTGGTGTCGTCGGCGGCACGCTGGGCGGACAACTCGGCGGTCAGATCGGCGGGACCGGCGACTCGCCCGTGCGCGTCGGCGGCAACGTCAAGGCGCCCGTCGCGACGCTGCGCATCAAGCCGGAGTACACCGAGATCGCGCGGAAGGCGCGCATCGAAGGCTTCGTCGTTCTCGAAGCCGTGATCGATCGCGAAGGCAATGTGACCGAAGTGCGCGTCATCAAGCCGCTGCCGATGGGGCTCGACGCTCAGGCGGTGAACGCGATTCGCAAATGGAAGTTCAAGCCTGGTACGCTCAACGGACAGCCCGTTCCCGTTTACTACAACCTCACCGTGAATTTCACGCTGGAGTAGTCATTGAAGAAGATGGCAGATTGCGGATAGCGGATGGCAGAAGCAAACTGCCGGCCGCCATCAGCCATCAGCCATCCGCAATCCGCCATCCGATGAGAGAAGGAGAAGTGCCGCATGGAAGGAGCCAGTTTCAGTCTCGTGGGAATGTGGGAGTCGATGACCTGGATGGGTCGCTCCGTCGTCATCGTCCTCGGCCTGATGTCGATGTGGTCGCTCACGATCGCGATCGAGCGTCTCGTGCGATTTCAGCGCGCCAAGAAGCAGTCGCTGCAGGTCGCTCTCGGCGTGACGCCGCTGCTGCGCGATCACAAGCTCGAGCAGGCCATCACGTTCACGCGCGACAAACGTTTTCGCCACAGCCACCTCGCGCGCGTGCTCAACGCCGGCCTCACCGAATATCACTACGAGTCGACGCAGGATCTTCCGCCCGACTTCGACATCGTCGACTCGGGCCGCCGCGCCATCGAGCGCGAGACGCTGATGACGACCGCCGAGATGAAGAAGGGTCTCGGCAATCTCGCGACGATCTCGACGACGGCACCGTTCGTCGGCCTCTTCGGAACCGTCATCGGCATCATCAACGCGTTCCGCGGGATGGCCATCTCGGGGTCGGGCGGACTCGGCGCCGTGTCGGCCGGCATCGCGGAAGCGCTCGCGACGACGGCCCTCGGCCTGTTCGTCGCGGTGCCCGCGGTGTGGATGTACAACTACTTTCTGAACAAGGTCGAGCGCTTCAACGTCGAGATGTCGAACTCCTCGTCGCAGCTCATCGACTACTTCATCAAGAACGCATCGCGCGTGAAAGCTCGCGTATGACCGGTAGTCGGTAGTCGGTGGTCGGTAGTCGGTGTTCATGCGGCGCGCATGGCACGAACACCGACAACCGACTACCGACAACCGACAACCGCCGACCGAAGGGAGGCGATCAAATGGCATTTGGAGCCGGTGGCGGCAGTCCCGACGAGGTCAAGGGTGACATCAACGTCACGCCGCTCGTCGACGTCTGCCTCGTGCTGCTGATCATTTTCATGGTCGTCACGCCGATGCTGCAGCAGGGCGTCGACGTCCTGCTGCCGACGGGACCGCATTCGGAGAAGAAGCCCGGCAAGGAAGGGGATCTGATCATCTCCGTGAAATCGGACGGATCGATCTTCGTCGGACAGAACTGGATTCCGGACAAGAACCTGACGACGTACCTGACGAGCGAGTATCAGAAGGATCCGTCGCGCGCGGTCATGCTGAAGGCCGATAAACGGATCAACTTCGGCAGGATCCGCACGGTGATGAAGGCCGCCAACGAGGCGCAGTTCGCGCGCGTGGCGATCCTCACCGAAAACGAGATGGCGGGAGAACAGATGTCCCGCGGAAAGATGTGAGGCTGCATGGGATTCGGAGGATCGAGCGGCGCGGGCGTCCGCTCCGAGATCAACATCACACCGCTGGTCGACGTCGTTCTCGTGCTGCTGATCATCTTCATGGTCGCGACGCCGATCCTGCAGATGGGGCTCGACGTCGAAGTGCCGCCGAAGCTCGAGGTCACCACGCCGCAGCCGCCCAGCGACCAGGTGCAACTCGTGATCAACGTCAAAACGGACGGCGTCTACCTGAACACGCAGAAGATGGCGAACGCGCAGCAATTGCGTGACGCGATCGCGCGGCAGATGGTCGGACGCCCGCCCGCGGAGCGCGTCGTCTTCATCAACTCACTCGACACCCTCTCGTTCGACCGCTCCGTGCAGGCGATGGACGTCGCGCACGAAGCGGGAGCGCAGAAGGTGGGATTTCTGACGGATCCGCCCAAGGAGTAGATGGCGGATGGCAGAGGGCGGAGCGCAGAAGAAAAGGCACGGAGCCTTTTCTTCTGCCATCCGCCCTCTGCCCTCTGCCATCTGCTCCTGGCGGAGGCGTGTCGGAATCGAACCAACCCTTCGACGCTTCCGCGCCGAAACAACGGTTTTGAAGACCGCGGAGGCCACCAGACCCCATTCGCCTCCTCGTCGTCGTAAGGCGACAGACAGCGTCGTCGCAAGGCGACAGACAACGTCGGAGCGCGGACGATAACATGGCGTCGTTGGACGCCATTCTCTTCATCGCCGCGACAGCCCTCGGCGCCGTCATCGGGTCCTTCCTCAACGTCGTCATCCATCGCTATCCGCGCGGCGAGTCGATCGTCTTTCCGCCGAGTCACTGCGGAAGTTGCAACGCGAAGGTCCGTCCGTACGACAACGTTCCGGTGCTGAGCTACCTCTGGCTGCGTGGCCGCTGTCGCGCGTGCCGGGCATCGTTCAGCGCGCGTTATCCGCTCGTCGAGTTCGCCAACGCGCTGTTCTACCTCGCGATCTTTCTGCAGACGGGACCGACGATTGGATTCTTATTCGTCGCGGCGATCGCGTCGATG
>Ga0075425_100000396_pt1 | contig 40202 bp, 25 predicted proteins | sample SoiMethybrSBSTD4_FD_75300 | JGI IMG/M metagenome (GOLD analysis project Ga0075425, IMG submission 75300) | Bulk soil microbial communities from a Populus tree surrounding site in Tennessee, USA - Soil MetaG P. TD hybrid SBSTD4 | ecosystem: Environmental > Terrestrial > Soil > Tree plantation... | reverse complement strand
CTTCCGAGCTTCTCGCCGAAGTGTGCCTTCGTTATACCCGGACATCTTCTTCCTGTCCCGGCTTAGGCTCACTTCGGCGTCGACGGCTTCCTTCTGCACCGGTCCTGACGACTCCCGCTAACTTCTTCACCCCTTACTCGCTCCTTTCAATTTGCATAGGTCCCGCGTCCGCCGCGCCAGCGGCTTCCTTCTGACGGCTTTTTCGAACGCGACGCCTCACACCTTCTTCAGCGTTGGGCACTTATCCCAGCGTCGCGTCCGAAAAACCACTAGCGTTATCCAGGAGTAATTCCGGCAAGTGAGAATCCATTACGACAAAAGATGGCTCCAGGGAGTGATCCGAGCTTAATGTCCGGGCTGAGTTCGTGAACGATTTCCGAAATGAGTGACGCCCTCTATTTTTCGAATCTGCACTTTCCGCTGCGCGTTGGTGCCGAAGAGCGTAGCCCAAAAATCACACTTGTGATCTGTCGCAAAACCAGAGGCGGTCATGGGTGACGGCGGCACCAGGGACTGGAATTCGTCTGTGGTGAGGTCGTATGGTCGCCACAAGGGCACACCTGACGAGTTCGGATCGCCGTATTTCGCGAACTGCGTCCAATAACTCACCATGTTATTGGAGAGATTTTCTTGTTGCGCATCCAGCTGACCGGGCCGTGTAAGCGTGAAGAGGTACCGGAGTTCGGACGCATGAGTGGCGCCATAAGGGAAAGTGACTGGAGGCAAGAACAGCTCCGGAGCATTGATGTCATTGAATTCGTAACTAAACGTCGGAACTTGGGTGGAAAGCACCTGGTCAGCGGCTCGCGCCGGGCATGCAAAGATCGAATCAGTGCCTATTGCACCAACCGCTAGATCAGGAGTTCCAAATTGGTTGAGTGGGTATTCGGCCATCACGAGGGATGCCGCGTCGGGCCCAATTATGTCCTCCACTACCGAAGGATACTGTTCTGGAGTTATCGGAGCCCCAACCAAATCAAAAGACAACGCAATGAAGAACCTCCACTCGTCATGATTCGTCCCCTGCATCAGGGACACATGATTGAACTGGCCGGAGGAGATAGCAACGTCGAGCGACATGGGAATTACCTTGCCATCCACATTCGGATTACCGTCAAACAAGCCCGCATTGGCGAGAATCGTTTCGACAGATTTCGAACGCAAGCACCGCGCACTCTGGTCGTCACATCCAACACTCGCGGCAAACACTACACCATGCGATTCTTCATCGGCCAGCGTGGGCAAGGCTAATTCGTATGCCCCGCTTTCGATAATACCGCGATGGAACAATCCTGCAGACGCGGGCGATGCTAGGTGAGAAAAGACACTGAGGCCACCGGCCGACTCGCCGAATATAGTCACGTTTTGCGGATCTCCTCCGAACGCCGCGATATTTCGCCGAATCCATTCCAGCGCGAACTGCTGGTCCATGATGCCGTAATTGCCCGAGATGTGGTCGGCGGATTCCGCAGTCAATGCGGGATGCGCGAGGAAACCTAAGGCACCAAGACGGTAATTGATCGTGACAACTATCACGTTACCTTGGTGCACGAGTTTCGTCGGAATGTAGTCATCGCTTTCCCCAACCGTCAATGCACCACCGTGGATCCACACCATAACGGGAGAGCTACTGGGGCCCTCTTCCCCATTTCTCTTGTTGTTTCTTATGAAGATGTTTAGGAACAAACAGTCCTCACTGCTGCTGGCAACGCCAAAAATCGATGCCTCCTGGGGGCAGTGGTTGCCGAATCTAGTTGCATCGAGTGGCGCAGACCAGCGAACGTGATTTCGGGGTGGTCTCCAGCGGAGCTTACCTACTGGCGGAGCGGCATAAGGGATTCCAAGGAACTTGCGGAGAGTTGGCGTTGATGTACCCCGGACCGGCCCTCGATCAGTCATGACGACCGACTCGCCGGCTAATGCGATTCCGGAACAAACAGTTACGAAACCGAATACGACGGTCAGAGTTATTCTATTGATGTTCACGGCATGCTCCTTTCATCGGGAACCAAAGCTGGGGTTTTTGGTAGACCCCGTTTATGCTCCTTACCTTGTGCTCCAGATTGAACAAACGGTCAATCCCGCAAACCTGTAATGTGGATATCCAGTGGGTATCCGCAAAGTATGTGGTGGTCATCCATGCCCGTAACAACGGTGTTAGACTAGCCACCTGCAAGGGAGGCATTGCCCTCCATGGAAAACATCTCTCCCTCTAGCGGCCGAACCATTCGATTTGGTGAATGCGAGCTTGATGTGTGCGGCGGTGAGCTGCGTAAAGGCGGCGTCCGCGTAAAGCTACAGGAACAGCCTTTTCAGATTCTCCAGATTCTGCTGGAACGGCGCGACGAGGTTGTCACCCGAGAGGAGCTGCGTCAGAAGATCTGGCCTAACGACACTTTCGTCGACTTCGACCACGGCATCAACAACGCAATAAAGCGGCTTCGCGCCGCGCTGGGCGACTCTGCCGAAAAACCTCGCTACATCGAAACCCTCGCCAGTCGTGGTTATCGATTCGTCGCCAGCATTAGTACCAGCCGGCGGATTGAATCGCTCGCGGTTCTACCCTTGGAAAACCTGTCGCATGATCCCGAGCAGGACTATTTTGCTGAGGGACTCACCGAGGCATTGATTACCACCCTCGCCAAGATCGGCGATTTGAGAGTGGTTTCACGTACTTCGGCGATGCAATACAAAGGAGTTCACAAACCACTGCGCGAGATCGCTCGCGAATTAGAAGTAGACACGATCGTCGAAGGAACGGTGCTCCGCGCTGGACGGCGGGTGCGGATTACGGCGCAGCTCATCGACGCGCGCAAGGAGTCGCACCTTTGGGCGGAAAGTTATGAACGCGACTTGCGACACATACTGGCTCTGCAGGCCGATGTGGCACAGGCGATTGCACGGGAAATTCGAATCAAGCTGACGCCCATCGATCAGGCACGCTTCGGCGCTGTACACCCCATCGAACCGAAAGCTTACGAAGCCTATTTAAAGGGCCGCTATCACTGGAACGAGAGTCACGGAATCCGAAAAGCGATCCAGCGCTTTGAGCAGGCCATAACACTGGATCCGACCTACGCCGCTCCCTATGCAGGATTAGCGGATTGTTTTTGTGCGCTTATGGCGTGGGGGCACGTCTCCCCGAATGAGGGTCGCATCAGGGCAAAAGAGCTGGCGCAGAAAGCGCTCGCAATGGATGGTACCTTGGCGGAGGCCCATACATCCCTGGCGCTCGCCACCATGTATGAGTATGACTTTTCCACAGCGGAAAGGGAATTTGAACGGGCGATTGAACTGAATCCACGATATGCCACGGCCCATCATCTCTTCGGCTTCTACCTAGGTACGATTGGGCGTTATGAGGAATCCGTAAGCGAGCTTCAACGGGCTATTCGTCTGGACCCTCTTTCACCTTTAATCGACAGCTTCTTGGGATACATCTATTTGTATGCGCGCCGATACGATCAAGCGATCAACCAATTCTGCAAAACTCTAGAGCTGGACCCAAACTCAGTGCCGGCGCTCAGCGGACTCGGATGGGCATACCGGTGCAAGTTGCTGCACGACTCTGCGATTGCCACATCACGAAAAGCCGTGGAGCTTTGGCAATCGGGTGTGAGTGCCATTGCTTGGCTCGGGGAAGCGTATGCAGCAGCTGGGCGCCTCAAGGACGCTGAGAAAACTCTGGAACAGTTGCAGGAGCTCTCAAAACAGCGATACGTAACGCCTTATGGGATAGCCCGCATTCACGCCACCTTGGGCGAGAAGGATGATGCACTTCGCTGGCTGGAAACGTCAAACGAGGAATGCGCGGGATGGATGGTATTGCTAAAAGTGGATCCTTGCCTTGATAATCTGCGCCCTGACCCACGATTCCAAAACCTGCTGCATCATATGAATTTTCCACCTTAATTGAGTTCACGGACTGGTACCTTGAGTTCGTCGAATCTGCGAAGCGTATGGCTATTTGGGAAAGAAACAGGGCGGGGCCTCTCCCCAGGGTGGGAGGGAGAAGCCCTTTTCCCTAGCCGCTTAGGGGCTACACCTTTTACGACACACCCGAAAAACCATAACCTCGGCAAGTCATTGACAATTACGGCGATTGTGCTCGAGAAGAAAAATTCTTGACGAATAATCGGCCGTCAGCCATTTCACTATCATTACGCTCTGCTCTGCGCTGGCACGCCAATGTGTTACTCCAACCCGAGCTGTAGCCTGACCGACCTCTCCGGGCGCTTGCAGTGTTCTGCTACAATGTAGCTACGTTGCTACATCGAGAGGCTGTAGATTATGGCGATTACAAAACTATCGAGTCGAGACTTTAATCAGGACACCAGCAGGGCGAAAAGGGCCGCTAAACGCGGACCCGTTTTTATCACAGATCGAGGCCGTCCGTCTCACGTACTGCTCACGGTGGAGGAGTATCAAAGGATTACTGCAGGGCAGAAGAGCGTTGCGGACTCATTGGCGATGCCGGCCGCCGCTGAGATTGAATTTGAGCCACCCCGCCTGCGGGGCAATCTGCACGAGTCAGCGGACCTGACCTGATGTACATCCTCGATACCAATGTAATTTCAGAATTAAGAAAAGCGAAGAAGGCACATCAAAACGTCAGGAAGTGGGCCCACCCCCTTCCGGCGGCCAGTCTCTACATCTCCGTAATTTCAGTACTGGAACTGGAGATCGGAATCCTTCTCATCGAACGACGCGATAAAGAGCAAGGCGCGATTCTCCGTGCTTGGATGGACAGGCATGTACTGCCCACATTCTCCGGTCGTATACTAGCGATTGACACCGCGGTCGCCCAGCGCTGTGCGACACTTCACGTGCCTGACCCTCGCTCTGATCGTGACGCCCTTATCGCAGCTACAGCCCTCGTGCACGGTCTTACCGTCGCGACCAGGAATGTCGCCGACTTTGAGAATATGGGAGTGGGTGTACTCAATCCTTGGGGGTCTTGAGCGCCATTCCGTCCATCTCGGAAATTCTAAGCACACCGTTTGCACGCTAACGTTCGGAGGTAAACGAGTATTGAAAGCCAATATGTCGTGTTTGCCGACTGATGGAATGTCAGTCGTGCTAGGCCTCTGCCGTGACAGCCTATGGTTCAGAGTAACTATGTAAAATCTACGGCGCGAATCGCCAGTTTTGGGCGCCCGAATTTTAACTTCTGGAAGTCTTATTGCACCCTATTTGCGCCTATCTTGTGAGCGCGGGAGGCAGTCCTACCCGCGTGAAAACATGTCTCAACAACATATAGCGCAGCAGATGGCATGTTTTGCAGTGTTTTCGATGTAATACGTGCTATGTATCCGAGTATGAGATCCGTGCCGTTCCCGTGCCGTTCACCACCAGGGCGTCACCTCGCGATCGGGTAACCCAATTGCTATCGGCGAAAGCTCACGCTGCAATTTTGTCTTACCTTTCGCTGCCGGTGTTTCGGAATGTGCGATTAGGGAAGAAAACTGTCATGGGCGCGAGGAAAATGTTGTGATCTACGACATGACCGTCGCACCATACTGTCAGGCCTGCGCCTCGATGGTAGTGTTCTCCAGTTCTGTCGTAAACAACGGTTAGGAAGTGCCCGTGGTATGGCACGCCGTCTAATGCGAAATAGTCCCATTTGCCTGCCGGGACCAGCGGCCGAATCATGACCTCATTTCCCTCCGATGGTCGAACACCGATCAACCCGGTAATAACAAGGTCTGCGTATCCGGAATGGTTGTAGTAGCGGCCCCGGTTTGGTGGCGGTTGATTCCTGGACTTCAAGATTTCCCGGGCGATCCACTCACCAGAATCTGCATCGAGATCTTCGTCAATCCAAGGCACCACTCGCCCATCCGCCAAGCGAAGATGCTGAGAGTGGGTGTAGGTGCGAAAAAGTCGGAAGTAATCGCTCGATGACATCACTGATTGTTCTTCATCGTTTAGGAGGTTGGCCAAAGCAACCAGAGTTTGTGTCGTGGCGAACGGCCACGACGGACCGTTCCATAAACATTCATGCGGATTCTTAAAGCCGAAGCGCGGACTCCGACGTTCAGTTGTGGTTGGACCAAACTTGCCGTCAAATCCAGCGGCATCGAACAACTGGCGCCAAGCAACGGAGCGATCCGTCGTTGGAATGTCAAAGTACCAGGGGACAAATCCTATGAGTTCACGTGGTTCCGCCCAGTTCGCCTGATTGTCGTTAGAGACGGTTTCGTAAAACTCGGCCTTAGGGTTCCATAATCGAGCGTTGATGAGAGACCGCAGCTTGTCTGCCTTAGCTTTGAATTCTTTGGCTATACCTTCCTGGTGGACAAGCTCGGCAATTCTCGAAATAGCCAGGGCATCGCCGTACATATAACTGTTGACCGTCGGACGGTATCCGCTTCCGCCAGCGCTGAATTCCATTCCGTCTCGGTCATCTATCTGCCAGAACAGGCCGTTTGAATCTTGATTGGATTTCTCCCATGCAGAGTAGTTTTTTACGAGGGCGGGAAGAAGTTCTGAAGGCAGCTGCTGCGCGCCGGTTGCGAGGTAAAGCTGATACACCGAATCGGCTGCCGCAAAGCTATAACGGCGTGGGTCAGCATCAGGGCTCAACCAAAACCGGGCATACTCTTCCGCGTACTCAGGGTCGCGCAACCAGCGCGCTTCGCGGATATGGTGCTCAGCCGCAGCGCCGATGGTGTTAAACTTTCCGGCCCACGGCACATTATCCAGGAATTCGTCAATGACGAATCCGCGTGGGGTCTTCTTTATGTGCTTCTGAAACGCGTACCAGCGAAAGTAATAGATTTCCTCGATCTCCTTATCTGGAACGTCCAACAGTGGGATGTTTTTTTCAAACCATTCCCATGGGAAAGGATCATCCTCACCCAGCACTTCCTTTTCGTCCGAAGAAAATTGGGCGAAATAGTGCCGGAAACCTGCTGGCTGCAGGACGCCCGGCGCTCGTTCAGCAGGTTGAGCTTGAGACGACGCGAACACTGTGAAGACAGCAACAGCACAGCCCAAGAGGATGGTGAAGAACGATGTTCGCATCACGCCGCCTTAAAGCCAAAGTCTTCGCCGTCGTGTGTGACCAGACCGATTTGTTCGAAGGATTTATTGCGGCCGTTGTACCAAAGCATCCAACGGCCAATGACGAGTACGGCGTATGGCTTATAACACGCATCCGCGTCCCACCCATTCGGCGTTGGGCGAACAATCGGATTCTCCGGATGGCGAACCCAGTTTGTAATTCCGTCCTTCGACCTGGCTAAGCCGATTTGTGCGTGGTCAATATCGCGGAAACCAATGTAGAACGCGTAATACCAACCCTTGCGAAAGATGATTTGAGCGGCGGTAACTCGCTCCTTCTCCCATGCTGCTCCTGGAGCGGGCGTGATCACCGGGTTGTTCGCATACTTTTCCCAATGAAGGCCATCGGTGCTAGTTGCGTATCCAATTGCGTTGGGTTCGTACTGCTCTCCGCCGGAGTACCACATTTTCCAGCTTCGTTCCCCTTCGTTCCAGATAACGTGCGGACACATGAGCGCAACGCCTTCCCACGGCAGACTTGATTCGAGAACAGGCTTAGAGGATTGCCTCGTCCATGTCTTGCCGTCGGCGCTCTTCGCATAACCAATCTTTGATTTTGCATTTGCCTGCCCGGTGTACCACATGTGATATCCGTCTTCACGATGTACGACCACGGGCCGATTGATATCGTCTTCCCAACCTGTTTCCGACGCTGGTGGTAATACGATCTCTGGCGCGCTCCAGTGGATACCGTCGTTGCTTTCAGTCAGGGCGACGCTTTTCTTTGGCCGCCATGAAACCCACATCCGAAAGCGGTCTTGCTCACGCAAGACACAGATGTCAAAGATGGTTCCGTATTGCCCGCCTAAGACCGGACCAAGGGGATATTTTTGCCAGCCGCCGTGGACTTCAGGGGGCGAAACTTTTTTGGCAATGTCTAGCGACGACTCAATGCCAGCAATTGCTCCGAGAATCAGTAACTCTCTGCGATTCATCTGCCGTGTGTCATCCTTTCAATTGGTGGGCATGAATCCGGCGTAGTCCCATTCGCCTTTGCGAACCAGCCCGACGATTCCCCTTTTGCCTTCCTCATCGTGGTAGCGCTGATAGAGTTCAATTTCCCGTTTGGCCTGCTGCTTTTCCCCGCTCGAGCGCAACAGCATCGCCATGGCGTAGTGCGCGGAGGCGGAGGTATTGTCCAAGTCGATGGCTTTCTTTAGCGAGGCGCGCGCGGAAGCAATATTGTGCCGCTCCATCTGTAGCCGGCCCAGCATTGCCAATGGGCGGGCATCCTGGGGAGCATACGTGGCTGCATGCTCAAGTTCGTTTGCTGCCAGGGTGTACTTTCCACTGCTACGATGAATCTGCGCTAAGTAGTAGTACGAGGGCGCGCACTTCGGATCACGTTTGAGCACGCGAAGAAACTCCACTTCGGCGTCCGCCTGTTTGCCTACGCTGAGCAGGGCAGCACCAAGCCCAACTCTTGACCATTCGTCGCTCGCATCAATCTTCAGCGCCGAACCAAAATCTTGAACTGCGGTGTCATTCTGCCCCAGCCGGTAATGTGCGAGTCCGAGCTGGTACCAAGCCTCGCGATTGTCTGGCTCTTGCTCGACAATTTTTTGCAGAGCATCACGTGCATCTACAAACATGCGGCGACGCATGCAGACCTGGCTGAAATGGAGCAATGCAGGAGTATTCGCGGACGCCAGCCTCTTCGCATCGTAGAGATGTTGGAGTGCCCCTTGTACGTCGCCGAGTATCCGCTCGATTTCGGACAATTCCACAAGAGCATCGACATTTGTGGGATTGTGATCCAGAATCCGGCGATACAAACCTGCAGCTTCTGCATTCTTGCCGCGGCCGGCGTAAATACCAGCCAGCATGTACAAGCTCTTGGGATTCGTCTCACCTATAGTATGTGCGATCGTTGCTTCGAGCCACTTTTGCGCCCAGTCCACCAATTCAGGCTCACGAAAAATTTGCGCCGCGAGCAGGGCGTCGCGTTCGTCAACCTCGATATTTGTGAGACGAGCCTGCATGCGTGATACCGAAACACCTGCTCCCGTGCGCTTCAATGCGGTCTGATAGGCGGCGAGGGGGATGGGATCGGCGACATTTGCTTTTACTAATGGAGAGAGATCTGCTTTGGCTCTTACAAACTTGTGCTGGTTAACTGCCGCAACGCCAGCCACGAGTCTTCCGTTGTAGTTGCCTGGATCAATTGCGATAAGTTGACGCGCCCACTGCTCGGCCTCGGAATCATTCCCGTCAAGCAGAAACAGTAGTGCCAGGTTTTCGTGCGCATCAACGAAGCGTGGACTCAGATCGATGGCTCGAAGGTAGAGTGCTTTTGCCTCCTCAAATCTATTTGCTTGAATGGATTCGCTTCCTTTGTTGTTCCATTCGACTGCCTGCGCTTGCAAATTCGCGCGCACCGTTTTTCCTTGAGCGGCCATCGCTGTAGTAGCTGCAAGCACCATCAGACACAGTGCGGTAAGTGTCTTTGCCCACATCGGTCGTAGACCTAGTCATGAAAATCAAAACTAAAACTGATAGTGCAATGCCATTTGGAGGACGCGGCCGTAGGCTGGCGCGAGGTATCCAGGGTGGCGAGTTGAAAAAATCTGACCGAATCCGCCGTCTGTGACTGTAGGGTCGGGGTCGGCGAGTACGGGGTGATTGAATACATTTTGCGCGGTAAGCGAATAGCTGAGCGATCCCAGCCGCTCCGATATCGGAAACTCTTTCCTTAAAGTCATGTCGGTATAGAACTTCCCGGGACCACGGACCATCCCCCGCTTTGAACTACCCAGGTCCAAGTGGGTAATCCCCGCTTGTGTGTCCTGAGTGGCACATCCCGCGCCCGTAAAATCTGCGGGACAGAACGCCGCTTTGTTGATCCAGTTGTCGGCAGCAGAGGTGCGGCTGGAGTGGTCGCCGTAAACCGAGCCGCCTACATAATTCGCCCACACGGACGATGTTGTTGACCCAACGTTGAAGTTCGCCGGGCTAAAGATTGTAAGAGCATCTCCGGATATGGCGCTCAGCACACCGCCGAACGTCCACCCGTGGATGAACTCGCGCGCGAGGCGTGGCGAACTGGCAAAAAAGGGCAGATCCCAACGGTAGATGAAGTTGAATACGTGAGTCTGGTCGTAGACATCTAGCCCCCAATCAATTTTCGGATTGTACGGATCGCGGTTCGATCCTGCCGAAAAATAGTTGCCCCAGCTGTCTCCGCTGTCGGTGCTCCGGCTCAAAGTGTAGTTCGCAAGAATTGAGAAGCCGCGTGAGAACCGTTTATCGAGCCCAATCTGCATCGCGTGGTACCAGGAACTTGCGCTCGGGGTCGTGAGACTGATTTGCTGAAACGCCTGGTACGGCCGTCGGGATTGCTGATTGGCATTCGTACTGAGCGGGTTTCCGCTGCTGTCTGTGCCGGGAATAAACACCGGCGCATTGTGGTCATAAGAAGTATTGAGGTGTGTTCCGCGTGAGCCGATATATCCAGCCCGCACTAGCCAGTCCTGTTTCGGCTGCCATTCGAAGGTCCCATTCATTTGATACGTCTTGCCAACATTAAAGTCGCGATCGTAGCCGAGAATAATCGGTGTGGTGCCGAATACATACGTCTTGGTAGCGCTTGATCCCGCCACCGGTTTGGTGTAAGGGAAGGGAGCGGGTTGTCCCATGTAGGGATCCGTCACGCTCACTGCAACCCCTGAAGGCGCATAACTGAACCCGTAAGGCGCAGTGGATCCGAGATTGCCCGCCTGCGACAGATTGAAGTAGTCAAAGTGAATACCCGCGCCACCGCGGATTACCATCTTTCCGGACCCGGTGAGGTCGTAAGCAAATCCAAGGTTGGGCGCGAAATTCGCCCATTTCGTAGGGAATGACGACCTGCTGATGCCAGGATCCCCGGCGACCACAAGTCCAACAGGCGCATTAGGAAAGACCTGCGACTGCTGACCGGGTCGAAACGCAGTGATGGCTCCCTGTACTTCCTCATATCCGAAAAACGGCGCCCAGCGCAAACCCGCAGTGGCGGTCAACTTCCGCCCAATTCTGATCTGGTCTTGCGCATACGTTTCGCGCGCTGGATAGTTCCAGGTAAGGTCCTGAGTTGAGCTCTCGCTGAAACCCGCCCCTTGCCCAAGCAGAAAATCGGCAAAAGGATTGCCCGTGCTTCCCACCTGGTACGAGGCAAAGTTATAGCAGCCCGCGGAGCAAAAATCCTGGAACGTATGCTCATGAAAAATCCGTTGATAATAGCCGACCTTGACCGTGTGGCGGCCTTTGATCCACGTAAAGTTGTCGGCAATGGAAATTTGGTGAGTAGGGTTGGGGTTGTTGTAATTACCCCATATTGTAGTTCCGTTGCTTCCCCAACCATTAATGAAGATGCCCACTTCGGTCATCGGTACACCTGCATCAGGAACTATGTTCACCCCGAGGGTTTGCCAGTTTAGCTTTTCATTTACGTTTTGCCGGATCGGCCCCGCATTGAGATGGGTGATTCCAACAATTAGATTGTTGAGCAATCCGCTGTTAAATGCGTAGGTGTCATTGAACGTGTAAATCGAGTCACTGTGTTGATAGGCACTTGTGCCCTCTCCCGGCGGCGTCGGCGTTCCAAACTGGATGCCAAGCAGGGGGTCGCGAATCTGGTTGTCAATGCGGCGGAACATCGAAACAAAGGCGCGATGTTTGTTGGAAAACTGGTGGTCCAGCTTCACGACCGTTGCTTTCACATTGTCGCTTTGAGACCCCAACCAGGAGAAACGTCCGTTGGGATCATTTGTCGTGGGCAACAGACTGGTATCGGCTAGCAAAGCCTGGGCCATCGGTGAAAAACTGTTGGGGTCCAGTTGCGGAGTCGGGGAACCATTCACGACTGGAACGCCAAAGCTGGAATTGGAGAAATCCCCCTGACGTTCTGCGTTGGTAAGGATCCTGAGCTGTTGGAGAAATTGTTGATTTGGGTTGGTGTATTCAAAAGAGAAAAACCAGAATGTCTTGCCTCGCCCGTCGTAAAGGTGCGGAATGAAAACTGGTCCTCCCAAATTGCCTCCGTACCAGCGTTGCGATCCCGTCGGGCGCTGCGTGTGCGAACGGTTGCCTTCCCATGAGTTGGCGTTCAGGCCCGAATTTTGAAAATACGTCCATACCATTCCATGCAACTGGTTTGTGCCGGACTTGATCACCGCGCTGACCTGGCTGCCCGCAGATGTACCATAGTCCGCCCCGGAAGTGCTGGTTATATTCGAATACTCCTGCAAATTTTCAACCGACGGCAGCACTGCCGCGTTGCCGGTGAGATATTCGTTGGCTTCGGTTCCGTCAATCTGATAATTATTAGTTGCACCACGTGACCCGTTCACTCGAACGCGAGAACCGTTGTTTCCGTTTTCGGCAATGACCGCACCGGGTTGGGTAAGCTCAACAGTCACGCGAGCGTCGCGCCCAATTACCGGCAGCGCAGTAAGTTGCTTCTGTCCAAGCGAGTCCTGAATCGTCGCGGTCGCCGTGTCGACCTGGCCTGCGGCGCCAACGACCTCTACTTTCTCCACTGCCGAGCCCGGCGCTAGCGTGACGATCAAGGTCGTGGTTTTCTCAGCCTCGATCGGATTGTCACTCGAGTCATATTTTTTGAACCCCGGAGATTCGACGCTGATCCGGTAGTTGCCGACATGCAGTGACCCGAACGTATAACTGCCATCTGCGCCAGTTGTGACCGTGGTTTCAACGCCGGTGTCCAGATTTCGGACTGTCACTTTCGCATTCACAACCACTGCGCCGCTAGTGTCCTGAACTCGGCCAATGAGCTTGCCGGAAATGTCCTGCGCAAACGAGGTCAGCGGCGCGAGACAAAACACCAAACCGGCGAGGATCGGGAAATACATCACATTGGTTGGCTTCAGCCACCGAGACTGCACGCGAGTCCGCTCACTTGAAGTCAGCATGCTTCCTCCACCTGAACCAGAGATGTTTTACGCGAGACGGGTTCTTTTCACGACCACGACGCACAAATGTGAATCAATCTACCTGCCTGACCTCGCAACTGCAAGATTCGATTGCACTAACGCGTGGTAGTGCATTCGTACTATCTCGCGTCAAGGCTTGGGAGTTAAAATCCCTGCTCGAATGGCACCAGGAACCCATGCTTCGGAGAGAGCGCTCAGGAAACCGATTAGGAAAGCGGTACTTCTAGGCCTCACGCTGTCTTGCTGGTTGTGGACTGCCTGCCGTTCGAAGAACCCACTCACAATTGCAGTGATTCCTCGTACCTCGGGAACTTCTCTGTGGGAACCGGTGCACGTAGGCGCTGAAGTGGCGGCAAGCGATATCGGCGCGCGCATTTATTGGAATGCGACAACCCGCGAGGACGATGTGCAGGGTCAAATCGCGCTGGTCGAGAAGGTGATTGATCGCGGATATCAGGGTATTGTTTTGGCTCCTGATCAGTCCCTCGCCTTGATTACACCGGTTCACCGGGGCATCTCCGCGGGCATTCCCATCGTGATAATCGGTTCGCCACTGCCGATTCCACCTGGAGGGAAGCTAACCTACATTCTGAACGATGATGAAGAAGCCGGCCGTATGGCTGCGATGCGCGTTGCGGAGTTACTGCACGGAAAAGGTTCGGTTGCAATACTTGGAATTGACCCCGACATTGCCGGCGTTATGACTCGGGGACGCAGCCTCGAGAGATCCCTAATTGAACGTTATCCCAAGATCAAGGTCGTAGAAAAGAAAATGGGATCGTTTAATGTACCCTACGATCAACAGATTGCCGAAGAAACGCTGCGCAAGAATTCCGATCTCAATGCCATCATCGCCCTGACTTCCATATCGACGCGGGCCGCGTGCTCTGCGCTTGAGCGCCTAAATTCCAGGAAAACAATCAAAGTCGTGGGCTTCGATGATCCCGATACCCCTAACTGGTTTCAAAGCGCCCGGCTCGATTCTTTGATAATCCAGAACAGCCGTGAAATGGGTCTGCAGGCAATCAGAGCCGTCGGAGCACAGGTTCAAGGTAAGGCGGTTGCTCCGGAAACAAAGCTCAAGCCGATCTTGATTAGCCGAGAGAATTTGCACACACCTGAAATACAGAAGATGCTTTCGATGACATGGAGGACGGAGCAGTGAGGGTCGCTTTTTTCAAACGGTCTGTGCTGTTCGGCCTTGCCTCGCTCTTCGCGTGCAGCATTTTCGTCCTGGCGGCGTATTTTCAGTTGCGCCAACAGCGTCTTCCTTACCACGATTCCTTTGTTAAAGAGAAAGCTGACGAATGGCAGGCGTTTGGCGGTACCTGGGAACTTAACGAAGGAGCGATGCGCAATGAGTCTGATGAGAGGGGTGCCAAACTTCTTACAGGATCGAGTAACTGGCGTGACTATTCTCTTGAGGCGGACGTGCAATTGCTCGGGCATGACGGAGATGCAGGCCTGATTGCGCGCGCAACAGACGAAGAGGAGGGGGTCGATTCGTATAGTGGTTACTATGCGGGCCTGCGCAATCGTGATAATGCGTTGGTGGTTGGTCGGGCCGACCATGGATGGACGGGAGAGCAGACGGCTCCTCTCACCGGAGGAGTGCATCCTTTCTTGTGGTATCACCTGAAGATCGTAACTGTTGGGTGTAATTTCGCGGCAGTCGTGAGCGGCCCGCGTCTGGCTCTCCCAGCTGCATCGACAATGATTCGGAAAGATTGCCCGCGTAGCGGTCGGATTGGACTCCGTTCTTATTCTTCCGGGGGAATCTGGCGGAATGTCCATGCGAGCGCAGCAGAATATTCCGATTTCCAGAAAATCGAATCTGAAGTTGCCAACCTTAGCGCCCGGGCGTTAGCAGTATCGTCGCCCAACGGACAGCCTGAGCATGGGGCGAAAATTTCAACCCAAGACCGTGACCGCGATCATCGTCCTTCGGTCACTCAGCCCATCTCCAGCCTACGTCTTGTGCCGAGTTCCAATTCCACGAACGCCAGCATACGCGGAGTCGTCGTCCTGACCTCGCCAGTACTTTTTGTAGAAGATACGACGGGGGGTGTTGCGATTCCGAATCCCGATGCTCCACCTCTCAAAGTCGGCGATGAAGTCGAAGCGACTGGTGTCCCTCAACCCAAAGATTTCAGCTCTGTCCTTCAGAATGCTAAAGTGCGATTGCTGTGGGCAGGCACTCCCATTCCTCCTCTCTCCGTTACGGCGTCCCAGGCCGCGACGGGCGCCTTCGATGCTACCTTCGTCGAGGTCGAAGGTCATTTGATCGGGAAAGAAACGGGACCGGCAAATACGGTGATCCTTCAGCTTCAGCAGGGTGAGCAGGCTTTTCGCGCCCTTATGGGTCCAGGACGCGCAGACCTCTTGTTGCGAAAACTCAAAATAAACAGTTTGCTGCGCCTGCGAGGAATTGCCGTTGTCGATTCCAAGTACACCGAGAATCTCACGCCTTTCGTGATGCTTCTCCCTTCCACTGACAACGTGGATGTGCTCGCTGGACCGCCGTGGTGGAGCACCGGACATCTGGTTGCCATCGCCGTTTCAGCCTTGATTCTGGCACTCGTGGTCCAGGTGTTTTATGGTCGGGTCGAACGATGGAGGCTGCGGGCGGTGCTTGATGAGCGGCAGCGTCTTGCTCATGAAATGCACGACACAATCGCACAGAGCTTTGCGGGCATTGGATTTCAGTTGCAGGCGATTCGCAACGACTTGCGCGAAAAAAATCCTGCGGTGCATCGCCAGTTGGATCTCGCCTGCGACCTGGTGCGTCATAGCCATGAGGAAGCTCGGCGCAGTATCGCGACCCTTCGGCCCGAGTCTCTTGAATCAATTGGCTTATTGCCCGCCCTTGAGCAATGTGCCCGCCGATTGGTTAATGGCGGTTCGGTCGACATCAAAACGTCTATCTTCGGTGATGAGCGTCCAATGCCGATCCGTGTTTCCGATACGCTATTCAGAATTGGCCAGGAGGCAATTGCGAATGCAGTTCGTCACGCAGCGCCAGCCAGTCTCAGCATCTCTCTTAGCTATGTAAGGGACTCGGTTTGCCTGATCGTCGAGGACGACGGAGTGGGATTCTGTAATACCGGTGATCTCTTAGGATTTGGCTTGCGGGGGATGCGAAATCGCGCAGACACAATCGCAGCAAAGTTCAATATCGTCAGCTCGCCTAACTCCGGAACTCGCGTTGAGGTTGCGTCTCCACTACCACCGAGGTTCAGTTTGGCAAATTGGCCAGTTCAGATTTGGCGGAACCTGCAGGAGCGTCATTTCCATGCATAAAGCGGCAGAGCCAATTCGTATCCTGATTGTGGATGACCATCCGGTCGTTCGTGCAGGACTCGCGAGCATGCTCGCCACTCAAGCCCGATTCAAAGTAATTGGGTCTGCCGCGAGCGGGGCCGAAGCACTCAATTTACTTGAGCGACACAGCGCGGACGTAGCACTTGTTGACTTGCGTATGCCGGAAATGAACGGCATTAATCTAATGCACGCACTTGGGCGGTTACCCTCTCCGCCACGCGTTATCGTACTCACCAGTTATGAAACGGACGAAGATGTCTATCGAGCTGTGAATGCTGGTGCTCAGGGTTATCTACTGAAAAATACTTCACAGCAAGAAATGATGGACGCCATATCCGCAGTCCACGCTGGCCGCCGATATATTCCGGGCCACATCGCTGCGCACCTCGCTGATCGTATGACACGCTCGAATTTGACTGCTCGGGAACTCGACATCCTTCAAATGCTGGCAAAAGGCCTTACTAACAAGGAGATCGGGGCCGTCTTGAAAATTAGTGAGAACACGGCCCGTAATCATGTGATCAGCATTATTGAAAAGCTGGACGTTTCCGATCGAACCGAGGCCGCAACGACAGCTATCCAGCGCGGCATCATCTCCGCAGAGAACTGAGACCTTAGCTGCTATTTCTGCAGCATAGCGCGATACTTGACACCCGACGGCGATCTGCATCGTTGGCGCATTTGAACCAGACAAAATTGGTGCATCGGCATCATGACAGCCCCGCCCTGAGCCGGTTACATTGTGTGACCTAATTACGCATTGACGGAGGTAGTCATGAAGTGTTCGATGTCCCGGGCCGCAAGTATCGCACTTTCACTTCTCGCACTTTGCTGAATCTTTCGCGGCGAAACGCAGTTTCTCTCCCAACTTGCTCACCGTACTGCGGTTCTTGTTCTAAAACGGAACTCGGGAGAGGGCATGTCGTTACCGGAGACGTCTACTTCCGAGAGTTCCCCTCGCTCCAATTTGTCCTTGCAGGCGACGCAGTACTCGGTCCAAGGAACGGCTTCCAGGCGATTGAGCCCAATCAAGCCTCCGCAGGCCAGGCATTCACCAAAATTCCCATTTCGAATGCGGTCCAGAGCGACGGTCATGAGCCTGTCGGAAGAGGAATTCCTTGGTCGCGCTATTGACAGCACGATCGGCGACATCCAGTGCGGATTCATCGACCAGTTCGCGGCCTTCGCGTGTCACCTGACCGGCAGCCACGCGAAGTTCCGCCAACCAGCTTCAGTCTTGCTTGAAATTCAGCGATCTGCCTTTTGTTCAATCGGGATTCGCTTGCCATTCGGGGCATCGTTTTACAACCTTTGTCTATATTTCATCTACAGTGCCATCTCCGCACAAGCCGGCCGGTACTCAGTTAATTCTGCTCACAACTTCTGGCCGCTGCACGAGCCGGGCCAATACTGCCAACTGGAATCGCGTGTGTATTGTCGTTCTGCCGCTTTCTGCATTAGCTCTGTCTCGAATTTGCATTCGCCTAGTTTGTCGACGCGCTTTCTTGGCTGCGGATCTTCGCTGTACAAGCGTGCCGGTCAAACTTCGACAATAAGTAGTTGTTCGCCTGAACGGGTCTTTCATGAGTCTTTGGGAACGAAAAACTTTAGGTTGCAGCCAGAACACTCAGCCAGCACCGGGGTTTGATCCACAAGCTTGAGCATGATGAGTTGTTTCTCAACCATTGCGCTCATTGAAACCTCCAAGCGAGATTGAGCCAATGGAATCGAAGTGAATTGTTCGGTCCCTGAGTGCGGCTGTGACCATGAATCCTTTTCGCTTTGCAATTCCCCAGTTTCGCAATCGCCACTGCCCCAAGTGCCAGGCACAAGCGCGCGAGCGCTGGCTGGCGGCTCGGGAACGTGAACTGCTGACTACCAACTATTTCCACGTCGTGTTCACTGTGCCTCACGAACTGAATGTTCTGGCTTTGCAGAACCCGCGCCTGTTTTACGATCTGCTGGCACGAAAAGCTTTGAGCTGCTGATAGTCAAAGCTCGATCGATACCGATCCAGGAAGCGATCGCCCTGCACGCGTGGAATGTCGGCGGCAAAGTTTTTTCTTGACATCCCTTTTAATAGAACTCATTGAGCGGTGAGCGTCAATGATCGCCGTTCAGAAGCAGAGGCGAAAATGCGCTTCATGATTTTGCCTTGACTCGGAGCACGAATTGCGTACCGTGTTCCAAATGGACGTTCTGGTGATCTGAGCTGATCACCGAGTCCTGCGACGTCTCGCCTCGCATGCTCAGAGAAAGACCTTTGATCCCGACAACCCCTTGACTTGCTGCCGAAAGTCCTCGCGCCCCGTTGGATTTATCCCTGACGCTGCCGACGGAGTTTGCAGCACCCGCTGCTGTTCCTGCGACTCCGCTGGAGGAGCCCCGGCCGCCTCCACCGGATGGAGAGCCCCGCCCACCAGAACCCGCGACGGTTCCACCCATTGAGCCGCCCATTTCACCGTAGCCCACGCTAGACTGCTCGCTTTCGTCGGCTGGTGCTGTCTCCGGTGCAGCCACGGCCTGAATTGAGGCAGATAGCGGAATCTCACGTTCTTTGATAACCAACTGATCGAAGGCTATCGCGATTTGCGACTGTGGATGTTCTTTGCTGCGCGTCTGAATCTGCGTGATGTGGCCAAGGACTTTGCTGTTCTTCGGAATCATGACCTCGCCGTTGGACTTGAGGTCCTCCACAATCGTGGTCGTTACCTCATCACCAGTTTTGTTCTTTTTCGCGTCCAGATTTTTCGCGAGCACAACGTGAAATACGCTGCCGTCGGCTATACGGAACGAGGAGTCGTGTGTCTGAGGTAATTCCGTGTCACTGGCCTTTGCTCCTTGACCGGATGGAGTTGAAGGCGTTTGTTGCGAACCTACTGCTTGCGCCACGCCTGCGGCGGTGAGGAGCACAATCATCGAGAGCTGAAGACTGATCTCTTTCATATGATCCTTTTGAGACGATTTTAGCGCGTTGGTTCAAGGCTCAACGCGAACACAAGTGCAGCATCGTTATCGGGCAAGCTAATACTCCGTACCTCTCTATTAGGATCGAGATCGAACGAATACGCGTATAGATAAAACGTGCGTTCGTCTTTTTGGCCGGTACCCGAGAGTCGGTAGGGCATGGTTACTGCTTTGAACTCTCCTGGAAAATTGGACGGTGCGTACCAATCGCTCAGACTTTGCTCGACTGTCTGGCGAGTTCCGTCTGTATAGTTGACCGTGAACACCTGATCTCCCTGGCTGCCGTCCACAGCAGTCGCGAGCAGGCTCAAGCTCCGGAACTTGGCAGTGGGGAGAGTAATTTCTTTCCCACTCGCGGCATCGGGAACATCGGGGGCACCGAGCTTGAATAGCACACCATTCCACGCTTGTTGCGATCCAAGCAGTTTGCCGGAATATGCAAAACCTCCGCCATCCATACTGCTTGCATTTGTAAACTTCGCCCCATCGCTGTAGATCGCGTGAACGTTGTATGCAGATGAGAGGTCAACCGCCACGTCGCCGTGTTTCATTGGCACCACAGAGAGATCGAGGGTGGTCGAGTGCGAGATGCTTCCCGCCGAAGCAGAGATGGTCACTGTTGAAGAGGCGACGTTGGCCGACCTATCTGCGATCAATGTCAGCTTGTTCGCTTCGGCGGTGCTGTCTGGATCGAATTTGGCCGAAACGCCTGAGGGAAGTCCTGACGCACTGAAAATGGCTTTGTCTTCAAATCCATTCAGCGCCGTGAGCGCAAGTTGAACGGTTTCACTGCTCCCCTGAAGCACCGTCACTGTCGGTGTCGAACTGGCAAGAAGGAAATCAGGGTCGCCGCTCTTCGGGAACGGGAGAACATCATAGAGCGGCTGCGTAGGACGAACGAGAGGGCCTTCGGCACTCACGGACACAGCGAAAATGCGAATGTTGTCATTCACAGGTAGTTTGAGACTTTTGGCACCAGCCGGTAGGTCGATCGGATAGGCGAAGAGATACGAATAAGAATAAGGCACGTTCTCCCCTGCAGAGTTGTGATGGTGCGAGCAATACCACGCCAGGTCTGCACGTTTTATATAGCCGGGCTTCAGGGTTGTCATCTCGCCGTAATCATCATTGGCACCATTTTTTGACCAGGTACGGTCGTCCCATTGACCGATAAACCCGCCCCAGTCTTCGATGTTGAGATCCACCTGCTTACCACCGACTTCGAACGCGGCCTCCTGATCCCCGTGGGCGGAGGCAGCCAAAATGTATACACGCTCGAATTTGCCTTCGGGGAGGTGGATGTCCTGCCCTTTGGCAACGACAGCATTAGGGCCAGCGGGTGAGGCGAGTTGAAATTTCACATCGCCAAAAATAATCTGGGACGGAAGCTGTTCCGCGGGTAGCGTGTTTCCATGGCCGTCGAATCCTGACGCAGAATGTGTTCCATCGGCGGTCGCGGTCGCGAGATCATAGGAGAGGCTCACCGGCTCGGATCGAACACCCATAGGCTTGGCTTTCGATGCTACGAGCTTGATGGCAAACGTGCGTGGCTGATAGGCAGTGAATGAAGTTACAAGGGAGCCGTTCGTCAATGTCGCGGGGCCGGCCGGCTGCTCCTGGCCATCGACTTCACGCGCTCCCGCTATCGGCGCAGCGAAAGAAATCTTGACGTTCTCCTGCGGCTTTCCGTCGAGTTCAACCGTGCGAAGCACGACTTCATCGCTGTGCTCTGCTTTCTTCAGCGCCAGAACTCGAATGCGTGGATTGCTCACTTGCAGCAAAGAAAACTCTCGTCCCATCGATCCAGCGTGAGGTGAAGTCTCAAAAGCGATTAGAGGATCATTCAAGCGTTGCGCTTGCCAGTCCGTTTGAGCAGAACGCCAGTCGGCTGTGTGACCGACAATGCCGAAGAAGAATTCGTGATGACCAATGTCCTGCGTGGCTTGATCGGGATACCCTCCGCGAACTCCCGGGGTGCGAATCAAAGTTAAGCGAATTGTATTGTCGTTCGGTTTGTCGGAGCCGTTCTTGCAGTCCGTGAGGATTGTCGCTCCGAATGTGCCACTTATGTCAGTAAGGTCGATCCATTGATGCGAAGGCACTTCAAACTTCTTCGGCTCAGCAGTTGGGCGTTCGATAGTGCCGATGTCCCAGTTATAGGTTGCCATCCGGTTCGACGCGGTGAGTGGAAAGACAGCCTTCAGGTTCGATTCCTTTGTGTTCCAGTCGATAATATTTCCAAACTCGACACGCTTGCCTGCGTTACCTGCTGACAAACGAATGATCTGAACAAACCTCGATCCTGCGGTCTGGCGCGTGACTTCAATCGCAACTCGCACCGGCCCACGTTCGATGATCCGAATTTCGGCGGGACCGCTGACGTATGCCTTTGCCGCAGCCTGTTCCTGGTCCCAATCCATGTTCCACGCCGGCCACTGCTCGGGGTTGTCGTAGGAAATTGCCAGCCGCGCTGGAGCCGCTAGCAACTCTCTATTTAAAGATTTATCGAAGATACTGGCGACGTCCCCTTGGGAGTTCAATTTCACGCGATAATACTGGTTTTCTAGCGAGTCCTCGGTGACATGCAGGGCTGATGCAGCAGCTTGAGAATTTAATCCGCCGCCTTGAACGTCATAGACTGCAAAACCGACCGGCGGCACCTTGGCCGCAAACAAGAGTTTGCCATTCAAGATCTGCGCCGGAACTTCTTTGTCGTCAGGACCCATCACTCGTACCCTCGTTACGTTCGAGTCATACATAGTGGTGGCCTCGACGATATCTTCACGAGAAATGTTCAGCGGATTGAATACGACAATCGGGGTGCCTTTCCCCTCCGTACTCATCAAGCTCGCGACGCCCTGGCTGGAACTCGTGAGGACGCCCGCGAACTGGTTCAACGCGATCACATCGTCATTCCATGCAAACTCATAAGCTTTCGGCGTGGCCGTTCCGGCGCCAATGTCGTGAAAGTGGCCGCCCATCTGGAGTGTCCAAGCGTTGTTCAATCTCTCCAGCGGATATCTCCTTGCACCCAGCCATTCCGCCGCGACCGACGCCTCCTCGGCCGTTTCGGCAAGCAACTCCTCCTTTCGTAACCAGCGCTTCTGGTACCCCTGCGAGGTCAGTGATCCTGCGGAGTGGTTCGTGAGTTCCATCTCTCCTGTGTAGCGGGGAAGTCCCTTGGCCTGCTCAGGATTAATAGCCAAAAACATCTGGTCGGCATTTGCTGAAATGACATGTACAGGACCGTCACCAACCTTTCCCTGCCAGCCTTGAGGATGCGCGGGGCTGGGCGGAAGTGTCGCGATGCCATTCGTCACGATTGCTTCCAGACGCTTTACGGAATCTTCCTCCGGCGTGCCACCGATGTCGCCGGTGCCATAGTAGTGATAGTCGGTGTAAACTCCACTGACTTTGCCGTTGTGCTCTACTCGGCTGGCCCAGTCATTTTGATAGTGGTTCACTTCGTCTTGCTGCTGTGCGCGATTGAATCCGTCACGCTGGCGTCGCAGCTCGTAATATTGTTCAAGTTCTTTAGGATCGAGCTTGTTATTGCGATCATCCTCCTCTAGTTTGGCGCGAAGATCGTGGACTTTTTTCTTTAACTCGTCGAGTGCATTGTTCGCTGGAAGCGGCGGCAGGGCTTTGCTGAGGTCGCTCTCGATGCCACCGCTGTAACTGCCGGGATTCAAACCTGCCAGGACGCTCTCGCCATCCGGCCCAACCCACACCCCGACGTTGAACGGCGTGCCCTCAGGTGTTTTTTCGAGGGATTCAGGTCCCCCGCCCGGGGCTGAAGATCCCCACACCAGTTTTTGCGTCGAGAATCCTTTTACCCCGGAATGTGCAAGAATCGTCGGCAACGAAGACGGAAATCCGAAGCAGTCGGGCAGCATATACTCGGCGCTGGCCTTGCCGAATTCTTTCTGGAACCACTCATTGCCGTACAGAATCTGCCGAATGATCGTCTCGGCGCTAGGCGTGTTGACATCGCCTTCTTCCATTGATGAGCCTGCAGGAAACCATCTGCCTTCGTCCACATATTTCTTGAGTTTGGCGAAATCCTCCGGGTAGTACTCCTTCATCAAGCGATAACGGTTCGCTCCGCTGAAGTTAAATACATAGTGCGGATATTTCTCGAAAAGCTTGAAGTTGTCCTCCATAGTTTTGCGGAGATACTCATTAATTACCTGCGGGTACTCCCATCGCCACTCGGTATCGAGATGCGCATAGCCTACGACATAGAGCGTCGGATCTTTGCTCAAATCAGGTCTCGCGTTGTCCTGTGCCGAAGCCGCCGAGCCAAGCAACAGGCTCACCAGTGCGATAGATGGAGCAAGCAGTCTGATCCTTGCGAAATCAACGAACTTCGTAAAATTTCCTTTGCGATCAGAAGTGTGCATTAGTCCCCCAAAAGCAGCCTTGGGAAAAGGCGGCGATTATCGAATCAGTTTCAGAGTGTGAAGAGACGCTGTAAGCGATTGCTTGTTCAGAGCTATGGAGATGACGGTTGAAGCCCTGGCGTTTTGCCATTTGTGACAGTCGCATTTTAATGCGTTTTTCCAGAGGCGAGTTCAACTTACGCTGCCCACTGTAACAGGGAGTTGGACCGCTCCCACGGCACCAGTCGGCGCCTTTTCCTGGTCTTACAACCGTGCATGTTGCGCAAGAAAGTCCAGTTTGCCGTATGCGAGTATGGGCCAGAAATGCACACAAAATAAACAGGAGACATTTAACATTATTTGTACTAACGTCACGTTCCGCTCCTGCGTGCCACGTCAGGATGCGATCGGGACGTTTGCTCACTTCAGCGTCCGGCCGCCACACTAGCCACACGCGATCACGGCCAGTGCAAGTTGCATCACTAAAACAAACAGGGCCCAGAGTAAAATTGAATGAGCATGCGGTGGAATCTTTTCTCTCCAAGCTCGTTTCGCTACGTCAAAACGGTCTGCAGCTGCGCTCTTGCCAGCTCGATAGTGTTCTTTCCATTGCGGGCTGGGCACACACAGTCGGAGCCGAACGCAAACGATCCACGCGTAACGCAGCTCTACACGGCAGCCAAAGCCGCCGCGCAAAGCGGTGACGTAGCCGGCGCAATTTCAAAATATAAGGCGATTCTGGCGGTAGCGCCGCACCTCGGGCCAGCGTACAACAATCTCGGCTCACTTTATCTGCAACAGCATGAATATTCCAAAGCCATTGCCATCCTCAAGCAAGGTTTGGGAGTGGATCATTCTATGTATTCCGCGACTGTTCTTCTGGGCGTCGCTTATTACGAGGCGGGCGAATATACGAATGCTCGACAGCCATTGGAAGCAGCGGTTCGGGCTAATCCGAAGGACAATAACGCAGAATTCTATCTTGCCAAGGACCTGGTGAAGCTTCGGGACTTCGGCCCCGCGGCGTCGCACTTACAGGAGCTGACAAAACGCGAGCCGAAAGACCAAGAGGTCTGGTACATGCTGGGGAACGTGTATATCCAGCTTTCCGAAGCGGCGCTTGCGAAGGTTGACGCAATCGACCCCAATTCTGTGTTGTCTCACGAAATACGCGGTGACATCATGGCCAGCATGAAAAATTTCGATGGGGCACTGGTGGAATACAAGAAGGCAGTTGACATTGCTCCCAACCAGATTGGCACGCATTACAAGCTCGCCGATGCTTATTGGCAGGTCGATGACTGGGCCGACGCGACGGAGCAGTTTCAAGCGGAATTGGCCAATGACCCGGGGAACTGCAACGCGCAATGGAAGCTAGGCAACATTCTCCTCGAACAGCACATGCGTCCTGAGGAAGCGCTCGACGATATCAACAAGGCTCTGCAGACCTGCCCGGATCTGACGGAGGCCAGGCCAGACCGCGCCACCGCGCTCATTCGGCTGAACAAGTACGAAGAGGCTGTATCGGATTTGAAGACGGCGATCAAAGGTGATCCCAACGAACCGCGCCTCCACTTCATGCTGGCACAGGCTTATCGCGGCTTGGGAAGAACAGCGGATGCAAACGCTGAAATGGCCACGTTTGGGAAGCTGGAGCAGAATGCGCGCGCAGCCGAAGCAAAGCACGCGGAAGAAGTAATGCAACAGAAATCCAAAATACCCGATTCGCCACAGCAGTGACGCAAGCTGACCGTTCCGCCACGCTACTTGTGCCCGCAACCCTGGGCTTGCGCCCCAAGCCCTGACGTCACGGTTCGATCACGAGCTCCAAGTCACTGCCCGAGACAGTGTAAACTCCAATCGTTTTTCCTGATTCCATGAACTCTACTTCGTAGCCCGGCGGGTCAGCCGGATATACGTACACCACTATCCCTTGAGTGCCTAGCACAACTGGGAGATTGGGAAGAGTCCGTTTGAGACGCACAATTTGATAGTCGCTGAGGGGCAATCGCATAGTGCTTCAAACTTAATTTGGCACGACAGCGGCAAATCTCGTTGGGTCACCTGGGTAACCGACAGTGGTTATTAAGGCTGCCACAAATCGCTACATCGTACTCGGATCCGACGAACGCGTTCCCTGCAGAGCGGCGCAGCGATCGAATTCCGCCTTTGCTTTCGTGGTGAGCCCCTCTTTTTTGTAAATCTGTCCGAGAATGTAATGCAAGCGAGCGGTGTCGGGTGAGAGTTTCACCGCCTCTTCCAATTCCGCCTGCGCTTTGAGAAGGTCTTGTTTCTGAAGGTAGGCCTTCCCCAGCAATTCATGACCTCGAGCCACCGACGGGGCAACTTGCGTCGCCTGAATTAATGCTGGAATCGCATCCTCTGGACGATTTTGGTCCAATAACAGCGTGCCGAGAGCAAAGTAGGGTCCGGGATCTTTGATCGCTGAGCCGGCCTGCCAGTCGATTGCGGTTTGGTAGGCTTGGATGGCTTCAGGATGGTCGCCCTGTCCCGCGTAAGATAAGCCCAGATTCTCCTCTGCTTTGACGTTCGTTGCATCGATCGCCAAGCATTTCTTGAATGCAGCAATCGCTTCGGCGAACCGATTTTCGTTGTATTTTGTGCGACCCAGCTGGTACCAACCGTCGGAATCAGTCGGATTCCACTCGAGGGATCGCGTCAGCCACTTATCCGCATCAACGGAGTCACCGAGCAAAATGTAATCCATGGCGACGATCTTGAGATCAAACGCGCTAGGTGTGCGGTGGCGGGCTCCCGCAGTGAATTCGGCCAAGGATTCTTTTGCTTTTTTCTCACTCAGCTCAACCAGAGATTTTGTTGGCGTGGAATAGATCGCAGTCGGATTAGGATCCGTTCGCTTGGCTTGCGCTTGAATCTCCTTGTAAAGGATATAGCCAAGGAGGAAATGTGCTGCACCCGAATCCGGCACGGTTTTCAGATCCTGGCGAAGGACAGCTTCGGCCTCGTCCAACTGCCCCTTTTCCATCAGCGATTCTGCCTTTGCGAAGTTCAGGTCCAGCGATTTGGACAACTCCATCGGGGGCGATGCAGATTTCCCGTCTTCCGAATCTCGGGACGGAGCTGATGATGAAGGCGATTGAGCTGTCGCACGTTCCGCAGTCAACAGGAAAACAGGAGCAATAAGGCAAAGAACGCAACAGAGCAGCAGGGGACGAACGAAACCGATCGCGGGAAATGGGCGATGCATCTGTGTTTGCCTGAAGGGAAACGTGTCTGCGCGATGAACATTATACGGCTCTAGAATATTGCTTCCGCAGCACTCAAACATTCATTGTGCCCTATGCAGTATGTGCTCCCTTACCTTCCGTCACAGTGACGATGCGGTCTATTTCTGGGGTCGCCACTTGCTCGATCAACCCGCTGGGCCAGTGGATCTCGACCTTATCAATCCTAGTCGCTGGCCCAAGTCCAAAATGGGCTCGAGGGTCCGAACTAGAGCAATAGCTTCCTCCACTGAAGAGATCCGCACGCTGGCGAACTCCCCCCGCAGTGAGGAAAACCTTCGCCCCGATTGCGTCGCGCGGGCTCTTCGGGCCGCCCACTAGTTTCAAAGTGATCCAGTGGTTCCCGTTTTTTACCACATTTCGAAGTAACGTTGGTTCCCGATCGATGTTGTTGATTACGACGTCAATTTTGCCGGTGTTGAAGAGGTCGCCGAACGCCGCACCACGGGCGGGAATAACAACCGCGAGTCCCGAACCGGTTGCAGCAGGAACTGCCTCGAACTGCTGCCCATTCAAGTTGCGAAAGAGCAGCGGCCTCTGCGCCCAGGTTGTTCCCCAATCTGCTTCGTCGGCTTGTACATACACGTGACCGTTTACAGAAAAAATGTCCAATAGGCCATCGTTGTCGAAATCAATAAACCCCGCGCCCCATCCCAAAAAGGGAATCGTCGGATGCAGGAGACCAGCTTGAGACGTAACGTCGCTGAATTCACCAGCGCCCTCGTTTCGGTACAGAGGTTTGTAATCACCAGAGAACGTAGTGAAATGAAAGTCAACCCTGCCATCGCGATTGTAGTCTCCCACGCCAATTCCCATGCAGGCCTGGGGCCGACCGTCGGCGTTTAAAGCCAGACCGGACATGTAACTGTCGTCGTTGAATGTACCGTCATGATGATTCCGATAAAGGAAATTCGGGACGGAGTCGTTAGCGACGACCAGATCGGGCCAGCCGTCGTCATCCACATCGACGAAAACGGAAGCCCATCCATAAGCGCCATTCGGATCGAAAACGCCAGCCTTCGCGGTTACCTCGGTGAACGTGCCGTTGCCATTGTTGTGAAAGAGGTGATCCTTCTCACCAACCAATCCCAGTGGGCCGCAAAAAACATTCAGGCCGCGAAACTTGCAAGAACTGGGAGGCACACCATTTTGCCCGGCAAGGGCCGGATGGTCGGGGTCAAACTGAACATAACCCGGCACAAACAAATCCAGACGACCATCGCGGTCGTAATCGCCCCAAGTAGCGCCCGTTGACCAGCCTCCGACTGCTATTCCCGCTTCTTCAGCGACGTCGGTAAATGTGCCGTCGTGATTGTTGCGATAGAGCCGATTCTTGCCAAAGTTCGTGACGTAAATGTCAGGCCAGCCATCGTTGTCGAAATCGGCGACGGCGACTCCGAAACCCCAGCGCTCGTTGGCGACTCCGGCTTCTTGGGTCACGTCGGTGAAAGTGCCATCGCGATTGTTGTGGAACAACATGGCCCTCGGAGCGGGTTCAGTTCCTTTGATCGCGGCAAATGTCGAGGCATTCAGCATGTAGATATCCAACCATCCGTCGTTGTCGTAATCGATCAGCCCCACGCCAGAGCCGTCAACTTCGATGATCGTGCTCTTCTGCGGCGTGCCGCAGCGATGTTTGAACGCGGTGAGCCCTGATTGTCGCGTGTGGTCCTCGTAGACGACCGGCGCCCCGTCGACAAAACCACCAGCCGTGATTGGCCGATGACGCGAGTCGTACACAGGCGGGTAGTCGCCAGTCATTACTCCAGACGGTTTGGCGGATGTCGGTTGCTGGTCCTGAAGGCCCATCGACTTGCTGCTAAGAATCGGCGTAGCTACGAGGGACAACATCGAAAACAGCATCGAGCGACGATCTAGTCTACCTTTCGTTGCGCGGTCGGCTGCCGCGGAGGATGACCGCGCGAAAAGACGTTGAAGCAAGTCCGCGAACGGTTTTCGCGTGTTGTTCATGTTCATCGTCGCTTGGAGTTCGTACTCGAATCTGGAGATTCGTTTGCGGCAGGTTCCTCGATCTGCATCATGCGGTCACCATGGACGTTTTGCAGCTTCTGAATGATGCCAGTCGGCCAACGAATCTCGATGCTTTCGGCTAGTTCATCGGTGCCCAGCCCGAAGTGCAGGCGCTTGTCGCCGGAGGAAAGATAACTGCTCGCAGTCGTGACGATGCCAAGCTGAGACCCGTGCTCGGTCTGCACCTTCACCTCCGCGCCAATCGCGTCACGATTGCTCTTGTGACCCACAAGCGTCATGCCAAGCCAATGATTCGCTGTCTGAGTCTCGTTGTGCAGCACGTGAACCAGATCGTCGTTTGTGGTAACCACCGAGTCCAGCCGGCCGTCGTTATCAATGTCTCCGATGGCCATGCCACGCCCGACCCAGGGAATCCGAAATACGCTTCCCGATTGCGCAGAGACATCTACAAAGTCCTTGCCCGTGTTTCGGACAAGCAGAGTTGGCTCGCGGTACTGCAGATTGGGAGTGGTCAACTCTACGTTGTCTAGATCGTGCCCCTGCGCGACCATGATGTCCTTCCACCCGTCGTTGTCGTAATCCATGAACCGAATGCCCCACCCAGACAGTCGCTGCGTAATAGTGCCGAGTCCCGACGAAAAACTTGCGTAGGTAAAGCTGCCGTCGCCGTTGTTCTTGTACAGCGCGTATCTTTGATTTCCCAAGTCCGTGATAATCAAATCCGGCAGGCCGTCGTTATCATAGTCCGCGAAATCCACACCCATGCCAGCGTACGTATTGCCGTCGCTATCGACGGCAACGCCCGCCGGCAAAGCGACCTCCTCAAATGTGCCATCGCCCTTGTTGTGGTAGAGGTGTTCAAACATGGAATCGTTGGCGAAAAAAATATCAATGTGCCCGTCGCGATCATAATCGGCGATCCCGATTCCTAATCCCCGCGCGGGTTTCGATATGCCGATCTTCTGCGAAATTTCCGCAAAGTGGCCATTACCTTCATTGTGATAAACCAGCGGCGCGATGGGCTTGAAGATGTCGGGCGTGCAGTAGGACCGGTAACCTTCTTTATGCGTGCCGCACCAGACATCGCTGAAATCCCAGTCAAGGTAGCGGAGAACAACTAAGTCCAGCAGGCCGTCATTGTCGATATCTACCCACGCAGCGCTCGTTGACCATCCTTCGCCAGCTACGCCCGCCTTTTCTGTGACGTCTGCGAAGGTGCCGTCGCCATTGTTGTGGTAGAGCCGATTGCCTCCATAGGCGGTCACGTACAGATCCTCGAATCCGTCATTGTCGTAATCTCCAACCGCCACTCCCATCCCGTATCCGATGCCTTGGAGCCCGGCTTCTTGGGTCATGTCTTCGAAGCTGCCATCCGGCTTTTGGTGATACAGACGATTCCAGTATTGAGGGCCAGTCTTCTGAGGGATAGCTTTTGTTGGCATGGGATCGGTTAATGGTGCTCCGTTTACGAGAAAAACATCCAAGCGTCCGTCGTTGTCAAAATCAAACAGCGCAACCCCCGCGCCCATAGTTTCGATGAGATATTTTTTCGTCGTATGCGAAGAGAGGTAGCGGAAATCAATGTTTACTTCGGAAGCTATGTCTCTGAAGTTTCCCGGGATGAGCTTTGGGAGCGGTAGGGGCTCGGAAATAGCGCGTGCGGATTGGGCACCCGGGGAGGCGCTCATCGCAATGGAGAAGGCGATCAACTCAAAAATAGGGAGCACGGATCGGCGGTCGAACTGGCGGAAAGGAGCCATCAATGTGACTGCTTCGCCTCCATATGACCCGACTCGGTGCTCCGCAGAATGGTGCAGCGCTCAAATTCAGCCTGCGCCTTTGCCGTCATTTTTTGCTGTTGGTAAACCTGACCAAGCAGGCACCGCACAGAAGCCTTTTGTGGTGAGAGTTGGACCGCTTTCTCTAAATGCCGTTGCGCCTCGGGCAGTCGCTGCAAGACCGAATACGCTTTGCCCAATTCCTCATGCGCCAAACCTACTTGCGGGAACGCTGCAACTGCCTGCTCGAGATACGAGAGAGCCTTTTCTGGCTGATTCTGATGCAGGTAAAGTCTTGCGAGACCAACAAAGGGATCCGGGGACTTGGCTCCGTTCTTCGCCTCCCACGCGATCGCGTTCTGGTAAGCTTGGATCGCTTCGTCGTTCTGATTTAGTCCCTCGTACGACAGCCCCACGTTGTATTCCGCCACGACGTTTTCGGGATCGATTTTCAAGCAGTGCGCGAACGCTTCGATTGCACCAGCATACTTAGTTTCGCTGTATTTCGTCCGCCCGAGGTAAAACCACGCTTGCGCATCCTGCGGGTTCAATGCGACCGACGCGGTGAGCCATTTCTCGGCCGAAGGCAGGTCCTTCAGCAGCAGATAGTCGAGCCCGACTGTCTTTAATTCCAGCGCGCTTGGGACACGGTATCGTGCCCCGGCGGAAAGTTCCGCGAGCGACTCGCGCGCTTTCGCATCGCGTGTCGCGGCTAGCGAAGCGTCCACACTATCGTTGTAACGAAAGTTTTCACCTTCTTTCTCTTCTTCCCCGACGTACTTTTCGCGTATCTCGTCGAAGAGAATGTAGCCGAGCAGGTAATGACCTTCTGCGGAATCTGCGTGCGACTGAAGGAACTGGCGCGTGGTTTTTTCTGCCTCGATAAGGAGCCCCTTTTGCAAAAAGGATTTCGCTTCCGCTAGTTTCGTCCCAGGCTGCGCAGTTTCGGTCTGCTTACCAGTTCTCCCGGCCGCAGCAGACGAAGTGCCGCAACTCGTTTGGTGCCTCGAGGTCCCGCTTTCATCTGGAGAGGCTGCTGCGGCTCGTGCCATCGCGGCCGCAGCGAGAACATGCACGATCGAAGCAAACAGAATCGCGCGATGCGCGCAGGAGTAAGTAGTTTTTGTGCGGGGGGACGCGGGGAAAACTAGCACAAGACAATACTAATCCGAAGCCGCCATAACAACCCTGCCGGGAATTGTCGCCCGGCAGGGTGTCGGGACTAAAAATTGACCTGCAATTTTACCTGGCCTTGTCTCGGTATAATCGCACCGTTGTTGTTTGCACCCTGACAAGGAACGCCTGGGCTGCTGTTGAGACCGAAATTGGCATCACCCACATTCGTATCCAGACAGTTGCCGGTGTTAAATCGGTTCAGGGCATTGAAGTACTCCATCTTTACCTCGAAATTTACGCGTTCGTTGATGAAGAACTTCTTTCCCAAAGAAAAATCTTCCTCGTTGTACCACGGATTGCGGAAGTTGTTGTACAGAAATCCTGCGTTGCCTATAGTCCAAGCGCCGGGGGAGCTGAAGATTGAGGTGTTAAAGATTGGCGTGCTTCCCCCGCTGAGGTTGTTGTAATAGTTGTTCCAATCTACGTTGAAATTGGTGTTCTGAATGTTGGGGCGATTGTAGCCAGCCGTATAAAGGAGCGGAGTGCAATTGAGGACCCCGTTGCACGCCGTGAACTGCACCGGCGTACCACTTTCGTAATAATTGACGAACGCAAACGACCACCCGCCCAATGCGTTGTTCACTATCCTATTGGCATTGTTCAGGAACTTCTTGCCCCTGCCGATAGGAAGTTCGTAAACTCCCGCGATCGAGATCACGTGCGTACGATCATCGTTGCCAACCGACCACTCCCTCCCTGGATTCCCGGGATCCAGGCCTCTGAAGTTAAAGGTCGAGAACCCGCTGTCTGTATTCGTGAAGTATCTCGAGAGCGTATAGGATACGAGGAACGTCAGTCCGCTCCCAGTGCGCTTGCGTAAACTCATCTGCAATGCGTTGTACTTGTCTGCACCATTCGTGTCGAAGTTATTTGTGATGCCCCGGAACTGCGGATATTTCAGAAATGCTCGAGCGGTCAAACCGCCGGCTCCATAGTCGTCGCAGAAGTTGATGTACGGAACCCATAACGTCATTCCCGCGCAGTTCGCCGCGCTTCCGGGATAGGTGTATTGAGCAAAGTTATACTGAGAGGCATTTGAGGCCATGAGCGCCTGCGCCGTGTTCGATGTCCAGGATTGACCGAGGACACAATCCGTGAAGTTCGCCAGCCCAGGAGGACACACTCTCTGAACGAAGCCATAATTGAGATAATTTAGCCGGCCACTGCCAGCCAGCAAGGACGGCAGGTGTACGTCGTGAGTATGGACTCCCGAAACCGAGAGGAACATATTCCACGGCAGTTCGCGTTGGACCCCTAGCACAAATTGTTCGTCGTAGGCTTGCCGGACGTGCTTGGTCATCGCTTGCGGAAACTGTGTGTTGAAGAAATCCGTGGTCAGAGGAAGCTGCGCCGGTGCAGGCAGCGGTCCGGCTGCTCCACTCACACCGCTGTCCCACAAGCCATAACCTGGGATGGTGTAAGAACCAATCGATCCGTTGCTTCCGCTGTCGAAGGTCTCAGAGCCGTTCAGGTTGTTTCCATAATTCACGGCTACCTTGTTGACGCCGTACTCGAAGGCACCGGTGTCCAGCCAATACCACGATGCTCCACCGAGCACAACAGTCTTGTTATTCAGCTGGTATGTAAAGCCAGCGCGCGGGCTAAAGTGATTCCACATCATATCCATCTGGTTCCAGCCGATGCATGATGGGCATCCTTTGCCCAGTTGCGCCATGCCGCCCAGAAGCGGTTGCCCCGTAGCTGGGTTGATCGCGCCAGCATTCGGAACGTTTGGGTTGAAGAAGGTGAGTTGATTGGAATGGAAGTCGTTGCTGAATGGAAATGCTAAGTCCCACCGAACACCCCAGTTGATCTTGAGCTTCGAAGTAATCTGGGTGTCGTCCTGGAAATAAGGAGCTACGTATGTATTCCTCAGAATCGTCGGAGCTGCGCCCGCTCGGCTGGCTGAGTCCGCGTTTCCAAGTAGGAAGCTGGCGAATCCGTTGCCGGTGTTAGTGCCAGGAGTCGACTCATTCGGGTCGGCCGTGGTAAGGGAACTAAAGGTGAGACTCCCGGCGCACCCATCACATTCGAAATCGAGTTGCTTCGATTTCCGAATATCCACTCCGAAGTTGATCGTGTGCCGTCCATGCTGCCACAGCGCGTTGCCCATTATGGAATATCCGGTCTTGTGATTCTGTGTTGGTAAGCCACCATTTCTGGCCCCCCAGTTGTCGGGTTCCCAAGGGCCGCCCGCGAAGTTGATACCCGGCAAGATATTGGCGGACGCGCTGAAAGGAGCAACACCGGGGAAAGTGCCGGGATAAAAGTGGGTCGGACTGAAGTCGTTGTTCTGGTACGTGTACAAGAACCCTCCAGTCACCACGAAGTGCGGAGCAATGGCGTTTGCATACGTAATATCAACACCCCTTCCCAGCACTGTGTTGACGAACGAGGTGTCGATTGGGGTAGAAGTGAACTCTGTACCGGACGGGACGGGGAAGTATTGTCGCCAGTACCAGCCATGTAGAGACTGTTTTTCGGTAAGGTTATAGTCCACGTTTACGCTAAAGTCTGTTTCTAGATTGAGCGGTGTAAAGCTGGGAATGAAGTTCTTGACTTCGACCGACGTTGTAGTCGGAGCCGGCACGTACTGGAGCAGCCCCTGTGAAACGGCGCTGAAACAACTCGGATCGATCTTATTGCCCGGAAACTGCTGCCCTGGTGTGTAGCCCAGCGCTCCAAGGTTACAGCCCGAGGGTATAAGGGCTGCATTGCTGCCCCATGCCAGTGGAACGAAGATCGGTATCGGTACACCAGTAACGGGGTTGACTAACCCGCTGAAATCGCCCTGCACTTCTGCAGGCGTCGGCATCGTGATCGGTTGCTGCCCCTGGGCCAACCGATACCGGTCATAGCTGACGAACCAGAAAGCCTTATTTCGCCCGTCGTAGAGCTTCGGAATCCAAACTGGACCGCCGACGGACCCTCCCCAGTTTGTCTCATGATCGGTGTTGGGTTCGCCCTTCTGGCCTCTATTGTTTCCGAAAACATCGGCGTTCGCTCCCGGAGCGTCGAAAAACGCATCGCGGTAAAAGCCGAACGCATCTCCATGAATCTGATTGGTTCCAGACCTCGCTGTATATTGCTCAACTCCTTGCCCAAGGCCATACTGTGCAGAAAACGTGCCTGTCAACACGTTTACGTCTTTGATGGAGTCGTACGGCGGCTGGTTCCAGAACGTGAAACCGGAAGTTTCTGCCCACGATTCAGGGACCCCGTTAAACATCACCTCGGTCTGCTCATCGACGCCCCCATTGATCCGATGACTGAAGCCGCTGCCGGTGACGCCGGGGGCCAGGAAGATGAAGGAGTCAATCTGGCGGTTTGAGCCGGCGATCTCCTGCGGCAAATCCATCAGGAGGGTCTGGTTGATCTCGGTGCCGATCTCTGGTTGCTCGGTCTGCAGCGCGACCGCTGAAGCGCTGACCTCAACCTGTTCTTCAACGCTACCTGGCTGCAGCACTGCATTCGCGGTGGACGTAGCTCCGCCGACAACGTTCACATTGTGCTGGACGAAGACCCTGAAGCCCGGCTGTTGCACGCGCACAGTGTAGGTCCCCGGGATCAGGTCCGTAACGTAATAGGTGCCGGCCGTTGTGGCTAAGGCCTTTTTCGAGACGTTGGTATCAACGTTCGTCACGGTGATGCTCGCGCCCGCAACAACGGCACCGCTTGTATCTGTCACCGTTCCGTTGATGCCACTGAAAGCTTGGGCATGCAATTGTGGTCGCGCAAGTGCCATCAGCACACAGAGCGCAAGGATCTTACTGCAGATGCGGAGTTTGGAATTGCTAGCAGATACAAAAGCGGTTGACACTGAGAGGATTTTCATCTCCAGCTCCTTGACAACTAAACTTCGAGTTCAGCCACGAAAAAACGCGCTTTCACGATTACCAGTGACCTTGCAGAGGGCACCGATATGTAGCGCCGGTCACGGAGTATGTGGGAGATCGATGGCGACAGTCAACGAAAACTGCTAGTGGACAGTAAACATTGTTTGTACTAATGTAACGTTCTGTGAAACGAGCCGCTTCGCGTGGTGCACGACTAACGGCAAACCAGATTGTCATTCACGAACTCGAAGCGTTTCTGCGCGAAAGCCGCGTTCGCCACGTGCATTTTAGTGATGGGACGACAGTGCCTCCAGCGCTCGCATATGTCACCAACTTCCCCCGTCTTTCTATTCCGCTCTCGGGTTGTCACACTATGGAAATTTCGCAAAATGGCGCCACAAAAACGATTCGGCCCGTACGCGGACACGCCGTTTTTGTTCCTGACCATGCCTGGAACAAGCCGGACTGGGTGAAACGAATTGATGTACTCACTATTCTTTTTGGTGTGAAACAGATTGGAGTGAGTTTGGTCCGGCACAAAGGGAGCACACAAACTCCCACGGTGGGTTTGAAGGCTAGTGTGCACGGCGGCTACGACGTTCCGACCCATAGCATTCTAGCCGCACTCATGGTTTTGGCGGCCGATCGGTCTGAAGGGACCCTGGCGCGGTTGTTGACGGAGGCCTTGCTGCATGCCTGCTTAACCTTATTAAAGGCGCCGCAGCATCGGAAACCCCGCAAGGCCATCCGCACTTACGAATCCATCTGTCTTTACCTACAGGAAAATTTTCAGAACCCAATTACTCGCGAGAGTGTAGCGGAACATTTCGGTCTGGCCCCAAATCACGTGTCTCGCCTTTTCCGCAAAGAAGGGTTGATGCGTTTTAACGACTATCTGAATCTTGTCCGGGTGAACCGGGCGAAGTTCATGCTGCAGAACTACAGCATGACCTTGAAAGAGATCGCCGCGAATTGTTGTTACACAGACACAGCGTACTTCTGCCGCGTTTTTAAGAAAATCTCAAAAGTGACGCCGACCGAGTACCGCGCGCGCAATTTGGCAAGCAAGCCGAAGGCAAGAATTACCGCACTTCGACTCCCGACCATTGATGCTGACGGCGAGAACGCGGCGGAAAAGGTTACCTAAATGCAACAAACGTTTTATTTCTCCTGTTTTCGAGAGTAGGACTATTCACACATACTAGACAACCGGCCATGAGGACGATGTAGGGCATTGCAGGCATGCCCGATTTGTCATCGCCATATAACGAATGACAAAGCCGCTCTATAACGTACGTCAACACTTGCTAACCGGGGTGTCCTTTGCGATCCCATTCATAGCATGCGGCGGAATATTGATCGCACTTGCGATCGGCTTGCTTCAACTTACCGATCCGTCGGCGATGACCTCGAAGGGGCCCGACTTCTCACACGCGCCAATTTTGAGGTTGATGTTTGATATCGGCAAAGCTGCCTTCACACTGATGCTGCCCGTCCTTGCGGGCTACATCTCTTATTCGATTGCTGGCAAGCCAGGACTGGTTCCCGGCTTCATCGGCGGTTATTTATCGGGGGTACCAATCCCTCTCCCCGGAACGAAGGATATAGTGGCGGGATTCTTAGGGGCAATACTAATGGGGCTTCTCGCCGGTTATCTGGTCGAGGGCCTCAAAAAAATCCCAGTTTCAAAATACATTCGCCCAATCATGCCCATTCTCGTAATTCCAATTGTTTCGGGAGCTCTGATCGGCGTGCTCATGATCAAAGTTCTGGGACCGCCAATAGCTTCCGTGATGCAGCACGCCACAGTTTTTTTACAGCATTTGAGTACGGGTAACAGCGTTCTATTGGCGCTGGCTCTCGGCGCAATGATCGCCTTTGATATGGGTGGTCCGGTCAACAAGACCGCATTTTTCTTTGGTGCCGCAATGATCAGCCAGGGCAATTATCAAATAATGGGGGCATGCGCGGCAGCTATCTGTACTCCTCCGTTGGGTATGGGGGTGGCAACATTGATTCGCAAAAAACTCTGGAGCACAGAAGAGCGAGAAGCAGGGTCCGCCGCAATCGCGATGGGACTGATTGGAATCACTGAGGGCGCAATACCATTTGCGGCATCGGATCCGGTGCGCGTTATTCCCAGCATCATGTTCGGTTCCATGGTTGCCGCGGTCATCGCAATGCTTTGCCAGGTCGGGGATCCAGCTCCTCATGGAGGCCCGATTGTCTTGTTCGGGATCACTCATCGTATTCCCTATGTGCTAGCGATCACCACCGGAACAGTCCTGACTGCCGTGTGCATCAACCTCCTAAAATCCAGAAATATTGGAGTCCGCAAGGAGCTCCAGGAGGCCATATGAAGATCATCGCCGTGACTGCCTGCCCCACAGGCATTGCCCATACTTACATGGCTGCTGCAAGGCTGGAAACCGTCGCGAAGAATTTCGGTCATGAGATCAAGGTCGAGACCCAGGGCGCAATGGGTATCGAAAATAAGCTGACGGACACGGACATTCGCCAGGCCAAAGTCGCAATCTTCGCCGTTGATATCGAAATCGAGGGGCGCGAGCGATTCAACGGCGTCAACATTATTCAGGTGCCTCTGCAGGAGGCATTAAAAAACCCTGAAGGCATTTTCAGAAAGATTCAACACTGACATGTCGTCAAACCTTAGCAGCACCTCGCTGCAGTTCGTGTTCACTTGTCCGTTGTTGGCGGGCATGCATGCGCGTCCAGCAAGCCACTTCGCCACGCGCGCGAACAGCTTTGTTTCGGAATGCACACTGACGAATTTGCGAAACAACCACGAAGGGAATGCCAAGAGTGTTCTTTCAATCATCTCGTTGGATATCCGCCAAGGCGACGATTGCCTTGTTCAAATAAATGGGGCAGACGAACAGTCTGGCTATGCTTCGCTTCGCGACTTCACCGAGCACGTTCTGCCGACGTGTGACGTGCCACTTGCGAAGAGCCCGTCTATTAAGCCGTTTTCTCTTCCGCGGATTCTGCAGCACGTGGGCGTTGAATGTTACTCGGGGTCAGCCGCAAGTCCCGGCGTGGGACGTGGCAATGTGGTGTTTCTCAACTCGGTTTCGCTACCGCATGTCGAGATTTCACACAATGCCACCGATCCAAAAGAAGAACTGCAACGCCTCAAGCGCGCACTTAGGAACGTACGTGACAACATTCGTGAAGAATTGACCCGCTCCAGCTCGCAAGCTAAGGACGTACTTCAGGCAGAGCTTGCCCTGCTGGACGACGTTCTTTTTGCAGAAAGGCTTGCAGATCAGATAAACCACGAAAAATCTGCCGCTCAGGCAGTACGCGAAACTGGAAAGTTCTTTGCAGACCTGTTGCGTCGTTCGGATAGAGAATACATTCGAGAGCGCGCTGCAGACGTTGAGGAGATTGCAGCACAACTCCTGAGCGAGATCTGTGTGAAAGACCTGCCGAGAACAGTAACCACTCTTCACGAGCCCTCAGTTGTTGTGGCTGACACTCTCGCGCCACGGCAGTTCCTTGCGCTCGACCGCCACTTTCTCAAAGGCATCGTGCTGGAGTATGCCGGCGCTAATTCTCACGCGCTTATTCTGGCCCGCTCGTATGGCGTTCCCGCGGTTGTCGGGATTAAGCACACAAAGGCACTGCTTTCGACGGGGCAGGCAATTGTGGTGGATGCAAACCGCGGATTGGTGTTTCCCGAATTGCTACCAGAGGTGGAGAGGTTTTACGCACGTGAAGAAAGAACGCTGTTGCGTCAAAAAGCAATCTTAAAAGCCAGTGCAAGCTCTCCTGCTATAACACGGGACGGAATCAATCTGGAAGTCGGAGCGAATGCGTCGGCGCAGGATGAAGCGGTTCTGGCATTTGGAAATGGGGCGGACGGGATCGGCCTTTTTCGAACAGAGATGCTCTTCATGGAAGCCCGGCCGCCTTCTGAAAACGAACAATTCGCTGTTTATGAGCAAGTGCTGAAAGCCGCAAACGGAAAGCCTGTCATTATTCGCACCTTCGATCTGGGCGGCGACAAGGTCGCACCCTATCTCGACCTTACGCCTGAGGAAAATCCATTTCTCGGATTGCGAGGGGTGCGGCTCTATGCCGAGCAGCGCGATCTCTTGCGGGTCCAGCTCCGGGCAATTCTTCGCGCAGCGTTGTTTGGAAACGCTCAGATATTGATTCCCATGGTCTCCTGTCTGGAAGAGCTCCTCGCTTTTAAGCAGCAGCTGAAAGAAGCAAAAGAGGACCTCCGATCTCACAATACTGTCTTCCGCGAAGACGTTCCCATTGGCATCATGCTTGAAGTGCCTGCAGCGGTATTCAGCCTTGATCGGCTCGCTTCCGAGGCAGACTTTTTCAGTGTCGGCACAAATGACCTGGCTCAATACTTCTTTGCTGCAGATCGCGGGAATCCCAACGTTAGCAGGCTTTCTAATCCGTCGAGTTCTAGCTTCATCCGTTTGCTGAAGCGCATCATCGATGAAGCGGG
>Ga0075425_100000394_pt1 | contig 40388 bp, 21 predicted proteins | sample SoiMethybrSBSTD4_FD_75300 | JGI IMG/M metagenome (GOLD analysis project Ga0075425, IMG submission 75300) | Bulk soil microbial communities from a Populus tree surrounding site in Tennessee, USA - Soil MetaG P. TD hybrid SBSTD4 | ecosystem: Environmental > Terrestrial > Soil > Tree plantation... | reverse complement strand
GTTCCACCATTTCGCGGATGAACCGAACGTCGGCCGAGACTGCCTCGTGCGGTCCACAGACTTCTCTTATACAGACGAGCAGGATCCGACTGCAGTCACCACGCCCATCTACTTGTTCTTGAAAGCGGTGACCCAGTGTGGCTACCGGCGAGAACACATGGGTTATCTGAAGCGCAACCTGCCGCCGCTCGAATTCCAGTACACTGAGCCACTTGTCAAGAGCGAGGTGCACGATATCGACCCTGAGAGCCTCGAGAACCTACCGATCGGCGTCGATGGCACGGCCTACCAATGGACTGATCTCCATGGTGACGGGATTCCAGGGATTCTCACGGAGCAAGCGGGCGCGTGGTTCTACAAGCGGAACCTTAGCGCGATGCACGATGGGCAAGTCGAATTCGCACCGCTCGAGCGTGTGGCGACCAAGCCCGTTGTTACGCTCGCTGGCGGGGCTCAGTTCATGGACCTCGCTGGTGACGGTCAGCCCGACGTGGTGGTGCTTGACGGACCGACCGCCGGCTTGTTCGAACACGACGACGAGGAGGGTTGGCTCCCGTTTCGCCCCTTCACGTCACGGCTGAACCGCGATTCAAGGAACCCCAACCTCAGGTTCGTCGATCTGGATGGTGACGGCCACATCGATGTAATGATCACCGAGGACGACGGGATCGTCTGGCATTCCTCACTGGCAGAGGAAGGGTTCGGCGCCGTCCAACGTACCTCGCATGCCCTCGATGAAGAGGAAGGGCCGCGCCTCGTGTTTGCCGACGGCACGCAGTCTATCTACCTCGCCGACCTGAGCGGTGACGGCCTGACCGATCTCGTCCGTATACGGAACGGCGAAATCTGCTACTGGCCCAACCTCGGCTATGGTCGGTTCGGCGCCAAAGTCACGATGGACAATGCACCATGGTTCGACGCGCCCGATCAGTTCGATTACAGGAGAATCAGGCTCGCCGACATCGATGGGAGCGGCACCACCGATGTGATCTACCTCCACGGCGATGGCGTGCGCCTGTTTTTCAATCAGTCGGGTAATTCCTGGAGTCTCCCGCAGACCTTGCCCGTCTTCCCTCGCGTGGACGATGTCGTGGCCGTCATGCCGACCGATCTCCTTGGTAACGGGACGGCCTGTCTGGTGTGGTCCTCTCCGCTTCCGGGCGATGGCCGCCAACAAATGCGCTATGTAGACCTGATGGGCGGCAAGAAGCCCCACTTACTCACGCGAGTGACGAACAACCTCGGCGCGGAGACCGTCGTCGACTACGCACCGTCAACGAAGTTCTACCTGCTGGATAAGTATGACGGCAAGCCATGGATTACCCGCTTACCCTTCCCCGTGCACGTCGTCGAGCGCGTGCAAACCTACGATTGGATCAGCCGCAATCGGTTCGTCACGCGATATGCCTACCACCACGGCTACTTTGATGGTGAGGAGCGAGAGTTTCGCGGGTTTGGCATGGTCGAGCAGTGGGACACGGAACAGCTCGCCGCGCTGACTGCGGTGGGCGACTTGCCGGTAGGCGACAACGTTAACATCGCCTCGCAGGTACCGCCCGTGTGCACGAAGACTTGGTTCCACACGGGCGTCTACATCCGCCGCGATCATGTGTCCGACTACTTCGCAGGCTTGCTAAGTGACAGCGATCAAGGCGAGTACTTTCGCGAGCCAGGGCTGAGCGACCAGGAAGCCCAAGCCCTCCTGTTGCCGGATACGATTCTACCGGTCGGGCTCACACTCGATGAGGAGCGGGAGGCCTGCCGCGCGCTGAAAGGCTCCATGCTGCGGCAGGAAGTCTACGCTGATGACGCGGGGCCAGGCGCAAGCGCAAATCAGATCAAGCGTGCCCGCACGCCCTATACAGTCGCGGAGCAAAATTTCACCATCCGGGCTTTGCAACCCCGGGGCATCAACCGGCACGCGGTCTTCTACACCCACGCGCGCGAGACTCTCAGCTATTACTACGAGCGGGACCCCGGGGATCCGCGCATTCAGCATGCGATGACGCTGGAGGTCGATCCGTACGGCAATGTCCTCAAGCAGGTGGCCATTGGTTATGGGCGGCGCACTCAGATTCGTGTCGTCGACGAGCAGGGAAATTTGCAGCAGCTATCGAACCCAGGCCTGACCGCGCTCGACGCGAACGATCAGCCTAAGCAGACCACCCCGCTCCTCACCTATACCGAAAACCGGGTCACAAGGGATTACGACACTGGCAGGGATGCAATCGACCGGGAAGACGACTATCGCGTTCCGATGCCCTGCGAGACGCTCAGCTTCGAGTTAACCGGCTATGCAGCCTCCGGTCCAACAATTGGCCCAGCGACGGTCCCAGCCGAGCGCGTTCTTCGTTATCAGGCTTCCGACTTCGTCGAACCAGACCCCTCTTCGCCGGGCCATTTGCGCCACAAATTCACTCCCCCCGAAGTCGCCTACGAGGCGACGGCCACCGGCTCTCAGCGCCGAAGGCCGATTGAGTCGCTGCGAACGCTCTATCGGCACGACGATCTGAGCAGCCTGTTGCCGCTCGGTGAGTTGCAGACACTTGCCTTGCCGGGCGAGACCTATAAGCTCGCGTTCACACCAGGGTTGGTAGCGGCCGTCTTTCAGCGTCCTCGCCCAGCCCAGGCGGCTGAACCCTTGCTGCCCAACCCGGTCGCCGTGTTGAGCGGACAGAGCGGCGACCGTGGTGGCTACGTACGAAGTCAGACGTTGAAGGCGGAGGGGCTGTTCCCTGCGACGGACGCCGACGACTACTGGTGGATTCCGTCGGGGCGTTCATTCTTCACGACCGATCCGGGAGATCCGGCGGGCGCAGAGGCCGCGCAAGCGCAACAGCACTTCTTCCTGCCGCGGCGTTACCGCGACCCCTTCGGCCAGGACACGTGCGTCGATTTCGATGGAAGCGACCTGTTGATGAAGGAAACGCGCGACGCGCTCGACAACCGCGTTACGGTAGAAGTCAACGACTATCGCGTGCTGCAACCGTGCCTCGTCAGCGACCCGAACCGAAATCAAGTAGAGGTGGCCTTCGACACGCTCGGCATGGTGGTGGGCACTGCCATCATGGGCAAGCCCCTACCTGCGCTCGCCGAAGGCGACACCCTAGCCGGTTTCGCCAGCGACCTTGCGCAATCCCAACTCGACGCCTTGTTCGACGCCGCCGACCCACACACCGAGGCTGCGGGCCTGCTAAAAGGTGCCACGACGCGAATCGTCTACGACCTCGAGCGGTTTCTGCGCACGCGGCAGGCGCATCCCGATGACGCGACCCAGTGGCACCCGGCGTTCGCAGCCACGCTCGCCCGCGAGACGCATGCTAGCGATCAATTGCCGCCTCAGGGGCTGAAGATCCAACTCAGTTTCCGCTTCTCCGACGGCTTTGGCCGCGAAATCCAGAAGAAAATCCAGGCCGAGCCCGGGCGACTGGTCGAAGGCGGCCCCATGGTGAAGCCGCGTTGGGTGGGAAGTGGCTGGACGATATTCAACAACAAGGGCAAGCCGGTCCGCAGGTACGAACCATTTTTTAGTGCCACGCACGGCTTTGAGTTTGGCGTAACGGTTGGCGTGAGCCCGGTGCTGTTCTATGACCCAGCCGAGCGTGTGATCGCCACGCTGCATCCAAATGATGCCTACGAGAAGGTGGTGTTCGACGCTTGGCAGCAGACCAAGTTCGATGTCAACGACACGTGCGCGCCACGCAATCGAGAGACTGGCGACCCTCGTAGCGATCCCGACATCGGTGGTTACGTCAGCGAGTACTTCAAGACCCAGCCGGCTGTCTGGGAGACTTGGCAAGCGCAGCGCGTCGCTGGCGCACTCGGGCCAGATGAGCGAAATGCTGCGCTACGTGCTGCAGCGCATGCTGACACTCCTATTACGGCACATTTCGATGTACTGGGTCGCGCATTCCTGACCGTCACAAACAACCGAGTAGTCTGCGCTGGCCACGACCTCGACGGCGTTGAAGACAGCATCGCCACCAGGATCGAGCTCGACATCGAGGGAAACCAGCGATCTGTGCGCGATGACCGAAAATTGCCCGTCACCTATCTGCCGACCGGTGCACTCGAGCAGCGGATCGTCATGCGCTACGACTACGACATGCTAGGGAACCGCACCCACCAGCTCAGCATGGAGGCAGGTGCCCGCTGGATGCTGAATGATGCGGCAGGGAAGCCCATGCGAGCCTGGGATAGTCGTGGCCACAACTTCACCACCACCTATGATGCCCTGCGGCGCCCTGCGCAGCAAATCGTTCGTGGCACGAACGCCGAGTCTGATCCGCGCACGTTGAACAAGGATGTCCTGATTGACATGTTCGAGTACGGTGAACCCCCTCTGAATCCGACCGCGGCTCAAGAGGCTCTGGCGCAAGGGCTCAATCTGCGCACCCGGGTCTATCGGCATTCCGATTCCGCCGGCGTCGTCACCAATGCCCGGCTCGACGGCAACGGCAATCCTATCGAGTCCCATGACTTCAAGGGCAACCTTCTCCGGAGCACCCGTCGTTTGATGACCGATTACAAAGCCATTCCCGATTGGCTGCTCAACCCGCAACTCGACGTCGAGACCTTCGAGAGCAGCGCCCGCTATGACGCGCTCAACCGACCTATCCAAGCCGTCGCGCCACACAGTAACCTGGCCCGCGCCAAGCGATACGTGGTTCAGCCGGTGTTCAATGAGGCGAACCGGTTAGACCGCGAAGATGTATGGCTGGAACGCGCCACCGAGCCAAGCGCACTGCTGGACCCCAACGCCGAAGCGCCTTCACCGGTGGGGGTCGCGAACATTGACTACGACGCGAAGGGGCAGCGTTTGCGCATCGACTACAAAAACGGTGCGACCACGCGCTATCGCTATGATTCGGATACGTTCCGGTTGATCCATCTCTATACTCGACGTGGCGCGACATTCGCGGAGGATTGCAGCAACCCGAACCCACCGCCACCGACCATCGTCGCGCCGGATGACCCGCCTCAAGGCAGGGCATGCGGCCTCCAAAACCTTCACTACACCTACGATCCTGCGGGAAATATTACTCACATCCAGGACGATGCGCAGCAGACGATCTACTTCAAGAACAAGCGCGTGGAACCGAGCAGCGACTACACATACGATGCTATCTACAGGCTGATTCAGGCAACTGGTCGCGAGCACCTCGGTCAGGGCGGGCCGCCGATCGCTCATTCGTACAGTGACGCTGGCCGCGTGGGTCTGCTCAGCACGGATGGCGCCGGGCGCTTCGGGCCAAACGACGGCAACGCCATGGGTACGTACATCGAACGCTACGTGTATGACGCGGTGGGTAACATTTTGCAGATGCAGCACCGCGGGAGCGACCCGGTGAATCCCGGCTGGACACGCGTCTACGATTATCTCGAAACGAGTTTGATAGAAGACGGCTCAGGCGCGACGCCAGTGCGGACCAGTAACCGGCTCACCCGGACAACCGTGAGTCCGAACCAAGCCAATCCGCAGGCAGAGCCTTATGAGCACGACGATCACGGCAACATGGTGCGGATGCCGCATCTGGGTGGCGGCCTGCCCGGGCCGAACATGCACTGGGACTACCGCGATCAATTGCGGCAGACTGACATGGGTGGGGGCGGCGTGGCTTTCTGTACATACGATTCGTCGGGCCAGCGCGTGCGGAAAGTGTGGGAGAAGGCGCCGGGCCTAACCGAAGAGCGGATCTACTTTGGCGGGTTCGAGATTTACCGAAAACACGGCGGCCCCCCCATTGATGCGAGTACGGCCACGCTGGAGCGCGAAACACTCCATGTGATGGACGACAAGCAACGCATTGCCGTGGTGGAGACCCGCACGCTCGACACGGGCACCAACGACCAGGCGCCTCGACAACTGATACGCTACCAGTTCGCCAACCATCTAGGCTCCGCTACTCTAGAACTGGATGAGCAGTCGCGAATCATTTCGTACGAGGAGTTTGCACCCTGGGGGAGTTCGACCTATCAGGGCGTGCGCAGTCTGACGGAGACGCCGAAGCGGTATCGATACACGGGCAAGGAACGGGATGAGAGTGGCTTGTATTACCACCGCGTAAGGTATTACGCGGCTTGGTTGGCGAGGTGGACCAGTTGCGACCCGGCACCTTTGGGCGATGGGCCCAATGCCTATCCATACGCCCGATGCAATCCTATTACGCTCGTTGACCCGAGTGGAAGCCGAGCCGAGACGAAGGAAGATATCGCCGCTCTTAGTCGACTGACGGAACTGGAGAGCATCGCGCGCGCGGAATTCAATCGCATGTCGGTCGTAGCCAAAGCGTGGGACTACGTCGTTTCGGGTACAGGCCCAACAAGACAGGCTGCCTTTGCCCGACACAATCGAAATCTCCTTAAAGCAGCAATCACACGAGCGAGGGATGATGAGCCTATTGTGGTTCTTTCGGACTTTGGGACGATCGACATAAGGGACAGGAGCGGCGAGGTTGTTGGAACGGTACCGCGCTTTCCCGAGTACAGAACCCAAGGCGAGCAAGAGGGTGCCACGCAGGCGGCGGTATTTGACAGCCTTGTGTTCTCTCCCATCTCCAATATCGCATTCAGCATCGCCCATATCGCGGGGGCTGATCCTGAGACGAAAGACGCCGTCGCGCTCGCAGGTGCTCCACTTTGGAGTCTTGTCGGTGCATCAGCCGGTATGGCAGAGGGGATGAAAGCAGTTGGGCAGCGTCGTACCGAAACAAACGCCATGAAACTCCAGACGAGACTCGAAAATGAATTTCTAAGTGGGGAAAACGAGTTTCTACGTAAGCAAACGAACATTGCCACGGCTGTCGTGATAGACGAGGCGGGCGGTCGGACGATTCAGGTATCAACAAACAAGAATGCGAACAGTGAAATTGTAGCGCAGCTGCGAGCTAGAGCTGCCCAGGGAGAGTTCCTCTTTGTCGAAGGGCCGGGACACTCTGAGGTCAATCTGTGGTCGAGTCAAGACTTCGCGAACATGGAAATCTGGTCAAGTAATTACAATTGCGCTGACTGCACCTCCAGTGCGCCGGCGAACGTCAAATTGCAGGACCAAAAATTCTACCCGGGCTTTTCGGCGCGCGGCAATCCAAATGTTAGCGTTGCAAGTGATTCGTCGGTGTGGCCACATCTCGGCGAGCTACAAACCGTCAATGACCCATTAAACAACGTGTACGGTTATCGCCCGACCTCCCAATAGCAGCCGCTCCACATGGAGAGCGGTCGATGATATTTCAACCGCACTCAGAGCTCAGGCTCGTCCTCAGCCCTGTAGTTCGATCCTCGAACTGCGCGCGGGACTGTAGCATTCCTCAAGACCTCGGCGCGCCCTAAGTCCGATAGGAGCTCCAGCCCGAGTCCGTTACACCCCCAGGTGATCTAGTTCCGGTCCTGAATCCTTTTTGGGCCGTCTTGGTTCTTCCCACCTCCTCGCCAGTCTGAAGGTTCATCATGAGGCAATTCGCCCACTTACGCCTTTGTTCGGGAAGCAGCTGGAACTGGAGGATCAATGCTGACGAGTCTGCTCCCCAAGACGGTGAAGAAAGATGAAGTCTCGTTCGGGGTCGCCGTACTGCATCAAATGTTAGAAGCCTTCGGTCTTGACGTGGCTCGTGACGAGGTACGGACACACAAGGCCGGTGAGGATACTGAAGCGCTAGTGCACAAGCTGTTGGATCGGCTACACATCCCGACTGATCACGACGAAGGCGTATTGGTTGACCCGGCGATCGCGACTGCTCTCAGCGACGCCCTCGCAAAGCAAGGCAACGCAGCAAACGGTTCGTTCACTGTTTCGGGTGTAGTCCGCAGTAAGAACGCCTTGAAGAGAGGCAAGCAGCGCCTGCTGGCGTTCGATCTCGATCTTCAGGCAATAAAGAAGTATCCACACGTGAAAACCGTCGCCGAAACGATGGGAGGTGATGGCTTCACACCACTCGCCGAAACCGCTTCCGATGGCAAGGGTGAGTATCGTTTCACACTTCTCGAATGGCAGTATCGGCGCAAGGACCGGCACAATGGTGCGATCGGAATTGTGGCAGTCCAGGGCGCTGATGACAACGCCCGAGTGATCGGTCGCTCCGCAATCACACACACAGGTGACTATCTGGAGACCCAGTTTGTTCGGGGTATCGACGTCGTTGTGACGTTGGATGACAAGCGCACGGAGTATGAAATCGTCGTGAAGTCGTTACAAGCCTTCCTAGAACCCCGGAACGTTCCGTTAAGTGAGATCGCCGCTTCGAGCGAACAACTGCACCTTGCGGTCAGCGAGACAGACGTGGACGGCGACTGCGCAAGAACCGTCGCGGAGGCGACCGCTTTGGTTGGAAAGGAGTCCGGCCGATCCGTCGAGCTTGTCTATGGCCTTGGTCGAAAAGGGATCCAACTCGATTGGCGCGTGCTGGCGCGGAAGAACGACGACGACTTGCGGGTAGCCATTAATGCTGCCGCGAAAGAACGGATCATCTCGCCTCTCAACGAGGAGGAACTGGACGCGTTTCTCCAGAAACTGGGCGAAGAAGCAATCAGTCACCTGCTCCAAGATAAGGGCAGCGCCGATTTGAAAGCGATGCTGTCTATAGCGCTCGAGAAAGAAGAACAACAGTTGGCATTTCTTAGAGCGCTTCGGACGTTCAAAAGGGAAGACGACAACGGAAAGGCCGAGAGAGGAAAAGACGGCAAAGAAAAAGAGGACGAAGGACACTACCGACAGTTCTGGGAGAACCATCTCGCGAAGCAGCCAGAGTTCTCGAAAGACAGCGGGCTTATCGAAGCCCTACTGCAAACTCAGCGGCTTGCTGTGCTTACCGGAAACAATCAAGCTCTCGTCAAGGCGCTCCAAGTCGACAAAAACGTGAAGTCCCCAGCGGACCTTGTTGCACTTGCACTAAATCGAGAGCAGTTCCTGAAAATCGTGAGCACAGTCGGTGTTCCTGCATTCGTCCATGGAACGAACGACGAGGGTAGGGCGGCCGCATATGTCGACGAAATGATCAACATCATCAATTCCTCATTCCCCACGTCACGCATTACGCAGATGCTTGGGGACAAGGATTTCCTGATCAAGAAAGTAGAGATCAAGAACGGTAAGAAGGAGAGCAGAACAGCGCCCGTGACCGGCAAGACCGCTGAATTCCTCCGCGAGAATGCGAAGTCCAAGACCGCGCGCGAGAGTTTCGACATCGCGCGCAATCGAGTCGACGGTTTCGCTGATGCAATTAAGAAGATCGCTGGGGATGAGGCGTCAATAGTGAAGGATGAACTCAAAACGATACAACGCGTTTTTCAAGTAAGTCCGACACCGGACGTGATGAAAGTCCTCCTTCGTGAAGGGCTCGACTCCGCTCACCGTATCGCGAGTGCTCCCCGGAAGGCGTTCATCAGACAATACAGCAAACTGCTCGGCGGCGCCGAGGCTGCCTTGTTGGTTCACGAACGCGCCGCGCACATCGTTGCGCGCAATGAGCTGACCGTTCTGCGCTTGCGTGACTACACGAACGGATTCGTGCCGCGAACCATAATGGGTACGGCTCAATACGATGATGTGAAGCGCTCCATCGAAGGGCATCTACCGAATTACCAAGAGCTGCTAGGTCGAGTAGACCTGTGCGAGTGCGGGGAATGCAGCTCCGTCTATAGCGCGGCCGCCTACTTCGTGGATCTCCTGAGATTCCTGTGGCGCGGGGCACCGAATGCTGCGGGATACACTCCCCTTGACGTACTTATCGGAGCTGATCCGTCGGACGGCCGCCCAGGTATCGCCGGTCGGCGACCCGATCTCCGGTATCTCAAACTCACCTGTGAGAATACCAACACGATCATACCCTACATCGATCTGGCGAATGAAGTCATGGAGTCTTTTGTGGCGCAGGAGTCTTTGGATGCATTCAGAGGCTTCGACACCGGAGATGCGACTGCACGAGAACTACGCGCGAGCGCCCAAAACCTCAACCTAGACGCGTACCGTAAGCTCAATGGGGCAAAGTATCCTTTCACGCTACCCTACCACCAGCCTCTCGACGTGATCCGGACGTACAGCGACTACCTCAAGGTCAGTAGATACGATGTTCTCAAGGCGGCGAACCCGCAGAACCCGCAGCCGGACCCCATCACCGCACAAGCCATCGCTGCCGAATCGATTCGGATGTCTGAAGAAGAGCACATAGCGATTGCGTCAACCGCATTCGACACAACGGTCGCCGACAACACGAAGGTGCGTGAGTACTGGGGGTACACGGGGTACACAGACAACGCTGTGCTCGAAAACCTCTGTGCAGTTCCAGAGTTCCTGACCAGGTCAGGTCTCCGCTATACCGATTTAGTGGAGCTGGTGCAAACCGAGTTCATCAACCCGAATCAATCAGCGTTCGACTTCTTCGAGCCCTTCTTTGCCTATGCCACGATCGATGGCCCCACGTTGTACGCGCGTCTGCGCCAGGTAGCGTCCGGAGCACTCGATCCTGCAAACGATCCCGATCTGGTTGCAAGCCTCAATGCCTACAACGCAGCCTTTGGAAAAGACAGTGCGTATAACAAGGGTTTTGGAACGGACCTTACGGTAACTGATTTCCAGCAAAAAGTGATCAAGGAATTTGACCACTGTCGCACGGTTATCACTCTATACGAGCCTGACTCGAAGTGTGACTTGGCAAGCACGGTGTTGCGTACGATCGGGAACGTCTACGACGGCGTCACTTCGTCCGGGCTCATTGCAGAGGACTGGTTTCGGATCCATCGGTTCATCCGTCTTTGGCGAAAACTTGGCTGGACGATCCATGAAACGGACGTGATGTTGCAAGCCCTCGGTGAAACTGATATCACAGCCACTACGATCAAAAACCTCGAGGGCGTTTCGCTTCTAATCGTGGCAACCAAGCTCCCCCCAACGCAGTTGAGCGTGCTTTGGGGAGGTATCGATACCAATGGTGAGAAGTCGCTCTACCGGAAGCTGTTTCTGAACCGAGCCGTACAACAGATCGATGACGCTTTTGAACCAGATCCGCAGGGAAACTACCCACAAGGCGCAAGTGAGTCTCTCGCAAAGCACCTCACAGCCATTCTGGCCGCTTTCAAGATTAACGCTCGGGACTGGGACGCGATCCTCACGGTGGCCCAGGTCAACGTCAGTGGCGGCCCGCGCGCCATTGATCCAGAAACTGATACCCTGAATCTTCCGAATCTTAGCACTGTCTACCGCTATGTAGTTATGGCAAGGGCGCTCAAGGTATCTATCCCGGACCTGTGTCTGCTGACGCAGCTCTTCGGAAATCCCTTCAGTATCTGGGACACCGAGGATCCCCCCCACTTCAGCAGCATCGATCCGACCACTACTTACGAATTCTATCGACAGGTGGAGTTTGTCAAAAGAGCACGATTCAAAGCTCCAGTGTTGGAATACATTATCCACGGAACTTTGCCGCCGGATTCCTCGATCGGTTTGAAAGCACCCAAGGTCGAAGCCAGCGCCCGGGCGATTAGGGAGGCTCTGGACGCGATCGAACAAGGTCACCCTGACGTACCCCCTGAGCCTCTGTCGATTCAGTTAATAGAAAGTGAACTCACCCTTAGCTTTGCACCTGAAGTCGTGTCCACGTTCATCAGGATCTTGAACGGCACGTCTCAATTTGTCGTCGCAACCGATCCCGGTTTGTCGGACCCCGAGTTTCCCGAAGGATTATCAGCCACCTATCAGTATTCGTCCGTGAGTGGTCGCCTGACCTGTACAGGTATAGTCTCAGACGATGACGCACTGGTTCTCGAGTTGCTTGGTTTCACCGCGGCGCAGGTGGAGGAACTTTATCAGGCTCCAGCTGCCTTCCTCGACATCCACTTCGCCCAGGTCTTCCCAGATTCGGGAGAGGCTCGAGCGATCCTATTGAACCACCCAGCGCAAGGGACACCGTCCAGCCTTGAAGAGAGGCTTCGCTATGTATACGTGCATCTAGAGCCACTCCTTAAGGCAAAGCTACGCAAGGACGCTGTCGTAGAGCAGATTGCGAGTCTGATCGGCTTGTCACAGGAAGCGACCTCCGTGCTTGTTGGATCGGATGTCGAAACGATTGCAACGCGCCTTAACAACAATGGCTTTACGGCGAGTTATTACCGCGACGCGATCTGGACGAGCAGTGAGTTGGCGCTGCAGCGAATCGACCCAACAATCGACTTCGACTGGGGCGTCTCATCGCCGGATCCAGCTGTTCCCGTCGAGACATTTAGTGTCACGTGGGAAGCCTACGTCATGCCGCCAGCGACGGGGGAATACCTATTGCGGGTAGATGTCAGCGAAGCGGATGAGGTTTTTAAGTTGTCACTTGATGGTTCGTTGATTGCCTCCAAAGATGCAGCCGATCCCGAAACGACAGCAAACGTTACCAAAACACTAAACACAGCGCGGTTCGTCCGTCTTAAGCTCGACTATGCAGAGACTACCGGGAACGCAGGAGTGCAGCTGCGTTGGAAAACCGCGACCAGTGCGCTCGAACCAATCCCCGCTAGCGCCGCTTACCCGGCCAACGTAATCGACTACTTCGGCGAGCGAGTGACGATCTACCATCGGGCAGCAAAGTTCATTCTCGGATTCGCGCTCAGCGAAACTGAGTTGAGTCACTTCGTCCAATTTCCGGGCGACTGGGGCGGAGTTGACTTCACGGCGCTTACGGCGTCCCACTGGCGCAGGATCTACGACTACACCGCGCTCCGAAACGCCGTCCCGCAGGCTCGGGCACTCCTGACCGATGTATTCGCGGCGGCGAACCGTATCACTCCAGTACCGACCGTGAGCGAGCTGGAAGCGCTAGCTCGCAGCGCCACGGGGTGGGATGAAACAAGTCTCTCGTACTTCGTTACATACCTCGGTCTGGCTATCGCCGATTTCCGCAACGAGATCGCCCTGAACTGGTTACGGGAGCTCATCCGGATCAACACCAAGACGGGACTCTCTGCCGAAGTGGTAACTGATTGGGGAACCCCCGTGACGGATTCTGCGGCGTCATCCGACTCCGACGCAATTCAGGCTTTCGACAAACTCCATGCGACAGCACAGGTCATCAGAAATGCCGTCAAGGCGAAATACGATAATGAAGATTGGCTTGAGCTAGCTGGGCCCTTGAGTAACAGCCTCCGCGCACACCAGCGGGACGCTCTTGTGTCCTACCTGCTCGTGCACCCCTCGATTCGCGCTGCCGGTGTAAAGGATGCAGATGCACTGTTCGAGTACTTTCTCATCGACGTGCAAATGGGTTCCTGCAAGGACACATCCCGGGTCGTTCAGGCTACTGCAGCCGTCCAAATGTTTGTAAACCGCTGCTTGGACGGCCTTGAGCCGGACATTTCGCCTGGGGCGATCGACAAGGACCGCTGGGAGTGGGCGAAGAAGTTCAGATTGTGGCAGGCAAATCGGAAGGTCTTTCTCTACCCCGAGAATTGGCTGGAACCCGATTGGCGGAACGACCGCAGCGAATTCTTCAAGGATCTGGAGTCCTACTTGGTGCAGAACGACATAACCGACAGAAGTGTGGAACAGGGACTGCGCAACTATCTCACCAGCCTCAGCGAGGTCGCAAATCTGGACATCTGTGGTCTCCATCGGGAAGATGAAGGTAAAAACCTGAAGTATCTGCACGTAGTCGGTCGCACCCACGCGGCGCCTTACAAGTTCTTCTATCGTACCGCCGACGGGTCCGGGCAATGGAGCGCTTGGGAAAAGGTACCGGTCGACATTCGGTGCGTTGAGAATGGCGATCGGAGCGGCGTACACCTCATCCCCGTGGTTTGGAAGAACCGTCTCTTCCTATTCTGGCCCGAGTTCCGAATGGTGCAAAGTTCTCCTTCGGCCAACAAAACCAAAAGTATGAGCACGATCTTTGACGGGACTGGAAACACGGTGGCAACGCTTGAGCCTATCAAGAGGTGTGAGATCCGGTTGGCGTGGAGCGAGCGCGTTGATGGAAAATGGACTCCAAAACGGATGACGAAGGAATGCGTCTCCTTTGTTACAACGGAGATCGATGGGGAGACCGAGCGCCGAGTGTTGTTTCTGGTCCGGATAGGTGAACAAAATGCGCTGCACATAGACGTCTGTACAAAGGTCGTCTGCCCGTACGCAATATTCACTTTCACGGATATACAATCACAACCAAGCGTCTCGTATACCGTTATGAGCGATTCTCTCGGTCTTGACGAGAGCGCACCGTTACTAACGCCGCGAGAAGGGACCGATGACGCAGTTTTGACTTCAGACACACCGTTTGCGGAACAGTTGTGGGTACGTTACAGCGTCGCTTTTATGAAAAGGGCGGCGCCTACGCCAATGTCTCTGACACTACTGGGGGACACTTACCTAAGAGAACCATCTGCGCATGAGATAGTAGAACCGAATAATACGACGGATTTTGTCTTCCTGACGCTTTGGGATCCGTTTTTTTTTAGCGATGGGACCAGAACCTATTTCGTCAAATCGAGCGACATAACCATCCAGGACTGGGTAGCGGATCCGAGCCGTTACCCTCCTCTCATCGACACGCAGTACGACCATTTCGGATTCCCCGACGGGCCGCACGGTGGCCCAGGGCCCGGCCCAGGCCCAGAGGACTACAGAACAGCACCGGCCTCAATCGCCATAACGACTCGCTCACTGTTCTCAAGAGCTCGGGGTCCTGAAAACGCGACAACATCACGGTTGTCGGTTGCCGAGTCCCGCACGCAAGAGAAACACGCGTCATCCCTACATTACCAACGTCTCTCTCGGACTGCGGCGTTTGGAGGGGTTAAAGAGAAGGGGCCTGCCTTTATCGCCGGTCACTATGAACCGCGAGCGGCCAAGCAATTGGAGTTCGACACGTTCCATCATCCGTTCTCGAGCACATTTGTCCAATATCTCAATCAGGGTGGCCTGAGTCTGGGAAATAAGCCGTCTCAGTTTTCACCTGGACTCATGGACAGTGACACGACTATTCCCTCCGACAACGGTGACACCTTCAAAAAGACGTACGACCCAAACTTTGAACAAAACCTTGTGCTGAGTCTCGCCGAAGCGCACGTGGATGACCCTGAGGGCACATACTATCAAGAAAAGGTCAGCTTTGACCCGCACGCAGCGAATTTCCTATACAACTGGGAGCTGTTTTACCACGCCCCCGTCTACATCGCCACACGTCTCAGCAAGAACGGCCGGTTCGAAGAGGCGATGAAGTGGTTTCATTTCGTCTTCGACCCGACGACGGATGCAGTGCCTGGTGCGGGCGAACCGCCAGAGTCGCGGTATTGGAACTTTCTCCCGTTCAAGAAGCCCGCAACGGAAACTCTCGACGATTTCCTCCGGGACCTCGGGCCCAGCACGACGGTAGAGAACCCCGTTGTCCAGAAATGGCGGGATCACCCATTCGATCCGCATCGCGTCGCCACGGACCGTTCCGCAGCTTACATGACCTACGTGGTTCTCAAATACGTAGAGAATCTGATAGCGTGGGGCGATTCGTTGTTTCGCCAGGAGACCATGGAGAGCGTTAACGAGGCACTACAGATCTACGTTCTCGCGAATCATGTACTGGGTGACCGCCCTGAAGTGGTGCCCAAACGCGGAACACTCAGAGCCGAGTCTTACGACAGCCTCGCTCAGCGTTGGGACGACTTTTCTAACGCTCAAGTGGAACTGCAGAACATTTTCCCATACAGCAGCGATGCGAGTATCAGCGAAGTGTCGACCGGTCCTAACTTGCTTGGCACCGGTAAGGCCTTCTACTTCTGCATTCCGCCCAATGATAAGCTGCTCGAGTATTGGAACACTGCCGCTGATCGCCTAGACAAGATCCGGCACTGCAAGAACATCGACGGCGTGGACTGGCAACCCGCGCTGTTCGCTCCCCCGATCGACCCGGCGGCGCTCATCCAGGCCATGTCTCAAGGTCTCAGCTTGGGAAGTATTCTCGCTGATTTGAGCACGCCGCCGCCCCTCTATCGGTTTACGACTGTCATTCAAAAGGCGAATGAATTTTGCGCCGATGTGAAGGCTCTCGGTTCTGAACTACTGGCAGCGCTTGAGAAGAAAGACGCTGAGGAGCTCGGGCGACTACGCGCGTCGCACGAAACCCAGATGCTAGAAGCGGTAACTGCCATACGCGAACGCCAAGTGCTTGAGGCTGAAGCGAACAAGGAAAATCTCGTGAAGGCGCGGTCCTTAGCTGAGTTCAGGTTCAAGCACTACATGGCGCTGCTCGGCAACGATACTCCTAACGTGCCGGCGTCGCCTTCTCTCAATGCAACATTGACAGCTGACAGTCAATTGCCACCGGACACTGTAATCCCGAAAGTTCAGACGAATGTTGACCAGGCCCTCCAGGGGAGCGGAGAAACTGGTCTCAAAGTTCTCCGCAAAGAGAAGGAAGCATTAGACAAAAGCGACATGGCAAAACTGGCCAATGCAACGGCAAGCGCCGCCGACGCTGCCGCGAGCATTTTGAATTTGTTTCCCGGCATCTCGACTGACGGTAAACCGTATGGCGTTGGCGCCGGTAGCATGTGGGGAGGACAGAATCTGGGCGCGGCCTCCACAGCTGTGGCTAGGGCATCTTCAGGGTTAGCAGCCTGGTTCTCACAACAAGCCGCTCAAGCTTCTACCACTGCTTCCTACATTCGTCGGGAACAGGAGTGGACACTGCAAGCGAATATAGCGGCGCAGGACATCATCCAGATCGACAAACAGATCACTTCAGCCGACATCCGGATCCAGATCGCTGAAAAGGAGCTCGAAAACCACCTGCAACAAATCGAGAACACAAAGCAGGTCGAGGACTTCTTGAAGAACAAGTTTACGAACCAGGAGCTGTATCAGTGGATGAAGGAACAGCTGTTTAGCGTTTACAAGCAGAGTTACAACCTTGCCTACGACATGGCCAAGAAAGCTGAGAAGGCCTACAGGTTCGAGACAGGAGTGAACAGCGCAAGCTTCATTCAGTACGGCTATTGGGACAATTCACAACAAGGGCTAATCGCCGGCGAGAAGCTTCAGCTGGCACTCCGCGATCTCGAACGGGCGTACCTGAACGACAACCGTCGTGAGTTCGAGCTCAATAAGAGTGTTTCCCTGCGCTCGCTCGACCCCGTCGCGTTCATAACGCTCAGAGAGACAGGTCAATGCTATGTCTCCATCCCAGAAGAACTATTCGACCTCGATTTCCAGGGTCATTACTTTCGACGCCTAAAGGCCGTTCGCGTCTCGATTCCATGCGTTGCCGGGCCATATACGTCGGTAAATTGTACCGCTCGGCTTATCTCGAACGCGTTGCGGATCAATACAAATGTCAATGGAGACGGCTACGAGCACGCCAACGACCAAGGAATCTGGACGGAAGACGAGCGTTTCCGTTCGAACTTGGTGCCCGTAACAGCGATCGCAACGAGTCACGCGCAGAACGATGCAGGGATGTTCGAGTTCAATTTCCGTGACGAGCGGTATCTCCCCTTCGAAGGTGCCGGCGTAATCAGTCGCTGGCAGATCGAGCTTTCAAAGGAAGACGAGTCAACGGAAACCGACCTGCGGTTGTTCGATTACTCGACAATATCCGACGTTATCCTCCATCTCGACTATACAGCGCGAGACGGAGGTGAAGACTTCCAGTCAAGTGTGACCACGCATCTCCTTAGTTACTTTGATGACCCGGAATCGCCGGGCGCGCCGTTTATGCGCGTGTTCAGCATGCGAGAAGAGTTTCCCACCGAATGGTATAGGTTTTTCCATCCAGCTACGGCAGGGGCTGACCAGGTTTTGAGTGTTACCCTCGGCAGGCAGCGGTTCCCTCTCATCGGGGGTAATCGTGATGTGACGGTGTCAAGCATGGACGTTTTCGCAAGATGCTTTCGTTCGGATCATTACATCATGACAGTATCCTACGCTCTGGATCGGCCCGATCCGGTCGTTTCAGGGGATATCGAACTGGAACCAAAGGACCCCTACGGTGGCCTTCACCACGTCCATATCGACTCCTCTGCGCTCTACGATCCAACACACTTTCACTTTGGGCTTAACCTCGAGGATGACCTTGACATCACACAGCCAATCTCGCTGCAAATAAAACGCAAGGGAGAAGCAACATACGCTGCGCTAGCAGCAGAGCCCGAAAACGAGATCCAAGACGTTCACCTTGTCCTTCATTACAAGCTTCGCAAACCGGCTTCGACTACGTCATGACGTCTGTCTGAATTCAGGCGCTTTTCCCTTCTCGGGCTGAGTTGTGTCCGCCGGGTTCGGCCATGCGCAGCGCGGAACGGGCTTTATCTAGCTCAGCGTTCGTGTCCTGCAACTGAGCCTCGAGTTTTCGCATCTCCGTTCTTTCATCATCTAGATGTACTGATGCTTTGGCGATTTTTGACCATAGTTCTTCCGAGAGGTCCGGCTTCACTGAGTTCGTCAACTCGTCGAGTGCTGTATCGAGCGATCTGGACAGGAGCACAGTTCGAGCGTGCGTCTTACTCCGTAAGCTCGTGTCTAGAGACTGTCGGAGGCCTTGGACGCGCTGCCGTATCTCCTGCGCCCGACGAGGCAAGTCGTCAAGTGCCCGCTCGAAGCCGACTACCTGACGCGCGATTTCCGAAACTTGCTCGCGTTTCTTTGCCAGTTCCTCCTCTTGCTCTGCTTTCATCTTTTCGGCCAAAATCACCCTATCTTCGTGTTCTTTCGACTTTTCCCTGGCATGCTCGAGACGCCGCTCGGCATCCGAGAACGCTTGCGGGCTTTTCTCCGCCTGCGCGCTGGTCTCCTTAAGGAGTTTTCGGCTGCCTTCCAGATCTGGTTCAATGTCCTTGCGCAGTCGCTGAAGGGTCGCGTTTACTCGTTCTAGTGCCGCGAGGTTCCGCTGTGAAGCAGCGAGTCGGCTCCGTCGTGCCCCGGCCTCCGAATCCAGTTCAAGGCGCTGCTTCTGGTATTTCATGTCCTCGCGCTTATCAGCTGTTATGCGTTCCCGAAGCTCCTTGGCGATGTCGGGCATGTGATTTCCCCTGAAAAGGACAGAGCGGCTCCGCCCAACTATTGCATCACGAAAAGATCGGATTGTTCGGACCGCCTTAGCGAGAACGATCCCTAGTGCATTGGCGATCCTCGCCTGCCTCGTATTTGAAAGCCCGTCTCGAGTGCTCATGGCATAAAAAGCTGTTTGTCACCGTGGATAGGCGCTACCCACCACGTCACCGCAATAAGATCTAGACCGCGTTATGAATCTTGAATGGACCGCGGGATTCACAGGCTCACGGTTGCCACGTCAAGGTCACTTGCTAGTCTTCACATGAGCCAGGAGGACGAGGCGAGAGAATCGTGACCAAGTCATTCCCCATGCTCACCAACACTGGCGGTAAGATCGATCGCGAGGTCTAGCATGGCCAATGGACCAGCTTCCGTTACTGTGGGCAAGAGCAGCGACATTGATTACGTGCAGCTCTGGGAATATTTCGAGAGTCGTGGTAGTTCGCTCAAAGACTCCTTCGTTCACATGATGACATTGATTCTCGGATTTGCAGGAGCTCTTGTGGTTTTCGCTACTGACAAGACCTTAAGCTGGAAAGTTACAGAATCACTAGTCTCTAATCGGCCAACATTGCTAATCACGTCCTTGCTGGGTTTGTTGCTGATGCTTTTTGGAGTTCTCGTGATTGTGGAATTCGCCAAACATATTAATCGTAACTTCGATCGAGCGGACCGTGCGCGAGAACGCAACGGGTCACTTGAGGATTTGCTGGAGATTGATAAAACGAAGGAACAGAAAAAGACAAAAGACTTCCTGCAGAGAACACCTGGTATCTGTCTTCAAGTGTTGATCATTGTTCTGGGATTCACGGTGGTATTTCTTCTAGGTGTCATTCTTGCCACGAGCTAGGACTCGTAAACAAGACAGACACGACCAAAGACAATTGGTAGAGCACGGGTCTCCAAACTCGGCCCCGCTATGCGGGGCCGCAGTTTTTTGTGGTCGATTGAGCACAAACCGGGATGCATCTACACCTATCCGCAATAACAGACCGGCACAATTTGCGGCACAGTTGTTCCCTGTCGATTTGATCTAAGAGACGATGCGGATCTCTCCGCGAAACAATCACCAATAGACCTATTTCGCGTATTTTCTGATGACTTTCCTGGTTACACGTTCGACCAATGCTTCTGACGTCGCTCGGCTAGTGATGGATGCTCGAAGTGCGTTCAGAAACTCTTCGAACAGGGCGCGGCGCCCGGGCGAGAAAACGCGCAGCGGGTCGTCTTCAATTTGAACGTTCTTGGCCTTACCTAGGGCAGATCGGCAGCCGTGGATTCGCTTGTTGAGGAGTTTTTCTTCACCTTTGCTCCAGGAAGTCGCGGATAGCAGTTTCGTCATCGCTGCAATCGTCGCTCGTGCTTCGCTCAGCTCAGCCACACGCCGTCGGCCCGTGATACGCCCGGAACGAATTCGCTTCGCGGCCAATAGAACAGAGGTTTCATAGCTATCGAACCTGCGCAGCTTCGTTCGATGAGCGGAGGCGACTCGGCATCGGAGTGCGAGGTTCCGTCCTAAAGGTGAGAGCTGATTGAGGAGATGTGCATACGATGCCGTAGACTCAAAGTCATCCCGCCGACCGTTTGGTACGATGCTTCTGTCAACTATATGCAGTTCGCCTACCGCCCAATCGTTAAACCTCGGTTCGCGGAAAGCCTTTGCAAAAACTTGCTCGTCACCGACTTGCATATCCCCTAGACGCGCTCTGAGGCCTCGGATCTCAGGCGATCCCTTCAGGGCGCCCAAATAACTGTGGTTCAGTATCCAACCGACAGCCGCCACCCCGCCGTTAACGCCTTGCAATCGGATAAACTCAACGTCCTTGAAGCGGTCCTTTTTGCTGCCTGAAACGACTAGAGCATTTCGATGAGGCCTTGAGAGCGGCTCTGATCCATTAAGTCGAATATCGATCCGTTGTCGTGGCACGAATTGCGAGACAACCTCATTGATTCTCGCCGCAAACTGGAAGTCAGAATCGAACGGAAGAGGGGCAATCTGTCGTAAATAGGCACCCAAAATGCCTTGATTCAACAATCTATCATTTTGCAGCCTGACGACTCCCTGCAATTCCACCTCAAAGAAATGCTCCGGGGCGTCCTCGTCAGGCATATCACGTGTTGTGACGACACTTCGAACCACATCAATAAGGTCCGAATGCTCGTTGTGATCGCTAAGTTGAGCTCGTAGCGCGCGGCAGTCCCACGAGATTTCGGCTACATCGTGGTCCCCAACGAATCGAGTTCGGAAGGTTAGCCGTTCCGCAAAACCAAGTCCTCCGAGGCGTCCGATTCCTCGGAACCCCCGAGCCGTAGTGCCTCGCTTCTTACTCAATCCAAATGCAACGAGTACGTCCTGGACGTTACGACTTTCGATTCCGAGTCCGTTGTCCCTGATCCGTAGTAACCTGCCGGGGGCGTCGGCGGTAATGTCGATACGACCCGGTTTTTTTGAATTGAGTACTGAAGCTTCGTAAGCGAGATCGATCGAGTCTGCCGCGTTTTGGACGTATTCTCGCAGAATTGATAAGGGCTCAGTGTACATACCGGCGCTGAGCAGCCCCAGTATATCCTTCCCAATGCGAATCGGAGCCTGAAGCGGCTGACTCGATCGTGCATTGCGGGGGAGAACCTTGAGGTTCGCCATCTTAAGCCACCTGCGGCTGATGCTCGCTGGGTGTTTCGTCTTCTAGTCCCGCATCCTCTACGCGCTCATCTTCAGGTACAAGAGGGGAAGGATGCTGCCGAGCCTTTGCTACCTTACTCCAGATAACCTCTTCGCGTGTTCTCTTGGGAGGGACGTAGAAACGAAGAATGCTACGCACGCGTCCGTCGCGCTCTTGACGCGCCATTTGGCGGTAGTCAGCAGGGTGCGCACTGGCCAGAAACTCCAAAAGCCGGGTTCGCTGACTCACTGATAAAGAGCGGAGTTGACTCGTGAACTCTTGAAACTCCGCCTGCCCACCAAGGTGCTCGTACCACTCCCTATTGAAAATGAAATGATGTGGTCGAATCAGAATACTCTCAAAATCCTCATATGTATCGCCGAACGCACGGCGGAAGAACTGCGGAGAGCCACTAACAATCCCCTGAGATGCCTGGAGAATCACTTGCATCGACCGCAGATAGTAGCGATTCCAATGCTCTCCGACGTGACTTCGATTAGGAAGGTCTGTCGGCTGGTATCGCATCGGGAAGGAGAAGATCCGTATGTCCAACTCCTCGTTCAACGCAACATTCAATCGCATTCTGTCGAACAAGTCACGGGGCGAGTCGTGAAAATTGTACAACATATAATTCGATAGCTCACGCAGGCCGACATCACATGCATACCGAATCGCTTGCGTGTATGGTTTCGCGAGTCCTAGATGATCGAATGCTATGCGAAGTGGTTTAATGCAGATGGTGCTCAGTTCGCGGAGGTACATCGGATCCTTACAAAGGATTCGCGCGTCAACTCCCTGATTGAAATCGACGCGACGTAGGACGCTGCTTTTTCTTCGTTGTAGCTTCGCGCCTGGCAAGAATCCTAGATCGCGAATTTCTGCTATGATCTCTTTGAATCTGGCTGACGCTACGACGTTGTTGTCCATGAGAAGAAGGTCCTTTTTCGCACCATAGAGACCTTCTATTCCCCCAACGACCTCGACCAAGGACTTCGAGTCCCTCTGAGCTCCCTCGAGTTTGGGAACGCCGCAGAAGGAACACTTTCTAATACATCCCCGCGAGGCGTACGCGAAGTAGGCGTCGTGGACAGGATACTTGTAGTTGATCTGGTTCAGGATGTTGTAATCCGGAATCAGATCCTCAATCGACGTTGAGCTCGTGTCGTCAGCATACAGCTCATCAGAGAATGCGTGAAGCTGAAGGGAGATGGCGGGTGACTGGTCGAGCAGGCCCCTGATAAAACGCACGCCGTTCCAATTCTCCTCAGCCACAAAGCGCTCATGCATCAGCGACGCCGCTATGCCGCCCACAAACACACGATCGGTTGTTCCTGCGCATTCAATTGCGAAATTGATTGCAGAAGCGATGCGTTTCCACTCGAAGGAAAAGAGCGTGGTGACATACACCCGATCCCAGGCCAGCTGCAGCACCGAGCGATCTTCGCCCTTTATAAATCGAACGTTGTCCTGTTTTCCCCGCGGGCCGTGATATTGCGCCAACTTCATGAGCCCTAGTGGTGGGTACTTATTCCGGTAGCCGGGCTCAATGAGGAGGATGTTTTTATTAGCCATGGGCGAAGCGGTGGCGTAGGGCGATAAGGGCGTTCGGCAACGGTCGAGATGTTCTAATCAACTTGTACGGAAGGACTTAGCGAGAGTCGGCGCATTCTCTCGATCGCCCCCTAGTAAGGCGCGGCACTGGGTCGTGTGAACTGATGGGCCTACTATGTGACTTTAACAACCATCAGGCAAGTGGCTCAGAAAACGCGGACTGCAGACGTGTTCTCATACTTGTCTGTGTCGATCGGGGGAAACTCATCCCAGGTGCGACCGTCTAAGACTCGGCCACCTGCCTTCGGAGTTCGGCCGCCCCACTGCTTATGAAAAAAGGCCACACGACCAGCGATGCAGCGGTCACGGAGCTCCCTTACCCACTGAACATCGCACGGTCTGAACCGTGGGCCGCTTTCGCCTCCCGTTATAACCCAGTGAATGCTCTCTAGACTAACGTCCGAGAGCGGACCCAAGAGCGGTTCTGCCGAGATGAAGCGGATCGATGCTCGCGTCTCACGTAACTGATCTGCTCGCCAAGCATACGAATTCAATTCGATGGAAACACCTAGCCAAATATTACGCGCAGTGGGCAAGCGCTTGGACAGCCTCAGAAGCCGCCCGCTTCGCTTCGTGAGTACCTGGAATATGTGCCAGTGAGCCCTCTTCATTACATCGAACACTTTCATGATGTACTCGTCCGGCACATCACGATGGAAGAGATCTGACATCGAATTCACAAATACGCGTCGCGGCCGACGCCACTTGAATGGAACTTCGAGCCGTTCCGGTCGCAACCGAAGGTCAAAGCCTTGCTCGAAGGGATGGTCCTGTACCCCACGGAATCTTTCGGAGAAGGTTCGTGCATAACAGTGATCGCAGCCCGGACTGACTTCGGTGCAGCCAGTGACTGGATTCCACGTCGCATCCGTCCATTCAATTGCTGATCGATCGCTCACCCAAGTCCTCCACCTTTTTGCGCAAGCGCCTGAGCTTGGAGCGAGTCCATGAAAGGCTTCGGAACATTCGCTAGTTCCTGGTAGCAGTGCTGCCAGTCGAAATCCTCATGCTGCGTTGGAGCGATATCAATTGTCCCATTCGTACAGGAGAGGAGTGGCAGACGCAGGAGATCTTCAGGAGTTTGAATACTCCAAGAGTGGAGCTGATCGCCGGTGGGCGTGCAATGCAACGCAAAATGCACCATGGTTGCGTTGGAGCTGCCTGAATATCCAATCGGAGGATAACAGTAAACCTTGAAGCACTCGTCCTCGGCTACTCGTTGCAAGAACGCTAGTATCGCGACCTTCAATCGATATTTTTTCTGTCCGTTACCGCATTTCGCGTACCAATCCACAATTTTCCTGAATCGATCATCCACGCGCTTGCGGAGCTGTTGTAAGTACTCAGTCAGCCCCTCATCAATCGTATCGCGAACATTAAGCGTTAGTAGAAGTATGAATTCCGTGCCTTGCTGCCTACGAAAGAGCTCTTTCAACGCGGTCAATCTCTTAGGACGCCCCCTCACCGTCTTGCGACCATATCCCGCACCGCCGAAGAAGTCGAGATTAACCAGATCGTAGCAGAAACGAACGACGTCTTCAGTTGATTTCCGAAAGGGAGGTGTCTTGTTATCAATGTCATGCCCCTTAATGAGCACATCCTCCACGTATCCCCGAAGGATTTGATAGTCTATTCCATTTTGAAGGAGACTCGCGTTCAACCTTCTATGGCGCTCGCGATCGTCGTCCTCGTCTTGTGTTTTCAACCTTAAGAGCTCGATAGCGGTCACGTGATTTAGCGCGCCTGACCACGCCCGAACATCCTCGATGGATGGTCCCGGCATCCCGAAGTAGCGTAGCGGCCTCTTTAGTTGCGTCGATAGCCCCTGAATTATTGGTAAGTCCCATTTCTCACGCAGCAGAGCCTTCTGGGGCCCACCTTCAAAATCGCTCATCGTCCTCTTACTCACTATCCAAGGACGATTCCACCTCACGAATCACCGCTTGGTATTCTGGGGAACCGCGCTGTAAGACGGCGTCAAGTGCCTCGTCGATGACCGTAAGCAGTTTGGTGCAGTCGATGGACGTTTCCACGCCGAGGCGCTCAATCAGCAGCGGCAACGTTTCCACCTCCCGTTTCTCTTGCTTTGACGAATCGGATTCACCTTGGGCGGTTGATGTCGTTGCGGAGGCTTCATGCCGGCGCTGGATCTCCTTGCTGGAGTCGTCGATCAGCTTGCGAACCCGAGCGCTGAGTTCCGTTGCCCTCTTCTCTGCGGCCCGTGCTTCTTCGCGAGGCCCCGCCGACAATTTGTTTCGCTGCTTTTTCAGCTCGTCGATAATGTCTTCGAGTTGACTAAACTGAGTTGGTCTATCGCCGATGCCACCTTCCATCTCGCTTCCGATCTTGTTGAGACGATCTTGAAGCGCGCGGAGGTTTTCCTCGGCTCGTTGTTGTGTCTGAAACTTCAGTGCGGTGCTCGCGAGGCCTTCCATCGCTTTCTTGAGTTCGCGCTGTAGCACCTCGTAAGCCTGATTGGCTTCGAAATCGTCGCGCTCCGTATTTGGGATGATGCCATCATCGGTGACGTAAATCTCTCCACTGTACCACCAATAAAGCGCGCCATTTCCAGCCTTGAAGAAGTGGTGCAGGCGTCGATTATCACCAACAGTGAACCCTTTTACTTTGTAGACAAACCCACTGTAGTCAGCAAACTCCTCTGGAATTCTCTTCCTCTTCCCATCCTTCCCACCGTATAGACATGACCACATCGCTGCGATCGTCTGGCCAGTCGAAGGTGACTTCAAGAGCTGGAAGGTGGGAGCAGCGAGGTTAGGGATATCAGGTCTCGCGACGGCCCAGGTTTCGCCTGGATTAATTTCGACCTGAATTCGAACAGCTCGATATCCTGGGACGTTCTCCCGCAAGAACGACTTGATTTGTTGCCGGTGCGCGAATTCAACGTCCAAGTCAACAGGGAGATTCCGGAGGATGTACTCCTTGAGTTCAACTGCGTCACGCAGTTTGTTAATATGAAACGGGCTGATCTCTTCGAGCATGACGGTTGTGCCCGATGTCGCCGAAGTGACCCTTTCTCTCCGGAAGCGAGTGTGATGTTGGAGTAACTCATGAAGTGGCGTGACCGCAGTCTTTGCGGCCTTATCCGCGGAAAGCTTCTTCTTCATGGCGGCAAAATTGAATTCTAGAACGTTCTGTTCTTGTGATCCCGCCTTTATCGATGTAATGAGCAGTCGGTCGCAAAGATCGTAGCCGCTGTAAATTCCGATGCCACGAAAGCCAACGTGCAAATCTGAACTCTTCTGCGACACGCCGAAACGGCGGGCCTCCACGAGATCATCATGCGACATTCCCGTTCCATCATCGTGAATGAGTAGCGAGTTTCCTGTCAATTTGATTCGAATTAGTTTCGCATCGGCATCGACGGCATTTTGGACATACTCTCGTAAGGCGTGGAATGGGTCGGTGTATAGGCCTTTGGAGAGAATGGGCAGGAGTTCACCTCCGATGTCCTCTGGTTTCACAGGAACGTCAGAAAAATCCTGTGAAGGCACGGTGGCTGACTCTCCTGCGCTTACCGTCGCTTCACCGGCAGAGGAATCCTCTGGGGTATCGGGGGCGGAATCCGATCCTAGAACAGGCGCCTTGGGGATGCGGCGTTTCATGATGACTCCGGCTGATCGGTCAATGGCGGCATCGCTAAAAATGCTGGGGTTGCTCGCGCAGTCGATCGATTCAATCGCTTGAGGGCTGCTTCCAGGAGCGTGTTGACGAGCTGCTCCCTGCTGCGAATTCGCCCCTTGGCTGCAAGGTCACCAAGTTCTTCCCACGTGGTCGAGTCAATTCGAAGGCTTACTCGAGTTTTTGGTCGTGGGCTTGGAGGTCGGCCTGCACGCTTGGGCATTGTTTTCCAGGCCAATCGCGCCGCTGCGCTGTAGTTCGTGAGTTCTCGAAGAGTCGTACTCAAACGCTTACCATCCAGCAGCCGGATTCTGACACGGCCTTCTAGCAGCCCACAAATCAGTGCTCGAGCGCCGGCGTGAACTCCGGTCCTGATTCGTACCTTATCGCCCACGCGGGCTGATTGTCGAACGCCATCGTGACGCGGCGAACGCGTTGGCAATCGGGGGACCGGGGTTTTCTGGAATGGCATACTGGAAGGCTATCCGCTGTGCTAAATGATGTCAATACATTTATTAGAGTGCGATCAGCAGAATTTACTCGTTGGAGTCACTTGGCAGGGAGCGTTTCTTCTTTGGAGGCGGCCATCCACCGTAACCACTGATTTCCTCGACTCTCTTAGCCACGTGCTGCACTGCGCGCACGTCATCTTCGTTGTACTCGAGGAATCGCTTCGGAATTCGCTTTCTGGCCCGAGACAGATGCATGTACTCCATGGCGACCATAAAGCCGTCCAAGTCTTCTTGTCGATACTTGAAGCCAAGCGAGGCGGCGACGGTCTTGAGACCATATCCTGTGCAAGGAAGAGCGACCGCGTTCTGCACGGGGTATAGAAGATCTACTGCCTTCAGCAGGGCGGGCGGCACGTCCAATCCCAATGCCTCCAATCGGACGATAACGTTACGATGATCAAAGTTGCTTCCAGAGTATGACACAAGGCATCGATTCCCAATGGTCTCGCAGAATTTGTTGAATGCCATGAGGATGTTGCGTTCTTGCTCAGGTGTCTTCGCGAGGTACTGTTGAAAGCTCCCCGTGTCCTCGTCCAAGATGCCTATGAGCCAACACAGCTTGTTGCCGCCATGGGGGTCAGTTTCGATATCGAAATACACTCGGGGTTTGGGCGCGTAGAAAGGCTTGATCGCCAATGGCTGGCCACAACGATGTGCTTGTGCGAGAATCGGAAAGTGCCGTACGTGCTCAGGCTTTCGACCAACGATCGTACCCAATGACTCGGCGGATGTGTCGGCGAGATGGTGTATCGTCGTAATTCCAGCCTTCCAGAGTTTGGTGAAGTCGGAGTGCCAAAGACCTGTGATTGATTCGAGCTCTCCCCAGGGGCGAGCGTACTCGAAGTCCACGTCGGGAGGTCCAGACATGAGCTGGTAGCCACGCCGCCATTTGTAATGCGCGATGCGAATCAAGTCATCCGAGCCGTCATGTGAAGCGGCATTGATCACAATGGCTCGGCCCAACTGTATGGCCTTTCCTCCTTGCTTATGGCAGTGACCACACACAACGAGGTTCACGCGGCGATCGGAACGGGCAAAGACATGCAACGCCCGAGAACCGATGTTGTTCATTCCAAATCGAATGGCTTGGTCGAGCACCTTGTAGGGTGGGGCGTGGGAGACGATGAAGATCGGACCCTTATGGTCTTGACACGACGCGTTGAGATGCCGGTTGATCTCCGGCTCTGTATAGAGTGGCGAGCCAATGCCAATGCCTCTGCCCTTAGGAGCTCCCTCCACACCGATAATCAGAATGTCGCCGATACGAACGGGGCGGGAATGCACCTCAAAGACACCGCGTCCAGAGAGAAGCGCACGCGCGACGGGGCCGTCATCGTTGCCAATAACCCCGACGAGGCCAAATCGAGCAATGGACGCAAGGTCTTCAAAATAGTTTTTCGAGCCTTCTCGAAATCGCAAGACATCATCGCCAGCGTAGATGATGAGGTCGATGGGGTGCTTCAACCGACGCAGGTGAGCAACGAGATCATCAATTGGCTGCGATCGGATATCAGAGATAGCCAGCACTTGGAGCTCTCGGAGAAGAGCTCCTCGATGCAACTGGCAAGGCCGGACGACCGGCTTGCGGGATTGCCCGATTGATCGCCTCCGTATGCAAGCTTGGCGCGTTTCACAGTCAAGACGTTGAAACCTGGCATCCATGGTCGTCACATCAAGGGTGTTTTTGCTGCATCGGCGGGTGTTGATGTTGCGTCGCTATCGTAGGTGTTCACCGACGCGGGCGTGAGCAATTCGACGCGCTTCCGTTACAGGGAGGGTCAGTTAACGAGATGCGTTCAGGCTGCTGCGCGGTGAAGAGAGAGTCGTTCCCCGATCAGCACGCACCGCCAGTCTAAAGCGCGCCTTAGGCATCGCATTACTGTTGAATACATCGCGCGCCTGCGTGCGACTTAACACGAGAAGGTTTCCGACCGCGATGGCAGGCTTTCCTACACGCCTCAGGAATTGAAGGTATTTGCGAGCTCGAAACAGCGCTCGAACCTTGTCGTCAGTCCACCCTATCACGATTCCGAGGTGGCCGAGAGCCGTGGCGTTTACAACGCCGCCCATGAGGTGTTTCCGCGATACAACATTCTCAATCTCGATGGCAAGAAAGCATCGCCCATTGTGGTTTGAGCCCAGTGCCTCATCTAGGTCAGATGGACACTGATCATCATGGAAACCTAGGTCAGCTTCATTCCGCTGATGACAAGCCCACAATTGATCCAGGAAGGCACGATGGCTTTTCGCCAAGCGGTGGTAGTCGCCGACCTTGCGTTCTCCCGGGATAGTGGAGAACGGCCCTACGGCGATATCCAGGTGGGGGCAGTAACGATCCTGTCGATCCATGAATGCGCGCCATTCTACAACACATTCGTTGCCGAATCTCGCTTTCAACTGTGAGAGCCAGCGTTTCTGTTGATGCTTGACGTCAGGAAGGGACACGTTTCAAGGTCCTTGAATTGAATCATCAAACGTTACTAGAAACGCAAACCTAACGAGTAGGAGCGTCGCCAGCGATCCGCGCATTAGGCAGCGGCCCGGCGCAACTTCCCTTTGTAAATGCAGAGGCAATCCTCAATCTCGTGCGGTTTCAAACGATGGAAGGCCGGAGGTAGCACGGCTGGGGCTAGATAGTCCGCTTCTGAGAATCCGAGAGCACGTGCCCCGGCTCGAGTGCCCGCGTGAAGGTATACGTACTCCGGCTCGAGTCCGAGGTGAGCACCGATACGTGTTGCAATGTCATAAACGGTCAAGTCTCCGATACCACGGATGGAGCCAATTTCATTGGCGATCGTGTTGTGGAGTTGGTGAAACGAGCGGAGCCCTTTCCATGATACGCTCTGCAGAACGTGCTTTGCCTCCTTAAGGACATTCCGAGGAATTCGACGCTGATGCGGGTGACGCTTCCCCGTCTCCGTGATGGACATGGCTGCGAGTTCAATCGCCCGTTGTAGAGAGGGTTGCCCCGCAAAGTACGCCATTTCTTGCCTCGCTCCTGCCCGATAGTCGTGGATATAGCGGTCAACTACCTCCTCGAGCGTGCTAATCGGGTCGTTGTGCGGTGGCGGGGCGCAGACTGATCGGACAGTCGGACGGCGAGTGCGTCGAGTGCTCATAAATTGTCCGCTCCCCAACGAAAAGCGCGCAACATCCGGCGCAAACAAGGCGATCTCGCAAACCGGTGACTCCTCTGGAGGAGGGCGGCCGGCATAGCGCGCGTGTTATCGAAACCGTTAGTCGACCCTCATGCGCGGACCAGTACCAGGTTTGTCGATACCGGCGGCTGGGACTAGTCCTTCAAGCATGGCCTTGTCCTTACTCATCGCGAAGCGCTCCGTGCGAGCAGTCACGGCAAGGTTGAACTCGTGAACCACCGCTTTAGGCATTTCAGCCTGCCTGATGATGTTGCCCTTATCCATTGCGAGTAGCAGCGTTTTTCCGGTCAGCGGTATTGCTTTCACAGCGCCAGGTGTGAGGATGCCTACGCCGCTGAAAAAGCCCTCACGCTTCCAGTCCTTTGGCGGAATGATCCCGAACGGCACGTCGCTTGTGATGAACTCCGCGTCTTCGGGGGCATGCGCGAATACCCAGTCCATCTGAGCGAGCAGAAGCGCAAACTCGCTCGATAATTCGATCATGAGTGCGACGCTCTGATTTCTGTGAGGCTCGATCTTGAATTGCCCGCTTTGGAACAATTCCAAGAGGTCCTTGGGAGCCAACGAAAGCTTCTTTCCTTTTTCTCTCTCGTACGCGGCAATCGAGGCAGTAATGCGCTCCTCCGAGTTCATCGTTGCCTTCAGCACCTTCTTAAAGAGCTGATCCTGCGCGTCAGCAAAGCTCTTTTCGAAGTTCGGAGTTCGTACCTTCAACAGGGCAACGAAAACTGCCAGTGCCGCACGTTGTTCATCGGTGAGCGTCGCCCGCTTGTCCGCTAGGCGAATCGCTTCCGCCGCTTTGCCCTCTATATCAGCAAGAATGCGTTCGACTTGTCGATTCTTAGCACCCGATCCATCGACGACTGTGTAGTAGTCCTTCTGTACTGCAGTGTTGGCGATCCCCTGTTCTCTGTATTCGTCCTTCTGTCGATCGTAAACCCAAATGCTATCCCCGACGGCGAAACCGCGGAGGTACATCTGAGGCAGATAGTGTTGGCGTATGGGTTCGTCCAAAATCGCGCCGCCTAATGTCGTGCGGCTGAGCCGCCCCGAAACGCTCGAGTCTTCACCGCCACGCGTCGCGGGGTCATCTATTCCTCTCTAGCGGGCACGCGGAAAATGATCTCAGGGTCCGCGCCGTTCGGCAAGTTAGGAAGCTCCGGCCGTCTTACCCGATGCGACGCCTGTACCTTTGCCCAGTAGCCTCGCGGCGGTACCGGAATCTCCAGCTTCCGACAGACCTTCTTTAACCCATTCCCTGAGATTCCCCACTTTGGCCCGAGTCTGGCTAGCGGCTCGGACCAAACGCGCTCGAATAGCTGCGCGCGGTGGATCTTGATCTCTTTCCTATTTCCAGTCCAAGAACCGACCCACATGGCGCGTGGAGGCGGCGGCGGCGAAGGTTTTGGTAACTCGACGCCAAACTTTTTTAGAACCTCCCGCGCCCGAGTGGGTCGCAATTGGTCATAACGCGTCCGCTCGTCCGATGAGGGCGGGATGAAACCCACTTCTTTCATTTTCGCGCGCATGGATGGAGTACGCGCAAGCTCGATAAGAATCTTGGGTGAGCTGTAATCTGCCGTCGCAAGAAGCTTCATTACATCCACGCACACTCGGTTCGGTGCCTTCAGCAGCCAGCGACGCAGATCGGATATGTCGGTGGGCGTGCACTCTGTCCAGCGCACGCCGATTTCGAAGAGGCGCTGGAGTGTGTCGGTTGATCTCCACCGCGAGCTGTCGGATGTTGCCCACCACAAATGGTGGCGGACGATTGGCCCGACGTTTTTGGGAAGTGCCTTTGCCGCGAGAAAATCGATCACTCCTCGGCTGCTCGCGGCTTCGTAGAGCTCGTCGAAATCATCGCGGGAGGGGTCTGGTCCGAGGCGCTTGAGCGTTTCGACGTGTCCGCGCGCGCATGCCTCATGAATGGCGGTAAGCCGGAATTCGTCCTTCTCGTCGTCCTCGTCGTCTGACAGGCGCGAGTAGCGCAAGGAAAGCGCGGGATCGTGAGGATCAGCACCGGCCCAGAGGTTGAGTTGTACGCCTTTCTCATTCCCTTCGCTGACGTGGTGACCGAGCGCGATGTTGAGCTCGGTTTGGATTTTGGGATTGCTCTCCCGATGTCGCTTCGCGAATCCAAAGAGAGGCCGGTTGCTCGTGTGGTACGCGAGCGCTTTTGCGATCGCGTGGCCTTTGGTGAGATCTATCCCGAGGTTATGGAAGTATTCAAACAGGTCAGTTCGGTACGTATCGAAGAGGGTGCTGAGGTCTACGTTCCTCGGTTCGGCGCCCCATTTAAGGAGTAGCTCGAACAAGTCGAACGACCGATTCGACAACGAAAGGTTTAGTGTCGAATCCCAACCGTTGGGCTCTAGCTCGAGGCGGTAGCCGTTGCAGAGCAGCAGGAGGACCAAATCACGATGCTTCGTTCGAATGGCTGCATGTAGCGGAGTCTCGACCCGTGGTTTCTTGGGCTCCTTGTAACAACGCGCCTGAATCGGGCGCCCTTCTCGAATCCATCGTTCGGCATCATAGACCTGACCGTTCGCGCAGTAACGCACCAGCTCACGCAGTTCATCACCGTTCCTGGCCGGCTCGCGCCATACCTGTGCGGGCGGTTCCGGGGCGCTTCTGGGATCAATGAACTGAGGCTGGCTCACCAAATCCTCCTGCAACGCATTGAAGAAAGATCAATGCGTAACGGTCACTCTGCCATCCTTACGAGTGGGGGTCAGATCATGCTGCGACTCGTGAGAATGAGGTCTTGTCCTCGCTGGTTCTTCACCCACGCGAGCACCTCTTCCCAGTACTTGATCTGCTGCAGATCCTCGGCTTCAGCCGGCGTCCCCACCACGACACGTCGGTGGTCGTGAAGCTCCGTAAGTGAACGCCGTAAGATCTGGATGAACCCGGGACGCTGGACGACCAGCACCTCGACTGCACGCGGTGATTCGCGGCTCTCGAGCAACGCCTCGACGTTCTCGAAGATGCGGGCGATACGATTCATCGGGCGTCATCTTGTTGAAGTGAGGCCTCGAGGGGCTCGGAGTACAGGGAACGGTAGTGGCTCATCGGACGAGCCCCCGGTCGCGGCACTCCTGCTGGAACGGCTCATATTCGCCGGGCCGTCCGTACGTGCGCGCGCAGTACGAGCGAAATTCCGCATCGCGCTGTCGCAGATTCTGTCGCACCGTCACCACCGTTGTCGAGTCGAGGTATCCACCCGTGATGGCTATGGCGGACTTGACGTCCGCGTGGGGGTGAGCGTCAAGGTACCGAACCAACCGAAGGTACTGCACACACCAGCGCGCGTCGGCGCTGTCAATGGGCTCGACACCGATGTCGCAGTCCATTTCGCGCAATACGATGCTCCGCTCGCGCTGTTGCGGGTGCTGAGCGAAGAAGGAATCAGTGTTCACCGCCGGCGTGTAACGCCGAAGCACCTCGAGCGCCGAACGTCTGGAGCCCTGAGCGACGCGCACCTGCGCCAGCAGGAGGGCGGCCTCCCGCCGGTGTTCGCCGCGGGAGCGCTCAATCGCTTCGTCGAAAAGGCTCGCCGCTAGAGGGTAGTTGTGGGACTCAAGAGCTCGGCGTCCCTCATCGAGCTGGGGCGGCCGTGGACCGCTGAACGCACGCGCCGAGAACGACCGCACCGACTCCCCTCCCCACAAGAGCGCCGCGGCGATGATGATTAGGAGTCCGAGCTGAATCCACTTCATGAATCCAACGCGTTCGATGGGAGTATGTTGGTTGCTAGGGGAACCTGTCTGGGACATCTGGCGATCCTTTCGATGAGGTCTCCCGTCCCGTTCGCGCATGGGTCCCGGTGCTGCCGGGCCGGATGGGCCACCGTGAGGATCGGTTGGCGCGCGGGTCATCGAGCCGGTGCTCTCGCCACGCTCATCATGCACCAGCGGCCGGGACGGCGCCGCCGGATTTACGCCAAAATAATAACCTATGATGGGGTATCCCGAAATAGGTTGCAGCGTGCTCTCACATGGAGCACCGCTCGCACCACCGCCGCGGCGCGGTCCACAGCGCCGAATATCAGTACCTCCTGAAGCGTCTACGTGATGCGCGTCACGAGGCTGGGATGACCCAGGTGCAGGTCGCCAAGGCGTTGCGGCGACCGCAGTCTTTCGTCACCAAGTGCGAACTCGGCGAGCGGCGTATCGACCCGATCGATCTCCAGAGGTTCGCCAAGCTCTATCGGAGGCCATTGTCGTTCTTCTTGCCGCGAAAGGCTGGCGCGTGAGCGCGCGCCGAGCCGACCGTGATCGTGTTCTGGCCCCCATCTGTTTTCAAATGCACTGATTTTCTAATTTTTTTTGAACGCGTCCTGTGTTCGGTGACCCCCGGGGGGGGGGCGAGTCTCGCGGTTGATCCCCCCGGCCATTTGCAAGAAGCCGGTCATTTTTTCGAGGGGGGGGGGGCGTTCCAGCCAACAAGTCTGCGGCACACTTCAGACACACCGGTCTGTAACCGGCGACCTCGAATCGCTTTAGGGACGGACCCCGGCTTCTCAATCCGGTGTGTGAAGGGCGATGGACGTCACTTCAGCTAACGGTCTGGGATTTCGTGAATTGACCAAGGTGTGTCGTCGCGCACGCGCGCGGGGATGTCGCTGGCGTGCGATGACGCGTTCGTTGCGGGCTTCTGTCACCGAGCTATCCTCGGCCATCAGCGACAGTGTTGCTATCAACGCCAGCAACCCAGCGTCAAGCGTCACCGATAGATAGGCAGCATGCGTCGTCGCACGCGCGCGAGAACGTTCCGCTCGCGCGCGACCGCGTCACCATCAGTGCCGCTTGACGTGATTCTTAAATTACAATGAGGAGAGTCGCGTACTTCGTTCAGCGTCGCTTGACGTCCTTTGTATATTTAGGATGAGGGGACTCGTTGCACCCCTCTTTCAAAGATTAGGCCCACGCCTCTCGCGTGGACCGGTGGGCAGGACGCCAGAGGCGCCGCCCACGCGCTGCGCCAGATAAGAGCACAGACCAGGGAGCCAAACGGCCCGGGCACCTCGCCCGGTGACCACCGTCGGCACGTCGGCACGCTAAGCCACCCTGCAGCGAGGTAGTAGCCGCTGCTTTGGGGGGTTTTTTTATGCCGACATCAACCTCGTCGTCATCGGTTTCTCCATCAGTCGAGCCGCTGTGGGATGCGCGTGAGCTTGCACACCGGCTCGGCATTCACCGCACACGCCTCTATCACCTCGTCCGCACTGGCCGGATTCCGCATCTGCGAATCGGGCGCGGCGTCCGCTTCGACCCCGCGTCCATCCGGACCTGGGAGCAAAGTGGCGGGTGGTCAAGTCCGAACCTGAAGCCGCGCGGCTGTAAAACTGGCAAGCGCGCGGAGGCGAAACTGGAGGGGGGCCAATGAATCCCCCTGCGGACAACGACCAAATTCAAGGTGTGCCAACGTTCGTTGAGGCTCTGATTGCTGCAGCGGACCTCGGTGAACTCCAACGCCCGATGCGGGACGTCGCGCTCGCGCTCACGCGCGGCGGCTGGCCGGTGTTTCCGTGTGATCCGCAGCTAAAAAAGCCGCTGATCGACAAGGGCTTTCACGGCCGGTCGAAAGACATCGCAACGGTGGAAGGTTGGTGGACGGCACATCCGGCTGCGACCGTCGGCATTGTACCCGCCGATGGTGGCTTGATCGCCGTTGATGCGGACAAACCCGAAGATCTCGCAAGCATTCAACGCGCGGACCTGCTGCCTGATGGCTTTCTCACCGCCGTGCACGACAACTCGCTCGATGGCCGGCACGGGCTCGTCATTGCTACCGGTGGCTCCAGCAAACCGTTCGAGTTCAATGGATACAGCGTACCGCCGTTACATCTCTATCTCAAAGCATCAGGGAGCGAACCTCCCAAGTTGCCAGGTGTCGTGTGCCGGTTCGACCGGGGGTATGTGATCGCGCCCGGTTCGCTCGGTCGCGCTCGGTATCGACTAATTGGCCGCGGAGCGCCACTTCCGTTTCGTCCGGCTGCCGATGTCTCGTTAGCTGTGACGCGGCCGGTGACAAACGCCCCGCCCGAGGAGTCGCTCAAGGCCCCCGATCTGAACCGGCTGCAACAAGCGCTGAACTGCATCCCCAATACATCCCAGACAGACCGCGATCAGTACGTGAAGATAGCGCACGCCATCAAGGGCGCGGTTGGACCAGAGCGCGACGCCGACGGCCTGGACCTGTTCTTGAAATGGGCCGCACGTTGGCCAGGTAACGTGAACCCCGACGAAGACGAGCGCGTCTACACGACGATCAGCCACAGTAATACCCGCACTGGATGGGAATCGATCTGGCGGCTCGCCGCGAAGTACGGGTTCGACGCGACACTCGAAATCCAACAGGATGCACAAGACGCGTTCGCTGCCGAAGGGACCGCTGTGTTGACCGATCCTAGCGGACCGGCGCCGAATACTGGGTACACGTTGGGCGAGCTGCTCCAACGCCCGGAGTTGCTAACAGTCCCGGTGCCCGCGATCCCATTCCTCGCGTGGCCTGGACTGAAGACACTGCTATCCGCTCGAGAGAAGACCGGTAAGAGCACGTTCGCGCTCGCCGGTGCGGCAGCAGCATCTCGTGGCGCCCGGTTTCTCGACGAGGATACTCCTCCTGCGACGGTGGTGTGGGCGACGGAGGAACCACTCGTCATCATTGTCCAACGTGCAGCGGGGATGGGAGCAGATGAGAACCGGTTCGTGATCTTGCCGATGGACGCGAACCCACCAAAGCAGCTTCTGCACGCATACGAGCGTTGGAAACCGCAGATCGTCGTGATCGACACGCTCTACCGATATGCGATGGTAGAAGATGAAAACGACGCGGCGGCCTGGCTGCCCCACCTTCGCCAGCTCGATGAGATCACGAGGGCTGGTGTGGCGCTGCTAATGCTCGTTCACGCTACTAAATCGAGCACACAAGGGGAGTACCGCGGTTCCACCGCCATCGGCGGATTCGTGGATGTGCTGTTGGCGATGACCGGAACCGGTACCGGGACGACTCGAGTCCTGAAAGCGGTGGGACGTATTCCCGTGACGGATTATCGCGTTCGCTTGGAAGATGACCGTAAGAGCTTCCTGCTCGAGACCAAAGGATCAGGACGGGTCAGAATCAATCGCACGCTCTGTTCGGAAATTCCTTCAAGACAACGGGCCGACGGCCAGAACGACACTGCGGCGGAAGCTCAACGTCGGCCAATACAAGATCGACACTGCGCTCCGACAGCTGGTCACGGATGGTCTCGTCGCCCGCGAGAACGCGAAATACAAACTCACAACGGCCGCTCACGACTTCGACAACCAGCAGGCGTGACCATCGTCGCGATGGTTCGCCATGGTTTAGAACCCGAACGACGCGATAGAGCCAGCATGCACGAACGGTTCAAATGGCAAATCTCTTCTGGACACACGCTTGGCTCGTCTCAAACCATGGTTCGACGATCTCGTCCAGGACGTGGTTTGGCGCCCCAATGTTAATTGGGGCGCCAGTACCACTGGACCAAACTGGACCGCGGTGCTCACTAAGAGGGAAGAGCAGCTGCTGCGGCCAACCACAAAGAAGCACTCGTAAAGGAGGCAGGCTCATGCCAACACGCTTTTCCCGGAAGCGCCTGGGACGATCCAGAGCTCGGCGCTATGTACAGGGACCGGTCCTCGGCTATACCGAGGACGGGCTTCCCATCGTGCCGGTCACGATCAGGCGTCACGCGAGGGGAAATCTTCTCAGGCTCGCCGCCTGCCCGTTCTGCGGTCGGCAGCACGAGCACGGCGGGTCGCAGAACAGATCGGATTCTACCGAAGGACACCGCGTTTCTCACTGTGTCGTGCGGGCGGCAGAGGACCGCGGCTACGTCCTCTGCATCGTGGGCGAGGAGAAGTGAGAAAGGGCGGCCTTCGCGGAGCGGCTGTAAGCCCAACTGAGGATGGCAATCTGACTCCGTGTCGATACAGCGCCGTCACAGACGGCAGACCATTCAACCAAGACAGCCCGACGTCAGCAGCGGGAGCGCTGCATGAGGAACTGTGGAAGGCGGTAAGAAACAAGCTTGGGATGATTCTCCCATGCGTATCCTGACGCGGCAGCAGGTTGCCGAGTGGCTCCAGGTCAGGCCGCGCCAGCTCGATACGGTAGGCGTTCCGTTTATCAACCTAGGCTATAAAACCAAGCGCTATCTCGCCAAGGATGTCCTTGCGTGGCTTGAGAGCCAACGTATGGCCGGCAGGAAGCCAACTTGACAACTAGACAAGCATAACAGATCGTTAAGTCATCCTCATGACACTCGACACCGTTGTCAGAGACGCCATCCGGCGAGCGCCATGCACTATACGGGCGCTCGCTCGGGATGCCGGGGTGTCGCATGTGATGCTGCAAGGGATTGTAACGGGTCGAGAGAGAGCCTCGGAGCGCGTCGCGCTGAGCGTGGCGCGCGCTCTCGAGAAATGGGCATCGCAATGTGTCGGCGAAGCGGCCGCAATTCGCGCGGCCATGGAAAACACCTCAACCAAGGGAGTTCGTATGAGAGTCGCAAGGAGGAAACGATGAGTCGCGGACTGGGAAGGGTCTATCAGCGTGGCGATGTCTTTTGGTTGGACTACACGGTCGGCGGCAAACGCCACCGCGAGCCGACCGAAGCCGCGAGTAAGAGCGCGGCGAAGGACCTCCTGCGCGAGCGCATCGGAGATCGCAAGTCGGGCAAGCTGGCGGGCCGCCCGGATCACGTGCGTTTGGCCGAGTACGTGAAAGACGCGGAGGGCAAGCAGCAGCTCGTTGGTGGACTGCGCTGGTTGCACGAAAAGCAGTACGATCTCGACGGACTGCGGTCAAAGGAGCGGATTCAGCAGTATTGGAAGCACATTGAGGAGTTCTTCGGGGCGGACACTCGAGCGGTGGAGATCACACCGACACGACTCGACAACTACGCGACCTCTCGTCTCAAAGAAGGGGCCGCGCGGCAGACCGTGAACAACGAGCTAGCGGCGCTGCGGCGAGGATTCCGCCTCGGGGTTGAAAAAGGGCTGCTCTCGGTAATCCCCGTCTTTAAGCTGCCGAAAGTAAAGAATGCCCGCACGGGATTCTTCGAGGATGGCGACTTGGCAGCGCTCCTCCTTGAGTTGCCAAAGGACGCCCGCGCCGATGTCGTGGAGTTCCTGTATCACACAGGCTGGCGGAGCGGGGAGGGGCGGCTGCTACAATGGGCCTTCGTAGACATGGCTGGCGAGTCAATCCGGCTCGAGCAGTCACGCTCAAAGAGCGGGAAGCCTCGCGTGTTTCCGTTCCGGCTCTCCCCGCCGCTGAAAGCGTTGCTGCAGCGTCGCTGGCAGCAGCGAAACGGCGCGTACGTATTCCATATAGATGGGCAGCCCATCGGGAAGGGAGCACTCCGTTGCGCCTGGGCTCGGGCAGTGAAACGTGCTGGCCTGCTTGGTCGGCTGATTCATGATTTGCGGAGAAGTGCTGCACGGAATCTCCGCCGAGCCAGTGTTCCTGAAGGCGTAATCATGGCGCTCTGTGGGTGGGAGACTCGCAGCATGTTCGATAGGTACGATATTGTCAGTGAAGAGGACTTGGCGATCGCAATGGCGAAGCGTTACGGCACAGTTGCGGCACAATTCGACACTCCCGCGGTTCGAGTCGCTTAGCTAAGTTCAGCAGCACCAATTTTTAGGTCCGTAGCTCAATTGGTAGAGCACCGGTCTCCAAAACCGGGGGTTGCAGGTTCGATTCCTGCCGGGCCTGTCCACCGCCTCGGTCGCCGGCCAACGGTGTGCCGAGGAGAAAGCGT
>Ga0075425_100000393_pt1 | contig 40410 bp, 58 predicted proteins | sample SoiMethybrSBSTD4_FD_75300 | JGI IMG/M metagenome (GOLD analysis project Ga0075425, IMG submission 75300) | Bulk soil microbial communities from a Populus tree surrounding site in Tennessee, USA - Soil MetaG P. TD hybrid SBSTD4 | ecosystem: Environmental > Terrestrial > Soil > Tree plantation... | reverse complement strand
CGGCGATCCCATCGCAGAGCCGGGAAGAACTAAGCAGGCAGCTAAGGACCGGAAAGAGCTTGAGATTGCTTTAGAAGACATGAGTGGGATCTTTGAGGGAACAGAATAAGGGAGCGCCGTCGTGCTCCCTGGGAGTCTTCATTGTCAGACAAGTATTTTGCATCATTGCCGGCCTACGATCTTATTGACGAGTTAGTTCTGCGTAAGGAGCGATATTATCGCTACCTGCATGAAACGGGGCGCACAGAGCTGCTACGCAAGGTCTATAATTTCACTAATAAAAGTGCCTTCAAACGCGGTAGCCTCTCCCGAAGCGGTAACCTGGGCCAGTATGTTAACATAAACGTAAACCACTTTAGAAATCTCATAGACCATCGCAAGAGCCTTCTCGTAAACCAACGCCCCGCCTATGACCCAAAGGCCATTAACACAGACTATAAGTCCATGGCGCAAACCACCATCGCTAGCGGCCTTTTAGACTACTATAGCCGCGTGGAAAAGTTAGAACGTTACCAGGCCGAGACTGCGGACCTGGCGATCCGCTATGGAGAAGGGTTTTTATACGGGGGATGGAACCCAAGCGGCGGCAAGGAATACGGTCGACATCCTGAGACTGGTGCTATTATCTATGAAGGAGACCTTGAGTTTGGATCCTATAGCACTTTCGATGTCATAAGAGATATTCACTACCGCAAAGCTAATTGTGACGAGTGGATCTTGCTTCGCAAGAGAGCTAATAAGTTTGAGATCGCCAGCCAGGCGGGTCTCTCCGAAGAGACAAAAGAAGAAGTAATTCAAGAGAGCTATAGCGAGTTCCAGGGATTTTTAACCGATTTCGTTATTCGTCGCTTCTACGACAGCCCTACAAATGAACTCATAAATAAATGGTGCTTTTATCATAAGCCTACCCCGGCCATGCCACAGGGAAGAATATTGGAGTTCACGGAAGGAGGCATTCTCTTATTTGACGGCCCGCTTCCTTACCGCAGCCTTCCCGTGATCCGCATGAGCGCGGGAGAGATGGAAGACTACATTTACGGCTATAGCAATACCTTTGATCTCGTCCCTCTCCAAGAAGCCATAGACAAGCTCTATAGCGTAGCGCTAACCAATAACGCTACCTTTGGCGTCCAAAATATTGCCATGCCCCGCGGAGCCGGTCTCACAGTAAGCCGTCTTGCCGGCGGTCTTAACCTTGTAGAGTTCGATCCCAAAGCCGGCAAGCCTGAGCCTCTTCAGTTAACTGCTACGCCAGTAGAACTCTATAACCTGATTGCAGTTTTAGAGCAAAAAATGGAAACCCTCTCGGGGATTAATAGTGCAGCCCGGGGCGAACCTGAGAGCAATCTCCGCAGCGCAAACAGCGTGGCGCTTGTCCAGACAATGGCCATTCAATTTGCTCAGGCCCTTCAGCTTAGCTACGTCCAGATGCTAGAGGACAGCGCTACCATGGTCATCCAAAATCTTCAAGACTATGCCAGCACCCCACGCGTCGCGCTCATTAGCGGAAAAAACAACAGCACCTATCTACAAACATTTAAAGGCGAAGACCTGGCAGACATCCATAGAGTAGTCGTTGACATGGGCAATCCAGTTATGAAGACCCTTGCCGGTCGCACCGACGCGGCCAATAGCCTCTTACAGTATAACCAAGTTAACGCCATGCAATATCTAGAGGTCTATAAAACTGGTAACTTGGAAGTGATGACGGAGGGTCCGCACGCACAAATGATGGGAATTCGTAAGGAAAATGAGATGCTTATGGCGGGTAAGAAACCCCGCGCTCTCTCAATTGATAATCATGAATTGCACATTTTAGAGCATAGCACCGTTACTAGCGACCCGGAAATTCGGGAGAATGTTGCGATTCTTAGCCCAACATTGGAGCATATTGCCGAGCACCAGGCCCTTTTAGCGCAGCAACAACCGCCTATGCAAATGTCCCCGGAACAGAATAAACAAAAGCCTTCTCAAAGTGAAGGAAATCCCGCTATGTCTAGTGGTCCTGGAGCAATCCAACCGCCTAGCACAGCTCCCAAGGAGTAATTAAATGCCCGAGATTTTAGGACAACCCAAAATAGACCAAAATAGAACGTTATTGGAAACTACCAGTGCCGTTAGCTTGGCCGTAGACGTTACCAACATAAAAGATGCTTTCATAGTAGTTCACTATGGCGCAAACGCTGGGGGCAATATCAAGCTACAGGCCAGTGATGAGAATGTCTCGGCAAGCTTTTCCGACATAACTACCGCTACCACGGCCGCAGATGTTGCCGGGGGTTCGGTTCAGTGGAATGTAATCGGGTTAATGTCAAAATATGTCCGTATTATCGTCCCTGCCAGTGCTGCGACTCGCGTCGTCATGCAAGGCTAATAGGAGTCCCTAGTGGCAACCAATGTTTTTAAGCAGATTAATCTAGACCTGCTAACCCCAACTACCGTTGGCGATGACCTCGGCAATCACACTGCTACGCAAGACTTCCATCTAGACGGCAACGCGGTACGGACAGACGAAGCTGATGGCGCTAGCGCAATCGGGTTCCAATTCCAGACTGATAATGCCCTCGTGACAGACGGTAGCATCTTGCTACAGCTTAATAACATGAGTGATCTTTTTCTACAGGCTCGCCGTGGCAGCAGCGACGCGACCTCTTATTGGAGCGCCGATGACAACATAATTGAGCTTGCTAGTAAAACCGGGACTATTCAGGGCTTTATTATCCCAACCGATGACCAGGGATTAATAATCGGGAACATCGCAGATCTCAATCTCACGTTTGCTAATGCAAGCGCGGATCAAAGTTACTATGGCGCCTTTACCTCTCAGCCTTTTGTATCCCAGCTAGATATTACCGCTAATAAAAGTGGCGTATCCGCGGGAATGCACGTCGATGTAAGTGGAACCTACGGACAGGTCAGTCTCACCGGAGATCAGCTCCAAGTAGGATTCAATATCGTAACACTGCAACCAACGGGCACGACTGCTGATAAAGATCGCCTTCAGGATTTAGTGTCTGCCGTGCACTCTTCTGGTGGCGGTATCATTCAACTCTCGCAAGGTCTTTATGATTTAGACGATGGGGTTGTTTTTAGCAGCATCAATAACGTAACGATTCGCGGCGCAGGACGCGCCACACGCCTTACCGCTACCGGCGGTGGAACCGGGGCTATGATCGAGTTTGCCGGTACTAGCGACCTTGTCGACCAGCCTTTAAATAATTTTAGTCGCGGCGCGACCAGCGTGTTTACCACGACAGCAGCTGCAGCGGGACAAGTAGGCACCGGCGATACTCTTTTTATTGTAGGTACCGATAGTGTGACAGGGTATAAAGAAGGCTTTACGGCTCGTGCATCGGCTAATGGTAATGGGGGGACGGGCGAGATCACTTTGGTAAACCCCGCTCCGATGGGCTTTACCGGAGGATTGCTAGATAATCCTAGTGCAAACAAATTTAATCGCTTAGAGAATTTACAGCTAGAGCCCGCAGGCACCTACGAACAAATTATCTTAGCGCGCTACAGCGATCATCTAGAGATTAGGGATCTCAATATTGAAGGCGAAGACGTGGCTCTCACAGGGACCGCTACTGATGGCATTAGCATGGTAGCTACTTTTGACACTCTCATAGAACGCGTTACCATTTCGAATCTAGACGGCTGTCGTGCGATAGCTTGCCGAGCGGCGATGACTCCTATTGTTCGTGGATGCAAGATCTATTCTAACAACAATAGCAGCACAGGCACGACCCCACAGGCCGCGATTCTCTTAGGTGTCAATGCATATGGAGGTCTTGTAGAAGGAAACTTTATCCAAGGCGGCAAAGGAGATGGTGCAATCGTACTGGATGCCGGCGCGCACAATGTAACGCGCACTAGGGTTAGAGACAATGAAATTCTCTATCGCCCCACCGGACAGGGCATTCAAGTTAACGGCGGCTACCAAAATAGCGTTGAAGGCAACGACATTCGCAGTTGTATCAGCGGGTCAAGCGGCTTCGGAATCTTGGCGAACATGAAAGATGGTTCTGCCTGCGATAACACAATTGTGGATTGCTCATGGGGAATTGTCAGCAATATCTCGGGTGGAAATAACGTCCGCATCAATGATAATACATTAGAGCGTATTGACCAGCAAGGAATTTATTTGAACAATGGAGCGGATAGCGCAATCTGTGGAAACGATATCCGAACAGTAAACAACAGCGATGCTATCGGTATCGATAATAGCCAACGGGTAAGTTGTGTTGGTAACACCGTTAACTTTGCTCCACGCGGCATTCGCGTTTATGATGATAGCGATGACGTGACCGTAAACGGTAACACGGTATTTGATACCACAAGCGGCATATGGGTTGATGGTAGCGCGACGGTCCCGACTAACGTTGTAATCGTGGGTAACCTCGTGAGAACGGCTACCACCGGCATTCGCCTGAGCGCCTGTCAGGACTGCGCTGTGACTAGCAATCGCGTAGACAACGCCACTACTGGCATTAAACTGGAAGACAATACCGGAGTTTGCGATAACAACCTTGTCGACCATAATAATATTCGTAGTAACATTACGCCTCTATCCGATACCTCTACCGGCGTGAATAATCAGAAGCTTAGCAACCTAGTTGCCTAGCCATTTGCATTTCTGCTATGCCTAGGCTATAATAGGCCTAGATGTCTTCCAATATTCTAAAGAATCTTGATAGAATTGTTCAAATAGCCGGAGAGAATGGCGAGTTAATTGCCTCTGATTCGGGCGCCCTTAAAGTAAGCGTAGAAGGCGGTACCGCTGGCCACGTTATCATAGATAACGCAGAGCTCGCCGTCGAGATCAGTGCAAGTGACGGCGATAATATTGCAATCGTCCGACCAGACGGCAGTAACCCACTTTTACCTAATGCAGATGGATCCCTGAATGTAAATATAAGCGCAGCCAGTGTTACCGTTACCAATGCCGCAGGCGCGAGCGCCGTTAATGTGCAAGACGGAGGCAACTCGTTAACCGTAGACGGTACCGTTGGTATAAGCGGAAGTGTTGCCGTAACAGGCCCCCTAACCGACGCGCAGCTTCGCGCAACTGCTGTGCCAATCAGTGCAGCGTCGCTGCCCCTTCCAAGTGGCGCAGCCACAGAATCAACTGTCTCGACCCTTCTTCTCGATAATACTTTTAAGGCGCGCATTAATGCGCTCGGGCAAAAGGGAATGGCGGCCTCAACACCTGTTGTCATTGCATCTGATCAAAGCGCTGTTCCAGCTTCCCAGTCCGGGACATGGAACATTAATAATATTAACGGAGCTATTAGTCTTCCAACTGGTGCCGCAACCCAAGCAACTCTCGCCACTCTCTTGCTTGACTCGACTTTTACTTCTATGTTTCCATCCTTTGGCCAGAAAGCAATGGAGGCTTCATTACCTATCGCCATTGCATCCGATCAAAGTTCGATCCCCGTCACGCAATCAGGTACTTGGAATTTGACGAATATAAGTGGGACAGTTTCGCTACCAACGGGGGCCGCCACGGCTGCTAACCAGGCCACAATGGTCACCTCTCTTAGTAATATCGATGCAGGCACGCCAGCAGCCCTTGGACAGACAACTATGAGCGCTTCGATGCCAGTAACAATCGCCTCTAATCAAACCTCACTTGCAACAACTGCTGCCTCCGCTAACCGCCAAGATACCTATACCGGGACCGCAAATGGGACAACCATTAATGCCTCCACGGCTCCGCTTAAGGCTTTCTCCTTGCAAGTTAAGGGAACTGGTGCCGCAGCAACAAGTTGGGATGTGCGCCTTGAGGGTAGTCTTGATAACGCCAACTTTACACAAGTCTTGCAGCACACGAATGTGGACGGAGATGGAGCCGTAAAGTTTAGTGGCGCCTCTTTATCTCCTGCGCTTTATTTTCGTAGTCGCTGCGCAGGGCTCACGCTTGGCAGCGCTACTAATATCGTCGTCACTATCCTTGGAGTCGAATAATGAGCACACAGGCCCAGCCAGTTTACTTAGTCAGTCCCAATGCAACAGAGCCAAAAACGAGGCTTGGGTTATATTTTTACCAAGCTGGCAATTTCACAGTCCAAGCGAGCGCCCACGGGGCAACTGCGGGTTTTTTCTGGCTCATTAATCCCGTTGGTTCTGCGGTACAGGTGAGAATAAAGCACATCGATTGTGTTAGCCAACTTACTTCGGCCCTTGTAGCGACAAGTGCGCCAAGAATTACTGTTGAAAGAGTGACCTTTACAGGCACAGCTAGTGGGGCAAGCGTTACGCCGGCGAAACAGTTCTCAACAGATGCTGCTAATGTCAGCTCTCTACGGACTGCCTCAACGGGGCTATCCTTAAGTGCCGGCGCGGCCGCATTTGCTTTCCTCCCTATTGCCAGTGCAACAGCGGTTGGCTATAATCCCGCGACTTTTATTAGTATGGATAATGCCGCAACAGATGCTCTTGTCCTTACTGCCGGCGAAGGAATCGTCATGCGGCAACCAGATGCAGGCACTGCTAGCGATACGAGAAAGCTTACCTTTAATATTATAGTGGAAGAGCTGTAAAGATGGCTAAGATTATCCTACTCAAGCCAAATGCAAAGAAGATTCGCCGCTACGGCTGGAAAGATCGCCTGCGTCGCAACAGCAAGCCAATAGGCTTGCTTCGAAGACTTTGGCGGTTCCTCACCGGAAAACGACTTAACTTGCGCTAGTCCTTTTCATCTCGTACGCAAAAAAGTTCTTCCGCCTCGCTATGCTGCTTCTCTTTCCGTAACGCAATCAGTAGCAGTTCTTGTTGCGTCTTCATTAGAATCTCTTTTTCACGGTCAGTTAGTGCAGCTTTTGCCGGTGCGGTTTTGCGGAGTGTCTTGAGACTATCCATCTAGTGCTCCGTATAGTTCTTCAAAGACCAGATAGGTGCTAGTAAGATGCTTGAGCAAGAGACCTTTACTCTCACACTTCGCAAGGAAGTCTAGGATGAAAGCGTCAAAGTCCTCGGGATCTGTCGCTAGACACCATTCATCGAGTTCCGCTCCGCGTACCGCCACTTGGATCTGATTGCGAAGCAAGTCTTTAATGTTTTGTAGGGTCATTTTTATCCTCCCGCTTGTTTACTAAATTAAAGGCTTCGATGAGAGTCGAAGCTGCAGTTTGCATTTGAGCCTCTGAAAATCCCGCATTCCATGCTGTCTCAACCATCAGTTGAGAAGCAACCATCCCGCATTCTTTTATAGAAAGACCGTGAGACGCGAGAAGCTTATGGATCTCGTCTACGACAGTTAAGATCATTTCAGGATTGCGTTTCATTTTCTTTTACCCTGTCTAGGCAATCTAGATACATATCATCTAATACCATTCTTAGTTTTTCTGGCGTTTTGAATACACGCGCCATTAATTCTATGAGCATAGCCGACAAAATTATTCCTTGATCGCCTTCAGTCAAAAAATACTTATCGAATACCTTTTCGATACCTTTCATTGCTAGTTCCACATTTTTCATTTTTCCTCCTAGTGTAGGTCTATATCTTCGTCTAGTCCTTTTTTATGCATCCACTCGTCTATAAACTCGGCGCGGTTATGGATTACCCGCGGGCGCAGCCAGCGCCTCTTAACTCGCTTATAGACATCTGCTGCCCCGAAGAGGGCAAAGATGACCATTAGAATGAAGCCAACGATTTCCATTTAAAAGGGCACCTTATTACCGTCTTCATATTCCGCCGCGCATTCGCACTCATAGCAAGTAATTGGATTGCGATCCGTGGGAACAAACTCAAGACCACACTCGCGACACTTCGCAACAGTTAATTGCTTTTGGAAGCCGTCGAGACGATTATTTAAAGCCTGCAGGCCGTCGATTAGGTCATCGAGAATACGTAGTAAAATCTTAGTGTTGGTATCCATCTTATTTTCCTTTCTATAAGTCTAGCAGGTTTGCTTGCCAGTTGTCTAGAATTTCTTGCGTTCTTCGTTCAATAGCAATGGTCTCGCTAATAATGCCATATGTTTCAATGAATTCAGCTAGCTGCATATCCTGGATCTCCGTGCAGGCTTGCTCGAATGCGCGTTCCCAAGTCATAAATCACTCCCGCTGAAAAGGAAGATCAATACTAGGATAGTAAAGAAGACACCCAGAAATGGAACGAGGAGCTTGTAGATAGCAAATATGGCGAGCCAGGTAAGCATTATTTTGTCTCCTGCTTCACGTAGTAGAGAAACCATCCGATGACCGCGAGGACGGGAACAGTCGCGAGTTTGAATGCGAAGGCCACAAAAGAGATTGCGATGGTAATCATTTATTTGCCCTTCTTAATCTTTATAGCAAGCATAGCCGCGGCTTTAAACTTGCTATATTGCCGTATAGAGCGACTGTATTTTATTGCATTACAAATCATTCGATCTTGCTCGACCAAATATCGCTTTAAACCGTTGATTGAAAGATCATTCACCAAACTCTTTGCGATTTGCTCAATTTCACTCATTCTAACTTCCCTTTTAATGCCTCGTGGGCTTTGTTCTAATTGATTCATTAAAAATTGCATAATCTCTTGTGGATCTTGAGTATATTGCTCATCTGCGTCTTTGGTCAATTGATACCACAAAAACAACTCGCCATCCTCGATTACAAGCTCTGCGGGGACTTCGCCATAGCCCGTTTCAAAGAGTCCTGTTGCTAAGAGCTTCATTGTCTCGGTCCTTCCAAGATAACTATTAAGAGTCTGATTAGTGTTTCCATGTCTGTTAGAGAATGCATAAGCTGTGCCGAAAGTGGCAGTTGATTTCATTGGCGTTTTTGTGACCCCTCGGCGCCACACTGGTAACGATAGTTACATGCGCGCTAGCGCCGCAGGGATAACGCTTTGATCTAGTTAGGCTTTGCCTAATTGCAACTTTAGTTACCCTGGGGTAACATAAGTTCCGATGGGTATGGGACAATGGTATGGGTTGGAAAGAGAAACAGCAACTCTTATGCCAATCATTATCGGTTTTTCGCTTGCAAGAATCATGCCAATCAAATTGGCATACATCTTGCATCATGCAATTTCTATGCCACTCCTCCTGGCAGGCCCGTTAGCGAGTGGCGATGTGGGGTTGGGGGTTCACACACTCGTATACACAAAGACTACTTTTTCATCTACTTAACACCGCATTTGCACTACTTTTTTTTAACAAATACACCCAGTGGGGCAGACTGGGTGTTTCTATTAAAAAAGGCATTATTATCGTAAAGCCGATAACAGAACTCTCCAAACGATCTCTCCCAGCTACCGCAGCAAGGTGCCGCGGCGCGGGGCGAAAAGGAGTACCAAACCATGTCCACCCCCAGTCCAACACCCGCTGTCCAAGAACAACCCCCCATAGAAACCCCATCTGAGGCCCCTGCTAGCCCCAAGGTAAATGCTGAGGGTAGCATCCCAGTCGTAGAAATGCCTAAAGAAGCTCCCAGGCGCCTTAAAGTTAAGGTTAACGGGAATGAGCAAGAAATTGAAGAGGCCGAACTGGTAAGAGACTACCAGCTTAAACAGGCCAGCTATGCCAAGATGCAAGAAGCCGCGGAAATGAAAACTAAGCTCATGGAGATTATCCAGATCCTTAAAACCGATCCAAAACGTGCACTTAGCCATGAAATGGTCGGCGTCGACGTCCGCAAGTTTGCCGAGCAAATCCTTGCTGAACAGCTTGAAGAAGACCTCATGGACGATAAGGATAAAGCCCTCAGAGCGAAAGAACGCGAGCTCGAAGAGTTCCGCCAGCGGGAGGCAAAGCAAAAAGAAGCCGAGCGCCTGCAAGCCGAGGAAGCGGAAATGCAGCGGCACTTCGAAACCTATAAGAACCTGGTTAACAAGGCGGTTGCCTTGACGGGAACTCCCGGGAGTAAAACTCTTTATAATCGCATGATTACCTATCTTCAAGCCGCAGAGCACAGTGATATCCTCCCATCTCCGGAAGAGCTTGCGCAGGCGGTTATGGAAGAAGATCGTGGGTATTTCTCGGCAGTTTCCAAGGACTTGCCTATGGAAAAGCTGGCAGCCCTATTGGGAGAAGATACTTTAAAGGCTCTCAGGAAATGGGATAGCGAACGGATTGGTAAACAGGTTGCTAAATCCCAAGAGACTGGTGAAAAGCGCCCAGCTAAGAAGACCTCTAAGAAGGGTCATAGCTGGGATGAGATGATGGAAACTCTTCGCGATAAGTATAAATAAACCGCAAACAGAATCTCCTAGACGAAATGCCCAGGGAGCTACGCTCCCTGCTAGCTGATATCGTTCCTACGCCTTAAGGAGCCGGCAATGGTGCCCCTCTCCCGCGGAGGCATAGCATATTTAACCAGCAAAATTATTAGCGGACAGAATCCGCTAGGAGAAAAAAATGGCAGCAGAAGTAACTTTAGAACAGTTACAGGGTATGGCCAAAGAAGTCTATGCAGATAGCTTCGAGGACCTTATTCCGGAACATGTTTATCTATTAAAAATGATCCCTTTCAAAGAATCCGAAAAACTCGGCTTCGCCTACAACGAACCCGTTGTGGTTAGCGAGTCTCAAGGCGTGACCTATGGTGGCCCAGAAGACGACGCAATGACCCTTAATCCCCCGATTGCTACCTCGACCCGCAATGCGCGCGTTCGCGGCAGTCAAATCGTGGCTCGCGATCAAATCGGCTACAAAGCAGCCGCTTCACTCGTAGCGAAAGGCCCTAAAGCTTTCGTTAACGGCACGGAGCATGTTATTCGCCAGCTTCTCAAGACTTCAACTCGTCGTTTGGAGCTTATGCTCCTGTACGGCGGCTCGGGTCTCGGTGTGGCAGCGTCTAGTGCTAACCAAGCGGCTACTAAAACCCGTATTACCATTCAAACTAAGCAATGGGGTCCGGGCATTTGGGTGGGTATGAAAAATGCTCAGCTCGATGCTATCGATAACACAGACGCGGTGATTAACACCACGGGTCCATTGACTGTGGACAAAGTCGACATGGCCAATCGTAAGCTTGACCTAACCGGCGCAGCCGCGGACATCGCAGCTCTGGATACAGAGATTGCGGCGAATCCCAATACCGTGAGATTGTTCTTCCTGGGCGCTTTTGAAAAAGAAGCTCTTGGTTTGGATAAAATCATCACGACCAGCGGAACGCTGTTTGAGATCGACAATACAGTCTATGACCTGTTTCAAGGTAACCAATTCGACGCGGGCGGCGCAGCTCTTAGCTTTACCAAGTTAAGCAAGGCTGCGGGTCAGCTCGTGCCGTTTGGTGTGGAAGGTGACTTGCTCGTTATGGTTAGCCCAGCGACCTGGGAAAACCTAAATAATGACGAGGCCGGCAGTCGGCGTTATGATAGCTCTTACAAGAGCCGTCTGGCGGAAAAAGGCGTAGAGGCAATTGATTACCATTATCAAATGGGCGTCATGAGCGTTATGTCACATCCGTGCGTTAAAGAAGGCGAAGCCTTCATGGTCAAAAAGAGTGCTCTTAAGCGCGTTGGCGCTCAAGAAATCTCGATGAAAAATCCTGGCAGCGGCGATAGAATTTTCTTCGACCGTCCAGAGAATAGCTCATTTGAGATCCGCACCTATTGCGATCAGGCTATCTTCAGCGATCATCCATCATGGTTGCTCAAGATCATTAATATCGTTAATAGCTAATCGCTATGCGATTAAGGGGGCAGGCGCGAGCCTGCCCCTACACTCAGATACTCTAGCAAATAGAGTCTCTCAATGTAGTCAAAAAAGGAGTCTTACGCCAGTATGCCTACGAATCTTACCGTTAATGGACAAACCTTCGCATACCCCGTTCCCCGTGATGAAAATTGGGGACCGGCCGCTACCGGCTGGGCTAGCGCAGTCACGGCGCTAATAGCGCATCTGCGTTCGCCGGGAACGCCTTTGGCGTCCACCGGCCAAATTCGTTTCAGCAATGCTGATAGCATTGCATGGCGCAACTTCACCAACACGCTAAACATGGAACTCTTCGTTGACAGCAACGATGATCTTATCTTTAACGATGGCACCACGGATATTAACCTAACGCTCGCGGCCGCGGGCAACGTCCAGAACAACACCGGTAGCACAGACAATGCAATCGCACGCTACGATGGCACGGGGGGAACTGTTATCCAGGATAGCGGAGTCATCATCGATGATAGCGACAATGTCTTGGTACCTGGCTCCATAACTTTTAGTGCCGACGCAGTGGACCTTGCTAAAGCCCTAGTTCCCATTGGCACGGTAGTGCCGCATTATGACTTTAACGGAGACCTAGTCCCTGATAGTACCTACTGGAAACCTTGCGACGGCGGAACCTATACCATTGGCGGCAGTAGCCGCGTTACCCCTGACCTAAGCGGGCGCTATATTGTTGGCTTTGGCACGGATGGCGGCGGCGATAACCACAGCGCGGCGTGGGCGACGACTCCTGTCGGTAATGCCGGGCATACTGTTGATCTCTCGCATACTCATACTTTAGCACATACGCATCCAGTAGATCCCCCAAGCACAAGCACTAGCAGCAATGGCGCCCATACGCATGACGAAGGAAGTCTATATGCTCAGATTGGTCTGCCTTCAACACCAACAACTCGCTTAGACTTTTTTGAAGTAACCGGGCTAAGCGCGTGGAACTCAACACGGCGTTGCGCAGTTACGAACGATGACTCCGGAGCCGGCGGTGCATTCACGGTCGGGATCAAGGTAGACGGTACTACCGCTAGCAACGGCGCACATACACATACCGTAGATATCGCCTCGTTTACCAGTGGAGCGGCCAGTACCAGTGACACAGGGACTGCACTTAGCTCGACCCAGAGCATCCAACCGAGATCCATTAGATTTCGCTTTTACATGAGGGCAAAGTAGGCTTAATATGTTTGGTTGGACTAAACCTAAAATAGATCAAAGCTGCCCAGATTTTTGGACTGTACAGATCGAGTATCTGAACGGGAAGAGTGAGGCTCTTCAAGTCGTGTGGCAAAGTAGTCTTAGCGAGATAATCGCTTTCCGCACGACAGATGATACGTTTGTTTATGTTCCGCGTAGCAGCGTAAGCGCGCTGCGGATGGATAAAGCCTACACCCAGATTATTGAAATGAATAAGGAGAAAAAAGATGGAAAGTAAAAAACGCTCTGCCCTGGATCGCGTTAGAGATTTTTTTCTAGGTCACGTAGAGAATCCCATGGAAGAGGTTCGCAAAGCAGAACCTTGTTATGACCGCAATGGCAACGAGCTCTCGCCTGAAGAGTGCGCCGCAAAGCGCAAAAAAGAGGCAGAGGCTGAGTAATGAGCCGCTTTACGACAGATAAGCTAGTTAGCGACATTCGCAGACGCGGTTCTATCCCCGAGACCCCGCAAACGCCTAGTGATGACGAACTAATAGCTTTTATGAATGATGCACAGGACTTGGCATTGATTCCGGCTGTTCTCGCAGCAAAAGAAGAGTTTTTCGTCGCGAATAAAGACTATACCATTGGCAGCGAGCGAGAATTTATACTGCCAGAGCGAACCCTGGGACAGCGCCTGCGCATGGTTCAGATCCTGGATGCTAATGGTCATGTCATCTCGCATCTTCCACGCTTTCAACCTGAGATTGGCCAGAGTTTTAATAGCAACAGTATAAATGGCTTTCTAGCCGTTAACCGTGTGGGCTATATGTTCGAGGCCAATAAGGTCATTCTACTAGGCAGCGGCGACCAAGCCGGGCCTACCTTGCGACTGAAATATTATAAACGCCCCGGTTATCTAGTCAATCTTGTAGAGGCGGGTCAGATTGTATCGATTGATCCCATGACCGGAGAGATTCAGCTGGATAAAGCGGTTTCTAGCTTTGTGCCTGGCGCAATAGTGGATGTGATTGCCCAGACGAGTCCCTTTGACACTACCGCAGAGGATATTGCGATAGTTACTGCCGCAGGCTTTGCGATTGAGATCTCGCCTGCGACGGCCGCAACACTGGCCGTAGGAGACTGGGTTTGCTTGGCGGGAGAAACAGTTATCCCCCAGTGGCCTAGAGAACTACACCCGCTGTTCATCCAGTATACCTTAATGAAAGTTCTTGACAGTCTCAACAGAGGGCAGATGAGTCAGGCGATGGCAAAAGACTTTGAGCTTCTTATGGGTAATCTTAGTCTTTACATTGACGATAGGGACGATGGTAGTCCGCAGGTCATTCGCACCGAGGATGGCCTTTTCGATTACTTCGACGATGCATGGTACAATCGCTAAAGCTTACCATTCAGGGACTTTACAGTCACCCCAACCCGCTAAGTAATGTTCCGCAGGGCGCCCTGACGATAGCGGATAATCTTGTTATTGATCGTCCTGGTGAGGCCAGCAGTCGCAGAGGACTAAAGCAATTTAATCCTACTCTTACGGGCATCAAAAAGTTCTATAGCTTCGTAGGTAAGCTCTTGGCCCTTACGGCCACCACACTCTACCGCGATAATGCTAGCGCATGGACTTCAATTGGGAGCTTGGCTGCGCCAACGGGTGCCATAAAGGTAAATAGTTTCCAACAAAACCAGGCCATTCATTTTCTTAGTGATGCCGGTAGCAAAGTTCTCGATAGCCTTACTGGAAGCCTGACTGCTAGCGGTGTCGCGCCAGCTATTGAGATAACCGGTGCGCTTAGCAGTGCAGGAAGCGGATTTTTTACAAATAATACTCAAGTCGCGTATCGGGTCGTGTTTGGCCGCAGAGATGCGAATGGGTTTCTCTTGCTGGGTGCGCCAAGCGCGCGGCTCGTCATGACTAACACTAGCGGTAGCGCGGATACTACCGCTATTACCTTCTCTCTCCCTAGTGCGCAGCTTTCTACGGATCATTTTTGGCAGCTCTATCGGAGCTTTGTCTCCGTGAACCAGACTGCTGACCCAGGTGATGAACTACAGCTCGTTATTGAAAAGCCCATTGCTAGCGGCGATCTCACGGCTGGCCTAATAACCTTTACTGACACAAGAGCGGAAGCGGATCTAGGAGCGCTACTCTATACTAGTCCCTCGCAGGATGGTATCGCTCAAGCTAATCGCCGGCCTCCACTGGCTGTGGATGCGGCTGAGTTTAAACAATGTGCTTTCTATGCCAATACTAAGCTTAGACCCAATATCGAAGTCACGCTAATTGCCCAACCGACTATTAATGATACTTTTGTTATTACCCGGGGGGTCTCGACCTTTACCTATACCGCTAAGGCACTCGAAAACGTTGCTGCGCATCAGTTTGCCATTGGCGCGACCTTGGCAGCAACAGTAGAGAGCCTGATTCGTGTGATTGCTCGAGATACGACGAACAAAAAGGTTTTTGGATACGCCACAGATGGGGCCACTGTGTTTTTTGAAGCCGCGGAGTTCGCGGATACTTTCTCGCTCTCAGTGACCGGAGCGACGATTGCCTTTAATCTGGCTACTATGGTTAGTAGTTCCGATGAGCATAACAATCGCGTTTATATTTCGCGGCAGGGGTTGCCTCAGGCAGTTCCTACCATTAGCTTTTTAGACCTGGGCTCTAGCCGCGCAGCGGTCTTGCGGGTGATCGCTAACCGCGATGCTGTGTTCTTTCTTAAGGAAGACGGGATCTTTAGAGTAACTGGATTTGGGCCGGATAGCTTTGTGGCAGAGGTTCATGATAGCACGCTCTTTTTACGTGGACCGGAGACAGCGGTGCTGGTTGATAATAGCATTTTTTGTATGACCACGCAGGGACCAGTAGCAATTGATCTTAGTGGAAAGACTTTTATAGGTCGCCAAATTGAAAGCGAGTTGCTACAGAGAAGTCAGCTTAGTAACTTTACTTCTCTGGCATATGGGATTAGCTATACCAGCGATAGGAAGTATATGCTAGCCATGCCGGCAACGGCGAGTGAAACGGTTCCTAGCGAGATTTTTGTTTATAGCTATCTAACGGGAGCGTGGACCAAATGGCCTCTTAGCATGCGCCAGGGACTCGTTCATAGTGAACTTCTTTATCTCGCTCGCGCAGCGGATGACCAAGCGCTTCAAGAACGCAAAGCCTTTACTGATTTTGATTTCGCAGACGATGAGTATACCGTGAATATAACTGGCGTGAGTGGGGACGAAGTCACTGTGACAAGCGTTCCGACGGGAGTGGTAGTAGGGATGACGCTGGTCCAGGGATTTTTAGAGGATGTGATTGTAGAAATCGTGGGAACAACTCTTACCTTGCGACATAGCTATGTTTGGAGTAATGGCGCGGCAACCGTTTACACGCCTATTCTCAATAAACTTATGTTCTCAATTGAAGCGATGGATAACCCGGGGGTTGTAAAACAACTCAGTGATGCAAGTTATCTTTTCCGGGATGCGCGGTTTGATACTGCCACGGCCCTCACGGCAAGTAATTTTAGCAATGGGACTGCAAGCTCGACGTTAGAGAGTCCCTCTAAGGGACCGTGGGGATTCTTTCCTTGGGGTGAAGCGCCTTGGGGCGGACTCCCGGGCGGGTTCCAGGCGCTACGGATGTATTTCCCGACTGCTGTTAATATGGGGCATTGGTTTGAGTTTGGCCTGGAGCTAGAGCAAGCTTTTAATGCATTCTCCTTCCTCGGCATGAGCGTGACCGCGGAAGTAGGCTTCACAGACTTTAGGATTAGCCGTGGTCAATAGTAAGCTTCCCACGCATAGAAGGATATTTAAAGGCGACCTTGGTCCAGAGGCGCCAAGCTGGATAGATAAGCTTCTTTATCCTTTGAATGCGTTTATGCAAGCAACAGTCGCACTATTGCAGGGCAGAATTGAGATAGAAGAGAATGTGAAGGCTCGTTTTATGGATATACAAGTAAACGGGACAAATTCTAGCTTTTCGTTTATCAATCCTCTTGATCGCTCGCTTAGGGGACTGATTTTAGTTCAGGCCTCTGGCCTGACTAGCGGGAATGCCATTGGCGTTAGCCAGTGGATTGAGGTAGGCGGGCAGATTATTGGAACTATCGAGGGGCTAACTGCGGGAACAGACTATACTTTGAGTTTACTGGTGTTTTAATGGATATCAGACTTTACGAATCGGAGAGAGATTACGCGACGCTAGCGGAATGGTACAGAGAATATGGCTCTAGGGTACCTGCCCCGGAGGATCTTCCGTTACTGGGCGTTGTCTGCGACAGCGCTATGATGTTTTTGAGGCTTGCGGAGGGCAAGATTGGTCTGCTAGAGGCCGTTGTAGTGAAGAAAGGAACAGAAAGGGATGAGGTCTTAACTGCGCTGCTAGAGGCAATCCACGCGGTAGCCAAAGCTAATGGCCTGACGCGTCTGCTAGGCTATAGCAAGATCCCAGCGCTTGTAAAACGCGCTGAGGACCTGGGTTGGACCGTAGCTCCGCATAAACTTCTTACCATAAGGGTATAAAATGAGTGATTTTACAGATTTATTAGGCCCTGTCGGTGATGCCTACACGAATCTAACCGATATCGTTACGCAACCTCTCGGAATTAGCGAAAGTGAACAGGCTAAGGCGCTAAAAAGAGCGGGGCGATCGCTGGAACAGATCCAGGCTCCTACTCTCACTCCGCTAGAACTTGGCTCTGTGGGGGATTATAGAGATTTTATGGCCCCGCAAGGCCAGAGCGCTCTTACAAATGCTTCGCCAGAGGCTAAAGCGGCGCAACTAGCGGCCCTTCAGCGGTTACAGCAAGAGAGTCAGCTTGGTACGGCCCTTACTCCGGAAGAACAGGCTAATCTCGCTAATGTTCGGGCGCGCGAAGCGACCGTGCAACAGGGCGAACGCGGGGCAATAATGCAAAATGCTGCGCAGCGGGGGCTTGGCAGCAGTGGACTAACCCTAGATTCGCTATTGCGTAGCAACCAAGCGAGTGCCGCGAACAGATCGCTTGAAGATGTGAACATAGCCGCGCAAGCGCGTCAGCGTGCGATGGATGCTCTTTTGAATAGTAGCACGCTAGCGGGCAATATTCGCGGGCAGGATTATCAAGCGGCCGGGGCACAAGATGTCATTAATCGTTTTAATGCTGGATTGATGAGTGATGCGGGACAGCAAGAGCTTGCTAAGAGACAGCAGATCGAGAACCTTAATCGTGCGGCTAGGAATGATCTTCCACTGCAACAGTATCAGCTAGACTTTGGCCGGAGACAGGATATTAATGCGCCGAATATTGCTGCGGGGAATGCTAGAACAAATCAATTGACGGGTGCTTTTGATCGAATTGCTAATTTTGCTACCGGCGTTGCAACGGGCGGCGCTAGTGGAATGGTAAAGCCTGGATATACCCCTACCATGCCCACCGATACACTAGAAAATATTGCACCAACTTATCAAGGTATGGGTAGAAAATTTAATATTGGAGGCTATTAAAATGCCAACGTTAGATGAACTTTTACAACAGCAAGCGGCGTTGCAGCAAGAGGCTGGGCAGGCGGCACCCGCTAAACCAGCTCCCTTGGGAGGTTTTGCTCGTGGTTTGGTTGGAATGACTGCTGGTCAGGCCGGGCAAAATCCTGCGGAAGCGGTTTTGCGAGTGGAAGCTGAGAGACAGGCTCCATATAAGGAAGCTCTCGCAAATAAATTGCAGAGCGTTTCGACTAAGATAGCGCTGCAACAAAAAGAAGAAGATTCAAACCCCGAGAGTGGGCGGAGTCAGATTGCTCAAACGGCTTGGCTTAAGGCAGCGCTTCCTATTGCCCAACAGTTAAAGATAGACCCCAAGATTATGGAAACATATGCTACCGGACGCTCTCGCCTGCAGCTGCAGACGGAGAAACCTTATGAAGCAATCCTTCAAATTGCTAAGATGCAAAAAGAGAAAGAAAAGTCTAGCGTGGCCGCAAGTAATGACTATGACAAAGCAGCTAACGATGTGGGCAAGGCCGCTATGGCCGCGGTGGCAGGGGGCCGTGGGACTACTCAAACCGTAGGACGGTCTGTGAAGAGGGTTCAAGATGCGGAGAATATGCTACAACTTCTTAATCGCGCGATGACAACGAAAGATATTACTCCGGATAGTCCGCTGGCAACAGAATTGGCAACGGGGATAGCCTCGCTGCTGAGTGGCTCGAATGCTCCGGCGGAAAGTACCATTAGACATCTTATTCCCAAGACTGCGCAGGGAAGCCTTGCTGATATGAAACAGTATGTGACTGGTAATCCGCAGCAATTTATTACGCCTGGACGGATGCAACAGATGAAACATACTCTTGAGAGAGAGCGGGCTTATTGGGTGCATCAACGGGAGAATTTTGGTAAAGCCTATAAGGCGTCCGTGAGTCATCACTTTAAAAGATTTCCCGAACTTGAGAAGCAATTTGATGCCACGATAGAGAGTGCGGTTAAGGAAGAGAATCCAGAGGCTAGTGATAATAGCCCAACTGTGGACACGCTTATCGGAAAGCTGAAATAAATGCCAATTGATAGAGAATATGCGAAACAGGTCTTTAGCGCTTTGCAGGAACGTGGGAACGATATGCAAGCTTTGGGAAAAGAGCTTGACAGGCTAGACCCTGCGCAGCAAGAAGAGTTTATACAGAAAGCGGGCGCGAAGGTTGGCTTGTCGGCCGTGCCGGCTGCCGCAGAAACGCCTAAAGCTGTTTCCAGTGAAGATATTCAAAAGATTAGGCAGCAAAATAAAGAACCCCAAGAAGTTCTATATACTCCGGAACAAATGGCCTCGCCAGAGGCCGGAGGTTTTGTGAGCGGTTTGACTAGTGGTATTGTGCCGAAGCCAGCGGGAAGTGGTTTGGGAAGCGAATTTGCGGGTCAGATGGTCCAGGGGGCTATTTTACCGGCTAAAAAGGCCGTGGATGCGGCTACAGGGGCCATTAGCGGGTTTACCAGTACCCAAGGGTCTATTCCACAGAAACTTGCAGGGGCTGCGGGTGGGGCGTTGTTGAGCCTGGGGTTTGGAATAGCCGCACGAGGAGCGGGAAAGTTGCTAGCCGGAGCGGGTGAGTTGCCGGAGAAAGCGGCGAGGCAGGCGGTAGGTGTTAATAGCGCGGAGCTGACGAGATTTGCTAAGAAGGGGACTAAGATTGGAAGTGAGACGGCGAATGAGGCGATCTCAACGTTAAAGCCGAGAGGGTTATTTTCGAAAGGGACAGAGCCTCGGGCTATTCAGGAAAGTGTTTTAGGGATAAAGGATGCTGCGGGAATGGAGTTAGATGGTCTTTTTGCTCAGCTTGATGCGAGTGGTTTCCGCGTGTCAGGGGAAGAATTGTCTAAACCTATTCGCGAGGAACTTGATAAGCTTGTTAAGTTTCAGGATGTATTTCCGGAAGAGACTAAGAGGCTGCAGGCTTTTGTGGAGACAATGTCCAAAGAGCCAGAAGTGAAAGCTAGTGAATTGCGGAATTTGTATCAAACCTTCGGGGACCGCGCGTTTGATGCGCAGGGGAATGTGAAGGATGAGGTAGCTTTTAATATCTGGAAGAGTTTAAAGGATGCGACGGATAATATTGCGGGTCAGGTTGGGGGCGATACTGGGAAAGCGATTGCTGAGGCAAATAAAACTATCTTTTCGGCGCATAAGATACTTCCTGGGCTCGCGAAGAAAGTGGCGGCAAAGGAGGGTGCTCCACTTGTGGGGATTATTTCGTCGCCGCTTAAGACTGCGGGAAAAGCCGTTGAAGAGGGAGCTGTTGGCAAGCTGGTAGGGAGCGCCGAGTGGATCCAGTCTAATATTAAGAAGCTAGGGAAGTTTTCGTTGCCTCTGCAGCAGGCGCTTAACCGCGGGGCGCGGAGCGTGGCTGTGACGTGGTATCAACTGATGCAAAATCCGGAGTTTAATGATAAGGTCAATGAGTTAGAAATTAAAGAGGGGACAAAATAAAATGGCGGGCGAGAATGGGTGGAGCGAGTATAAGATCCACGTTATGAGTGAAATTCAAGAGTTAAAAGAGAGCCAAAAGGATATGCATGCCCAGCTTAGCGAAATTTCAACACAATTGACAGGGTTTAAGACGAGCCAGAAGTGGGAAGCGCGGATACTGAGTGCTTTTTGGGGTTTGATTGTGCTGGGAATTAATTTTATTGTTGGTAGGCACCATCAGTGAACTGGAAATGGTTAATAGCTGCGCTATTAATTGGCTGCGCGGCGGGTTATTGGCTCGCAGATTCGCGTAAGATTAAGACCACTGATACTACTACCGTAGACACCGTGGTGACTAAGCCGGATGGGACGGTCGTGAGGCGTAAGAAAGTTATTGACAGGAGTAAAGAAGAGATTGTCAAGCGCCTGCCGGATTATTCTGTGAGCTTGCTTATGCCTATTGATAGGCTAGATAGACCGATTGTGAGCGTGCAGAAAAGATTGCTGGGGAATGTGTATGGCGGGGTTTATTATGATTCCCGAGAGAATGCTGGCGGTATTGGCTTAACCGTGCTATTCTAAGAAGATGGATAATGCGGGTAAATATATGTCACGATTGCGTATATTGCTTTGTAAGTTTTGTGGAATGATGACAAGTACGGACAGGTGTCCAGCTTGTCTGCGTAGTAGACAGTGGGTCTCTCTGCAAGAGCTTCTTGGGGGGCATGATAAAGAGCCAGAGCATGCAGTGGAATTGACTGCCGAGGTCCTAACTAATCTTGCTATTCTTGGCGAACGCGTTAACAAACTGCTTAGCTGGGCGATGCCCTTGCTTCCGGAGTTTGAGTGCGTGGTGACGAGCGGGTGGAGGCCGGAGAGTTATAACAAGGCTATTGGAGGGGCGCCGGGTTCGAAGCATATTCGCGGGATGGCGGTTGATATTCTTGACGAGAAAGGCCTTTTGAATGGCCTGCTGAAACAGAATGTTAAGAAGCTTGAGGAACTGGATCTAGCGATTGAGGCGAGGGAAGCGACGCCGAGCTGGTGTCACATTCAAGTGGGCGCGCCGAAGAGTGGTCATCGAGTTTTCTTTCCGTAGGAGGATAAAAATGCCCTTGAAGAGTGGAACAAGTAAAGAGACTTTTAGTGAGAATGTAAGGCGAGAGATCGGGGCCGGTAGGCCCCAGAAACAGGCCGTGGCGATTGCCTATAGTGTGAAGAGAAAGGCCATGAAGAAGCTTAGAAAGCATTATAGCGAGAAAGAAGGATATTAGGATGAGATTGATGTTATTGACTGTGGCTTTGTTGGCGTTTGGGACGAGCGTAATTGCGCAAGAGGCGCCGCAGGATGAGGGCAGGACGCTGGCACAACAGCTTCAAGAGGGGATTCAAATGTTTGGTGCGTTGTGCGCGCCGATTGGGGCGAGTATTTGCGTGGATCATTGTTTGCTGAAGGGGAAAGAGTCTACAGGTAAGATGGCTGTGGATTTGAGAGCGAATGCCCTTTATTGTGAGTGCCAGGAGCTTAAGGAAAAGCGGACTAGCTAGCTAGGAAGTCGAAAGACTAACCAATCATTGTAGCAGTCGCTCCATTCAATGCTAATGTCATTTCCGTATACTGCGTAGAGCCACATTATTAATAAAGCCGAATTGTTTGTGTAAACGTCGAGTTGAACTGGCCAGTAGAAGCCGAGAGGACTTAAGTGCTCTACTAAAGACAAGAATCCTTTTCTCGGGCAGATACGCTCTGGCGGAAAGTTCACTAGAAACCTCTGTTTAGGCTGGCCCAAACAACTGCCAGAATAGTTGCGACGAATACCAATAGCATGCACTCTGTGGCGGTCATAGTTTGCTCGGGGGCCAAGATTGAATTATCTCGGGGGTTAGGACTTCATTCTTGGCGGGCTCTGTGGCGGTAGACTCTTGCTTAGGCGTATCTGACTTTATTTCTTGTGTGTTCTGTGACATAGCTCTATCTTTCCCTTCTCGTGAGCTTACGAAGAGCGGCGTCAAATTTTCTGCGGGCTTGACGGGCTAGGTCTTGCTCATATCTAAATTGATCGCAGATGTGGTCCCAGTCGTCGTTAACGATGGGAGAGAGGGAAAAGAACTTTTCATCGCAGTTGGTGCAGATGAGGGCATAGTTGCTTTCATAACATAGAAAGCGAAGCAAAGTGCCGTAAGCACAGGTATGGCATCTCATCTGAAAGTCTCGCGGGCAGAGTTTCCGGCGCCGGGTCCGAGACAGGTGTCGAGAATGCCGGCCATTTCGGGGCCGTGGGCGAAGCCTGCGATGTGGAGAAGTTCATGCATCATGACTGCATTTTTGGGGCAGACAATGTCTGCTTTTGTCTCGTCTAGTTCAATGGTATTGCTGAAGGGATGGGCCATGGCGCAGACCTTTTTATTTTCCTCTGTTTTTGGGAGAGGTTGGAAAGAGGGAGGGGCTATTACCATATGGGTAGTTAGATAGTCATGGTTGATGGGCCAGCCGGCGCGGAAGAACTCACAGGATGTTAATTTAAGACTCATGCGGACGACTCGATCTTTAATGATCTTGGTTTGTTCTTGAGACCAGCCTTCAATTTCTAGGCTGGGCCCTACTTGAGCCACGGCAGGGTTAAAAATTAAACAGCCTAGTAAAACTAACATAAGTAGAGAGCTCATTTCCTTAGAATATCCTATCTTGATATTATTCGCAAGCCTTTTGTAAGGCCATAGCCTTATTTCTTCTCCAACAAAACTCTATCATCCGTTCCGACGCCCGTTAGGACGTAGCAGACTACAAACATGAAGTTACAGAGGGCGTGGGCCTCATGAGAGAGGCCGCTTTCGGGGTCAGTGGTTTCGCCATTTGCTATGGCGAGCAAATGGCGGCGCCAAGAGTTAAGCACTCTAGAGAAGGCCATGCCGTTAGTATAATTTAGGCTAGCATACTTTTTTGCACCGAAAGAAAGAACCGGAGAAATAATTGAAGCAATTAGTTTAGCAGAAGTTTGCCAAACTTGTTGTAATGAACTAACATCATCATAATAAAACCATTGATTAAGCGCATTATCCGCGCCGTCAAGCAATTGACGCGGATTAATGATTCCTTGTCTCCAAACCTCCGGGTGAATATGGTGCAGCTCGGGCTTGCCGGTGTCGTAGCGGAGAGCTTCAATGGTATGGGCATGGCTTCCTAACGGAGGAATTTGTTGAGTATGACAGCCGCTGTCCTCACATTCTTCTATGTAATATCCTTTGTCTCCCGTATTTCCATACCATACACACATTTACAGATTCTCCTCTTTGTTTATTCTGAAAGGCGATGAATTTTATATAACTTTGCGCTCATTTTTCTAATTTCCTTGTCTGCGGACTTTAAATCATTTGTTAAAAAGTTAATAATAGCGTACAATACGTCTACTTCGATCTTACCTTCAAAGTACATGGATGAGTCAGCACCTTTTGCTATATCATAGATTTTTACTTCCCAAGTATTACTCCCTGTAATAAACTTAGCTCGTCTTTGGCTCACAAATTCTCCTCTATCCAGTCGGCTATTTGTGAGAACGACTGGCTGTTATCATAATATAACCCCGTTCCATCATTTTGGCAAATTAATTTTTGTTGCTCTTTGTTGGAAATTTTACAAGTTTTAAGCATAGAAGACGTTAACTCTGTATCTCGGGGATAAATGGTTTGCCTAGTAATCTCACAAAGAACTCCTAAGCAACAGTAGTAATGATTCTCAAGAAGTTGCCCCTGGCCCTGCTTAAAATCCCCGCTCCGTAGTGCGTCTACCCACATCTGTTTTATTTCTGGGTGCATTAGTCAAGCACTGTTCGGCTACGGCGAGTCAGCAGATCGCGTTCACGTTGTGGGTTAATCTCGTAGACTCCCGGGGGGATAATGGCGACTTCGTGGCCACTATGGGCTTCGGTGCCATGAACAAGCTGCGTTGTCTCTGTTACGCGAAGTAAGTTGCCCGCTGCGAGGGCGTTGCCGAATAACTCAAACTTTCCGCCCATGATTGTATGAGGATTCCCGGTTTCGCCGGTTGCGACTATGCCGGTTAGGTTTGCCGAGGCCTCTGGCCGGCGGTCTTCGGCCAATTCACGAATGATGACTTCTCCTTGAACGATTACTTTTAGTTTCTTTGGTCTCATTGGTTTCTCCTTTTTAGCTTTCGCTAATGATTTCATATTTACTAGTGTCTATTCCCATGGTTGCGAGGCGCACTAGCTCTGCGTTATCGCAGTCTGTTGGCACAAGGCCGAACACGTTTTGAAACTCTTCGGGCGTACGTGGTACACCTAAAAATGTTTCCTGTTCTTGGAGAGTATCATGCCAGGTGACTTTTAGCAAGCGAATATTTTCATTGTCGTTAGGTAGACGCACTTCCCAAAGCTCGATTGGCTTTGTGCTGCCGCGCGTCGAAGGTGCGCTTGATATAAATTTGCCATTTAGCGCGCGCACTAGATCATCAAAGCCGCCGCGCATGTTACGAAGTACGGCCATGCGAACATCATTATTTGGCTCTGCTAGCAATTCTTTAGCATTTATGGGTTTTTCAATATATTTAGCAGGTACGAAAGTACCATTGAGTGCGTAAAGGGCACTGCCATCGCGCCATTTTTTAAAGGGACCCGTGGTACAGTGGGGTCTATTTTGAGCGTTCATTTTGATATACTCTGGACGGTCAGATACTATAACAAAGTCTCGATGCATAAAACGAGCACCCCCATATATTTCTGCATTTTTATAATGACGCCATTTCTCATAAATTGGAAGGTTTAGACCCACTATATCATCGAAAAAAGAATAAAAAGAGGTCGACTGAGACCATTCATTTCCAAGATGTAAGAAATCCCATACAGAAGAAAACTTTTGTAATACATTTTTAAAATTTTTACCTTCGAAAGATTCAAAAATATGTTTAAGATCCTCATTATTTAAAAAACCAGTATAAAAGGTATTTAAGTCTGTCGCGGCCCTTGTCGCGTCCCCTGTCGCGTCCCCTGTCGCGGCCCCTGTCGCGGCCCATGTCGCGTCCCTTGTCGCGGCCTCTGTCGCGGCCTCTGTCGCGGCCCATGTCGCGGCCCTTGTCGCGTCCCCTGTCGCGGCCCTTGTCGCGGCCTCTGTCGCGGATCTCATGGCGACGTTTATTTTATTTTTTTGTTGCTCTTCTATAAGACAAGTGGCAAGAACGCCGGCCATAATAGCCACAAAAGGACTTTGTACGTGTATAATAGTTTTTGGAACGGGTAAATTGGCGGCAGCATATAAACCATCCATAGCTTCCTTAAACTTCACTTTATCATCTTCCGTCATGGCATCCGTATTAAGTATAATCTTAGTCCATTTATCGGCCCATGGCTTTAGTTGGGCTTCATGCTCTGGGGTTAATTCGTATAGTTTTTTCTTCATAATTCCTCCTCCCATTTTCCGGGAGTGCCGTTGATGTAGGCTTGACTTTCGATGAAAAACTCCGGATGACCAGCTGATAATTCTATGATTAAATCTTCGGGTAAACTTAACCCAGAATAATTGAGCTTCCAAAAAAGTTTTCGATCTTCAATAAATTGCCGGGGATCACTGTCCACTATATTCCACAATATTCCCCGTTCGGCGCAAAGCACGCGAGGGCCAAAAAATCGGGTAGTAAGGGTCTCTCCGTGGAGGATGCAAAAGTTATCCCATCTGGCCATGGCATTATCTTGTTTCCTGCGGAGGGATGCGGGAGAAAGCTTTCCGCGTTTTGTTGGGCGAGATTCAGGAGGAAGCTTGAGAAAGGCATCAAAAGCCATGTTGATGGCAGCACTGAAACTACAGTCGTTTTCTTTACAGAAGCGATTAATAATTTCGATTCGCTCTGGTGAAAGGCTAACTGACTTGATTTGCTTGAGTTTTTTATCTTTTTCCATCTTAATTATTTATTTTCACATAAGGGGGTAGGCCGTGTCAATAAAAAAAATACTGAGAGAAGGGGGGTGGGGGTCTAGCAGAAATTAATAATTAATCTTTAAGCGCATGAAATTACAAGGAAAAGAGCTGTTTTTGGCTTATTAATCGCTAAGTAGGCGTGATTATTCACATTCACGGAGAATGCGAGAGAATAGCTTTCCATGGTCTAACCCCGCGACATGGAGCATCTCGTGGCGAATAGTCCGTTGATAGTCTTGCTCGCCAAACCAAAAGCATGCTTCAAAAGCAAGAGGGTTAGTGTTTAAGGCAATGATAGGCTTCCCTAGATAGAACGTGACGCCACAGATCTGTAGCTCATTATTCGGCGGACGAAAAGCAGGAAAGCGATAGAGGTCCTCGTGGAGGACAATCACACTAGAAAGCTCTTTCAGCCTTCGTTGAGCCTCCGCGGGAACCAGAGAACAATTCCCGAAATCAAGGATCGCCTCAATAATAGTAGTCTCCTCAAAAGGGGTCGTTCCAAACTGTGGCGGACTGAAGACCAGATATAGCCAAATGGCTATAGGGCTCAAAAATAGAAAAAGTTTCATTCCCCCAGTACCCGCAACCGCACAATAGCCGGGATAAGAATTAGACTTCCCTCATCGTCATCACGGTTCTCACTAGAGACCCAATGAAGAAGCTGGACGACGCCTTCTTCCTCATCAACAACCGAAAGCCATCCATTTACTTCTATAAAAACCGGATCTATATCTGCGCCACCGATAACATGATCTTTAATCTGTAAAACCACAAAGTGGCCTCGCGCTTTCCTAAGAGCCTTTAGTGTGACCATTTTGTCTCCAATTTTTTGATTTTAGCATACGTACTAAAAACGCCGTCATCTTCCAGCCGAATCCATAGATCATCGTTAACATCCACCAGAGCCTCGCCCTCATCCAAAACTTGATACAGGGACTGATGGAAAAGACTGCTATTAAGAAGGATAAGCTTATACCCAATCTCAAACTTATAGCTCGGGTTCTTCTTTTGCTTCTTAAACACCATCCGAAAAGCCTATCATAAACTTGACACTCCCGCAAGCATTTGTTAAGCTCTTTCCATGGACCCATACAAACTCTACGCCCTCGGCCTCTTTATCTCTTCCCTCAGCAGCGCTCTTAGCCTCTTCGGCGCAGTCACCGCAGAAAATGCACTAGACTATGCCAGAATAACCTGGAAAATCCATGCAGTCTTTTCTTTCCTTTTTCTCGCGGCGATCTTATGGTAATATCCCGCAAAACATGGTGCCCGTACTGTAACGGCACAAACTGGATCCGCCCCCTAGCCCACACTCGCTATATGACCACCCTCCAACATCTCTGTCTATCTTGTGGCTACTGTCGCCAAACGGTAGTCGCCACCAATGGCCGCCGGGGTGTCGCCAAGGACAAGCTAACCGACATGGATAAAAAAATCCTTGGCAACGTCTCTTTTTCGCGGTAAGCTCTCGGTATGGAAAAGAAACTATCTAATAACCGCAAACACTTCGTCCATCTCTTGGTTCCTCCCGTTCCCGGCGATGCATTCAACATTGCTAGGCTTCCCCTCGAAGCAATTGCCTTCAGTCTCAACCACATCAATCGCTTCGCTGGCTCAGCCGGATGCCTTGACGTGCTTACCCACTCCATTCGCGTCTATGAAATCGTACGAGACAGAGGCGGCGACCGCTCCCAGCGCCTTCAGGCTCTTCTCCATGATGCAGCCGAAGTTGTAATCGGGGATATCCCCAGCCACGTTAAACATTCCTGTAATCAAATCGAAGCCATTGAAGCCTTTCACTTTACTCGTCTCATGGAAGAATACAATTTACCGACTCTCTTAGACCCACTCGTCAAGCAAGCTGATAACGAAGCCCTTGTCGAAGAAAAAACCATGATCGAAGCCATGCGCCTCTATAGCAAGCGCAAATTCCCACAGCGCTACCGAGACCCCCAAAAGCTGTGGCTTGAACTCATGGAATACAATCTTACTAGAGCCTAGAATGGCAAAGAGGCATTTCTTTCTCTTCCGAATCCCTAGCGACCAAGAACAACAATCCTACGGTCTACCCCGCCTATGGTGGCCGTTTCCTGCGGAAACGATAGTGGAGCTTATCGAGAATGATCTTCTTTACTACGTAAACTCGCCGACCTATGACCGAGCGCTCTCCAAGAACTCCATAGACACAATCCGTGAGGCTCGCGCTTCACGTCTCTGCAAGTGCTCTGCCAAACTCATGACCCGTGCAATGCTTCTAGACGAAAAACCTCACGATAGCTTTTGTCCCCTCACTACCCTAAAGGTTCTCTGATGGAAAAGTTTGTCCACCCCGAAGGCCCCTCTCCGGCCCTTATCATGCTCATAGGAGAAGCCCCCGGTCGCCTAGAGGCCTCCCTCGGCCGTCCTTTTATAGGCTCATCCGGGCAACTTCTCCGCCGCGCCCTTTCAGACGCAGGCTTTTCCGATAATGAATGTCTCTTCGCAAATACCATAAACTTCCGCCCGGCCAACAACCGAACCCCCACTCCCGATGAAATAGCCCTCTACCAAGACGAGCTAATAGCACACTTCTTACTGGCGCAGCCGCGGATTCTCATTTGCCTAGGGCGCACCGCCAGAGAGGCAATACAAAAATGGCCGCTTCACTTCCTAAAGATGCCTAAAATAGTCTCCTTCTTTTACCACCCTGCCTACGTCCTCCGCAGGCGCCGCCGAGAGCTAGCCGCCTGGCGAGCGAGCTTTGCCCGTCTCGCGCAAGAACTCGCCTCATAAAACTTCTTGACAGAACCCCCGGCCCTGTGTCATGCTTAATTCATGAACTTCTCACGCCCTCTAGATGCTTTTCTCGCGGCCACGGCAATCATGCTCTGGATTATCGCCATAGCGGTCCTAATGACCCTCCGCATGCCTAGCGACGACGCTCCCGCGCGCAGCACCTTCCCAACCGATGACCCAATGAAGAAGGTCTTTAGCTCCACCAGCGGCATCTATCTCTTCACTGGCCGGGAAGTCGGCGGCTGCACCCCAAACGGCATTCTATTTAAAGAAGTCTCAGGCCCACATTTCGGCCCCCAACTCCACAAAACTAGTCTCTGCGTGCAAGCGGCCAGCGTCATAACCCTTAATCTAAACGATCCAAATGTTTTTTTGGAGGGAGATCACATCGGCACAGGCCAGAGTGTCCACTAACATGCCAGACAAATGCCAAAAGCATAATTGCCCTCTAAAGCCCCTTCTCACAAGTTTCTTTTGCCCGGAATGCGAGGACGAAGCGCGAGTACAAAAAGAAATAGACTCCATGCTCGCGGAAAGCCTCATCGAGCTAGAAGAGCTCGATAAGATCAGCCCAAGGCCCGCTAATTGGCCCTACAACAAGGGGAAAATATGAAAAACTTTATTCGTGAAATGGCAGAGTTATATTTCTTTATCGCAATTATGTTAATTGTTTTAGGTGGCGCCGTTTTGACCGGCTACAAACTCGCGCATCTTTTGGGGCTTCTATGACCTCTCAACAAATCGATAGTCTAAAGCCGGGAGATACCTTTACTTTCCCGGAAAAAAAAGCCCTGATTCTAAATGGCTTTATATTAAGTCCGAATTTGCCCGGTATGTATTTTCCTAGCCATAGCAGCTTTATCTCAGATAATATCATTGGCGAAATGGTTATCGTCGAATTTATCGATCAAGGATCGATTTATTTTTGTAAGTATGGAAATATTAGTATAAAAGACTCGGTCTCAAAATCCTGGTTAAAACTTTTATTTAATTCTCTCCCTATTAAAGAAAGAAAAGAGCTTAAATACTGCACCTGCAGCGCCATGCTTCACAGCGCAGTCCGAAGCGGAACCGTCTCTCTAACCAACGCCGCACATGACACTTTCTGCGCCTACTTCCGCCACGGAGAGTCTAATCATACGAGGATAAAATGAAGAAGCCAAACTACAAAACCCTAATCGATAAAGACAAAGTTATTGCTGAGGCCGTTACGGCAGATCACCTAGACTTAGATTTCTTTAAAAGCGCCTGGGATCAAGTCCAATTAACTAACTTAATTCTCGCTTTCAATGAGCTAAACATCGCAACGGCAACAGTCGTTGCAACGCCCAACCAAGATCACGAAGACTGGCACCACGCGAGCCTCGTCGTATTTACCTCTCGCCTAACGGAAATTCTCGACCTTTGGCTCTATCGGGCCCAAGGAGGAAGAAAAAAAAATGAGTGAAGCTCAAAACAATTTATCCAAGCCCTTCTCTCCCGAAAATGCAAGCAGCTTCGTCACCGAGAGGCGTGCGGCTCGGGAAGCTATCTCTCGCCGCGCCGGGCAGAAAAAGAAGAAAAAAGTTAGCCTCCTGGAACAAGTTCTACAGGAAACCCCAAAGGTATGAGTCTCACCTGCCAAGATAAGGATAAAAACGATTGGCGCTGGTACACGGATAGCGACGGCGCTAACTACATTAGCGTTACCAGTGTGCTAGCACACATTATCCCAATCGAACTCAAACGATGGTTCATCCGCACCCCCGCAGAGGAAATCGATGACAAGTCCTTAACCGCAGCGGACCACGGAACCACAATCGCACGAGCCCTCGAAGATAAATTTAAACATGGCCTAGATAACAAACTCCCCGAGCTAGACGCTCTTTCCACTCTCTTGGCGGCAAACAATCTAAAGATTGTAGACGTAGAGTTTCCAGTACACAGTTCGCAGTATGGCTTCGCCGGTAGAGTGGACATGCTCCTAGAACATACCGCCTTTGACGGCCGGATCCGTAGGATCCTGGGGGATCTCAAAACTGGCCGCATGCTATCTCCCACCACCGGCTGGCAACTCGCTGCCTACAGGCAAGCCTACAACGAACTGCACCCTCTCGAACCGGTAGAAGGCTATTGCGCCATCCATCTGCCCCGCCATCAGCCCGAAAAGGGAAAGGTCTTTCATTACGAGCACCTAGATTTTTGCTTCCATGCATTTTTATCTTGCCTTCAAACTTTCAAAGGCCTATACTGGACTAGACTCTCAAAGCTAGGGTGGCCATGGCTAGAGAAAAATATATTTGAAACGGAGTAACAATGCCAATTAAACTTGCAGACGTATCTTCCCAGCAACCGCTTCCTCTCCGTCTCCTTCAAATCGGAGACACTGGAACCGGCAAAAGCCTTCGCGCAGCCGATGCCACCCGTTGGGGCCGCGTTTACTTCTTTGATTTCGACGGTAAAATGAAAATCCTTGCCGATAGCCTTCCAGCGGCACAAAAGGCACTCATAGACTTTGACACTTATACCGATGTCGAAAGTGCGATCCGATTCGCAGACTCTCTTTTAAAGGATTGCCCTTATCAAACCATCGTAGTCGATACCATCAGCGTCTTTAACGAACTAGCCGAAGAACACGCAAAAGTAAAAGGAAAAATCCCAATCGATGGCAAGCTTAGTTATGAGGGCTGGGATTACATTCGCAATCTCTGCAACGAACTTTACTTCAAACGCCTGCATAAACTTCCCTGTAACGTTATCGTTAACTGCCACGTAGAAAAAAGTAAAGATCTCGAGGGCAAGGAAGTTCTCGCCGCCGCAGGCCGCGGGAGCTTTATTAACGGTCTCCCACGCCGTATGACCGATGTGCAATATCTTGCCTTTTCCGGCGGTAAATACGTTGTAAAGGCAAAGAAAAGTGAACGGATAGCTACTAATAGCTTTGTCGCCCCAGAGTTTGTTGACGCTCTCGGCAATCTAAAAGTCCTTGACCTAAGTGTCTTCGACGGCCGCGTTATGACGGAGAAAAAATAATGGATTTATTTTTTGAATGTGTACTTACGGCACTTCTTGTAGGTATATTGTCCGACAATTTTACCAGTTATTTAATCCGAACAAAGAGAAAGAAATAATGCCTGATATTACCTTGCGCTCCGGCGAAAATTGTCCCCTCAAAGACAGTTGCTATCGCCACGTTGCATATCCTGAAGAGTGGCAATCATATTTTTCAAGTGCTCCCTACAACCACGAAACAAAAATCTGTAATTATTTTTGGGCGCTCTACGAAAAAACCTTGCAAGTTCCAGAGAAACCTGTTAAGGTTTCAGAGTGCAATAAAGCACACAAAAAGAAAAAAGGAAACAAAAGAAAATGAACTACTCATTCCAAGATCCACAACTCTCGGCTGAAGAGATAGCAGCCCTCTCCGCCGAAGCTCCAAAAAGAGAACGTGAGCTCGCCAAGCCAGGTCGCTACGCGATGACCGTAAAACGCATTAGCGCGCGCCAGATGGGCTCCACTGGAAAATTCAAAGCAGAAATTTTTCTCGTCCACGCAGATGCAGAAAATCGTGGTCTAACGGGCGCCTCACTCGTCCTATTCCGCGCTAAGGATAGCACTGTCAAGAACAGTAGTGTGACCCAGCGCTTCCTCAAAGTACTAGGCCAATCAGCCGGTATTAACGATGAAACTGCGCTTCACACCATGACTTGGGCGCCAGACACATCCGCTGAAGCCGACGAGTATGGCAGCGTTCCAGCCGCAATTGGCATTAACGTGGGCGGAAACTATGAAGCCCTTAATCTAGAGGGCGTAACCGTTCTCGCAGACGTTGATGTTGAGACCTTTACCCGTCGCGATGGTTCAGACGGCGAAAAGAATATCATTAAGCGTATTAGCACAGTCCAGTAATTGCTCCGCAATTACCCTGTGCTTTCCCCCGAGGACACCCGGTTAATCCCCCTTACCGGGTGTCCCTCCCCTAGAGGGGCATAAAAAGAGACCAAGTGTTCTATATAGTAGCCCCTAACACTCATCTCCTAACCCCCTGGCTCCGCGCAGCCGGCCTTCGCGACAGCGACTTTAGCTTTACCACCAGCCCACAAAGCGGCCACATAAATCTAATCGTAGACCGCGATAAAGATCACTGCTACCTCTTAGAACAACCCTTCAGCACTATCCTTATCCACTGCCCCGAACCGAGTACCCTCTTCCAAGACCCAATTAACGAACTTTTCATCCAGACCGCAATCGCTAAGGCTAAGGCTATCGGTTTAAAAGAGCCCTACACTCGTTTCCAAGAAACCACAAAGGTACTGCGTACCTTTGATGACCTAGAAAATCTCTTCGCGATCTTGCAATCGCAGTCTAATATAAGCCTAGATATAGAACTCTATGAAGAAGAGATCAGTGCCATAGGCTTTGCCTACCGCAGCGGAAGTGAAACATATCACGGCTACTCTATGCCCCTCATGATCGGAACGGAGAGTGCATGGTCCCCCGAAGAAGAAGAGTTTTTTTGGACACAGCTCGCGCTTCTCTTCGCAAAACCTAATTGTACCTGGATATTTCAAAACTATATCTTCGATTGCCTGTGGCTAGCACGGCTAGGGCTTACCCCAAATGGAGACATTATCGATACAATGATAATGGCACATCTATGGAATCCAGAAGCCCCTAAGTCGCTTCGCGACTTAGCCCGCTTATACTTGTTCTGCGATCCCTGGAAAGATCAAAAAAGCTGGGTCGCAACAGATAGCCTCTTCGAGTACAACGCTAAAGACGCTACCCGCACCCTTGCCATACGCGATGTACTAGACACCCTTCTTGCCGAAGACTCTCGCCGGGCCTTTTACTACGGCCACCTCATGCCCCTCAGCAAAGAAGTCCTCAATCTCTGCATTCGCGGCCTTGTAGTAGACCACCAGGCCCTCGCCGAAATGAAAGCTTCGCTTATCGCCCAGGTAAGAGAAACCTTTTTCAAAATGCAGGCTATCTACACACCCCAGCTTCCTCCAAAAGTCCAGCATTTGCTTCGCAAAGGAAAGATCCGCCCGGGTAGTAAATACTTTACAAAAGACCTAGAGGGGAACTTTATTGCCTGTCGCATTTCCCCCACCCTAACATCTATTAAAAAATTAGGCTTTCCTGTCTACGAGCGCATAGAAAAACCTCAGATTTTTCGCCCAAGCTCTACCAAACAGGTACAAGCCCTTCTCAAACAGGCCGGCATTCGTTTGCCTCGCAAACGCAGTAAAGCGGGCAAAGAAGGTGTCGAGACTACCGACAAAAAAGCACTCAAGAAGATTCAAGCCAAGCAAGGCAACAAGAGCGCGCTTCCCGGAGAGCTTCTCGCCTTCCGTTCCGCAGCAAAGCTCCTTACTAGCTATGCCTACGTAAAGCTAGACTCAGATGGTCGCCTCCATACCAGCATTAACCTTACAGGCGGCAAGGATACAAGCGAAGGAGCCGATGAGAAGGATAGCGGCGGTGGCGGAACCGTTACGAGCCGTTTCTCTAGCCAAGCCACTCCCTGGGGTACTGGCTTTAACATTCAAAATATTCCAAAAAGCTTTCGCCACATCATCATTCCCAGTCACCCGGACTGGGTGCTCTTAAGCCTTGACTTCAAAGCCGCAGACCCTCACGTAGTCGCGTGGCTCAGTGGAGAAGACAAGATGCTAACCGCTATGGACCAGCCTGGCGGCGACTTGCATAGCCTAACGGGAAGCGCAATCGCAGGCTTTAACATCCGCGAAACAGAGGGCTTTGACGCGGACACTAACCCCTTTCGCAAAAAAGGCAAAGCCGCCAACAACGGCCTTAACTATGGCATGCAACCTAAAAAGTTTGCAGTCGAGGCCGGGATGGACCTTACCGAAGCCGAGAGAATCTTTGATCTTTATTTCAAGCTCTACCCGGGCATAAAAGACTGGCACAAACGCACGCAAGCAGAACTTATCAAGACAAAAACTATCTCGACCCCCCAAGGCCGCAAAAGGCGGTTCTATGGAAACTACTATGACTACTACAGCCGAATAAAGCTTGTCCAAGAAGCTCTAGCCTATGTCCCTCCCACAGTAGTAGCAGACTGCGTTAACATGCTTTGGCTACGCCTCGTAGCCGCCGAAAATGTCCCGGAGTTCAACGTCCTTAATCAGATCCATGATGCCTTGCTCCTAGAGTGTCATCGCGAGAGCATACCAGAACTGAAAGTCCTAATTAATAAAACGATATCTGAAATAACCTTCCCCTGCGGGCGCTATGAACGCTGCGCTTTCACTGTCGATATAAAAACCGGCCCAAATTGGAGAGATATTAAATGATTCCCTATGACAAGACGCCACTAGGCGACGAAGCAACCATTCAATTTATTCCTTTTGGCGAGAACCAGGAATTTCATCTCCGCGATGGCAGCGGAAGCTGTGTGATTCTCACGCTGGAAGAACTCTTGCGATTAAAGGACCTGCTATTGCAATTATGACACTTCTCGAAAAATGGAATAAGCTCCTTTCCGATTACAAATGGAGCTCTCTCTATACTAGCTGGGCTTTCCTCGCATGCGTCTCCGCGCTCCTGGAACGTCGCTGTTGGTATAATGGTCAGATTCTTGGCAGAATCTATCCTAATCTTTATGTGGTTCTTGTAGGCGGCGCCGGTAGCGGCAAGACAACAGTCGCAGAGAGGGCAACTGAATGGCTCTTGGAAGGCCTGCCAAATCAACCCATTCGTAGCAGCAATGTCTTAACGCCAGCAGCCTTGATTAAAGAGATGAAACGTTCTTATGACGAAAAAGGTTTCCGCACGGGCACTTCCTGCCTCTTTACCTACAGTAGCGAGCTTGGACTCTTTATCAAGGACATCGGCGGCGGGGACATCATAGACTTACTGATTGATTTCTATGACTCTCGCCGTCCCGGGCAACTTTGGACAAAGACTCTTATCAAAGACGGCAAAACCGAGATAATGAGTCCCCAGCTTACGCTACTGGGATGTACTACCCCAAACTGGATCCAGCGCACGCGCCTCATCGATACCGCCGGAATAGGCTTCACGGGGCGCACCATTTTTTGCCACGAAGACCTGTTTAGCCCCCGCCTTTCCCGCTTCCCGCAGGTAGACCAGGAGCTGCTAGCGCAGCTCCGAGACGAAATGAAAAGAATCTCTCTCTTGGAAGGAGAGTTCATAGTTATGAACGGCGCCCAGGCGGAGCTAGACAGCCTAGTCGATGAAATCAACCATTGGCTCTCTGAGCATCGAAATAGCGATGGTATCTTCCATGCCTACATGGGCCGCAAGCTAGCAAATATTCTCAAGGTCTCCATGCTCCTTTCTGCCTGTCGCAATAATGAAAGAATTATCCTAGGTGAGGATGTCTCTCTCGCCAAAGCCTTATTCAAGGCTTTGGAGCCAAATCTCCTTAGCGCTTTCGGGACGACTATAAAGCACAAGGATGAAAGTCTCATGCAGAACATTATGACCAAGTTCTCGTATGGAGATGAAATGAGCGAAGCTAAGCTCGTAGCACTTTTTGAGATGGAAGGCCAGAGCATACCCATAAACCAAGAATATCTCTCTTCTATAGACGGCCTCCGCGTCCTCGGCCGTTTGCAAGTTGACATCCGCAATGGTATGCGATACTTTAAGAGGATACGCTAATATGGATACAAACAAAAAACCCCGTATACTCTTTTTTGACGTAGAGACGACACCCGTTAAGGCGTGGATCTGGCGAACCGGCAAGCAAGTCCTACGACATGATCAAATTGTCGAGGGCCAGAAGTTTGATATTATCTGCATAGCTTATCGTTGGCAGCATTCCCCTAAGATTTATTCTCTGCAATGGAATCTGGCCAAACAAGATTCCAGTAAAATGATAAATGACTTTGCGAAAGTTATAGAGAGCGCGGATGTTGTCATCGGGCAGAATAGTGATAGCTTCGACATTAAGCAGATAAACACTCAGCGCTTGCTGCACCGTCAGCCTCCTATCTCATGGCCAACTAGCGAAGACACTCGCAAGCAGATTAAAAAGCATTTTTATGTCACCAGTAGCAGTCTAGAATACATGAGCAAACTCCTTACTGGCAGCGGAAAAGATAAAATGGCTTTTCAGGACTGGATAGATATTATAGATAAGCACTCCGCGCTCGCGCTGAAAAAAATGGTTCGCTATTGCAAACGCGACGTTCAAAAGCTATACGAGGTATGGAAAAGAATTGCTCCCTATGTCACCATCAAGGCCAGCCGCGCAGTTATTGCCAACACCGGGCAAGAGGCTTGCCCCAGCTGTGCCAGCAAGCTAACGCGTAAATACGGTTTTAGGGTGACGCGAACGGGAAAGAAACAAAGAATGCAATGTTACAGCTGCGCGCATACCTTCGAGTTGGCTAGTAGCTAAGCTTTTTCTTTCTTATCCACTCGATCCATCCGTCCCCCGCAGTCTAGAATAGACTGCACGTCCTTATTCTGGCGATTTTTTCTACGATAACACTCTCTTCGCAGCCTCGTGCCCTTGTGAAGGGGCTTATCTTCTTTAAAACTTGCATCATAGTATTCTGCTACAAATTGGTTCAAAAATTCCTTTTCCTTGGCGGAGAGCCTCTCGACATAGTCAAAATCCCATTGCCATTGATGATTCCTGGGAAGCGCTTTCTTTTTTAAGTATCTGTTTTTCATGCCCATTTGACAAGCCTATAGGGCTTGTGCTAACTTAACTAAAGTTACCATAATCCTAAAAGGAGTGTCAACTTTGGTTACCAAGTCCCCCACAACCCAGAATATTATCAATGATTTAACTAAGATGCTAAACGGCTATAAGACCACACAAAGGTTGCTCCGCAGAGGCTTTTTCAGCGGACGCGATGCCATGGATATCGCTTCGCTAAAGCATTTTTATGAGGTCTTGATTGCCAGTACAAAACATACCCTCGCGGAACAGCAAGCTATTGCCGATCAAGTGGCTGCCGTCGATAGCCTTGAAGTCATTCCCATGCAAGAACCTGTTGTAGAGGTTGCGACAAATGAAAGCTCGCCTACTGCAAATAGCTAACTTCCTGCGCCTCCTCGACGAAGACGGCCTTGCCTCTCTCTCAAATATTGCTGTTATTGTGGTCCTTATTAAAATGGCTTTTTCAACAAGTATCTCGCTAACTGAAGCCGCAGCCCTCCTAACGGTCTTGGGCGCCTATAACTTCCGCCATTGGACCCGCGCTCGCGGTAAAGATGTCTCCACGGCGAACGCCAAGGCGTTCGCTGAGGCCTACCAAGCTCTCGCGGAGAGAGTCGCGACCGCCGAAACAGAACTCTCGAAAGTAAAGCTCTTGCAAGGATTAAGTAGCGATGGACTCGGATTACCTCAAGACAGCTAGACGGTTACACCGTTTAGTCGAAACCCAGATAGATGCCCTCGAAAAGATGGCCGGCGACAAGCTCTTAGCGGTCGAAGACATCTCTCGCATGGAAACCCTTGTCAAAATTATTGCCATTCTCGCAGAAAAGATTAAGCCTTCGTCTAGCGGTCGCCGCCCGCTTGGCAAACGAATCAAGAGCGAGGACCTGCTTCGTTATGCTTCCGACGACGATAACGACCCTGTAGGCTAATCCCAAATGCCTCGTTATAGCAAAAAAGAAGCTCGCGAACTTAGCTGGTATCGAGGCGATCTGCGCTACAAACTCAAACCCCATCAGCGCCTTATAGAAGAAGCCTTTCGACAATCTAAGAGTTTGCTTTTTTACGGAGATTGCTCTCGTCGCACAGGCAAGACTTTTTGGGCCGCCCTTAAGTGCGTAGAGTGGGCCCTCACGTGCCAGAACCCCCTGCCTCGCATCTTTTATGCCAGCAGTACCAAAACCGGCCTCAAAAAATTTGCCATCCCAGCTTTCGAGATGATTCTTGCCGATTGCCCCGAAGAACTCAAACCCCGCTGGAAAGTAAGTGAGCTTACCTATACCTTTCCCCATAACGGAGCTGAAATCCAGCTTATTGGCCTAGACGTTAATCCTGAGGCTGGCCGCGGTAACAACGCAGACCTCTATGTTTTTGAGGAAGCCGGTTTCATAGACAAGTTAGACTATCTATACAGTAGCGTTGTGACCCCGATGACAGCGACTCGTCCCGGCGCACGGGTTATTATGATTTCCACGCCACCGTCCACTCCCGCACATCCTCTTACGACAACCTTCCTGCCAAAAGCTCTCGCAGAGGGTAGTTATATTCTCTTGACAATCGACGATAACACTATGCTCTCTCCAGCGCAAAAAAAGGTTCTTCTCGAAGAGTGTCTTACTGAAACCGAGCGCCTGCGCGAATACTATTGCCGCCATGTCACAGACGAGAGCCTCAGTCTTTGCCCAGAGTGGTCCCCCGAGCATGAAGTCGAGCTATCTCGCCCTGCCTACTTTAAGCAATTGCATCGTTACGTAGCCATGGACCTGGGAACGAAAGTAGACCTCACGGCCATTGGTTTCGGCTGGTACGACCGCCTCACAAGAGTCTTCTATCTAGAGCAAGAAGACTCTATTAACGGGCCAGCTATGACCACCATCGCACTGCGGGATATGGTTAGAAAGCACGAGAAAGCCATTTGGGAAGGGCTAGAACCCTATCGCCGTGTCGCAGACAATGATAATCCCCTACTGTTGCAAGATTTAGGTAGCCTCCATGGGCTCCATTTTGTTCCCACGGGGAAAGATGAGCTAAAGGCCATGGTAGATCAGGTCCGAGTAATGGTAAAAGAAGGCCGCATTAAGGTAAATCCCAAAACCTGCCCCAAAACCATAGGCTGCCTTCGCTATGGCGTTTGGGATAAGCATCGCAAACGCTTCGGGCGCTCCGCCGCCTATGGCCATTTCGATCACTTTGCTATGCTTATGTATCTAATTAGAAACATTGACCTCTATGGCGGCGATCCCATCGCAGAGCCGGGAAGAACTAAGCAGGCAGCTAAGGACCGGAAAGAGCTTGAGATTGCTTTAGAAGACATGAGTGGGAT